>Ga0209101_1001040_pt1 | contig 21636 bp, 17 predicted proteins | sample ConPoolayeCmetaG_FD_185481 | JGI IMG/M metagenome (GOLD analysis project Ga0209101, IMG submission 185481) | Hot spring microbial mat communities from California, USA to study Microbial Dark Matter (Phase II) - Cone Pool mat layer C metaG... ...
GAGTGGCCGGTCTTCCAGGCGTCATTGATATCCCCCTGATGATAGAAGACCACCCATCGCCCCTGATACTTGATCCCCAGCGCCTCCTTGCCCGAGTGGTGCCAGAGCGGCGGAGCGCCATTCGGAAAATAGAAGGGATATTGAAAGATCACATCATCCTTGGAGATGACCACCAACGGCAGTTCGGGAAAGACGCGTTTCATGAGCGCTCGGAAATTCCGATCAAAATTCCCTCCCCCGTTGTCGGCAAAGATCATACCGCCCATGTCCAGACAGTACTCGCGAAGAATCTTAACTTCGGCCTGCGACACGTTGATCCCCCCCTGGAGGCCGCCCGTGATGTAGACAAACGGCGGTGCCCGGTTCTTGGGGAACCGTTTCAACTGAGCGATGCGAATGGACTCCGTCGTCGGCCAGATATCGAAACCCGTAAACTCTCGGAATTTGAGAAGCATGTTGTAATCGGCCCCAAATCCCATGTCCTGATCCCAGTCGCCGCCGTCATATTCCAATCGGATAAAGCGGACTTTGGCCCGTTCCATGCCGTTGGGCCAGCCTCCCTGCTTCCCCCCACCGGCGCCCAGTTTTCCGATCTGCTGGGCTTCGTACGTCTGTTCCGTCTGCTTGTCGAGCTCCTCCAGCACGTCGCTGTCTTCGATTTTGGGTACATAGAAGGAGATGGGCGCCTGAAGATTGACGATGAACTTCTTCTCTGGCTTCTTTTGAATCTTCCGGACCTTGATCATCTCGATCATCGGTGTCCCGCTGCCCTGGGGGATGCCATAAGGAAGTTCCATACATCCCCCGTGAAAGCCGATCAGCGGCAGAATAAACAGAACCAACAGATGAAGGAACCCCGAGGCGTAGATCGCCTTCCGAAACGGCGGGTCGTCCCCATGGGTCCTAAGGTTATCCCACAACCGGTCCGGCCAACCCTCCCGCTCGTCGGCTCCATACCATACGGCAACACGTCGAAGACCCAGAGCCACGCCGAAGGCCGCGGCGCCGAGGATCCACGGCAGGATGCGAAGGGTACCCCATGTCCAGAGTTCATTGCGGACGGCATTCCCGTAAGCGTCCGGCTGAAATTGCCGAAGCCACGAGGGAATCGCCAAGACCCAGCGCCACTGCAGGAGCAGGTGAACGAACCACAGGGCGGCCACCAGGCGAAGCACGCGTAGGACCCAGCGCCGGCGGAGGAATGCGCCCAACGCCGCTAGAGGCAGCAGGAGGATCAGAACGCCCGCCGTTCCCTCGATCAGCCGATAAAGCCCCTCCCAACGGTCGGGCGGCAAGGAGTCCAGAGCCGCCCCGTCGAGATCCAGAAGGCGAGTCATCGCAAGCCGCCCATACCCGGTGACCCGCGAAGGAGCCCAGGCGGCCACCGCAAAAAGCAGGCCGATCACACAGGAGGGCGATCCCCAACGCGCCCACCCCTTCCGGAGCCGGCTCAGCGCATCGCGAATCGGCGGCCCGATCGGCCGAAGAACGGTCCTTACCCGAGCTGCGGCCGCACCTCCCCACGCGATGGCCCGTCCGGCCCATGGGAGGAGCCGGCCGACTGCCCGATCGAACAGCCGAACAAGCTCATCATCGAGACGGCCGGGTAAACGGACGACGGCCCGAACCGGGCCCCACCGGCCGATGCGGGTCCATGTTCTCCGCCATTCTGACCTCACTCCGCCTCCCTCATCAGAGTTTGAGCTCGATATCGGTGGGCGGGGGCGGCGTCTCGCCCGGCGCGGGGAGGGTCTCCCACTCCTTGGGTGGCGTCGGCGCGGAGGGAGAAGCCGGAGACGGCGAGGTCGCAGGGGAAGCCGACGAAGGCGCCGGAGCCGGTGAGGGAAGAGCCGCTGGTAAGGGCGCTGCTGCCGCCGCCGGTCTGTTTGTTTCGGCAGCTGCGAGTGGATTCGGCTCCGGCCCGGCCTCCGGCGGCCGAACGCGCCGGAAGAGATATCCCACGGAGGTCAGTCCGAGAATCGCCACATGGATCGCGATGGCGGCCCGCAGAAACCGTGAAAACGAAACTTTGCGCAGATCGGAAAGAGCGACATCGGCGCGAGCCGCCTCCGATTCCCAATCAAAATCGCCCCCCCGCGCCACGAGCGCCTGCTCGATGGCCGCCGCAGATAGGACCCCGCCCGAGGGGGCCTCGGCACGTTCCCGAAGCTCCTGTTCGAGTCGGGCGATCACCGCGCGGGCGGCTTCCAGTTCCGCCTGGGCCTGCGTCGTCCATTCCGCCCGGCGTCGTTCGAGTTCTTCGGCATTCCGGGCCTGGCTCGCGGCCAGTTCACGTTCGGCGCGTTCCAGCCGCATCCGTGTCGTATCGAGCTGAGTTTCGAGATCTCGAATCCGGTTCGAGAGCGCGTGAATCTCGGCCTCCTTGCGTTCCAGCCGTTGTTTCCAAATCCCCTCCTCGGCCGCGACGGGAGAGGCGGACGCCGGCGAAGGCGGTGCCGAGGGCGCTTCCGGCGGGGTCGTGGTTCGAGGGACCGCCGAGGGCGGTGTGGAGGAAGGCGTCACGACCAACGACTCCTCGGGGCGAACGGTCTTCGCCGCCGTCCCAGGCGATGGGCGTTCCTGGCTTCCTTCGCCCGACGTGGCGACGGGAACCGTGGCTTGCGTATCTCCCGGAACCGGAGTTTTCTTCGCGCACCGGGGACAAAGAATGGTTTTTCCCGCAAAGGTTTTGAGAACCTTGAGCGACGCCCCGCAACGGGCGCATGAAAACGCGATCGTATTCATTGGGCAGACCCCGCTTTTTCACCGATCAGGACGAGCTCGGCCTCCGACTGTGCCAGGGCGGCGAGGACACGGCTGAATTCCCGGTAGGGCCGAGCCCGATCCATCTTCAGGTACACCCGCCGGTCCTTTCGGTTGCCGAGCAGCGACGAGACCACCGGCTCCAGCGCATCGAAGGCACACTCCTCGCCCTGCACCCAGAGCCGCCCATCTTCGTCCAGTATCACGCTGACCAGAGCCGGCTCTAGCAGATCAATATCCGGAGAGGGGGGAGGACGGCTCCGGATGTGCGATTCCTTCATGAAGACGGAGGCCAGCACAAAGAAAATGATGAGTTGAAAGGCGATGTCGCCGAAGGAGGTCAACGGAACAATCGGCTGGCGGCGCCGCGGCCGTCGGATCTTCATGATCCCCTTCCTCCCGCGGCGGGGGGCGCCGTTCCCGCCCCTTTCCCCGATTCGCCGCTCTCGACGCTCTCCACGAGGGCCAGAATACCGCCTTCATGGGCAATGGCCGTAACCACCTGGTAATAACGCTCGTAGGTCACCTCCGACGCGCATTCGACAATCAAGATCCGTTCCGATTCGGGACGTGCCTTGAGGTTCATTTTTTTCAGCGCCTGCCGGAACGCCTCGATCGTCAGGGTCTCGTCTCGGAACTGGAGCGTGTCGGGCCCCACCGCGACGGTTGGATATTCCTCATCGGGCTTTTGGGCCTCGTCCTGGGAGCTGGCCGGAATCATGACGGACACGCCCATGCTCTTGCTGAACGTCGTGGTCAGGATAAAGAAAATGATGAGAAGAAAGGCCAGGTCGGCAAATGAGGTGACATCCACGTCGCGAAATTCGCGAGGTTTTCGGGCGATGCGCATCGGGGACAGGGATCCTGGGGAGATCAATCGCGAAGGTGAAGGAAGTTCACCAACTCGTTGGCCGCATCTTCGATCCGAATCGTCAACTGTTCGACCCGGCTCACAAAGAGGTTGTAGGCGATCACGGCCGGCACGGCGATCAAGAGGCCGGCCGCCGTCGTGATCAGGGCTTCCGAAATGCCGGCGGCCACGTCGCCCCCCTGGAGGGTGCCTCCGGCTTTGGCCATCTCCGTAAAGGCCTTGATCATGCCGGTGACCGTGCCGGTCATTCCCACGAGCGGTGCGGTGCTTCCCACAAGCAGCAGGAGCCCCACGCGCTTCTCCAGCTCCGCCAGAATGTGGGGCGCGTAATCCTCCATGCACTTGGAGACACTGGCCTCGATTTCCCCCTTCGGCCGTCGGAGCGCCCGCAAGGCCCGGTAACGGTTGAGGCCGGCCAGGAGAATGGCGGCAATCGGTCCCTTGGACTCCTCGCAGAGGCGGATGGCCTCGTCCACCTTGTTCTCCGCCAGCAGTTGCAGCACCATCCGCCGGAGAGACGCCGTCCCGCGGTCCGCCGACGCCAGAGCCCGCCACCGTTCCAGAATGACGGCCAGACCGGTGATCGAAAGCGCCAACAGAACCCACATCAGTGGGCCGCCATCGAGCATATATTTCAACATGGGATACGCTCCGGATTTATCGGTTGATCAACTCGAGGACTTTCTGCGCCTTGCCGGCGGCGGCGCTGTTGGGATAGTCGCGGATCAAATTGGTCAGCTTCTCCCGCGCCTCGTTCGGCCGGCCTAGGCGAACGAGAACAACGCCCCACTTCAAGAGCATTTCGTCCAGGAAGGGCGCATCGGGATAGTCCTGAAAGACCGTCTGAATCATCTCCAGACAGCGGGCATAATCCCGGGCTTCCAGGTGGAAATCAATCACCTTGCCCAGGGCCTCTCCGGCAAAGGGCGAGTCGGGATACTGTTCCGCCACGGCGCGATAGGCGGCGATTGCCTGGCCCAGTGCGCGCAGCCGTTCCTCCCGCTCCAGCTTGGGGTTGATGCTCTTTTCCAACGTCTGCGCGAGAAGGAACTGGGCCTCGGCCTTGATCTCGGGAGAGGTCTTGAGCCCGAGGATGCCCCGCAGCAGACCGGCCGCTTGGGACGGTTCGCCCGCCTCGAGATGAGCCCGCGCGATCTTCATCATCGCCATATCCGCCAGGGAGGAGGTCGGAAAAAGGGCCATCAGCTGCCGAGCCGTGGCAATCGCCCCTGTCAGGTCGTCTTTGACAATCTGAAGTTCCCACTTGATCTGGTACGCCTCCTCCACCAGCTCTGGCGGAAGGGCCGAGCGGGCATATCGCCGCAGGACGTCTTCCACCTTCTCCAGGCCGACGTCGGCCTTTTCATGTGAGCGGGCGGTCAGTCCCACATCCTTGAAGATTTGCGACAGCCGCAGATAAAACTTGGCCTCCGTCACATTCTTACGCGCGCGGAGCTCTTCGGTGGACACCTCCCGCTGCGCCACCATCACATCGGGAATCTCGCCCGTGAGAAATTCGGCCCGCGCCGTCACAAGCCGGGGTTCCGTTCGGCTGCCGATATGAGCCCGGTCCTCGTATTCGATGAAGATGATGTCCTTTTCGGCCGCTGAGAGCGTGCTGTCGGACGTCTCGATCGGCTGGTCTTCCTCCCACTTGTGAATTTCCAGCATGCCGGTAAAGACCCCGGTCATCGGGCCGCTTTCCTTGAGCGTCAGCGTGATGCTGTCCCGATCCACCCATTCGTCGATCTCTGAGGGCAGCGCGCTCTCGTCCCGCGGCGCGCGGGTGCGGGCGACGAGGCGGACCGTGAGGGTATCCGGCGCGTCGGTCACATCGGCGTCGAGATCCTTGACACGGACGAAGGCCGGTTGCCCGGCGAAGAGGCCCTTGACATATTCTCGATAGGCACCGTCGGTAAATCCGGCCACGGCCGTGGACACGGTCCGAGCGAACGCCTTGCGCTCGACGTTCCGAGAGCCGTCACGCGTGTTGGCGTCGACATAGGCGACGGAGATACGGTCGCCTCCGCGCACCTCGAGAACGCCATTGGTGGGTGAGGCTTTCCCCTGCTCCATCCGGAGACTCCCAAGATAGAATTCGCCGTCGGGGTCGAAGGGCTCGAGGGTCATCGTCTCACGATCCCCGGAATCGGTGGTAACCGTCACCTCCAAAGGACGACCGGCGATCTTCAGAACGCGGAGGTCCTTGTCCTGGATCTTGACGAAGAAGCGCTGCCCGGCCTCCACCAGGGATTCTTCTTCGCCCTCGTTGGGGGGAATGCTGGTGCCGACCATCTTGAGGGCGTCAACGGCTTGCCGCCATCGTTTGACCTGGAAGTGGCAGAGGCCAATGTAGTAATAGGCCTCATTGGCGAAAATGCTCCAGGGGTACTGATCGGTAACCTTTCGCAACGTCGCGAGGGCGCGCGGATAGTCGCCCAACCCGTAATGGGCGATCCCCATGCGGTACAGGGCTTCCGCCTTCTCGTCCGGACCGGCATCCTCCGCGTCGAGCACGGGCTGGAGGTTCTTGAGAGCCAGCGCGTACTCGGGCTTTCGCTCGGTGTAGTAACGCCCGATTGCCAGCCACGCCTGGAGCCGGACCGGCGACTTGGGGAAGGTGGAGGGAATGGAAGCCAGGACCTTCAGGCCACGCTCGTCCTGGCGGTCCTCGATCAGGGCCAATCCCTGCCGGAAGAGCCGGAGGGCAGCCGGGTCTCCGGCGCCGGCGGTTTCCGCCGGTGTCTGTTGCGCTCTCAGTCCGACGGCCAGAAGGCCGCCCATCATGACGGCGATCCCAATGCTCGCGTTCCACTTCATGGGTTTGCTGCTCCGCTTAGAGGTTTTCATCCACAATGCCGCCACCGGTCGCCACGCCGAGCCGTTCCAGCCACTGGTGGGCCTGCGACGACACGGGATGCTGAGGATACTTTTTCATAACGGCCCGCAAGGCCGCGACAGTTTTCTCCCGATTTTTGGCGCGTTCCCAGACCTGGGCCTTGCGCAGCGCCGCCTGAGGGGCATCGCGTTCAAAAAAGTTTTCGATCTCCGTCAGGGCTTGCTCCGCCTGTTCCGGCTTGCCCATCCGTTCGTAGCAATCCACCGTCGCCCAGATCGTTCCCGGCGGGTCGTTGATCATGGCATAGAGCTTGATGGCCTCCTCGTATCGCGCCAGCCGATCCTTATAGAGGGAGGCGCGCAGGCGGAGAGCCCGTAGGGAGTAGGTCTGGTCGTCCACCTTTTCAAGTTCCTCGCACTTTTCCGCCTGGGCTGCCCAGTTCTCCTGAGCCCCCAGAATTTCGATCTCCTTCCACAACGCCAGCGGGGGCGTTTCGATTCGGCGAACCACCTCCATGGCCCGATCAAACTGGCGCGCCTGGCGATACCGGTCGCAGAGTCCGGCCAGCCCGTTGTCCCGCTCGGGGTTCATCATCGCAAGATAATGGTCCCTGGCTCGCGCCATCAGGACGCTCCACACCTCGGCGTGAGGCGAAGCGTCGGTGATGGGCATGGGAAAGCGGTCCAACGCCGGATGGATGACCGCCAGCTGGCCCGGCGCGTCCAACCGGTCAAGACGAGCCGAAAGCGCCTCCCGGAAGGCCTTCCATTCCGAAGCGGTGGGAAATCCGGCCTGCGTCGCTTCGACCAGACGAGGGATCATCCATTGAACGGCCTCGCGTAGAGGATCCCGCCCTTCCAGGCGCTTGAGATCCTCGACCGCGCTTTTCCAGATCTCGCCCCAGGGCTGAGGGAGCTTGGTTCGGACCGCCAGCGTCAAAATCCGGTTGTACCAATCGGCCATCCGGCCGGCTTCCGCAAAGAGTGGGCGCTTCATGCGGGCCCACTCAAAGAGCGACCGCCGATGCTTCTCCGGAATGGAATCGAAAACCGCCAATGCTCGATCGAAAATAAAGACGGTCGGTGCCGGAGGCTTGGCCTCCGGCAGGGGAAAGCGAACCAGCAGACGATCGGCGTCATCGAGCCGCCCTTGGCGGCAATAAAGATCGGTCAACTTCTGCCGGGCGGCCGCGGCCGCGCTTTCGGGCCGTTCCACGAACGACTCGATGGCGTTGTCCACAATCCGACTCCAAAATTGTTCGGCCTCACGCCACTTTTCCTGCTGCGCGTAGTGATCGGCCAGGCGGTTGAGCATCAGATCTGCCAGGGGATGCTGATGCGCCTCCCGGCGGTTCGTCATCTCTTGCCAGACGGCAATTCCGGACTCCACGTTTCCGTTCTGAATAAGGGCCAGCCCTTTCAAGTAAGCCGCCGGCACGGCCTCGTCAAGGGATTTCCCAAAAAAATCCAGCACCTCGTTATATCGCTGAATCGCCTTGTTTCGAAAGCGGGCCAACTGATAGCCCAACCCTTGCATGAGCAGCGCATGGCCGTACACCGGCGTCTGCGGATTGGCCGTCACGAACTTCTCGTACTCCAGAGCGGCCGCTTCGAACTTCCCCTCCCGCATCAGCTTTTCCGCCGCCTCATACTGAAGCCGCTCCGCTTGAGAAAGAAGGCCATACTTGCGGGGAGGCAGCGTCCAGGACCACAGCCCTTCAAAAATCTCTTCCGCTGGCCCGGCCAAGAGAACGGAGCCGGCCAGGAGAGAGACGCCCCAGGCTGACAGAACTCCGAGAACTGAGCGCACGCGCACAGAGACTCCCGCGGGCTAGTTTTCCATTGCAAACTTCCGGAAGGCCTGATCGTTCTGCACCAGCTGGCCTCGGGCGAACTTGGCCCATTTGCTTTCCGGGTAATCCCACGTCAGCCGCTTGAAGGCGATGTAGGCGTTCCGCGGATCCTGAACTTTCAGGTAACAGTCGCCCAGCCAGTACATGGCCTCGGCCCGCAAATCTTTGTCATCATAGAGTCCCAACAACCGTTCAAACTTGGCAATCGCCTCGGCCAGCCACTCTCGCGCCTTCGTGTCGTAACGCCCTTCCAGGACCGTCTTACGCTCCTCGGCCCCCTTCATGTAACTCTGCGCCGAGAGGAAGAGGGCTTTGGCGGCCAGCGGATGCTCGGGATTGCGGGTCTGGAAGTTCCCGAAGATTTTCCCCGCCACCTCGAACTCCTTGGTCCGGTAGAAGTATTGCGCCAGCCGCAGGATCGCATCGGACACGAGAGGGCTTCGGGGATAGGCATAGGTGAGCTCCACATAGGCGTCGAGGGCATTATCGTTGTCCCCCATCCGCTCTAGGCAGATGCCCTTCCGGAGTTGGGCCTTGGGCGCAAACTCGCTGTCCGGCCAATTCGACAGCACCTTGTTGTAGCGTTCCAGAGCCTCCTCGAACTTTTCGAGTTCCTGCGCCAGGTTGCCGAGGAGGAACTCGGCATGCGGCGCGTGAACCGTGTCGGGGTAATCGGCAATCGCCTCTTCGAGCACCTGCTTGCCCTCGGCGATCTCGGCCTCCGCCTGCGCTTTCTGACCTCCCTCCCGGTGCTCTTTGGCCAACTCGAAAAGGGCTTCGGCCATCAGCAGACGGGTCTTGACGGCAATATCCTCGTTCGCGAACCGCTTGGTGAAGGTCGCCAGCCGACCGTCGTCTCCCATGAAGACCTGCACCTGAGCCGTCACCGCCCTGGGCTGAGTGGCGAGGACGCTGACGACATCCTGATAGACGGCCGAAATCGTCTCGCCGTACTCGACAGGAAGGACGCCTTCCTCGACCGCCGGCGAGCCGGCCAACTCGGTCTTCATTCGCCCCGAAAAGATGCCGGAATGAGGAAGCGTTTCGGTCAGGGTCAGCGGAAATTCTCCCGCTTTCACCCGCAGCCGGACATCGATGGGATCGAGATCGTCGGTTCGGTCCATGTCCCGGTCCAGAACCATGAGATGGACGTAATCCCCGACAAAGATCTGCCGCTCGGGTTCGAGATACCGTCGGTCCATGAAGCGTATGGATGCGTCGGTCGCCAGCGTGTACCAACCCCGGGCGGCCGGCTCCTTCCCGACCGTGGGAATCACCACCCGAAGTATATCCCCGCTCCGCATATGAAATCGGGCCTTTTTCGTCTCCAGACGGCCCAGCGCTTCGTCGCGGCTGTCCTCCTCGACGTAGGCCGTCGGATCCCCCAGCCGGACATCCACAAAAACGGAAAACTCGCCATTGGTCGGATCGGTCAGCGTCAGCGGAATCTCCTGATACGGCGGACGTCCGCCCTGGGCCTCAGCCGCCGCGGCCTCGCGTTCCGTAGTCAGCCAGGCGACGTGCGTAAATTTCGATCCCAGCGCCGCCGCGGGATAGAGCACCTTGAAATGCAGGGAGGTATCCATGCTCGTCACAAGGGGTGCCTGAGACGACTGCCCGGCGCCGGGCGGCGCCGGGCGAATCTGCACGACCGGGCCTTTTCGCCCGGTCAGTCCCTCATCATCCCGCACGACCAGCGTCTGATAGAGAATCAGCTCCGGGGGGTCCTGGGGCGCATCCGAGACCGACGCCGTCCGGAGCAGCTGCCCGTCAGTGCTCTCTTCGTCGCGGTACTCTAGCGTGATCGTATCGCCCGAGGTGACGGCCAGGGTGTCGCCCCCCGTCTGCTGGCCCAACCGCAGGATGCCCACAAAAATACCGGAATGCGGTTCCGTCTCGATCGCCTCCATGGCCAGCGACTCGCCCGACGCGGTACTGATCCAGACCGGCACCTTGTCGTGCTCGCCGCTGACGTCCGCGTCGTAGTCGGTCACATGAACCACCAACCTATCCGTTTCGCCAGCACGAAAACGAAAGGCCGGATCGTAAACGATCTCCCGATCACCATTGGGCTTCATCTCGATGGTCTCGTAGGCAAACATGGCCCGAGCATTGAAAAAGCCGGAGCGGAGAATCGCGGTCAGTCGGTTGTTGTCCCGGCGAATCCGGCGTTCATCCACATAGGTGATCTCGATTCGGTCGCCTGGCCCGAGGTGAAGCACCCCATCCGCCGTGCTCTTCATCGCCTCGGGAGGGATCGGCAAAATGGTCTCGCCCCGAGGACCTCGAAGGGAAACCGTCCGTAGGGCGACCTCGTTACCATCAAAGGCGTCGAAGACCCATCGGAGTTTCCGAACGGAAACGGGTCGGGCAAAGCGTACCGACGCTTTCTGGGGCTCGAGAACCAGATAGCCTGCGGGGGTGAGGTCGAGGGCTTTCCACCGGAAGATCTGATCCCGGATCCGGACGGGCTTCTCGGTTTGAACCCGCGCGCCGAATTCCACGTTCTCCTCCGGTGTCGGACGATTGAACAGATACCACTTGAGCACGACCCCCGGCGCGGCGGGCGGAACTTCAGGCATCGAGGAGAGAGGCTTTCCCTCTTTTCCCAAGACCGTCAGGCTGGCACCCCACGGCCCGCTGATCTGCGCCACCCGAAGAACGACGCCATTGGTTCCCGGCTGAAGCGTCGCCGTCACCACATCTTCTTCCGGTTTCCAGATTCGTCCCGCCGGACGGCTATGAATCCGCTGGCCGTTGAGCCAGACCGTGACGCCGTCGCAACTGCCGATCTTGAAGACCGCCTCTTCCGCCGCTTCGCTGATGATCTCCGTATAAAGGAAGGCCGCCGTGTTGCGCAGCGACCCGAAATGAGCGGCCAAGTCCACGTAGCCATAGACCTGTTCGCGCGGCGGTTTGGTGCTGACCAACGGACTGAGCTGGTCGCCGGCCCCCCCCAGCAGCGTCAGTTCCCGGACCGCACCGCCCCCCGAAAGGTCCGCTTCGGCGCTGATCACGGGCTGGACATTCATCAGGTCCACCTCCCACCATGGCGCTTCACGGCCACGGGGACCGCTCTTCCACCCCGCCGTTCCGGTCGCCAGAGGAGCCGACGGATCACGGCCGCTGGCCGAGTCCGAGGCCGACGCCCGCGGAGGCGACTTGGCTGTGGGAAGTTCGCCGCGGAAAATGCCGGTGTTGGGACCGGTTTCGGTCAGACGCACCCGCTCGACGACGTCGCCGGAGGAGGCGACCGCCCGAACCTCGACCGCATCGGGCGTGGGACTGACACTGCGGTCGTAATCCACCACCTGGATGCGGATCGGATTGCCGGGCCGGACCAACCAGGGATCGCGTTCCCGTTCAAAGGCGGCCATGGTCTTTCCGTCCCGCTGCAGCAGAATGGCCATCCGCTGACGGAGCAGCGCTTCATCCCGCTGCTCGGCACTCTGGAAATCGCCGGCGGTGGCGGTTAGTTCCGCATCGGAAATGACCGCCATCTGTTTCGGCCCATAGTTCAAATTGTTGGCCTTCTGAAAGGCCTCTTCGATCTGGTAAACGACCACGTCATCGCCCAGGACCTGAAGTCGCATGTCGCCGGGAACCGATGCCCCCAGAACGGTGCTGATCGAGCCGCGAAAGAGGGTGGGGTCGCGGGGCGTCGGCAGCAGATTGATCTTTTCCCGGTCACCTCCCTTGAGCGTCCGGATGTCCACCGGAATGCCGGCCCCGCCCCGGACGACCGCCAGGTTGGGATCCTGCATCCGCATGGTGACCGGCCGACCGGGCACGACGTAGGTCGTCATGACCCGCTCACCGATCTCGAGCTCGGGATCCTGGAGCCGATCTTCGCGGAGATTGATCTCGGCTTCCAAAAATACGGCCTCGACGTGCTCTGGCACGCGCTTCTTGACCTCGATCAGATTGGCCCGGGCTTCGGCGTAATCTTCCCGGTCGAAGGCAATCCTGGCCGCGAGATAGTACGCCTCGGCTTGGGCCGCCAGTTCGGGCGCATCCTTCAGGCGCTCGATCAGCATGTCGGCGCCGTCGAAATCGCGCGTGAGCCGCAGGATGTCCACCACCCGAAACCGGGCGGCTTTGCCGGCCCCGGTGTTCCGAAGGTCGCGGTCTCGATCCAGACTCTCGTATTCGAGCTTCGCCGCGGCATAGTTCTGCTGATCGCGGTAGGTATCGCCCTTGATCAACCGGAGACGAGCCGTCTGCTCGGGATTCATCCGCCGGGCCGCGAGCACCATGTCGGCGATCGCCACCGCCTCCTTGTACTCCTTATGCCGGCGATGCTGGTCGGCGACCCAAATCACAAAATCGCTGTCGAGCGATGTCCAGTGCTGGCGAAACGCGGGGGCTTGAGGAAGATAGAGATCCCAGGCCCGCGCTTCCTGGCCCTCCTGGAAGGCTTGAGCCGCCGCTTTCAACGCCTCGATGGCGGGGGCATTCGGCTGTTGCGCGTAGACTGGACCCCACGGGAGCAGCCCGGCGGAAACCAGCAGCACAACCGACAACAGGGACCGGCGGGAACAGGGGGAGAAGGCAAACATCATATTGTTTCCTGTACGTTGCTTGGGCTTGCGCAGATAAATTTGTATTGATAATATATCGCTTTCGAATGCTCGGATTCAATTCTTAAATTCCCGATGCCCACATTTCGTTGTCCCTACTGTCACGGTCTCTTCACGGAACTGGCCCGGCGGGCCTGCCCCCATTGCGGCCGTACCCCTCTCATGCCGGCGTCTCCCCGACGAGCCAAAGCCCGCCTCTCCCATCACTCCGCCCCGAGCCGTCGTCCCCCAACCCACCCACTCGGCCTTCTGTTCCACAATGGGTTCAAGATGACCGCCGCTATTCTTATCCTCCTGGCGGCGGGAAGCGCGCTGCTCAGCCGGGCCCGCACACCTCCCGTGGACAGTCTGCCGCGAAAACTCGAACGCACACGCCAGAGTCTGGCCACGCTGCGGGTAGCGGTAGAACTCTTCCGTCTCGACACCGGACGCTATCCGACCACTGAGGAAGGGTTGGCCGCCTTGGTGGTCTCTCCGGAGGGTCTCGAACATTGGGATGGTCCCTATATCGTGGTCCTCAAAAACGACCTATGGGGGCGGCCGTTCCGCTACTGGCTGGACGGAAGCGTCCCGCGGCTGGCCGCCGATGGGCCCGACGGCGAACGTGAAACGGCCGACGATCTTATCGTCGCCGAAGAGAAAACCCGCATCGAATTTCCGGCCGGTGGGGGAATCCGGGCCATCATCGCTTTCGCCGATGGCCTGCAGCAGGCCATTGTGGACGAAACGCTTCCTTCCCCCCGAAGCATCCGTGCTCAAATCCTCCAGGATTCGTCCCTCTCGCTTTAGAGCGAGTCCTCCCGAACGCGGCGTGCCAGGGCCTTCTCCCGGTAGCGAAGCGCCCACTCGCGAACAATCGGCTGATCTCGTCTCATGACCGCTCTCCCACCGCGGGGAAAGGGGCCAACGCCGCCGCCAGGCCTAACGCCAGCCCCCATCCGATCCCGCGAATCAAAATCGGACTCCAAATCGCCGCCACCATGAATGCGAGAACGATGCCCACGCCGGCAAACCGAACCGCCCGATCTTCGAACGTGCGGGACTGAACGCCGGCCTTCACGCCGACGGCCAGTGCGGCCAAAAGGAGTCCCGCAAAGGCCAGCAGGCCAGGAAAGCCGAGGGAGCCGGCCAGCACGAGGTAGAGATTTTGGGAATCGGGTTCCGCGGGGCGGCCGCCGGCAATTGGCAGCACCCCGTAATATTCTCCGATCCGGGCCTGGTAACACCCGGCGCCCACCCCAAGCCAGGGATGGTCCGCCGCCATCTCGGCTGCGGCCTGCCACTCGGCATAACGCCGTACCGGATCTCCCTCCTCGTCAAAAACCGCGATGGACTCCCGGACAATCCTGAGGTTTTCCCGGGGAAGAAGCGGCGCCAGAGCCAATCCTCCCACGAGCAGCAGAACCCACCAGCCCGCCAACCAGGGCCATCCCCGAAAGGCCACCACAAAAGCAACAGCCATGATTAAAGCCAGCCACGCGCCTCCCGCCAGCACGGTCGAAAGCCCGAAAAGGAGCGCCGCCGCCGCGGCTACCCGTCTGGTCGCCGAAGCCGAATAGAGTCCAACGGCGGCGAGACCGGCCAGACCCATCGCCACAAAGCCCCCATATACCGTCCGATTCGCGAAAGGACCTCGAACGTCGAAGGGAAGCACCCCGGGACACCAATAATGCCATGCGCCCCACACCAGAACGCCCAGAAGCGTGAGCAGAGAGACCACAAATAGGAATCGGCGGGACGGCGGTTCGGAGAGCGCCCAGGCCAAGAGCGGCCCTCCGAGTAGAAGGTATTCCGCCACCTGCACGGCTTCCGCGACCGACCGCAACGGGGCAGGGCTGCGAAAGGCCGACAGCATCGTCCAGACAACCAATCCCCCACCCCAAAAAAGGAAGGGGCGAAGAAACGGCCAGGACTCCCGAAAGCCCAACGTCACCACCGCGCCGAGCGCCAGCAACCAAACCAAAGGGTCGGCCGGCGTAAGATGAAGGCGGGGCATCACCTGAACGTGGATGGGGAGTGGCGCCAGCACGATCAAAGCGGCCACGGCCAAAGGGATTGCCCGACGGAGCATGGACTGAGGCGCCTGGCCCGTCACGGAGCCGGCTCCTGTGTCAGCGGTTCCTCTCCGACCGGGACGTAGGTCCGGTCGGTGGTCAGCAAAATCTGGCTGATCGCCACCCCGTCTTCGCGGTTGCGAATCGCCAGAGTCTGAGGGCCCTTTTCCAATGTCAGTTGCTTGAGCCGAGCCGGGGCCTTGACCCAATGCCAGGTCTTGAAGGTGGCATTTTCTCCGAAGACAAAGGGTTTCGCGCCGTTGAGCGAAATCCAGAAGGAGTTGCCGCATTCATCGGACCACCAGACACGGCACCAGAGGTAATACTCGCCGGCGACGGGCGCGTCGAACCGATAGACGGCTTCGCCCGCTTCCACTTTCGGCGGATTGCCGGCGCCCTGGGGAATCTCGAGGTAGCGGCCTTTGGCGAGTTCCTTTCCGAGACTCGCCCTCAGCGCAGGTGGTGCATTGGATACCCAAGCCACCGTCATCGGTGGCTCGATCCGTTCCGCGGAAACCGCCTCGAAACAGATGCGAACGGTCTCCGCTTGGAGAAGGGGGCCCAGGCTCAAGACCACACCGCCAACGCTAGACCATAATCTCTTCATCGCGAACTCCTCTTCAGGAAGGGGGCGCCCCCTTCGCGTCGGATTCCTTCCCCACCGCGGCAACCGCCAGTCCAGCCAGATCGCCGATCCGCTCGCCCAATGTGGCGGGGGCAATGGTACACTTTTCAAGCGGCCACTTCCAAGCATATCGGGGAAGCCGCTCTCGGAGGAGCGGCATGACAATATCCCGCTCGCGGATCGCCATCGTTCCGAGGAGAAGGACCTGGGGGTCAAGCGCCATCAGGATGATCCCAATCCCCTGAGCCAATCGTTCCAGGACCCCGGTCCAGACCTCCACCGCCAAGGGGTCGCCCTTTCGATAGGCGTCGGTCACGGCCCGCATGGTGATGGCCTCCACGTCCCCGCCTGCTTCCGCCACAATCTGCGTTCGCAGAGCCTCCCGGCGGATGCGCGCCTTGACCTGCTCGGAGACCATCCGGCCGCCGACAAAGGCCTCCCAGCAACCCCGGAGGCCGCATCCGCACGGCGGACCCTGGGGATCGAGCACCATGTGGCCGAACTCCCCGGCACTGTCCGTTTTCCCCTGGATGAGGCGACCGTTGGCAATCACGCCGCCCCCCATGCCGGTGGAAAAGGTCAGATAGACGAGATCGGGAACGCCCCGGTAATGACCGAATCGCCATTCGGCCAGCGCCGCGGCATTGGCGTCGTTGTTGAAATAAACCGGCACCTCGAGTCCCTCCCGGACGATTTGGACGATCGGCAGATTGACGAAACCGGGATTGTTGGGCGGTGCCAACAAAAGTCCCTCCCTGACGGAAAGGGGGCCCGGCGCCGCGATGCCGACCGCCGTAACTTCGGACATCCGCCAACCGACCTCTTTGACCACACGCTGGCAGGCGTCCAACAGATGCCGGCGATAGGTATCGGCATCGGTCGGCGTGGGCATCCGATGGGAGGCCAGAAGGCGTCCCGATTCATCCCCCGCACAGACGGCTGTCTTGGTGCCGCCGATATCAATTCCAAGAAGTTTCATAGGCGCGTGTTCCTTTGGTTCGATCCTTCGCGATCATCCCCACTCGCGGCGGGCCGCCGCGATCACCGACAGCCCGGCCAGCACTCCGCCGCGCAGGAGAACCATCTGCCACAACCCTCGGGTCAGGTCCCCCACCTCGATTCGAGTGCTCTCGGCCGTCCTTCCGACAGGGTCATAGTCGTGGAGCACGGAGACCGCCCGGTATAGAAGCCGGTACATCCCGAGGAGGGTCCGCTCGACGCGTTTGCGTGCCGGCGAAGGCCGGTGGACGTGAACCGGTTCATCCCCATGGGCGTGGGGAGGTTCGACGAGCTGGCCTGTCTTGACGACCCAGCCAATTTGGCCGCTAAATCCGATCAACGCAAGGAGAAAAGAGGCCATGAAGACGGCGACCGGAGGGGAAAACAGGCTTCCCATCGCCAGCCCGGCAGCGGCCAGCAACAGCAAACGAAACCACGCCAGGAGACCGGCTCGGACGAGGTTGGCCGCGAAACCTCCCGCCGGGCTCCAGAGGGTGAGGCCAATCTCTTCGTCAAAAAGAAGAGTATCGGCATCGGGATTCCGATAGCGGACGGTCCAGACGCCGGCTGGAACCGGCCGATCCAGCGGCGGCAGGGCAATCTCCTGGATCGCCCCAGGACGCAGATCGGTTCGCTGCCGAAACAACAGGGTTCCGTCCGGGGATCGAATGTCCCACTCGCCGGGAACGGTCCACCGCGTAAGAACGGCCGCTGAAAAAAACCGGGTCCGCAGCAGCAGCGGATGGCCTGCCGGTACCGCCGGCATGGAAAAACACCATTCCCCCATTTCGTTGGGGGAAACCCACTGAGATCCCCGCTCGGGGCGAATCGCGCGGCGGACGGTCCACACCCGGTCGTTCACATCGGACGCGTGGGTCCCGAGGCGGTCGGCCGAAAACGAGAGCCGCATCGCAGCGAGAAAGAGGAGTCCCACGACACCCAGAATTCCTCCACTGACAATCGCGAGCGCCAACCATTTGCCCAGCCAGATGGTGGCAAAAGAGACAGGCTTGACGATCATCTGCTGAAGGTACCGCCGCTCCCGTTCGCCGGCCACCAACCCGGGCCCAGCCACGAGCATGGCTATGGAAAGAATGAGAAGCACGCTATGGAATTGATACTGAATCCATACCCGGGCCCGACCGACGGCGGTGCCGTCGTCCTGTAGCACGAAGGGGAGAAGGGCCGTGACGCCGAACAGAAGGAGAAGGGTCACGGCCAGAAAGCGGGACCGCAGCAGCGTCCAGAGGGTCAATCGAATAATCGCCAGGACCGGTCTCATGGAAACAACGGCTCCTTTGGCCGGGAGAGGAAGGGGGCCACGGGCCGCCGTTCCTCCACCGCCGCGCCGCTGGCCCCGTCCCTCGGCAAGGGGGCCTTTCGGATGGTCTCGAGGAACACCGTCTCCAGTTCTTTGCGGGGATGGTCCCAGACAGGCTCGACACCCGTCTGCTGGCGTAACCCGTTCAAGACCGCCTCGCGTTGCGACGGATCGAGGGCGGGCAAGCAAACCCGGATCTGTTCTCGCTCCTCCAGCAGCTCATTCACCCGTCCCTCCGCACAGAGCACGCCGTGGTAGAGGATCGCGATCCGGTCACATACATCTTCCACATCGGCCAGGAGATGCGAGGAAAGCACCACCGTACGGCCCCGCTGGGCCAGAGCCACAAGGATATCCTTGACTTGTCGGCACCCCACCGGGTCCAGCCCGGCCGTAGGTTCGTCGAGGAGAAGGAGCTCCGGATCGTTGATCAGGGCCTGGGCCAGGCAGAGCCGGCGCATCATGCCTTTGGAAAACTCTCCGACCCGCCGGCGGCGGGCATGGTGCAACCCCATCATCTCCAGCAGTTGGTCCACCCGCTCGTGCCGCTCGTCCACAGCAAGCCCGAAGATCTGCCCGAACAGGTCGAGCAGCTCCTCGGCAGTCAAAAACGGATAGAGCGCGGACTCTTCCGGCATATATCCGAGGCGGGCCTTGACCGCGACCGAATCCGGCGGCTGGCCAAGGATGGAAATCTGCCCAGCCGTTGGGCGCAGCAGGCCCAGCATCATCTTCATCGCCGTGCTTTTGCCGGAACCGTTCGGACCGAGCAGCCCGAAAATCGTCCCGGCGTGCACCGTGAAGCTGATACCCCGAACCGCCCGGACATGTGGCCTTCCCCAGAAGTCCCGAAAGGTTTTCTCGACCTTGTCGAACCGGACGCAACACGCCGCCATGCCACTCCCCGAAGTCATCCGATTTCCCGCCTTTCGAAGCTGACCGCCCCCACCGCGAGGAAGAACGCCGACCAGGCGGCCGCATAAAGAGTGACCCACCCCACATAGGCGAGGGGCAACGATCGTCCCCCCTCCAGAGCATCGGCCGGCCAAAAGAGGGACCAGCTGGGAACAAGGCGAATCAACGCCTTACCGAGAAGATGTTCGGAAACGCCGCGGCCCAGAGACGTCAGCAAAGGCTCCAGGGAAAGGCCGGCCACGATGAGCACGATCACGCCACCGGTTAGCCAAGGGACGCTGGTCACACGAGCCAGAAGGGCGTGCGAGGCGGCGGCGATCACTGCAAGCCCAAGAAAGATCAGGGCGAAGGCGGGAGCCATACGGGCCCCCACACTTCCGATCATGGAAACCGGGACAAGACCGCTTCTTCCGTCCCGGAGGACCAGTCCGCCCAGGACCAGCAGAAGGGCTGCGGGCATCAAAAAAAAGGCCCATTCCGCATAAGGGGTCCCGCGCCGGTAATTAAGTCCCGCTGAAATCGCGTGAGCCGCTCCGACGGCCAAAAGCACGCCCAAACCGGCCTCTTCGTCCACCACGTAATCTGTGGGCCCAATTCGAACGCTGAGAACAGCGGCCACCCAGAGGCCCAGGGTAAAGAGCGCGAGGACGACGAGGCTGCCCGTGTACCGAGCCAGGAAAAAGGTCCACCGGGGGACCGGCTTGCAGAGCAGAAGGCCGGCAGCCCGCCCCTGGAGGTCCACCCCCATGACGAGCTGGCTGACGGTTGCCGCAAGGTAGGCTCCGAGGGTAAAGTGCAGGGCCAGGATTCCATCGCGAATCAGGCGTTCGCCTTCCCAGAAATGAAACGCCGTCATGAGAGGCATTAGCGCGGCGAACAGGATGGCGACGGTCGTCGTGAGCAGAATAACGGGTTGTCGAAGCGCTTCCCGAACCGTCTGGTAAACCAGCGCTCGGAAAAGGCCGATTGAAACATCCATAATTCTTTTATGATAGTCCAATGCCGATGCTTAGAAAAGCCCCATTTATGCCGTTGACGGCCCTTTGTCTGGCCGATACGATGAAGTTTCGATGAATCGTCCACGCCCATGGCCGAAGGCCGCTCTCCTGGGTCTCGCGGGATGGTGGCTGATGGCTCTGTTGGCAATCCCGAGTCCCGCGGTTGCCGAACCAGTCGTGCGCCCGAACGTGTTGATCCTCTATCACCGCGGGGTTCAGGCTGCGGGAGCCGATGCGCTGACCCATGCCACGACCCCTGATGTGAACGTCGAACGAATCGCCCAGGCGCTGGAAGAAGAGTTTCTATCGCTTGGGGCCAGAGTCGTTCGCAAACCGATCGAGCAGATCACTTCGCCCGGTCAGTTGCGCGGGTTCGAGGCGATCCTCCTGGGCACGCCGGTCTGGTTCAGCAACATGTCCTGGCCCATGAAACGCTTTTTCGACACCACCCTCTATCAGGTCTACGTCCAGGAATCGAACCGGTTGCGGGGAACGCTCATGAGCGCCTTCTGTACGGTCATGGAAGCCGGGCCGAGCGGGCCTCGAGCGTTGGAAGCCATCCAGGGCGGAATAGAACACGTATCTGATCGAGTCCTTCCGGGGCTTGTCATTCAAACATCCTGGTCGGAAGCCCAGTGGCGTCCGGCCGTACGGGCATTTGCCCAGCGGATTCAAAAGGCATGCCGCCGGGAGCAGCCATGACGAATGCCACGGATTCGGAGAAAGAAGCTGTCCCGCCGTTTGCCACGGTCGCATTTTCTCTGGGAGAAGCTCTGGTCGCCGTGGCCATGACGCTGGCGCTCTACTACCTACAGAAGGTTCTTTTGTTTCGAGTGTTTTCACCGGTGTCCGACAACGTTCGCTTCGCGATGGCCACCGTCTCGGTCCCGATGGGATTAGGTCTTCCCATCGCCTGGCTGGTCCGAAGAAAAGGGCAAACGCTCGTGAGCGCCTTCCGGCTCCACCGTTCGGCCTGGCCGCGGTCGTTTCTCATCGCCATCACCCTCACCCTGGCCATTGAAAACCTTTATGCCCATGTGAGCCGAGCCCATGCCTTGGGGGGGATCATGCCTTCCCCGATCCCCACCCTGTTCGGAATTGAAATCGGCCGCGTCTCGCCCCTCGCCCGGGCTATCGGCGTCGTGGCCGCTCTCGTGCTCGCTCCTTTTTCTGAAGAGCTTTTCTTTCGGGGCCTCCTCTTCGGCGCCTTCCGTTCGGTGCTCTCCACCCCCTGCGTGGTTGTGCTCACCTCGGCACTTTTTGCCTTTCTTCACTTCACGCCTTGGGGGATCGTCCCATTGACCGTGGCGGCGCTGAGCTATGCCGTGGCGGCGCTCTGGGCTCGCTCGCTGGCGGCTGCCATAATGGCTCACGCCTTCCAGAACATGCTGGCCCTCATCCCCCTCCTGCTGCTGTAGGTTTGTCCTGCCCCGCTGGAGTTGACCATGCCCCCGCGAATCCGAACCCTCGAATGGATCCCAAACCAACCGGACTGTCCCCTGCCGGGTTTCCTCCGCCTTGTGGATCAGACCCGTCTTCCCGAAACGCTCGCGTTCTGTGACGTCAAGGACCCTCCCGCGCTCTGGCAGGCCATTCGATCTCTTCAGGTCCGAGGCGCGCCTGCCATAGGGGTGGCGGCGGCCATTGGAATTCTGCTGGGGATTCAACACCTCACCGGCACCAGCGTGGCGGCACTGGTCGCCGCCGTGAATGAAACCGCTCGTTACCTCGCCACCAGCCGCCCGACCGCGGTCAACCTCTTCTGGGCCCTGGATCGCATGAGACAAACCGCGGAACGGTTGGCCGTGATCGAATCCGA
>Ga0209101_1001041_pt1 | contig 21623 bp, 26 predicted proteins | sample ConPoolayeCmetaG_FD_185481 | JGI IMG/M metagenome (GOLD analysis project Ga0209101, IMG submission 185481) | Hot spring microbial mat communities from California, USA to study Microbial Dark Matter (Phase II) - Cone Pool mat layer C metaG... ...
GTGCCAGGGATTGACCTGCTTTTCGTCGGCCCAGTGGACCTGGCCGGTTCGTACGGGCATGTAGTCATCGGCGGTAAACAGCCGCCTGAGGTGACGCAGGCGGTGGATAAGATTGTCACCACTGCTCAGCGGGCAGCTATTCCGTTGGGGTGCTGGGTCCCCAATGCAGAAGCGGCCAATCAGCGGATTGCACAAGGATTCCAGTTTATTGGCATCAGCACAGACAATTTGTTGCTCATCTCAGCGTGTCAAAACGCGCTTCAAGCCATCAAGAAACCGACCTGAAACAGGGCATAGTTCAGTCTGTTTGGGCAATAGGGGGAGGCAACCATGAAAAGCCATCGGCTCGAAATCATTTTGGGGGGGCTCCTGGCCAGCGCGATGTTGATGAATCTGGTGCTGTGTGGGCTGCTTATCACGTCAGGTACGCTGTCCGTGCCAGGCATACCGAGGGCTGTGGCGCAAGAATTGCTCGCGACCCCAGCCCGGCCGCTCGAGGACACACTCCGCGACGTGGAAGAAGAGCTCGTCACGCGCGCGTATTCGCTGGCCGAACCGGCCGTGGTCAACATCGAAACGCGCGGCTTTCGTGAGAGCTTCTTCTGGGGCGTCACACCCCAGGAAGGCTCAGGCTCCGGCTTCGTGTACGATGACCAGGGCCATATCGTCACGAACTACCACGTGGTCGAAAACGCTTCACGGATTACTGTCAACTTTTCAGACGGCACAACCCAAGCAGGCCAACTGGTTGGAGCAGACCCCAGCACCGACCTGGCCGTGTTGCGGGCTCAGGTCCCGCCTGGCATCCACCCACTCACTCTAGGCGAGCCCGGCCATTTGCGCGTGGGACAGCGCGCCATCGCCATTGGCAACCCATTTGGGCGGTTTCAACGCACGCTTACTGTTGGGGTAATCAGCGCACTGGAACGCAACATCGAAATGGAGAACGGTAAAGTGTTGCGCAACATGATTCAGACCGACGCAGCGATCAATCGGGGCAATTCGGGCGGGCCTTTGCTCGATTCGTATGGCCGGGTAATCGGGGTGACATCGGCCATATACACGCCTACCGGCGGGTCCGTCGGCGTCGGCCTGGCCATACCGGTAGACACCCTCTATCGTGTGCTGCCGGTGATCATCGAAAAGGGATACTACCCTTATCCCTGGCTGGGAGCCGTCGGGTACAGTATCACGCCAGAATTGGCCGACCGACTGGGCTTACCCGCTACCAGCGGAATACTGGTGGCGAGGGTATATAAGAACAGCCCGGCCGCTCTGGCTGGCATCCGCGGCGCCAATCGGCAAGTCCTGGTCGGACGTTACAGGATGCTGGTTGGAGGGGACATTATTACCGCTATCGAAGGACAGCCAGTGCAGTCAGCCGACGATTTGGAAGCCTTCCTGGCCGAAAAGGCGAAACCGGCGCAGACGGTCTCGATCGAGATCCTGCGCGACGGACAACGCCAGACAGTCTCCGCCACGCTGATCGAAGAACCGTCGGGCTGGTAGAGGCCCGCCATAGACCGTTTTTATTGCGGCGAACAGCCAGACTCGTCCAGGCGAAGCGACTCACACGGAGATTTTGCCTTTGACGCTCATTTATGTCTGTTGTGTCTGGATCGCGGGCGTATATTTCAGTCGGACAATTTCAGCCTACAGCCCGTATCTGTGGCCAGGCGTCATCCTGTTGGGTCTGGCGGCATGGCTGTTTCGGGCCGACCGGGCCAGGCGTTTCGGCGCGATTCTGGGGATGGTGATGTTGCTGGCTATCCTCAGAACAGAAGCCGCTGTACCCCGGCCTTTGCCGGATTCAGTCGCCTTTTACAACAACCAATCGGCCCAAATCAGAGCCGTAATCAGCCGCCCGCCAAGAGTGGAAGATGCCAAAACAAAACTGGTGGCCGAAGCAATAGAACTGCAAACAGAATCAACCAGGCTGCCGGTCACGGGACAAGTCCTCATCACCACTTCTCTCTACCCACGATTTGATTATGGGGACGAAATTCAGGTCGAAGGCTATCTCCAAGAGCCCCCCATGCTGAATGATTTCTCATATCGGGATTACCTGGCTCGGCAAGGCGTGTTCTCGCTGATGTACTACCCCAAAATCAGCCTGCTGAGCCATGGACGTGGCTCTGCCCTCGTATCGGCCTTGGCCGCCATCAGAAAACACTCGTTGACGACGATTGGTCATTTGTTGCCCGACCCGCAGGCGGCCCTTCTGAGCGGCGTCTTGCTGGGCGAATACCACGCCCTCCCTCAAAGGCTGATGGAGAGTTTCAACGCCACCGGCACAAGCCATATCATCGTGATTTCCGGGTTCAACATCACCCTTCTGGCCACGGTCTTGGTGCGTCTGTTCAATCAATGGTTGTCGCGTCGGCCGGCTGTGCTGTGCAGCATGGCCGGCGTTGCTTTTTACACGCTGCTGGTAGGCGCGGATCCAGCAGTGAGCCGGGCCGCGCTGATGGGTGGCGCGGTGCTGCTGGCCGTGTTGGTTGGCCGGGTCGCACATACGCTGACTTCGCTGGCTCTGGCCGTTCTGCTGATGACGGTTTGGAACCCGTTGGTGTTGTGGGACATCAGTTTTCAGCTCTCGGTGGGCGCCACACTGGGGCTCATCTTGTTCGCCTCACCGATTTATACCCGCGTTCACCGGATGATCAGCTCTGCCGGCCTACCGCAGACCGCGTTGTCCATAGCCAGAGACGCCCTGATCGCCACTTTTGCCGCTCAGGTGTTTACGCTGCCGCTCATCCTGTACCATTTCCAGCGACTCTCCCTCATTATGCCTCTAGCCAACATCCTGGTCGTGCCTGTACAGCCGCTGGTCATGGCCAGTGGTGCTTTGTCTCTGCTGGCCGGCCTGATTTGGCTGCCTGCCGGTCAGATAGTCAGTTGGATGGCCTGGTTCTTTCTCACATATACGATTCGCCTCATCGAGTTGTTGGCTTCGTTTCCTTTTGCCTCCGTTGAAATCGGTGCGATACCCGGTGGGGCGCTGTGGGCCTACTATGGCGTTGTACTGGGGTTTGTATGGTGGCAAAAACAGAGCCCGCAATGTAGACAGGACATTTGGAGGTCGCTGACCCGCAGGCTGACCACCAAAGCAGTGTTAGGCGTTCTATTGCTGGTGTGTCTGATCGTGTGGGCTGCGGTGTTCAGTTTACCGGATGGACGCCTGCACGTCAGATTTCTGGACATCGGCCAGGGAGACGCCATTCTCGTCACCTTGCCAGACGGGAAGCAGGTGTTGATTGATGGAGGCCCCAGTCCCCAGGCCCTGCTTTCTGAGTTGGGGCGAGCCATGCCTTTCTGGGATCGTCAGATTGAACTGGTTGTGCTTTCCCATCCTGACCAAGACCATCTCTTGGGCCTGCTTGGTCTCGTCGAACGGTACCAGGTCGAACACGTCCTCGATTATGCTGGAGACAGCAACCTTGAATTGTTCGCGCAGTGGCAGAACGAGCTGCGAAACAGGGGCATCCCCACCCAAAAGGCCCAGGCTGGCATGACCATCGAGCTGGACGATGGCATTCGACTGGATGTCCTCCATCCTGCCCCCAATTTGCTGGCCTCAGAAATGATTAGCACGAACAATGCCTCCACGGTGCTGCGCCTGGTCTATGGGCAGGTCAGCTTTCTGTTCACCGGCGACCTGGAACAAGAGGGCGAGAACATGCTCCTCCAGACCACAGCTCCACTGGACAGCACTGTACTCAAGGTCTCGCATCACGGTGCAAAAGAAGCGACCTCCGAAGCTTTTGTCAAAGCCGTCTCACCCCAGATAGCTGTCATCTCGGTAGGCGGCAACCGGTTCGGCCATCCGGCGCCACAAACCCTGGAACGGCTGGCAAATAGCCCGGTGCTTCGCACCGACCGATCAGGTACCATTGACCTTCAGACAGACGGGACCCGCCTGTGGTCGAATCAGGTCATTGAGTCAGCAGAATAACGGTTGATCTTTTTTGGTTTTTCCTCCTAACTTGATTTCTGAGCAATAATCATATACAATTATGTAAAAGACGTGTAGCAACCGTTTGTGCAGGAATACCGGGCAAGCCTTACCAGATTCTTAACATATTTCGCCCTCATGACCAATGGGGTTTATAATATGGTTTTGTAAGCCGGACTATTATGCTCGATGGCCAAGCGTTGGACTTTGTTTTTAAGCCTCATATCGTCGTCGGTCAAAAACTTCATCTGACTCGCATTGAAGGAGGCAAAGTCATGGAAGTGATAAAGGTCTCGGCAAAATCCAGGTCTACTGCGGTGGCAGGGGCCATAGCCAGTGTGATCAGGGAGCAAGGGCGCGCAGAGGCTCAGGCCATTGGCGCCGGCGCGGTCAATCAGGCGGTCAAAGCGGTGGCCATCGCGCGCGGTTATCTGGCCCTCGATAACCTGGACGTTATCTGTATTCCTGCCTTTGTAGAAGTCGCGATTGAGGGACAGGAAAGGACTGCCCTAAGATTTATCATAGAGCCTCGATAAAGGGAGGTATAGACCTCCACTTGCACAGCAGCGCATCGGATGGGGCGTACCACTCCCGCGATTTGGTGCGCATGGCGATAGAAAAGCGACTTGCCGCAATATCTATCACTGACCATGACACGGTGGCCGGCATCGGAGCTGCACTTGAAGCAGCCGAAGGGTCTGACCTGGAATTGATCACCGGCATCGAGCTCAGTGCAGTTCTGGATGCCAGAGAAGTCCACCTGCTGGGGTACTTCATTGACCCCACAGCGAGACCGCTGCAAGAGACCCTGGCCCTGTTGGCAGATTCTCGCACGCAGCGGGCCAGGCAAATCATCGCCAAGCTGACCACGCTTGGCCTCCCCCTTCATTGGGAGAAGATATCCGATGCACATCAAGCCAATGGTGTAATCGGGCGACCTCATATAGCCCGCGCTTTGATCAATGAGGGGTACGTGCGTTCCGTGGAGGAAGCCTTTACACTCTATCTGGGTCACGGCGCACCTGCCTACGTGCCCCGCTACAAATTGTCACCGGCCGCGGCGGTGAAACTCATTCTGGAAGCAGGAGGGCTACCGGTTCTGGCTCATCCGCTGGATGTGACCGACCTGGTCCCGACGCTGGTCGAACAGGGACTGGCAGGCATTGAAGCCTTCTATCGAGGTTACACCCTCGGCCAAATCAGCGAGCTGCTATCCCTGGCCAAACGATTCAAACTGCTGACCACTGGAGGGACAGACTTTCACGATGATGGCCAGCCGGGTAGTGTTGCAATGGGAAGTGTTTACGTTCCAGCCAACACGGTAGACAAACTGCGCGCCCGTTTGTCCAGATGAGCCGTCTCTCAATCGAGGTCAGCTCGCGGCAGGCGAAGCGGATTTGCCCTTTTTTCGGCGGCTGCGGCGACGCGACCGCTCAGGCTTTTCGGCTGGTTTCTCCTCCTGCAGTTCTCCCGGCTTGAGCAAGGCACTGGCGAGGACTTCCAGCGTGACCTCACTTTCCAATTGAACGGTGACCGATTCCTTGATCACATTTACATCTATGACTTTGCCTGGACCGTGTTCAGTCAGCACGACCTCACCCTTTTGAGGTAGCAATTTTCTAGCCTCGCAATAAAAATCGTTCTCGTAACTCAGACAGCACAGAAGTCGGCCGCAGATACCAGAAATCTCCATCGGACTCAGGGGCAGATTCTGTTGTTTCGCCATCTTGATTGACACCGGATGAAAGTCGCTCAGCCAGGATGAACAGCACTGCTCGCGTCCGCAGCAGCCCATGCCCCCCAACAGTTTGGCTTCGTCCCGGACGCCAATCTGACGCAATTCGATTCGGGCGTGAAATGTTTTGGCCAATTCCTTGACCAGGTCGCGGAAATCAACCCGTTTCTCTGAGGTGAAGAAGAAGACCAGACGGCTCCCGTCATAGCTATATTCGGCTCTGACCAACTTCATCGGCAAGCCATATTCGGCTGCCTTCGCGCGGCATTTCTCCAACGCTTCCGGTTCCTTGGCTCGAAAAGAGACCATTTGCAGCATATCCCAGGCGGTCGCCCTCCCCACGACATTCCTGAGCTGCCCGACGACACTGTCATCAGCCACCTCGTGCAGAGGTTGAACCACGTATCCGATCTCCCGGCCACGAGAAGTCTCTACAATGACATACTCCCCTTTCTCCAGGTCTTCGAACCCATCCGCGGCGAAATGGTAAATCTTTGTGACAGGCTTGAATCGAATCCCCACAACTTTTGCCATTCTATCCCTACTCGTCAACGGGCAACCGTTTCACAGCGGCCCGTCTCCCTTCCTCAAGTTTCACCTTCTCAAGCAATCTCTATCTCAGTCAGAAATGCCTCAGTTTCTTCTCAGACCCACCAAAGGCAGGTTAAGGAACAAGGACTCCAACGCCAATCGCGCATTGGCATCCTGCTCTACGTGTCGCACCGCGCCGTTCAGTCGAGCCAGGAATGAGTTGATCTGCTTAACCGTCAACAGATTCGCCCAATATCTCAGCTCATCCAGAAAATCGAAATTTGTGATCATTTCTTCAGCCCTTGCTTTGGTCAGCAGAAGGTCTCGCCACCAAGTCTGCCAGGTATCGAGGGCGGAGAGCGCATCATCCCGCTGTGACCCCAATTTCGCAGCATATTCCAGCCGTTCGACACGATGCGCCGCCATCATCCGCTGCAAATCGGCCATCGCCTCGGCGCGTTTGGTCAAGATGCTCTCATCCTGCAGGGCGGCGATAGCCCAGCCGATCCGTCCTCCCGACAGTCTCGCCAATAATGCCGCTCGTTCAGGGCTAACCTGCCATTTATCGCCCAAGGCCTGCGCTATCAGGCCAGGCGGCAACGGGCGCAAGGACAACACCTGACAACGAGACACAACGGTTGGCAAGAGCATGTTCGGCCGCGTCGCAGTCAGGATCAGTACGACGCGCTGAGGCGGCTCTTCCAGAGTCTTTAGCAGACAATTGGCTGCCTCCGGGGTTGCCTGATCCACATCTCGCAGCACATAGACTTTCCAGAGAGACTCGTGTGTGGAAAGAGCCACCTCGTTCTGCAATTCCCGAATCTGGTCAATCTTGATCGAACCACCCTGTCCCTCGATGACTCTCACATCGGGGTGCGTTCCACGAGCGACCTTTTGGCAGCTCCGACACTCTCCGCACGGCCTGGCATCCGACAGGCAATTGAGGGCCTGTGCAAAGGTCAGGGCAAGCGTCCGCTTGCCGATGTGGGCAGGGCCATTCAACAAGTAAGCGTGTCTCACCCGACCCTCCCTTATGCTGTTTTGCCACATATCCACTACCCAGTCATGACCTATAATCGGCCACATGCCTGTGTCCTCCGCTAGGCCGCGAAGACCTGAAAATAGAAAATGAGGCCAGATGTGATTATCAGAAAAATGACGGTGCTGACAAACAAGCTCCAGTATCCCCAGCCGGACATGGCTGAGCCAGCCCAGCGGTCCCTTTCAGGCAGTGAATGGACAAAGGACCAAAAACTCAGGGCCGTGAATATGAGAAAAGCCACTACCACCACGTAAGGCAATAGCCCAAGCCCTAGCTCGCCGCCGATGAATTGGATGGCGACCACCAGCAGCCAGACGAAGGAGATGCCACAGGCGACAATCGCGTCGGCCACAGCGCCGGCTCGTTTCTGCGTGTACCAGTATTTGAGTGAAGTCAAGAGCACGATGATGGGCAGCAACAGCCAACAGAGATGGAGCAGCGGACTCCACTCGCGTCCAAATGCCGCGATCATAGTGAAGGGTAAGAAAACGAAAGCTATGACCGACCAGATTATACCGAAAATGATGATCAGGCGAACAGACAAAGGCAAGCTTTCACCCTCCGACCGGGCCACTATTCCCTCCCACACACCATACCTTGGAACCAGGCTTACGCCGTTCCAAACGTCAACCAAAGCAAGAAACTCAGCACCGCTACAATCAGGTTAGCGAGCAGACCGATACAGATGATCAGATTGCCGCGGCTCACCCATTCCCCGTCTTTCAAGAAAGGCAGGTCGGACGACATGAGCAGAAGGCCGGCAAAACCTGCCAAGAAACTCAAAACCGCACCCACCAAACCCAATTGCTGTCCCACGGCAGCCGTAAATACCAATGCCAGGCCCAAAAGGGTGATGCCTAACGCGCTTCCGGGCCAACCGGCCAGCCAAAAAGACATGTCCAGAAATACGACCACGGCGATGCTGGAAAACAGACGCAGGTGCACTTGATCCACAAGCGGCCAACGAAAAGGCAACAGGGCGACAACCGAAAGGACAAGGCTGAGAAACAAGCCGACGTTCACTATCAAAGTCACCATCTGGGGCCGCGACAGGGCCATTACATGCTTGCTAACGGCTGTCCCGGCCAGAGCAGCCGGATCTTCGCAGGCCTCCTGAACTTCTGTTCCCGTGTTTTGTCTGGTATCCACCAGTAACTGCCTCCAAATCCACTGGAGCGAAACCTACATAAGAAACTACCCTGTTCCGTCATTCTGAGGCGCGATAGCGCCGAAGAATCTCAACGCCTGCCAGCGCGAGATGCTTCGCCTTCGGCTCAGCATGACGGGAGCAGGCGGTGTTTCTTCCCCTATGAGCGGCGCGCCCGCGCGCCGTGGGCGAGCTCAGAAGGCCACCTCTCCGGTATTGGGAAATTGACATGCATGCGCCTGACAAGCTCTCTATCTGGCAGTCGTGAGGCGGCAACAATGTTCACCACCAACAGGCTAATGTCATCCGCCGGCCTGTGCCTGTCCAGGGCTAAGGCCTCGTCCAACAAGCTCTGGGCCAGAGATTCAGCAGTGGGAGATGGTTTTGCCTGATAATTCGCCATAATGCAGGTGACAACATCAAGTTGCTGCCCATGCCGTTGACCGGCGGACATAAAGCCATCCGTGAAGACCACCACGCAGAGTGACGGCACGATGGGCACCTCAATAATATGTGGCTTCGTGTACTGGTAGAGGCCAATCGGCGAACTCGGTTCGTCAATGACGATAGGAACACCGTCTTGCACCATGACTACCGGACAATGGCTGTTCCGAGACAAGACCAGGGTCTTGCTAACCAGGTCAACCGAAACAATATTGAGAGTCGCCTGAACCTTGCCGCCGCGGTGCATGTACAGGTAGTCGTGCGCGGCGCGAGCCGCTGCGCCATCGCGCACACCATCTGCCAAAAGCGATATGGCCTTGCGGGCCACCAGATTGCTGATTTGCTTCGCCCCCCGGCCAGACCTTTGGCCATCGGCCAACACCAGCGAAACGCCGCCAAGCGGTCGTTCCACCATCTCGAAGGTATCGCCGCTCTCACTGCTGGCATACTTGCTCACTTTTACAACTGCTATTTGCGCCTCAAGCGCGTCAGAATTCATTATCACGCGGGTTATCTTGCACCGTTTCCAGATAGTAGCAGCGATTATAGCTTACTTCGCATTCCAAAGCAAAAATTTATGTCACCGAGGTGTGATGACACAGGGCCGAGAATTCTTGATTATGAGGTCACAGGTACTGAAGTTTTCCAATGGAAAAAGAAAATAACATTGAATTTGCTTTTCTCGCGGATTGTATGTACAATTCAAGTAAATGTACTTTTGGTGATGAAGCGTGGTACATGATCTTCCGGTGAGGCGTTGCCCTCCCCAAGGCAAGGAGGAAAAATGGGTAAGACAAAGACGCGACTTATAGGCTTTGTGAGTTTGTGCCTCTTGTTGGTATTGACCACCGTACCAACTTATGCACAAGTAGGAGTTGCTGTCGGTCGGTATTTCCCAGAAACAGGCCATTCTGTGCGGGGCGGGTTTCTGGAGTTTTTCGAGGCCCACGGCGGTTTGCCCATCTTCGGCTATCCTATCACCGATGAATTCATCGAAGATGGCCGGACTGTCCAATACTTCGAAAAAGCCCGCTTCGAGTGGCACGCCGACGCCCCGCCACCCTTCCAGATTCAGTTAGGGCCACTGGGTTACTTGCTTCACGGTTCGGTTGATCCCTCTGTGCCCAACACGGTGCCGCCAGGAGCGAGAGATGCTCGCTATTTCCCCGCGACTGGTCACATTGTTTCTGGTCCCTTCTTATCTTTCTATGACTCTGCTGGCGGAGCAGTTCTTTTCGGCAATCCGATCACCGAGGTCATTCTCACCGACAAGATGGCCGTTCAATATTTTGAGCGGGCCAGAATGGAACAGGACCGTTCCACGCCGTTGTCAGTCCGCCTGGGCAACGTCGGCGCAGAATGGTTGACCAAGTATCCGTTCCAGGCTTTCACCCTGCCCAAGGACGTCCCATCCAAGTTCTTCCCCAAGACAGGACAATGGGTCAGGGCTGCATTCTTGGAGTTCTATCAGAAGAGTGGCGGACCAGAGATGTTCGGAGAGCCTATCAGCGGCGTATACGAAGAGAACGGCGTGCCCGTGCAGTACTTCCAACGCGCTCGTTTTGAATGGCGACAAGAACTGTCCCCTGGCTTCCAGGTGGTACTGGGAAAATTGGGGAGAGAGATCCATGGGCCGCCCGAGGCGCCGGTAGCCAACCTAGCCACTCCGTGGGACCCTAATCAAAGGTATTTTCCACAAACCGGCCATATTGTCTCGAACGCATTTCTGACCTTCTTCGATCAGCACGGCGGTGAGACCATGTTTGGCTTCCCACTGAGCGAGGCGCGTATTGAGAACGGGATCATCGTGCAATGGTTCGAAAAAGCGCGCTTCGAATGGCATCCGGAGAACCCCGAACCCTACCGGGTGCAACTGGGGCTGATCGGCGAGGAACGGTACAAGGAAATTGGCCCGGCCCGCAACGGCCCTGGTTTTCAGTTCGGCAAGGTGTGGGAAGACAATCCCCGCGTGGCAAGTGGGCTTGGCATGGCTGTCCAAGATCAGGTGACCCTGGAAATGACCGAGCAGTACTTCGAGGGCGGTTTCATGCTCACCTGGAAAGGCACGAATCGGATTTACGTCATCTACGAAGGTGGGCAATGGGAGAGCTTCCAGGATACCTATAGAGCAGGTGATGTGGTCAAACGCGACTTCCCTGTGCCGGCCGACAAATACGAGCCTACCGGCAATTTCGGCAAGGTGTGGTGGGGTCTGGGCGGGCCGGGCAGCAAGTTGGGCTGGGCCACTGAGGAACCGCGCAGCTTTGTCGGCGAATATCAGAAGATGGAAAGAGGCTTCATGGTCCGTATAGTGCGCGATTACAACGACTATAACGAGCAGAGGCCGGAGAACATCTTCAAGTGGATTTACGTCTTCTACAACAACGGCTCTTGGGAAATCTACGAGGACTTGTTCGAGAAGAGCTACATGTGGCGGCCTCCAGCTCTGGAGGATTGACCGGAAACCGGCACGAAAGCGTCTACAAGGACCGCACCGTCAAACTCCCACTCTGCAACAGGCCCAATGCCAGGAACACAGGCATTGGGCCTGTTGAACGTGCAATTGTGTCTGCGGCATTTGCCTATTATGCAATGCTATGATATACTAACCCCTTGAGCCATTAGTTCAAATTAAGCACGCCCTTCAACTGGATAAGTCGTGCTCCGGTGCCCGATGGCCGGAAGTCCTTATTCAGGATGCGATGGGCGGACGAATCTAACGAGGGAAGGAAGGAAAGAAACGTGGCTGTTGTTCAAATGAAGGCATTATTGGAAGCTGGGGTCCACTTCGGGCATCGGACCCGCCGGTGGAACCCGAAGATGAAGCCCTACATCTTCACGGAACGCAACGGCATTCACATCATTGACCTGCAGCAAACCATGGCCAGCATCGAAAGAGCCTATAACCTGGTTCGCGACACGGTCAGTCAAGGGGGAAGCGTTCTGTTTACCGGCACAAAGAAACAGGCGCAAGAGACAATCCAGACCGAGGCAGAACGATGCGAAATGCCTTACGTTAATCAACGGTGGCTGGGCGGCACTCTCACTAATTTCCGGACGATGCTCAAGCGCATCGAGAAGATGAAGGAGATGGAGGCGCAACGGGAACGAGGCGAGTTTGCCAAGTTCACCAAGAAAGAGGCTCTGGACGCGCAGAACCTCATCGCCAAGCTGAACAGACGATTCGGTGGAATGCGCGACATGCGTCGGTTGCCTGACATTCTGTTTGTCACCGACGTCCGCCGAGAAGCGTTGGCGATCAAAGAAGCCAACATCCTGGAGATTCCGGTCATTGCTCTGGTAGATACGAACTGTGATCCGGACCCGGTCGACTACGTCATTCCGGCCAACGATGACGCAATTCGCGCCATCAAATTGATTACCGGCAAAATAGCAGATGCAGTCATCGAGGGAAAGAACATTCGAGCCGCCACCATGGCAGACCAAGAGATAGAAGAGGAACAAGACAGGCTACGAGAAGATGAACAATACCTGGGCCCTTCCACTCTGGCTAAACTGCGGCTCGGGGAAGATGAGTATGGCGAAGACTTCGACGAGGAGTACGAAGAAACAGAAGACGAGTACGAAGACGAGTACGAAGAGTAAGGCCTGGAGACACGATTCGTCCAGGGAGTCATTCAAAGGGATCAGACAGAATCTGTTGAGAAGGGGGATTACAGGCAAGCGATACCACTCCCCCTTCCTTTTCGCCACGATGGATTCACGTTTAGAGACGCTTTGTTCTTACAAGAATAGTTCAGGAGGTTTATTTCAAGTGGAAATATCAGCAGAAATGGTCAAGGAACTTCGCCAGGCCACAGGCTCCGGCGTCTTGGATTGCCGGAAGGCCTTGGAACATGCCAACGGCGATTTTGATAAAGCAGTGGAATACCTGCGTGAAAAGGGTTTGGCCAAAGCGGCCACAAAAACCGGCCGCGCAGCCAAAGAGGGGCTCATCGAGGCCTATGTGCATACCGGTAGTCGCGTCGCAGCGTTGGTTGAATTGAACTGCGAATCGGACTTTGTGGCCCGCACGAGCGAATTCAAGGAACTGGCCCATAATCTGGCTATGCAAGTGGTGGCCGCTCGCCCTCAATATGTCTCCCCGGACGACGTACCAGATGAGGTTAAGGAGCGGGAGAAGTCCATTTATCGGGCGCAGTTGGCCGGTGAGGGTAAACCGCCTCAGGTTGTCGAAAAGATCGTCGAAGGCAAACTTAACAAATTCTATGAGGAGATGTGTCTGCTCAAGCAGCCGTACATCAAGGATGACCAGAAAACGGTCGAGAAACTCTTGCTGGAGATGATCGCGAAGCTGGGCGAGAATATCGTCGTCAGACGATTCGCCCGCTTCGAACTGGGCGGTGAATGAACAGAGTCAGACCATGCGTAGTTTCACGATCTGGTTCCAGGCAGCGTATTTGCTCTGTCACAGAGGCCCCAGCGATAGTCTGAGCGATATACGGATGTTGCTGAAAGAGAGCCTGGGCGGGCTCTCTTTTGGCGACATTTGGCAGCAACATCGGCCCAGGTGAGTCATCGCGCAGCAAATGAGAGCTGTCCGCTTATAAAGAGCAAGGCGGACCAGGCAGGAGGTATTTGTCATGCCAGAGGTCAAATACAAACGGATTTTGATCAAGTTGGGTGGAGAATCTCTATCCGGCCCCCAGGGGTTTGGCATTGATCCCGACCGGGCAGAAGAACTGGCTCTCAAGATCAAGCGTGTCCACGACATGGATATCGAGATGGCTATCGTATTAGGGGCAGGAAACATCTGGCGAGGCCGTGATGGGATCGCCCATGGCATGGAGCGCGCCACAGCCGACCACATGGGCATGTTGGCGACGGTGATGAACAGCCTCGCCCTCCAAGACGCTCTGGAACGGGTAGGCGTGACCACTCGCGTGCAAACCGCCATTGAAATGCGCGCCGTTGCCGAACCATACATCCGCTTGCGCGCTATCCGGCACATGGAAAAAGGACGTGTGGTCATCTTCGGCGCTGGCACTGGCAACCCGTACTTCACCACAGATACAGCCGCGGCGCTCAGAGCGATGGAAATCAACGCAGATGTAATCATCAAAGCCACGAAAGTAGACGCAGTTTACAACGAAGACCCGATGATCAATCCAGAAGCAGAGCGGTTTGAGAGGATCAGCTACATCGAGGCATTGAATTTGCGTGTGGGCGTGTTGGACAGCACCGCACTTTCATTGTGCATGGATAATCAGATGCCCATCATTGTTCTGAATCTCTGGGTGCCCGATAGCCTGGAAAAAGTCGTGATGGGACATCCCATCGGCACCATGATTTCAAACTGACGCACCTTTCTGCAACATACGTCCATGGAGGTGAAGCTGATGATCAAAGATCTGTTAAAAGAAACCCGCGAGCGGATGGAAAAAGCGGTCGACGCGCTGCAAAGCGACCTGATGACCATGCGTACCGGACGGGCTTCGCCCGCGTTGGTTGAACGGATTCGGGTGGATTATTATGGCGCGCCAACCCCGCTCAACCAACTTGCCACTATTTCTGTGCCGGAGCCTCGGCTGCTGACTATCAAACCCTGGGACGCTTCGATCATCTCCAGCATCGAAAAAGCGATCATGAAGTCGGACCTCGGCCTGACCCCCTCGAACGATGGGCATATCATCCGACTCAGCATCCCCCGCCTGACCGAAGAACGGCGCGCGGAGCTGGTCCGGTTGGTCAACAAGAGGTTGGAAGAGGGCAAGGTCGCCTTGCGCAACATCCGGCGTGAAGGGATCGATGATTTGCGCGATATGGAAAAAGAAAAATTGATCTCCGAGGACGAAATGTTCATCGGGCGCGATGAACTTCAGAAAATGACCGACGAGTTCGTGAAACAAATGGACGAAATCGGCAAGGCCAAAGAAAAAGAAATAATGGAGGTATGAGCTGACCAACCAGGGACCGGATTGGGCAACAAGAATGAACACAACAACGGATCAGCGAGAGCCTTTGAGCAGAATACCCCATCACGTCGCCATTATTATGGACGGCAATGGTCGTTGGGCGCAGGCGCGCGGCTTGCCGCGCCTGGCCGGGCATCGGGCGGGCACGGAGAACATCCGGCGTGTACTGCAAGGCTGTGTGGAATTTGGCGTCAAGATTCTGACCATCTATGCCTTCTCCACCGAGAATTGGGGACGTCCCAAGGCTGAAGTCATGGGCCTGATCCGAATTCTAGGCGAAGTGATCGGTCGGGAGACGCACGAATTGCACCGCAACGGCGTGCAGCTCCGCCACATCGGTCGCCTGGAGGGCATTCCTGAATCGCTGCAAAAGAAGGTCCGCGAAGCTATCGAGCTGACCAAGGACAACGACCGCTTGATTCTGAACGTGGCGTTCAACTACGGCGGGCGGGATGAAATCATCCAGGCGGTCAAACGGATTGTGCAAGACCAGGTTGCCCCCGATATGATCACTGAGAGTCTATTCAGCCAGTATCTCTATACCGCTGGTCAACCAGACCCCGACCTGATTATCCGCACGGGCGGAGAGTGGCGGCTCAGCAATTTCTTGATCTGGCAGGCTGCTTACGCCGAGTATTATACCACCCCAACCTTTTGGCCTGACTTCGATAAAGAAGAGCTGTACAAGGCGTTGCTGGCCTACAGCAAACGAGAGCGACGTTTCGGGCTTGTGCCAAACGCTGAACAGGCATGATCGGATGCTCGGTCAACGTGTCTTGAGCGCAGCCATCTTGATTCCACTGGCCGCCTTGTTCGCGTATCTGGGCGGCTGGCCGTTTTTCGCCGCCATTGCCGCCATAATCCTGATGGCGACATACGAATTCTATCAGTTGACCATCGTTGGCGGCTATCGCCCGGCCGTTCCTTTGGGCATACTGCTGGCGATGGGCTTGCTTCTCTCTGCCCGGTTCCCCCAGCTGCAGGTCGCGGAGCCGCTGCTAACCGCCGTGTTGGTCATCTCTCTCATCTGGCATCTGGTAGCCTATGAGAAGAGACTGGCCGACAGACCGGCCGGCGATTGGGCGCTCACTGTAGCTGGCGGCCTGTATCTCGGCTGGATGGGCCACCTGTTTCTCCGACTCCGCGACATGCCCAACGGCTTGGGCTGGATACTTCTCGCCTGCGTTCCGATTTGGGTCGGCGATACAGGCGCATACCTGGTTGGAATCAAATGGGGACAGCATAAATGCTGCCCCCGTCTGAGTCCCAAGAAGAGCTGGGAAGGCACCATCGCCGGTTGGCTGACCGGCCTCTTGTCAACTGTGGTTATCTGGCAGTTTTTCGGGCTGCCTTTGGCCCAAGGTCTGGTCCTGGGCGCGCTGTTATCGGTCATCACCCCGCTGGGCGACCTCGCCGAATCCATGTTCAAGCGGCAGGTTGGGGCCAAAGACTCCGGCCATCTCATCCCTGGCCATGGTGGCGCGTTGGACCGCGTCGACAGCCTGTTGTTCAGCGTCCCGATTGTCTTCTATTACGTCTCTTACCTTACCAGATGAGACGACATCAAGGCAGCTCAAAGGTATCTCGAATCGCCTGAACCGCTTTGGCCAGGCGGTCGGCCTCGATCACACATGAGACGGTGGAAATCGACGTGCTGATTGCCAAGATATTGATGTTCTGCCCGGCCAACGCCTTGAACATCGCCCCGGCTATGCCAGGACGCTGCCGGAAGTCGGGGCCGAAAATGGAGACGATTGCCACGTCGCGAGTCACAACGACCCGTTGCGCGCCGACTTCCTTACGGACCTCCTCGAGCAAGGACAAAGCCTGGTCAACGACAGCTTCTTTCACACAAAACACAATATTGGACAGGTTGTTAAGATCGATGCACTGTACGATGAACTCCACGTTGACACCATGCTGCCCCAGGCTATCCATAATCGCGCTGGCAATACCGGGACGGTCTGGCGTAGACATCACTCCCACCATGCTCAGGTCAGTGCTCTGCATGATGCCGCCGATCTTTATGCCTTTAGCCTTGTCCATACTTTTCCTCCTAACTGCTGTGCTGAGTCAAATGAGCCACGAGACTGACACCTCTCACCTCCTAGCCCCATACATCCATTATACTGCACGATAGAAATTTGTGCAAAGCGTAACGGACACCCCCCATCCGCACAACACTTCGCCGCGCACGGCGATTTATGATATAATTGTAGAGCATGGGAAACCTGACAGATTCTTAGGGACAAGGGAGAACTGACAGCAGGTCTATGAAGCGATTTTTAGTCACGGGAGGTGCGGGATTCATCGGCGCAGCGGTGAGTAACCGGCTGGCGGCACTGGGACATTTCGTCCGGGTGCTGGATGATTTGAGCGCCGGCATCCCCGAGCGGTTGCATCCTGGCATCGTCTTTCACCGCGGCGATGTGAGGGATGTCCCCAAATTGTGGACATTGTTGCAAGATGTTGATTGTGTGCTACATCTGGCGGCCAAAGTGTCGGTGCAGGAGTCAATCAACTTCCCCAGCGAGTACAATAACGTCAACGTGGGCGGCACTGTCGCGCTCATGGAGGCCATGAAAGTCGCCGGACAGGTCAAGCGGGTTGTCCTGGCGTCCTCCGGTGCGGTTTACGGGGAACAAAATTCGCCGCTGATCGATGAGACTGCCATTCCTCAGCCTGAGTCGCCTTATGCGGTCAGCAAACTGGCCGCAGAATACTATGTCAGAACTCTGGGTAAGTTAAATGGGGTCGAAACCGTCATTCTGCGTATCTTTAATGCGTATGGCCCCGGCCAGGTTATCCCGCCGTCCAATGCACCGGTGGTGCCACTGTTTTTGCAGCAGGCCATTCGACACGGCTCTCTGGTCATACACGGCGACGGCTTGCAGAGCCGCGACTTCGTTTTCATTGATGACGTGGTAGAAGCTATGGTGCAGGCCAGTCTGGTAGATGGGCTGGATGGCAGCATCATCAATGTCGGCAGTGGGCAAGAGACCAGCATCCGCGACCTGGCCGCCCTTGTCGCCAGAGTCACGGGCCAGGAAGTTGAACAGGTGATCCTGATGGATGGCGGCGGCGGAGTGTCTCGCCTGGTGAGCAGCACTGAAACGATGCGACGGCGATTGGGCGTCATTCCACGTTTCGACTTACGGTCGGGACTGGAGCGCATGCTCGCGCTCGACCCTCGTTTCAGCGAACTGAAACAGAAGAGCCATTGATGTCGAAATTGAGAGCGGCCTTCTTCGACCTGGATGGAACCCTAAAGCTGGACCGCGACCCTTATCAGTTTATCCACCGCAGCCTGGGTTGGGGTGAAAAGACTCAGCAATTTGCAGAGATGTATAGGCGCGGTGAAATTGATTCGGACGAATGGATTCGTCGCGATGCGAGATTGTGGCGGGGGCTGAGGCGCGATTTCTTGGCCGCATTGGTTGGACAAATCCCGTACACCCCTGGGGCCAGGCAGGTGGTGGCTGAACTGAAGCAGGTCGGAGCGTTGGTTGTGGTGGTCAGCACTGGGCCGCAGTTTCACGCTGACCTCGTTAAGGCGGAACTCGACCTGGATTGCGCCATAGCCAACGAAGTCGTGTTTGAGGCTGGTGTCGCCACGGGTGAGGTGATCATCAACGTCCATGAGGCCGATAAGGCGAGCATCGTGGCCGACCTGCTGGCAAAGAAACGGATTTCCAGGGACGAGTGTCTGGCCGTAGGTGACGGAGAGGCCGATGTGGGGATGTTCGCGGTGTGTCGGCTTGGAGTCGCCGTGCAGCCGGTCTCGGAGCGGGTTCGCCGCTCTGCTCAAATCGTCCTCGACCGGCCAGACTTGAGCGGACTGTTGGCGGCAGTGTATCGGCTGGTTCCGGAGTGGCAGGGCGCAGCGCCGCGTGAGCAAGAAACCGGCCGTTCTTGTCTTGTCGCGAATCAATCAGAGAAGGGCGACTCATCCGCTCCCAACTCATGTGGGACCAAGAGAACCTGTGGTATGGGTGGAGAGAATACAGTCTTAACAAACGACGTGCAGGAGGAAACAGGCAATGAAGGGCTTCTTTAGATTTCTTCACGGGATGATCTGGGGTCTGGCTATCGGGGCAATTCTGGCCCTTTTGTGGACGCCAAAATCAGGCCAGAAGTTGAGACAGGCAATAATGGATTACGTGAATTACATCATCGAGGAGGGCAGACGCGCCGGGGAAGCCAGACGGCGAGAGTTGGAACAAGAGTTCGAGCAGATGCGGCGTGGTCGCTGAACCAGATGCTATGATGTCCGAACCAACAATCCTGCTGGCCGTGATTCTGGCGTCTGTTTACGCCAGCGCATTTCATGTCATCAAAGGCAAAACGTTGATGGAACTGCCCATCTTCTGGGCAGCAAGCCTGGTCGGATTCGCTATCGGCGAGGCAGCCGCCCGGTTCTTGCATCTGAATTGGTTTCGCATCGGTGAATTGCACGTTGTTGAGGGCAGTATCATCAGCATCGTTTGCCTGTTCATTGCCAGATGGCTGAAGGTGTGATATAATGGCGCGTATCTTAACCCGTTTATTCGCATCCCCTGTCCGTCAAGGAGGCAAAAGGGATGAGCCCTGTTTGGATACAGACAGTCCGTGACGTCGCCATTGTCCTTCTGGCACTGGAGTCAATCCTGATCGGTGCAATGATCCTTGTTTTGGTTTTCCAGATCAAAAAACTCATCACCATTTTGGAGGAAGAGATCAAACCGCTTTTGATCTCGTTGAACGAGACGATGGGGACGGTGCGCGGCACAACTCACTTCGTGAGTGAATCTATAGTGTCGCCCACCATCCAGGCTCTGAGCTATGGTGCGGCCTTGAAGCAGGCGGCTGCGGCCATGTTTCGATGGCGTGGCCGCCGGAAGCAATAGTAAATCAACTGATTTTTAAGGAGGTTCACATGGGTGGTCGAAGTGAAGGCGGAGAGTTTCTGCTCGGGTTCATTTTTGGAGGTCTGATCGGCGCGATTCTGGCCTTGATCTTTGCGCCTCAGTCCGGCGAAGAGACGCGGGCGCAGATCAAAGAGACCGGGATAGAGCTTCAGGACCGTGCGGCCGGGTTGTCCGAGGAATTCCGAAAGAAGGCGGAGGGGCTTTCTGAAGAAGCTCAGAAACAGGCAGAAGAACTCTCCAGGGAGATCAGCAGGGCGACGGAAGAATGGAGCCGCAAGCTGGATGAATACATTGCGCAAAGCAAGCAAAAGGCTGAAAAGGTCATCCAGGAGGGCAAGGAAATAGCCAGCAAGAGGATCGAGACCCTGAAGGAACAGGCAAGGGACATCTCGTCAGAAGTGTGATCACTTCGGAATGTCCATTTTAATTGACGGCCATAATCTGATCGGACAGATCGAAGACCTGTCGCTCTCCGATCCAGACGATGAAGCCAGGCTGGTACAGCGGCTGAAAGTATACCGCAGCGCCATTAACCGCCCGATTACGGTGGTGTTTGATCATGGCGAGCGTTACACGCCGCCGCAGGACCTGTCGGGAGGCGGGGTGAAAGTCCTTTTCGCTGCCCTCGATTCGTCGGCTGATGAGCTGATTGTCCAGAGGATCGCCCGAAGCCGTGAGCCTAACGCGCTCCTGGTTGTCTCTACCGATAGAGAGGTGCAGGCTGCCGCCCGAAGCCGTGGCGCACAGGTGATGACCGCGCAGGAGTTCGCACGCGAAATGAAAGAGACTCATGCGCCCAGAAATAAGCGACGGCGGCGCAAGCCTGTATTCGAGCCGGCTGTTTCTGCGGCTGAGGTCGAGTATTGGGTGCGACAATTCGAGAGTCGCAAGGGTGAGCGCAAACGTTCAGGAGCCTGACTTGGAACACATCCTCTTCCCCGGGGCAACCAGATCGCCCGATTTCCCCATCGGCCTGGATTGGCTTAACGTGCCCCAGGCTCTATCGCTCAACGACCTGCGCGGCAAGGTCGTCCTGCTGGATTTCTGGACCTTCGGCTGAATCAATTGCATGCATCTTATCCCGCAGTTGCGGGAAGTGGAAAGACAGTTTGGGCACGAGTTGGTCGTCATCGGCGTCCACGCCGGCAAGTTTCACGCTGAACGGGAGACCGAGAACATCCGCCAGGCCGTGCTGCGCCTCGGCATCGCCCACCCGGTGGTCAATGACCGCCAGTTCCGCGTCTGGCGGTCCTACGCGGTCAGGGCCTGGCCGACGCTGGCTTTCATTGACGCGGCCGGACGCTTCGTCGGCGCGCAGGCCGGCGAGCTGCCTGCCGAAGCTATAGCCCATGTTGTACAGAGCATCATCCAGGACTTTGATAGCCAGGGCAAGATTGACCGCAGGCCCATACCTCTGCGCCTGGAGCGCGAGAAAGAGCCGGAACGGCCGCTGGCCTTTCCGGGCAAAGTTCTGGCTTTGGACGATGGGCGGCTGTTTGTCGCCGATTCCAACCATCATCGCATTTTGGCCGTGCAGCCAGACGAGAGTGGAACGAGGGGCACGGTGAAAGCTATTGCCGGTTCAGGTCAGGCCGGCTTCGGCGATGGTTCGTTGGAGATGGCGACCTTTTGCAATCCACAGGGCATGGCTTACGTCAACGGGATGCTTTACGTGGCCGACACGGGCAACCATGCGATACGGTGCGTTGATTGGAGCGAGGGCGCCGTGACGACTGTGGCCGGCGTAGGACAACAGGCGGGCTTCGCTGAAGCGGGAGGGGCGGGCCGCCGGGCCGCGCTCAATTCGCCGTGGGACGTGCTGTATCATGACGGCTGGCTGTATATTGCCATGGCAGGCTCTCATCAGATTTGGCGGCTCGACCTCACCAGCGGGCAGGTAGTTCCTCATGCCGGCACAGGCGGCGA
>Ga0209101_1001042_pt1 | contig 21604 bp, 19 predicted proteins | sample ConPoolayeCmetaG_FD_185481 | JGI IMG/M metagenome (GOLD analysis project Ga0209101, IMG submission 185481) | Hot spring microbial mat communities from California, USA to study Microbial Dark Matter (Phase II) - Cone Pool mat layer C metaG... ...
AGGTGTACGCCCGCTTGCAGGCAGTGATTTCCACCTGCCGCAAGCAGGAGCGCCATGTCTTTGTGACTTTGCGCCATCTCTTCGCCCATCAGCCGGTCTCCCTACTCGCAGAAAGGTAGGTAGTTACAGTTATGCGCCGAACTTGGTCAGGCGCAAGGCATGGGCCATCATGAGGGGCATTATATCCACAGCCGGGAACAACCCCAGGGACCCATAGCGTCCACACTGGAACTCGCCAAAGGCTTCCAGGCGATCTGGCCGACAGTAGCGCGAGTAGAGCAGGAACGGCAGGGGATGCCAGCTATGGGCGGCCAGCACGGCCGGCGTGGAATGGTCGCCGGTGACCACCAGCACGTCCGGCTCCAGGTGCAGGAGCCGGGGGATCTGCTGGTCCACTCGCTCGATGACGGCCACCTTGGCCGCAAAATCACCGTCCTCGCCCCGGCTGTCGGTGTGTTTGATGTGGATGAAGAAAAAGTCATACTCGGTCCAGTAGCGTTCCAGGCAGGCGAACTCGTCTTCGATGGTCTCGCCGGTCTCCAGCAGGTCCATACCCACCAGGCGAGCCAGACCCCGGTACATCGGATAGGTGGCGATGGCCGCGGCCCGGAGGCCATAGATCTCCCGCAGGGTGGGCATGGCCGGGTGCATGGCGAATCCCCGCAACAGGACGGCGTTAGCCGGGTGTTGGTCCCGCAATAGGGTCTGGGCCTGGGTTACGAACTCGTTGACCAGGGCGGCGGCGCGTTCGGCCCGGGGATTCAGGGCCTGGGCTGGCAGGGGTGGTAGCCCCAGCTTCTGTGGGTCGGTCTCGCTGATCTCTTCGGCCAGGCCGGGACCGCGCAATACCAGCACAAAGCGATGTTCCTTGACCGGTTCCACGAAAACCGCCACATCCGCCAGGTGGATGGTTCGCAGGCGTTCGCAGAGGGCCATACAGGTCGCCGTGGAGATGCGCCCGGCCCGCCGGTCAGTGATCCGGCCGGCGTCGTCTATGGTAGCAAAGTTGCCCCGGGCGGCCAGGTCTTGCGGGCCGAGGGGGAAACCAATGCCCAGGGCTTCCAACACGCCCCGGCCGATCTGGTAGCGCACCGGATCGTAGCCAAAGAGGGAGACATGGGCCGGGCCGCTGCCCGGCGTGATACCAGCGCTGATGGATTGCATGAGGCCACAGGTGGAGCGACTGGCCAGGGCATCCAGGTGCGGCGTATGGGCCGTCTCCAGCTCTGTGCCCCCGCCCGGCTCCTGGGGCAGCCCCCCCAGACCATCCATGATGAGCAGGACCATCTTGGCCGCGCCTGGGATAACCAGCTCTTGGGTCAGGGTGAAATCGTACATCGTCATTGCCTCCGGGTTCGAGTTTCGAGTTGAGTTGCGAGTAGTGACGATTGTACTACAAAGGCCGATGTTTGGCAACCCGCGAAATGGCCGGCTGCGAACTGGCTTGACAAAATGCGCCACGCCGATTATAGTTGCAGTGGAGGAAACTACCTTGTCGCGACGGCTCAGCCCCCTGATCAAACTCTGGCTCCTCAGCCTTATCACCATCGGGCTGGTGGTGGGTCTGTACCTGGTGCGCAACTTGCTGCCACCTTTCATCCTGGCCGTGCTGCTGGCTTACCTGCTGAACCCGCTGGTGGAGCTGATCTTGCGCCATGCGCGCCTGCCCCGATTGGTGGCCGTCCTGTTGATCTACCTGGGTTTTCTGGCCGTGGCGGCTTTGTTCCTGGCCTTGCTGATCCCGGCCCTCGCCAATGAGGTTCGGCAAGCTAACCTGGACCTGCAAGAACTTATGGGCAATATAGCTCGTTGGGTGGCGGACACCGAGCGCTATGTCATCAATGTATTCGGGACGCCGTTAGACCTGCTGGGACTGTATCGCCAGTTTGAGGTAAACGCGCACGAGGCCCTGACGGCCGGGGCTTCGTATCTGGCCTCGCGGACGGCCGGGTTCATCTTTGGGTTGGCCTCCGTCTTCGGCTGGTTGCTGGTGATCCTGGTGGTGGTGTTCTACCTGCTCAAGGACGCCGACCAGATCGGGCGTTACCTGGCCGACCTGGTGCCGGCTGCCTACCGGGCGGACCTGTGGCAGTTTGAGCGGGAGCTGAAAACCACCATGAACGCCTATATCCGGGGCCAGCTCTTGCTCTGCCTGATCATCGGCACCATGACCACGGTCTCGTTATGGGCGTTGGGCATCCGCAATGCCCTGTTGTTGGGGATCATCGCCGGGCTGTTGGAGGCGGTGCCGAACCTGGGGCCGGTCATCGCCACGGTGCCGGCCGTCATCGTGGCCCTGTTGCAAGGCTCCACCTGGCTGCCGCTGCCCTCCTGGGGCGTGGCCCTGGTGGTCATCGGCCTGTACATCATCATCCAGCAACTGGAGAACAACCTCATCGTGCCCAAGGTGCTGGGCGATAGCGTGAACCTGCACCCGGTGATCGTGCTGTTCGGGCTATTGGCCGGGGCCAGTATTGCCGGCGTCCTGGGGATGCTGCTGGCGACCCCGACCATAGCCGTCTTGCGTCTGGTGGCCCGCTACGTGGCTCGCTGGCTGTTGGAACAGGGATGAAGATCGAGGCGGTGCTGTTTGACCTGGATGGCACACTGTTCGACACGGACGACGTGTGGCTGGACGGCCTGTTAAGCCGGTTGGGGGGCTGGTCGCGGGCCCCGGTATGGAGTCGGCCGGCCAGAGCCGCCCTGACCTGGGGCGAGGGCATAGCCAGCCGATTGCTGGCCCTGCTGGATGGCGTGGACCTGGACGATGATGTGGACCGGCTGGCCGCCCGGTTGCTCGCCCGACGACTCCGATCAGCCGGGGTTCAGCGCCTGGTGGCCGGCGTGCCCGGGATGCTGGCCGACTTGGCGATGCGTTACCCGCTGGCCGTGGTTACCACCCGCTCGCACCGGGGCGCGCAGCTCTTGCTAGATGGGGCCGCGTTGACCCCTCACTTTAGGGCCATCGTGGCGCGGGATGATACCCGGCGCATCAAACCCCACCCGGAGCCAGTCCAGCGCGCGGCGGCTGAGTTGGGGGTATCCCCGGCGGCCTGCCTCATGGTGGGCGATACCACAGCAGATGTGTTATCGGCCAAAGCGGCCGGGGCCTGGGCGGTGGGGGTATTGTGTGGTTTTGGCCGCGAGGCGGATTTGCGGCGAGCCGGAGCAGATCAGATTTTGCCCAGCCCGGTGGACCTCTGCGAGCTGTTGCGGTGGAGATAGATCACCCTTCGAAAGGATATAGGGAAGGAGTGTCTCGTGAACATCCTGAACCTTCTCAACGCGCCCATCGTGCGCACGGTGCGACGTAATCATGCCGCCGAGCACGCTACCATCACCTTGTTGAGCCAGCGGGTGCCGGGCGTGCGGCTCATCGCTCACAGCTCGCCGGTCGGGTTTACCATCTATGGCGATGTGAACACGCAAACCCTGCGCCAGGTGGCAGAAGAGGCCGTGGGCCGGCTCCAACGGGGTGAGACGAGGCTGGCCGTGCATCCCAACTGCGGCACCAACCTGGTGGTAGGGGGCCTGCTCACCGCCCTGGTGGCCCTGGTGACCCTGGGCCGGCGTCCCCGGCTGGATCGGTTGCCCTTCTTGCTGTTGGGCACGACCCTGGCCCTCCTCGCTGCCCAGCCGATGGGTCGGCTGGCCCAACGGCACATCACCACCTCGCCCCGGCTGGACGGTGCCTGGGTCGCCTCCGTGCGCCGCATCGGGCCGGGCGTCCACAAGGTTATCATCGCCGATCAGCCGGCGCGTCAATTCGCCGATTCACCCGTGGCCTGATATGCTTTACCTGTTCTACGGTCCCGACGAATACTCAATCCAGCAGGCTATCGCCAGCCTCCAGGGCCAGTTAGGTGACCCGCAGCTGGCGACCCTGAACACGACGCTATTGGACGGCCGCCAGGCTACGGTGGCCCAGGTGATCATGGCAGCCGATGCCCAGCCTTTCCTGACGCCCCACCGCCTGGTGGTCGTGGAGGGCCTGGTGGGTCTGGGGCGGACCCGGCCGGCCAATGGGCAGCCTTCCACCCCTGCCACCGATCTAGCCGCGTCGCTTGGCCCATATCTGGAGCGATTGCCAGACACGACCTGGCTGGTGCTGGTGGAAAAAGAGGTGGACATTCGCAGTGCTTTCTGGCGGCTGGTGGAAACGTTGCAGGATCAGGGCCAGGCCACAATCCGCGAGTTCAAGCTCCTGGACAGCGAGGGGCTGATGCGCTGGGTTCAGGAACGGGTGCGTGGTGCCGGCGGACGGATCGAAGCCCCGGCCGCCAGGTCACTGGTCAATCTGGTTGGCACCGACCTGCGTCTCCTGGGGCAGGAGAGCGACAAGCTGCTGGCTTATGTGAGCGGGAGCCGCGCCATCACCGTGACCGATGTGGAGACCCTGTGTTCCTATGCGCCGGAGGCCAACGTCTTTAACCTGGTGGATGCCCTGGGGCGCCGTGACCGCCGGACAGCATTGCGGCTGTTGCACCAACTGCTGGACGAGGGGCAGGCCGCGCTCTACCTGTTGGTCATGATCACGCGCCAGTTCCGCATCCTGCTCTCCATCAAAGACCTGGAACAACAGCGGACCTCGCCAGAAGTCATCCGCTCTACCCTCAGCCTGCCCCCCTTTGTGGTGGATAAGGGTTTGCGGCAGGCCCGCAACTTTTCGCTGCCCCAACTGGTGGGGATCTATCATCGCCTGATAGAAATGGATGTGGCGAGCAAGACCGGGCAGATGGACCCGGTTCTGGCTCTGGATCTGTTCGTGGTGGAGACGTGCCGGGGCTAAATTAGAACTCAAACGAGGGTGCAAGATGAGCAAGAGACGTCGTTACCCGAGTAGAAAACGTGGGGTAGAGGGTGACCCTCTCCTGTCCTCCCTGGCGATCACCCGGCCCCTGTTGCCGGTGCGTGATACGGTAGTGTTTCCATACATGCTGACCACGTTGCTGGTGGGCCGTCATGCTTCCTTGCGGGCCGTAGATGAGGCCATGCAAGGAGACCATATCATCGTGGTGGTAGCCCAGCAAGAGGCCGAGGTGGAAGACCCGGGACCTGACGATCTGTATACCCTGGGCACGGAGACCATGATCGGGCAGGTGTTGCGGCTGCCCAACGGCGCCAGTCAACTACTGGTGCAGGGTCAACGGCGAGTGCGTGTCCTGGACTATGAGCACTGGCGGCCATTTCCGCTGGTCCAGGTCGTGCCCGTCGTCGAGCCGGCGGCCAGTGGTTTGCCGGTGGAAGCCTTGAGTCGGGCCGTGCTGGTCATGTTCGAAAAGTACACCCAGCTCAACCCCAACATGCCGGAAGACGCATATGTGGCCGCCATGAACATTGATGACCCCGGCTGGCTGGCCGATTTCGTGGCGGCCAACCTTAACCTCAAACTGGCCCAGCAGCAAGAGATCCTGGAAACCATAGACATCACCACCCGGCTGCAAAAGGTCAATATTCTCCTGGCCCAGGAGTTGCGACTCCTGGAGTTGCAGAACGAGATCCACACCCAGGTCCAGGAAGAGATGGACCGCTCCCAACGGGAATACTTTTTGCGGGAGCAGATCCGGGTGATCCAGCGCGAGCTGGGGGAGACCGACCCGGAGTTGCAAGAGATCAATGAATTGCGGGCCAGGATCGAGGCCGCCGGGATGCCGGAGGAGGTGGCGGCCAAGGCGCATAAGGAACTGGACCGGCTGGCGGCCATGCCGCCCCTGGCCCCGGAAACAGCCATGATCCGCACCTATCTGGACTGGCTCATCGAATTGCCGTGGACAGCGACCACGGAGGATCGGCTCGACATCCGCGTTGCGGCCCGGGTGCTGGAAGAGAACCACTATGGCCTGAAGAAGGTCAAGGAGCGGGTGCTGGAGCACATCGCCGTGCGCAAGCTGGCCGCCGACCGGATGCGGACCCCGATCCTGTGTTTCGTGGGGCCGCCGGGGGTGGGCAAGACCTCGTTGGGGCAAAGCATTGCCCAGGCCCTGGGTCGCAAGTTCGTGCGTCTCTCCCTGGGCGGTATCCGCGATGAGGCCGAGATCCGGGGCCATCGCCGCACCTACATCGGTTCCCTGCCCGGCCGTATTATCCAGACCATGCGCCGGGCCGGCGTGATCAACCCGGTGTTCATGCTCGACGAGATTGACAAGTTGGGCTATGACTTCCGGGGCGACCCGGCGGCAGCCTTGCTGGAAGTGTTGGACCCGGAACAGAACTATGCCTTCTCCGATCACTACCTGGACGTGCCCTATGACCTCTCGAAGGTGATGTTCATCACCACCGCCAACTACCTGGACCCCATCCCGCCAGCACTCCTGGATCGCATGGAGGTGATCGAGTTGCCAGGCTACATCGAGGAGGAAAAGCTGGCCATCGCCCGGGGCTTTTTGGTGCCCCGTCAGATCGAGGAGAATGGTCTGCGGGACGCCGGGTTACGTTTCACCGACGGCGCGTTGCGCGGGATCATTCGCCAATACACCCTGGAAGCCGGCGTGCGTAACCTGGAACGCGAGATCGGCAATATCTGCCGCAAGGTCGCCCGCTGCGTGGCAGAAGGCCATCGCCCGCCCCGGTTCATCACACGCCAGTCACTGCATCATTACCTGGGCGCACCCCGGTTCCTGGACCAGGATGCCGAGGTGCAACCCCAGGTCGGCATCGCCACCGGCGTCTCGTGGACCGAGGCCGGCGGCGACCTGTTGTCCATCGAGGTCTCGCTGATGGAGGGCAAAGGCCATCTGAACCTGACCGGCCAGTTGGGTGAGGTGATGCAAGAATCAGCGCAGGCCGCTCTATCTTATGCCCGCTCTCGCGCTCGTGAGTTGGGTGTCTCCCCCAAGGTCTTTGAGACCACGGATATTCACATCCACGTGCCCTCTGGGGCCATCCCCAAGGACGGGCCTTCGGCTGGCATCACCATCTCGACTGCCCTCATCTCGGCCCTGACCAGGCGACCGGTGCGGCCGGAAGTAGCCATGACCGGCGAGATCACCTTGCGGGGCCGGGTCTTGCCGGTGGGGGGTCTCAAGGAGAAGGTCCTGGCAGCGCACCGGGCCGGGATCAAGGTGTTCATCCTGCCGACCAAGAATCGCAAGGACATGGAGGAGATCCCCCGCAAGGCCCTGCGCGATCTGCAGTTCGTCTATGTGAACAGTATGGACGAGGTCTTGCCGGTGGCCCTGGCCGCCCCGCTGGAGGAGTCGCCGCCGCCCACCACGCACCCACCGGCCCGGCGTCGGCGTCATCATCCCAGTGCCCCGGCCTCGACGCCCGGCCCCGCCGCGCCCTAAGGGGGAACCATGTCCCTTTTGCGCACGCTTTTCCTGGGCCTGCTCGCCTTGCTCTCGCTCCTCGTCCTGGCCTGGCTGGTATGGATGTCGCTAGAGGGGGCCTCGCCCCAGGCGGCCTCGGTGGACCTGGGCCGCCTGCTACCTCCCGATCGCACCTTTGTGACCAGTATCCAGGTCCCGGCCGGCGACCAGGCTACCCCGGAATGGCTGGTGCTCTATCGGCGCAAAGATGATACCCGCTGCATCTATGGCTGCCTGTACCGCGCTGAACCAGTACCGGCTACTGCGCCCCAAACCCTGATCCCGCAACAACTGGTTACCGCCAACGGCACCCAGGTCTGCCTGGGCGAAAAACAGTGCACCGTCGAGGTCCAGGACGTCCTCAAGAACCGGGGTAGCGCGCGTGACCTGCTGGTCTGGGGTTACTCCGGTGATCTGCGCACCCGCCTGAACCTGTTCTACTGGGATGGCACGCGCTATGTGCATGGGCACTCCTTTGTCGGTGACCGGGGTGTGCTCCTGGAAGGCGCAACGAACGTCATCGTCCAGCAGACCATCAAGGTGGGAACGGAGCTTTTCCCTCGCAACACGCTCTGCCAACGCGATGTCTACGAGCAGCAGCCGGGTGGCGCATACCGGGATGATCCCGACCGCAGCACCGTCGCCTTTCGCAACGGCCGGCTCCCGGAACGCTATCCGACTGAGCCGGATGAGGTCGTGGTGGCCTTCTGCCTGCAATACCCCAATGCGAGCGCCCGCCAGCGTTATCTGGCCCCTGGTGTGGAGGTGTCTTTCACCAGGCCCGGCGGATTTGGCTGTATGGGGTCGGCCAACCAGGTCGAGGTGCTGCGCTTTACAAGCCCCCTCAGCGTGGTGGGCAATTGGGCCACGGTGCAGGCAGAGTTACGGATAGATGGCCAATTACAACATACCACCTGGTCGTTGCACTACACAGCCCCGGCGGCGGGTAATACAGACCAATGGCGGTGGCAGATCGTCAGTTGCACCGGGCTGACCCCCTGAACCCCAGCCGGGGTCTATAGGGTTGAGAGGAGGGTGCCCCTTGGACGCCCACGAGGTTCTGGCCCTTTATGAACAAGGCGAAGGCCCCAACCTGGAGTTCAAATCAGAGAACGTCAAGCCCTCCAAACTGGCTGAGACACTGATGGCTATGGCGAATGCCCAGGGGGGCACGGTCCTGATCGGGGTGGACGGTCGCACCGGGCGTATCGAGGGGCTGCGCAATCCCCGGCAGGCCCGGGAGACGGCCATTGAGGCGGCCCTCCTCTGCGAGCCACAGCTCATCCTGCCGCTGCCGGAGCTGGTCCAGATTGACCGAAAGACGGTCCTGGTCGTTGTGGTCCCGGCCGGTCTGCCCAACGTCTATAGCCTCAACGGTCGCTATCTGGCCCGTGTTGGTTCCCTCAACAAGCCTATCCCGGCCACCACCTTGCGGCATCTCCTCATCGAGCGGGGCGAGATCTCCTTCGAGATGTTGACCGACCCGCGCGCCACCTACGAGGACCTGGACCCGGCCAAGATCGCGGCCTATGCCAGGATGTTCCGCTGGGGAGATAGCATCACCCAGGAGGAGTTGCTCCTCAGCCGGGGGTGTCTGGTGCGCGAGGGGGATACATATCGGCCCACCCATGCCGGTATCCTGCTCTTTGGGCGCAATCCCCAGCAATTCTTCTTGAACGCCCAGGTGGTCGTGGTGCAATACCAGGGCCCGGAGATGGGGGACGAGTTCATACGCGAGGACATCGGCGGCACACTGGATGAGCAGATTGATGCCGCCGAGTTGTTCCTGGTCCGTCACATGCGCAAGAGTATGCGTCTGGTCGGCCTGAAACGGGAAGAGACCACCGAGTACCCGGTGGAGGCCGTGCGCGAAGCGGTGGTGAATGCCGTGGCTCATCGGGACTATGCTATTCGCGGGGAGGCGATCCGGGTCAGCGTGTTCAGCGACCGGATCGAGTGTTATAGTCCGGGGCGGCTGCCCGGCCACGTCACCGTGCAGAACATCGCGGACGAACGCTTTAGCCGTAACGAGGCCCTGGTCCAGGTGCTGGCTGATATGGGCTATATCGAACGTCTGGGTTATGGCATCAACCGCATGATCCAGCTCATGGCCGAATATGGCTCTCGGCCGCCAGTCTTTGAAGAGCGAGCCGGGGGGTTTCAGGTCACCCTATACAGTGCCCTCGGCGTCACCCCACCGGCGGTGGACCTCGGTGACCTGACCCGTTGGCTGGAGATGGGGCTTAACGAACGTCAGGCCAAAGCCCTGCAATATCTGACCCGGCACCCGCGCATCACCAACCGGGAGTTCCGCGAACTCTGCCCGGAGGTGAGCAACGAGACGATCCGCAGTGACCTGGCTGACCTGGTGGACCGCAATATCTTGCTCAAGGTGGGGGATAAAAAGGCCACGTATTATATCCTGAAGTAGGGACGGCGTGGTGCTCTGAGGAGGCCCGCATGAACTGGGATTTCATGACCGCCACCCGCATCGTCTATGGCCTGGATAGCCTCAAGCGACTGGGGGAGGAGACCGCCCGGCTGGGCCGCCATGCCCTGCTGATGACCGGCCAGGGCTCGGCGCGGCGCAGCGGGGCTTTGGACCAGGCCACGAGTATCCTGCGCGCGGCCGGCCTGGCCGTGACCCTCTACGAGGGCGTGGAGCCGGACCCCACCTTTGCCACGGTGAACGCGGCCGCGGACCTGGCCCGACGCCAGGGTTGCGACGTGATCGTGGGGCTGGGCGGCGGCAGCGCGGTGGACGCCGGGAAGGCCGTGGCCGGCATCGCCCGCTGGCCGTACCCGGTGGACGATTACTACTATACGGACCGCGTGCTGCCCGGCAAGGGGCTGCCCTTTGTGGCCGTGCCCACCACCGCCGGCACCGGAGCCGAGGTCACCAAGAACGCCGTCCTCTCTGACCCGGCTCGCGCCCTCAAGCAAAGCCTGCGCGGCGACTATCTCCTGGCCGACGTGGCCCTGGTGGACCCGGCCCTCACCGTCTCCATGCCGCCGGACGTGACCGCCTCCACCGGCGGCGACGCCCTCACCCAGGCCATTGAGTCCTATGTGAGCAAGAATGCCAGCCCCCTCACGGATGCCCTGGCGACCCAGGCGATCCGGCTCATCGGTCGCAGCCTCCAACGCGCCTACCACCACGGCACGGACCTGGCGGCCCGGACCGACGTGGCCCTGGGCAGTCTGTTGGCCGGCATGGCCCTCACCAACGCCCGCCTGGGCGCGGTCCATGGCCTGGCCCACCCCCTGGGTGTGCGCTTTGGCCTGCCCCACGGTCTGGTCTGCGCCCTGCTCCTGCCCTACGAGATGGCCTACAACCTGCGCGGTGACTATCCCCTGGTCGAAGTGACCCGACGCAAATATGCCCACGTGGCCGAGCTATTGGGGCTAGACGTGACCGGTCTCTCGCCGCTCCAGGCCGGCGAGCGCGCCACGGACTATGTTTTCAAGCTGAACCGGGAGTTGGGCCTGGACCGGCGACTGCACGAATTCGGCGTCACCGAGGCTGATCTGCCTATCCTGGCCGCTGAGAGCCTACCCTCCGGCTCCCTCAAGGCCAATCCCCGGCCGCCGACTCAGGAGGAGATGGAGGAATTGCTGCGCCGGGCGTTATAGTCCTCAGTCACCAGTCACCAGTCACCAGTAACCAGTCCTCAGTCACCAGTCACCAGTCGCCAGTCACCAGTCACCAGTCGCCAGTCAAAAGACCAAAGACTGAGGACTAAGGACTGAGGACTGAGGACTGACTGATGATGACTGAGAGGAGAAAAAGATGAAACTAGAACGCTTTGAAGATGTTCAGGGATGGCAAAAGGCCCGGGAGTTGACCCAGTTGATCGGCGGCTTTATACGCTATTTACAATTCTCCAGCCCTCAGTCCACCGTTCCCGGTCAAAGGGGCAAGCCTGATGACTGATGACCGGGGACTGCGGACTGGCAACCGGGGACTGCGGATTCTACTCTCCATCGAAACGCTGTGGGTGGCGTTGGTGGTGGTGGTCGCCCTGGCCCTGGGCTGTCGCGCCGCCATCCGGCCCAATGACTTCTGGTGGCACCTGAAGGTGGGCGAGATCATCTACGCTACCGGCCAGGTCCCCACGACGGACCTCTTCTCGTACACCGCCCACGGTCAACCGTGGCTCTATCAAAGCTGGCTGGCCGAGGTCACTTTTCACCTGTTGTATACCCTGGGGGGACTGGAACTCATCGCCGCGATCCAGGGCCTGCTATTCGCCACGGCCACGCTGCTGGTCTGCCTCCACGCCTGGTCCACCAGCCGCAACGTCCGGCTGGCAGCCCTCACCACCGCCCTGATGGTGGGCATCGCCGTGGCTCATTTGAGCGTGCGCCCCCAGATGTTCTCCTATCCCCTGTTCGCCCTCTTTGGCCTTCTCCTATGGCGCGACCGGCAGCAGGGGACCCACTGGGTCTGGCTCGTGCCCGCGCTCATGGCCCTGTGGGTTAACCTCCACGGCGCGTTCACGTTGGGCCTGGCTCTCATCGCCCTTACCCTGGTCAGCGAAACCACCAAACGCCTGCTCCGATGGGGAGAGGTCGTGCCCTGGTCACGTATCGGCCGGCTGGCTGCTATCGGCGTGGTGAGCCTGCTGGCCTGCCTCATCAATCCCCGGGGCCTGGACATCGCCCGCTACCTGGCCGGGTTCCAGGCCCACGAGATCACCCAGACCCTGGGCCGCGAGTGGCAACCCACCACCCCGCGCGAATTCCTGGGCCTCTTGTTCTTCGCCTCGGCCCTGCTAGCCCTGGCCGCGCTCCTCTATAGCACTCGCCAGCGGGACCTGACCGACCTGATCTTGCTGCTGGCCTTCGGCTGGCTGGGGAGCGGGGCGATCCGGGGCACGGTCTGGTATGGCCTGGTCATGGCCCCCATCCTGGCCCGCTACCTGGCCGCGATCCCCCTGCGCTCGGCTGCCTGGGACCTGACCTGGCTGCTGGGGCGATTTCGCCGGCTGGCCGCGCCCCGGCAACCCATGCGCCTGGCCGCCGCCCTCAACCTGATGCTCCTGGGGGTGTTGGCTCTGGGAGCCGGGTTAGCCCTCCCCTGGGTGGACATCCGGCCCCTGGTGCCGGCGCCCCTGCGCGGCAACCTGACCCTCGTCTCGCCGGATACGCCGGTGGCCGCCGCCGATTACCTGGCGATGCACGCCCCCAACGCGCGTATCTTTCACACCGAGGCCTATGGCAGTTACCTGGACTGGCGATTCTACCCTCAGATGCCGGTCTTCGTGGACACCCGGCTGGAGCTATATCCCCCGGCCGTCTGGCGCGACTATCTGGCCCTGAGCTATGGCCGCCATGATTGGCAAGAGCGATTGGCCCGTTACGACGTGGATACCCTGATGCTGGACAAGGACCGTATGGCCGGCCTGGTCTCAGCAGCCGGGGTCGCCCCCGGCTGGACCCGCGTCTATGAAGACGACGTGACCGTCATCTACCGGCGCGTGGAGGCCGGGCATGAATAACGATTCCTGTTCGCCGCTGGACCCGGTCTGGGTCCTGGCCGCCCTGGGCATCATCTTTGCCTTTGTCTCCGTGCAGCCTATCCAGCCGCAGGATTTCTGGTGGCACCTGCGGGTGGGCCAGATCGTGGCCGAGACCGGCGCAGTGCCCACCACAGACCAGTTCTCCTTCACCGTGGCCGGGCAACCCTACATCTACCAGAGCTGGCTGGCCGGGTTGATCCTCTACGTCACCCAGCGTCTGGGTGGGCCGGAGCTGGTGGTCTTGATGCAGGCCGTAACCATCACCCTGGCCTACGGGCTGATCCTGGCCCACTGCTGGCACGTCTCGCGCCAGGCGCGCCTGGCCGCCCTGGTGACCCTGCTGGCAGCGGCCGTGGGTTATGGCAACTGGAACGTGCGCCCGCAGACCTTTTCCATCCTGTTGTTCGTCATCTTCTGGGTCATCCTGAGCCGCTACCGCCGGGGCGAACGGGCCGGCCTCGGCCTGCTGCCGGTCCTGATGATGATTTGGATCAACCTGCACGGCGCGTTCGTCCTGGGTTTGGCCCTGACGACGCTGGTGCTGGCCGGCGAGACCGTCAAACGCCTGGCCCGCTGGCAGCCGGAGCCGCTTTCCTGGCGGGCCATCAGCCTGTTGACCGCCGTCACGGCCTCGCTCCCCCTGGCGATGCTGCTCAACCCCCGTGGCCCCCTCATCTACCGCTACGTCCAGGGCCTGGGGACCAACCCCACTGTCCAGGGCCTGATCGTGGAATGGCAGCCCACAGACATCCGCACACTGGAAGGACTGCTGTTCTTCAGCCTGGCCGGGCTGGTGGCCCTGCTCTTCCTGCTGCGGGGCCGGCCGACAGACCCCACCGATTTCCTGGTCTATGCCGCCTTCCTGTGGCTGGGCCTCTCGGCGGTGCGCCACCAGATCTGGCTGGGGCTGGTGGCCGCACCCCTGGCGGTGGCCTATGGCCCGGCGGCGTGGGCCACGGCCCCATCCGTCTTGAAACGGTGGCTCGCTGGACTGGCCCGGCCAGCCCCGGCCCGACCCCGGCTGAATGCCCTGCTGGCCGGTCTCATCCTCCTGGGCGTGATCGCCTCCCTGCCCTGGTGCAAACCCTATCTCCCACTGATCGCCGCCAAGCAAGGGGTGATCGCGCCCGGCACACCGGTACATGCCACTGCTTTCCTGCGCGCCGGGGGACAGCCCGTCCGCCTGTTCCACGCCATGGACTATGGCAGCTATCTCATCTGGGCCTGGCCGGCTGTGCCGGTCTTTGCCGACGCCCGCATCGAGCTGTACCCGGAGCGCGTCTGGCAAGACTATCTCGCCATCACCTATGCCCGCTACGATTGGGAGGACCGCCTGGCCGCCTGGGAGATTGATACCCTGCTGCTGGATCGGACCGGCCAACCACTCCTCATCGAGGCCGTCGCCTCCTCGCCCTGCTGGGAGCGCTGCTATGAGGACGAGGCCACGGTCATATTTCGGCGTCGGGATTCGGGAGCTATGCGATGAGCTGGCGTTGGCTCCTGGCCGGCGCGGTCCTGCTCCCCGTCCTGGTCGCCCTGGGCATCCCGCCGGGCCAGGCCGTGCGCGTTCCGGTGGGACCGCCCCAGCGCGTGGCGGCCATCACCAGCAAAGTGGGCGTGCACATGCGCCTCACTGACGAAGTGGACGCCTGGAAGATCAAGCACAGCTTCGAGATGGCCCGCGAGATGGGAGCCACCTGGGCCGTGGAATACTTCCCCTGGCCTTATATCGAAGGCGAGGCCAAAGGCGTCTACAACTGGGAACACGCCGATCTGGTGGTGGCCCACGCCAAGGCCCAGGGCCTCACCCTCATCGCCCGCCTGGACGGCGTGCCGCGCTGGGCACGGCCAGAGGAATCCACCTGGCGCTCCATCGAGCCGGACCACTACGACGATTTCGCCGCCTTCGTCTATGCCTTCGTGCGCCGCTACCGGGGTTTGCTCCGGCACTATATCATCTGGAACGAGCCGAACCTGAGCCTGGAGTGGGGCGGCCGGCCGCCGGACCCGGCCGGCTACACCGAACTGTTGCGCCGGGCCTACCGCCGCGCCAAAGAGGCCGACCCGGACTGCGTGATCCTGGCCGCCGGCCTCTCCCCCACCTTGGAGGGCTATGGCAGCGACTGGGGCCTCAACGAGCTGGTCTACCTCCAGGCCATGTATGACGCCGGCGCACGGGATTGTTTCGACGCCCTGGCGATCCACGCCTACGGCTGGACCTCCGCCGTGGACGAGCCGGCCGACCCACAGCGGATCAACTTTGCCCGCGCCCAGCTCATCCGCGACGTGATGCTCCGCAACGGCGACGGCCACAAGCCCTGCTTCATCACCGAGGGCGGCTGGAACGACCATCCCCGCTGGGTCATGGCCGTCAGCCCGGCCCGGCGCGTGATGAACACCCTGGGGGCCTATCGCTTGGTGGAGCAGTGGGAGTGGTGCCGGGCCTTCTGCGTGTGGTGCTTTCGGTTGCCAGTCCGCGCCCGCAACTTTAACGACTATTACACCCTGGTCACCGTGGATTTCACCCCCAAACCCCTCTACCTGGAGCTTCAGAAATACGCCCGTGGTTGGTAAAGGCCAGGCAAAAGGGCCGGTGCTCCATGCACCGGCCCGCTAAAACGATCAAATGGTGAGCAAGATAGGACTTGAACCTGCGACCTCAGCGATGTCAACGATGTTATGCCGCTTCCCGCTTTGAAAACACTGCCTTCTGATGCAATAGCAATACGCCAGCACGGTCACGGCTTGAACTTGTCGCTACTTGAACAAGAGCGACGCCCAACCTCAAGCGACGGCGGGCACCGGCTCCAACGTAACAGGTGCCTGGCGAGACTGCGGTTGCATCACGCGCTTGGGCCGACGAGCCGGTGTACCGTAGAGCATTCCCCACGCGCTAATATCCTCATCCACATCCGGCCAGTGCACTCCCTGCCCGTTGCCCATAATTTCGAAGTGGTTCCGTTGCTGTGGTGTGGCCTCCGATAGCCGCCATGACCAGGCCAGGGGCACACTGATGGTACGCCCATCCGCCAGTTGGGCGATGATGCTATCGTTGGTCACCCTTACCGCTGTGATGCGCGGTTCACTACTCACCGCAATGTTCATCCCAAGCCTCCACGATACGCCTCTGGTGCTTCAGAATCAATCGGCGAATACGATTGAGTTCTGACGGCGTGAATCCATCATTGGCGGCCAAGACCACCGGTTCCAGCCAGAACTTACACAGCATTCTTTCGCGGCGAACATGAACATGCTTAGGCTCGTTGCAGTCAAAGCTATAGAAGAACAAGCGGTATGGCCCAGGAATACCGCGTACAGTTGGCATTCAATCCTCGCTCTATCAGGCTTTCTATTGCAACGACTTGATGCGCAAATTACTGGCTTCGGCCGTGGAATAACTACCGCCTTAATTGATTGGTGGGCAAGATAGGACTCGAACCTACGACCTCAGCGATGTCAACGCTGCGCTCTGACCAGCTGAGCTACTTGCCCACAGCTTGATTATACCACACCGGAGACCAGTGTGCAAGTACAGCCGTCAATCGGCACCCAGAACGGCGAGACGGGGCAATTTACGGCCTGGTGTAAAGTCTGGTCCAAATCGGCCAGGGCTGGCAAATTGCTCTGGCATGAGATATAATCATACTCAGTAGATGGAAATTTGTGCTCCCAGGCGGTCTGTGACCGCCGTGGGACGCGGGTCACAGACCCGCTTGGAGCAACTTTTTCCATGTACTGATACTGCCAGCAAACGGAGGGCGAAGGATGGGTAGCCGGCAGTCGTTAAGGGAATTGCTCACGGCGGTCGAAGTGAAGATGGTGGAAGGGAGCGTGGACCAGCCCGTAACGGGCGTGACCCACGATTCGCGGAGCGTGCGGCCAGGAATGGTCTTTGTGGCGATCCGGGGGCTGGGAAGCGATGGGCACCAGTATATCCCAGCGGCGGTGGCGGCCGGGGCCGGGGCGGTGGTGGCAGAAGACCCGACCGTGCCCGTGCCCGCCGGGGTCACGCGCGTGATCGTGCCCAAGAGCCGGGCGGCCCTGGCGGCTCTATCCGCCGCATTCCACGGATTCCCGGCGCGCCAGCTCACCGTCATCGGGGTGACCGGCACCGACGGCAAGACCACCACCTGTACCTTCATCCAGGCCATCCTGGAAGCTGCCGGCCACCGCACGGGCCTGGTCACCAGCGTGAGCGCGCGCATCGGCGAGGCCGAGCAAGACACCGGGTTTCACACCACCACGCCAGAGGCCCCAGCCGTGCAATCGTATCTGGCCCAGATGGTGACCGCCGGCGCACGGTATGCCGTGTTGGAATCTACCTCCCACGGCCTGGCCCAACACCGCCTGGATGCCTGTGAGTTCGATGTGGCCGTGGTCACCAACATCACCCACGAGCATCTGGACTATCACGGCACCTACGAAGCCTATCGTGCTGCCAAAGCCCGGCTCTTTGAGTCCCTGTCCACCTCAGTTCGCAAGCCCGGCGTAGACAAAGTCGCCGTCCTCAACGCCGATGATGCCTCATTCGCCTGCCTCCAACCCATTCCGGCCGATCGCCAGATCATATACGGGGTGGATAGGCCGGCTGACATAACCGCCCGGACCATCGAACTGCACCCCGACGGGGTATGCTTCCAGGCTATCACGCCGGCCGGCGAGTTTCCGGTGATGGTCCATATCCCCGGTCGGTTCAATGTCTCCAATGCCCTGGCTGCCATCGCCACCACCTACGCCCTGGGGATGAGACCGGAGGCCATGTCGGCCGGGCTGGCCAGTGTGGCCGGCGTGCCGGGCCGCATGGAGCGCATTGACGAGGGGCAGGACTTTACGGCCATCGTGGACTTTGCCCATACGCCCGGCGCGTTGGAGCAAGCCCTCCAGCAAGCCCGGGCCATGGTGGGGGCCGGCGGGCGAGTGATCTGCGTCTTTGGCTGCGCCGGCCTGCGCGACGTCGCCAAACGCCCCTGGATGGGCGCGATCAGCGGCCGCCTGGCTGACCTGACCATTATCACCGCCGAAGACCCGCGCACGGAGGACCCGGCGGTCATCATGGACGAGATCGCCGCCGGGTGTCGCCAGGCCGGCCGGCGCGAGGGCGAGGGCTATGTGAAAATAGGCGACCGGGCCGCCGCCATCGCCTACGCCGTGCGCACAGCCCGTCCCGGCGACCTGGTCATCACCTGTGGCAAGGGCCATGAGCGCAGCATGTGCTACGGCACGGTGGAGACTCCCTGGAACGAACAGGAAACGCTGCGCACGGCTATCCGTCAGGCCCGGCAGACGGGCCAGGAGTAGATGAAACCATGCCCTCGCCATTGTCAGACAAACATATCGTCTTGGGCGTTACCGGCAGCATTGCCGCCTATAAGGCCGCGGATCTGGCGAGCAAGTTGACCCAGGCCGGAGCGCGGGTAGACACAGTGCTCACCGAGGCGGCGGCCCGCTTCGTTGCCCCGATCACCTTCCAGTCCGTCACCGGCCGGCCGGCCTACACCGACGCCGATCTATGGGGCGCGCAGGCCCACGTGCTCCACGTGGGGCTGGCCCGCCAGGCGGATTTGCTGGTCATCGCCCCCATCACGGCCCAGACCATCGCCAGGCTGGCCCACGGCCTGGCCGATAACCTGCTCACGCTGGTGGCCCTGGCCGCCTCCTGCCCGATCCTGATCGCGCCGGCGATGGACGGGGGGATGTTCGCTCATCCGGCCACCCAGGAGAACCTGGGCGTGCTCAAAGAGCGCGGCGTGATCGTGGTGGGGCCGGAGGAGGGCCACCTGGCTTCGGGCCTGATCAAGCGGGGGCGGATGACCGAGCCGCTGGATATCCTGGGGCACATCCGCTACACCCTGAGCCGGGGCGGGCCGCTGGCCGGGCGCACGGTGGTCGTCACGGCCGGCGGCACGCAGGAGCCGCTGGACCCGGTGCGGTTCATCTCCAACCGCTCGTCCGGCAAGCAGGGCTACGCCCTGGCCCAGGCCGCGTTGGACGCCGGGGCTGACGTGGTGCTCATCTCTGCGCCCACGGCCCTGCCCACGCCCATCGGCGCGCAGCGGGTGGACGTGCGCACCGCCGCCGAGATGGCCGGGGCTGTGTTGCAAGCGTGTTCCCAGGCCGACGCGCTCCTGATGGCTGCCGCTGTCGCCGACTTTCGGCCGGCCCAGGCCGCCGATCAGAAGCTCAAGAAAGCGCGCGGTGTGCCAACCCTATCCCTGGAGCCGACGACGGACATCCTGGCTGCCGTGGCCCGGCAGCGCCAGGAGACCGGCCGGCCGCGCCTGGTGATAGGCTTTGCCGCCGAGACCCAGGACCTGCTGGCGAACGCCCAGGCCAAGCTGCGCGCCAAAGGGCTGGACCTCATCGTCGCCAACGACGTGAGCGCGCCGGACGCCGGCTTTGCTGTGGACACCAACCGCGTCACCCTGCTCGCCGCCGATGGTAATATAGAGACCCTGCCGCTGCTGAGCAAGGTGGAGGTGGCGGAACGGGTTATAGAGCGAGTGATTGTCTGGCTACATCCGTAAAACGTCAGGCGTCAAACGTCAGGTGCGATACTTTGGCATTTGACACCTGACGTTTGACGCATGGCGAATGACACAGCACTGTATGGAGGCTTCTATGAAACTCCACAACGCCATCACCGATGTGCCCGGCATCCGCGTGGGGCACGCCCAAAACGAGGAGGCTCTCACCGGCTGCACGGTGGTCCTGTGCGAAGACGGGGCCGTAGGCGGCGTGGACCAGCGCGGTGGCGCGCCGGGCACCCGCGAGACAGATGCCCTGCACCCCATGCACCTGGTAGAGCGAGTACACGCCGTGGTGCTGGCCGGCGGTTCGGCCTTTGGGCTGGACGCGGCCACCGGCGCGGTGCGCTACCTGGAGGAGCGCGGGGTGGGCTTTGATGTGCGCGTGGCTCGCGTGCCCATTGTCCCGGCGGCTATCCTGTTCGACCTGGGGATCGGCCGTGCCGACGTGCGCCCGGATGCAGCAATGGGCTACCAGGCCTGCCTGAACGCCAGCGCCGACCCGCCGACCGAGGGGAATGTGGGTGCGGGAACCGGGGCCACCGTGGGCAAGATCCTGGGGCCAGGCCAGGCCATGAAGTCTGGCCTCGGCACGGCCAGCCTGGAGATCGGCGCCGGGGTGGTGGTGGGCGCCATTGTGGCGGTCAACGCCTTGGGCGATGTGGTGGACCCGGCCAGCGGCGCGATCATCGCCGGGGCGCGGGCGGTGCAGGTGGGGCCGGTGCATGTGGGGGCACCCGGCTATTTTGCCGACACGATGGCGGTGATGCGGACCCTGGTGGGCCGGACGACGATGGGTTTCGCCCGGCCCCGTGAGCATACGGTCATCGGCGTGGTGGCGACCAACGCACGGCTGACCAAGGAGCAGGCCAACAAGGTGGCGCAGATGGCCCAGGATGGCCTGGCGCGGACGATTCGCCCGGCCCACACCATGCTGGACGGCGACACCATCTTTGCCCTGGCGACCGGGCAGAAGAAAGCCGATGTGAACATCGTGGGCGCGTTCGCGGCCGAGGTCTTGGCCCAGGCCATCCTGCGCGCGGTGCGGGCAGCACGACCGGCGGCCGGGTTGCCGGCCGCGAGCGGATCGTGAAACCCTGGCCCAGCAAACCAGGCCCTCCCGTGATCAACCGGGAGGGCCTGCAAGTCACAAAACTGGTGAGCCGTATGGGACTCGAACCCATGACACCCTGCTTAAAAGGCAGGTGCTCTGCCGACTGAGCTAACGGCTCCTGTACGGTCATGATTATAACAAATCCCCCCACCAGCGTCAACCAGCCTCCACTGACATCCGGGCATAACTTCTGTCAGGGAGGGAACAGGGAGGGAGAAAGCCTTTCTGGGGGTTTTTGCGGCGACTTCGCCGCCGCAAAAACCCCTATGAGGCAGTCTTTCCCTCCCCGAAGGGACGCGAAGCGGGGCGGGGAGGGCGGTGCCCTCGTGCATTTAATTTACGCACCGATGTCAAGCTTTGTCACTTGTCAAGCCCCGCGAGATGTGATATTATAGGCCCCGAATAGCTGGCACTGCCTGAGGGGAGAGATGGTCGAATCGCGCAGTGAGCAGATCATGGCGTGTTTGCAGCGTCTGCACATGAGCACGCCGGATGTAGAGGGGGCGGTGATCGCCCACCGCAGCGGGCTGATCATGTTCTCTACGCTGCCGTTGGGCGCGGTGGAGGACCGGGTGGCCGCCATGTCGGCGGCGATGATCGCCCTGGACGAGCGTATCGCCCAGGAACTGGCCCGGGGCCGGCTCTTGCAGACGTATATTCGGGGCGAGAAAGGCTATATCTGCATGGTGGCCGTGGGCGACGAGACGGTGCTTACCACGCTGGCCCGCGATGGGGCGATGGTGGGCCTGGTGCTGCACAGTATGCAACGCGCGGCCCAGGAACTGGCAGCGCTTATCTGATGACAACCTGGATCAACCGGCTGGGATATAGCTTCTGGACTGGAGGCCGTCCCCCATGGGGGACGATGATGCCACGCAATCGGCTGCTGCTGATCGGCGGGCTGTTGGTGAGTCTGGCCTGGTTGATGAGTGCGTGCGTGGATGGGCCGGCCCCGATCCCGACCCGGGGCGGTTTTGCCACACCCACCCCGGTCCCGACCTTCACACCGGTGGGCGGGGCCCCCACGTCTGCGCCGGTACACCCCGCGCCCACGCTGCCGCCCAGCCCCACGTCAGCCACTCTCCCGGCGACGGCCACCCCCTCGCCGGTGTCCACCGTTCCTGCACCATCACCCAC
>Ga0209101_1001043_pt1 | contig 21587 bp, 17 predicted proteins | sample ConPoolayeCmetaG_FD_185481 | JGI IMG/M metagenome (GOLD analysis project Ga0209101, IMG submission 185481) | Hot spring microbial mat communities from California, USA to study Microbial Dark Matter (Phase II) - Cone Pool mat layer C metaG... ...
AAGTAGCCACCGATCATGATCATGATCGGTGGCTACTTTCTGCTGCCGTTCTATCTGGAGCTGGTTAAGGGCTTCCCAACTGAGCAGGTAGGATTGATGCTGGTCGTATTTCCAGCTTTGATGGGCCTGACTGCGCCCATTTCTGGCACACTCTCTGATCGCTTCGGATCGCGGGCGATCAGTCTTATCGGGTTGGCGGTCATTGTGGTGGCCTGCCTGTTGATCAGTACGCTGGACGCCGGTGTTGGTATCCCAGGCTACGTGCTGCGACTGGCGCCGCTGGGAATTGGGATGGGGATGTTCAACTCACCGAACAACAGCGCCATCATGGGAGCCGCTCCGCGTGACCGGCTAGGGCTAGCTTCCGGCCTGACTGCGCTCTCCCGATCTCTGGGGCAAACCTCGGGCCTACCACTGATGGGCGCTTTGTTCGCGTTCTACGTGCGGGGGGCTGAGACCCTGCCACCTGGCTTGGATATCACAGCAGCCTCGTCGGAAGCACTGGTCGCGGGCCTGCAGGCCACGTTTCGCATCGCAGCAGGGTTCATCCTGGTTGCAGCTATCCTGGGCGCTTTGGCATTGTACCTGGACCAGCGGCAACGGGAGGCGGCAGCCGATGCTGCTCCCCTGGCAGAGGTCACCCTTTCACAGCGCTAGGTTGAACGAAGATCAAGCGAGCAGACGCCCTGCCACCCACGTCCGCGTGTTCACCCCGGCGGGACAAACACAAAGGGCGATCCTGCACTGCGAACCAGGGCCAGGAGCGACTCCAGAGCCGTGCGGGCAAGACGACGATCAACGTCAGGGATCGGCAGGGCGGCGAATTCCTCCTCATCTAACACGAGCAGCCGCCCATCGGGGTATATAAACAGGTCCAGCGCCAGATCATCGGCCTGAACAGTGCGATCGGCCAGTACTGCGGGCCGGGTGATGTTACAATACCATCCCTTGATGTGGTCATCATCCACGTCGTGCACTTCAAACACGTTGTACCAACGATCGGTGTAGAAAGTCTCCACGAAGCGGTCGCCGCGCCGAAAAATCACGAACCCCAGATCCATGTCATCACGCCGGAAGAACGCTTCCAGCGTGACATGATGTTGCCCGCGCTCCAACACGTGCCCTTCGTAGCGCCACACCTCACGCCCGGCGTGGTCATTCTTGATAACGGTGATGTCCATGAATTGATCGAAGCATCTCCGCGCGGGGGCCCAACTTCCTGCAGCTATGAGCGCCGCATCGGCGATCTATTCAGGATGTGAGGCTGGGTGGCTAATTGTTGGCGAACCGGTAGCCAACACCCCGAGATGTGAGGATATACTCCGGGTGGTTAGCATCGCGCTCGACCTTCTTACGCAGGTAGTGAATGTACAGCTTGAGGCTGTCGATGGCATCTGAGTACTCTGGCCCCCACGCCTCGCTGACCAATTCCTGGCGGGTGACCACCCGGCCCGCATTGCGCGTCAGGACACTCAACAGAGCAAACTCCTTGGGGGTCAGATGGCGCTGCTCGTCGTCCACGAACACCTCACGGTTGAGGAAGTTGACGCGGAAGCGACCCCCATCAAAGACCAGCTCCTCAGACATACTAGCCTTGGGTACACGTCGCAGATGGGCACGAATGCGCGCGACCAGTTCATCGTTGTCATAGGGCTTGACGATGTAGTCGTCGGCTCCCATCTCCAGTCCCCTCACGATATCTTTCACATCGGTACGGGCGGTCAGGAAGAGAATGGGCATGTCCGACAACTCACGCAAACGGTGACAGACCTCCCAGCCATCCATATCGGGCATCATGATGTCCAGCAGCACCAGGTCGGGCTGATTGCGATAGGCTTTGCGCAACCCATCCTCCGCGCGGTACGCTTTGATGACCTCGAAGCCCTTGTGCTCAAGCAGGATGGTAAGCAGCTTGACGGTTGTCTCCTCGTCGTCGATGATAAGAATTTTCTCGGCCATGATCACTCCCGTATCAGGCGGGGCTTACGGGCTTAACCAGACGCTGTAGCCACTATACAATGCCCCCGAATCGGACGCAAGTTTGATAATGGTTTGAAGCACTCTAATTGTCCCCAAGCCGCAGTGGAAGCGCAAGCGAAGAATCGGGGGTGGGGCCGGGAAGGCGCTGTCCGCTGGCGAGGTCGTATAGGCCGATGCGGAGCGTGTAGTCGCCTGGAGGAAGATCAAGGGGTAGGTCAAGGGTGTGCACGTCCGGCACCAAGCCACCAACGATCCATGTATTGGTAGGATACAGGCCGCCGCGCGGTATGTTATCCGCCTGAACGAGTGGCTGCCCCGGTCCACGTGGGTCGATCAGGTGAACGAATACGGTATAGGAAACCGGTGGGGGCGCGGTGGCTTCCCAATACAATGTCAGCGTGAGTAGATCGCCAGGCGAGGGGTCGGGCGGGGAAAGCTCCCAGCCGCGCAGCCGGATGATCCCACCGAAACCCACGTCGGCAGAGGTAGCCGAGGCAGGCAGGTCGCTGGGCATGGCATCCACCACCAGCGCCCCGATCATCGGCGGATTAAAACGCTCCCCATCAGGAAATGCGGCCTCAAGGCGCTCCATCGTGGTACGGTTGTAAAGGCCCGTCTGAACAGTGTACTGGCCAGGGAGGGCGTCGCCGGGAATCGCTAGCGGCCAATCAGTGCAGTGGGATGTGCCAGGCTGCCAGTCCAGAGTGGGGTAGTTGCCCAGCCCCGGCACAGAGTCAATGCCCGCCAGCACTTCATTGTTCAAGCCAACGATGTGAACAAACTGCCAATAGCTCGCCTGGGGCGGGCGAATCACCTGCCAACACACCTCCACCCAGGTCAGCGATCCAGGCTGGACGTGCTCCGGCACACTGACCCCTACCAACCGCGCAATGCCACCCACCTCTACGTTGTAGGGCGTGACGAAATCGAGATCGGCGAGATCGGCCACCGCGCGGGGTGGCGCATAGGCGGGCAAGATCAGGCCGAACAGGCTGCCTACTGAGAGGGCCAGAGGTAATCCCGCCCACACCGCATGGCAGACTGTGGGCATCCGCAACCTCTCCACGATGTGCCACCAGCCGAGCGCCAGCAACCCCATCGCTGCCGTGTGGCCGGGCATGAGCCAGCGCTGCTGGACGCCGAACACTGACTGGCTCCCAGCGATCAACGCAAAGGCGTAGAACCCTGCCGCCGTGCTACCCAGCACAAACACAGCTCGCCTACCGTCAGGCCCGAGCTGGCCGACTGCCCAGCGATGCAGGACCCCAACGACCCCCATCAGCGTGAAGGCGGCAAACAGGACGCTCACCCACTCCGGCACGCGGATCGATCCCCACGGGCCGAAGGAACCCCAGTAGCTGACTAACAGACGGGGCACGCCGGACAGAAACGAAGGCCCACCAAATGTTCGGCCCTCGCGCCACGTCTCGCGGAGCAGGGCTATCCCCAGCGGATCGCCGTACAGACGTAGGCTACGTAGATACCACCACAGGCCAATAGCAACCATGATCAGGAGCATGGCCGAAACACGGATTACAACCTCTCCAGGCCGACGCCACGTTGCCGCGCTGACAACCACCGCCCCGACCAGCACGCCAAGGAAGGGAGCCAGTGTCCAGCGAATCAGCGATGCCAGCCCCAGCAGCAAACCCAGATGGATCGTACGCTGCCAGGTGAGGCCGTCCAGCGCAACATCGGCCAGCAGCAACGTCAGGGCCACCCCCACCAGCGTCCCCAGCACCATGTTGTTAATGCTGCCTGTCAGATACAGAAAGGTCGGGTGGAAGGCAGTGAGTGTCATCGCCCCCACGGCTAGCCAGTTCCCCGCCGGGTCCTCAGGGCGCAGGCGGCGGAACAGAGCATGAGACAGCAGCAGCACCCCGACTCCGCAGCCAACGCTGAGGAAGCGAATCATATGCACGTTGAGGGCTGTTCCGCGCCAGGGCCAGCCTTCGATGGATCGAGGGTGGATCATCCAGTTCTTGTTGTGACGATTCCAGTACTCGGTGGCGAATGCTGCGTTGAACTCGGGCCGGTAGTCGTCGGCAGGCAGATATGCTGTAAGCGCAGCGGCGAGCAGATAGTAGGCCGGGGGCTGGAAATAATGTGTCGGCGTCCCATCGGCAGGCTGCACAGGGAGTGCACGCTGTTCAATCAGATAGCGGATGTACTGATAATGGTGAGGCTCGTCCCAGCTCTCGAAGATGGGAAAAGCGATACTGTATGCCGTCGCAAGGCCAGCGTACAGGATGATCACAACCACAACGATGCGCCTGGCCCAGAGAGAAGGGGTAGGATCAAACGCAAGGTTCATGGGTGGGCCATTCTGGGGTGTATAGAAATCACAGTAGTGGGTCATTATATCGTGGACCTCTTTCAGGCGCGGATCGACCTGGTCGGGAATGCAGAGAGAGGTAAGCTGGGAGGAGTGGATAAGTATCCGGTACGGGTAAAATGGGGGAGGGTCAAATGCCCCCATTGTCAAAGTACAGAGCAGCAAGTCAAGGTTGGGCGCACCCCATCGGGCGGCTGGCCCTCTGAGCCGCCATCCAGCTCTTTGTCTTTGCCTGGAACCGCCGCCAGATGTACAAACGTCGCTACCCGACCTACCCTGCCCATATCAAAGATTTCGTGTACCCGTGATGTTGTCCACTCCAGGATTCGCCAGCTCAGACGAAACGGGATATAGTCTGTTGCTGTCGGTGCAGGTAGCAAGACGGACTCAAAGACGGACCTAGCTTGATGCCGGTCGTTGTTGTGAGGGGTCTTTGCCTCATCTGCAGCATACTCTAATTTCTTGGATAAGGAGAGATTCCTCAATGTCAGAGCGGAAGACCGGAACAGTCAAGTGGTTCAATAATGAGAAGGGCTACGGCTTCGCCACGCCCGACGATGGCAGCAAGGACGTGTTTGTCCATTACTCCGCCATCCAGGGTGATGGCTACCGTAGTCTAGAGGAAGGCGACCGTGTAGAGTTTGCGGTCGAGATGGGAGAGAAAGGCCCCAAGGCCGTCGACGTTGTCAGGATTTAGCCCAACCGCCTCAACTATTCACTGATTGACCTGCAGAAGAGGCTCCGTTCGGGAGCCTCCTGCTTTTGGCTACCCCGATCAGCGATAGACCGTGCCGTCGGGTAGCGTCGCGCCCTCTAATGACACCGCTTGTCTAAGCTGCGCTTCTGTCACCTTGGCGTTCTGAAGGCTGGCGTCAGTGAAGTCAGCCCCTGTCAGATCCGCACCTTCCAGGTTGGCTTCGAATAGGATCGCCTCGCTCAAATTGGCGCTCACCAGGCTCGCCCCCTCCAGGGACACCCCGCGCAGGTTAGCCCCTTGAAGCTGGGCTCCTGCCAGGTTTGCCCAACTCAGCGTCGCCTGAGAGAGGTTAGCGGCGGTTAGATTGGCCTCGGAAAGCTCCGCGCCGATCAACAGGGCGCTGCTCAGGTCCGCACCGCGCAGAACCGCGCCGAATAGATTGACGCCTTCTAGGTTAGCATTCTTCAGATCAGCCCGCGCCAGCCATAACGGGCCGGGGCGGTTTAGCAGGTCATACAGCTCGTAGTGGGTGAATTCCATCGGGCTACCTCCCTCAACTTGTGGACTTTGAGTTCGCCGTCTTTATATTTTACAGGAGAAGGCCGGCGCGGGCGGAAGTCGGGTTATATGCTGAATGTCACCACCCAGAGCAGACATTGATCCAGTTTCGGATTGTACCCCACTGAAATCAGCACACTCCTTCGCTATACTCTCGATAGACGCCAGATGCCTGGATGGAAGGTATGCCTGTGCTGGCTGCCTCAGGGGACCTACTATGATTACGATGACTCAAGCAGCGTGCCAGAAGATCGTGGAAATTATGGAGAGCAAAGGACAACAAGGCTGCGCTCTGCGCCTGCGGATTGTTGGGCGCGGGGTGGACGAGTTCAAGTACGATATGCGCTTTGTTGAGCCTGATAGCATCACCCCCAATGACACGGCACTGGATATGGGATTGTTCAAACTGGTGATCGACGCCAGCAGCGCATCACACCTTGCAGGAACCATCATTGATTTCCGCACAATGGCAAACGGTGGGGGTGGGTTGCTGATTGACAATCCTAATCCGGTCTGGACGGATGCAACGGCACGAGCGGTGGCGTTGATCATCGAGAAGCATATCAACCCCGGTGTGCAAGCGCATGGTGGCTATGTCAACCTGATTGATGTAAAAGATGGCGTAGTCACCATCACCATGAATGGTGGCTGTCAGGGCTGCGGCATGGCTGCCATGACCCTGCGCTACGGTATTGAACAGATGATCCGCGAAGCGGTTCCCTCCATCAGCGAGGTTGTGGACGTGACCGAGCATGCGTTGGGGACGAATCCCTTCTTCCCCAAGAAGGGCACATAACCCAGGTTTGGTTCCCGGCGGATGATACGGACGGGGTCCGCGATATCGTTCACCCCCATCTTCTACCTCGAAACAGTGGTTCATAGCTCTTCGCGTTTATCGGTAGAGTGCCACTCCGGCGTTTCAAATAGAATCGTCTCCTCTGTACGGGGACGGCGTGCTCGCTGCTGGAGGAAAACTGCCAGCGCAACTCCGGCAAACGCAGTGATAAGGACCAATGGAATGGCCGGATTCTGGCTTAACCGCTCCGCAAATACGGGAGGTGCTGGGGGAAGGGTTTCGTCATAGGCGGCAGCGACGGTTGTGAAGTGCCAAATCGGGCCCCTGACCCGATCACCCTGACGATCAGTGGCCTCAACGCGCCAATGATAAGTGCGAAGCGGAGCTAGCTCAACAGCTAGGATAGGATCGCCGGTTACTTGTCCGATAAACGGGGGTGTCTCCGCCACCCCGAAGAACACGTCATAGATCAGCGGATTGCAGAGGTCAGGAGGTGGCCCCCATGACAGCGCCATGTCAAGCGGCACGTCAGCGCGGCCATCTTGTGGGGAAGGACTCTGCGCAACAGGCGGCGGCACAGCCGGCATGGTGGGGTCGTAACGCAACGTCCATAGGTCCGTTCCACCACCCAGATAGATTGTATCTGAACCGAATGCAATGTCGCTGGCATAGCCACTGCTCCAGTACCCAACCTCCTCCAGAGTAGCGAGATCGAAGACTCGCAAGCCACATCGTCCATCAGCCACAAACAATTCCTGGTTGCCGAACGCAACCTGTATCGCCTCCCCAGGGGTGTCCGCAACGCCAGATAGGATCGGGCGTGCTGGATCAGAGAGGTCAAACAGGCGAACCCCCTCTGCGCCAAGCGCCAGCGCGGCAAGGGTTGGGTTATCCGCCAACGCCACGCCGAAGGCACGTGCAGCCCCACTGGGGATGACTTCCAATAGTCGGGGGGCCGCAGTCTCCGCTGCGATGTCCAGCACATCAATCCCCCCCTCCCAGCTCACCAGCAACGTTGACTCATCCCACGCCAACAAATCGTAGGCGAACTGGCCGGACGGAGCAATGTAAGTAAACAGGCCGGTCGGTTGGCTTGGATCGCTGAAATCCGCCACCAGCAGCCCACCATGATGTAACGCTGCGTAAACGCGCGATCCGATCCGGGCGGCGCGGTCGATGGGGCCAGCCACCAAGTGCCCCGCTTCCGATAGAGTCTCGCCATCCCATCTCGCCAACGAAATGCCGTCTTCCATACTTACCAGCAGACTGCCATCCGAGGCGATATCCAAGTGGCGGCCTGGGGAAACCAGTGGTAGAGCCGCTGCCAAGCGCGGCGCTTCGGGGTGGGTAACGTCCCAGGCTGTCAGGGTCTCGCCCACTGCAAACAATGTTCCTTCGTTGAGCAGCAGAGAGCGCACCTCTTCTGGGAAGAAGATCGTCCCACGAGCAGGGGCGATTGAGTCGATCAGGCCCAGGCCGGATTCGCCGTACGCCACATAAGCAATGCGGCCACTCAAGGCCACGTCTTGCGCGTTGGGCTGGATCGCGGCCAGATCGATCTCGCCCCGCCAGGCTATTCCGGCTTCCGGTGTGGACACGTCGTAGAAGCGTAGTGCATTGTCGGGCGCGAACGCTGCTAATAGAGAGCCAATGAACCAGCCGCGTTCTGCGAGCTGGGGCAATGTGCCCTCTGCAAGTACGCTCAGCCGGTTTAGATCGTCCGCGTTCAAGAGCATGATCTCATCACCAGCAAGGCCATACAGCCGCCCATCAGGCGATAGAATCAGGTCTGTAGAGCGGCCTGTCCTAACGGAGTGGCGTATGGAGATGCCACCGGTCGGGTCGGCAAGGTCAACGACAGCCAGTGAGCCATCCAGCAACGCTGCATAGGCAAGGCTATCCTCCACTGCCAGATCGCTCACTGGGGCAGGCATCCTGACGCGCGTCACCGGCTGCATATAGCGCTGGTCCAGGATCGATAGCCCATCTGCATCGCCGGCGTATACAAAACGCTCATCCAGCGCAACCGCAGTAACTTGGCCAGGGGCCTCCTGCCGTGCCAACAAGCGTGGGGAGATAGGCTCGCTCAAGTCATACAAGGCGACCCCCTGTCCTCCAGCAGCCACTGCAGCTAACGTTCCACTCAGTGCCAGATCGTGCACCGACGTAACGTCCGGTGAGCGGGCCAGGGGGTGCAGCGCGCCGCCATTCACTGCCAGCGCCGCCCAGCCTGCACGCCCCCCAGACAGAAGGGTCATGTGGTCGAGGGCTAGGACGCTGGCATCAACTGCCGGGAGGGCGCTACCGCGTGGGATCAGGGCATCCCCTTCGGTCAGCTCATAGCGTCGCAGCCCACCGAATCCGGCAGAGAGCCATACTAGGCTATCTGCAAGACTGACCCGGGATGTATAGCCTGTCTCGCCTTCGTTGTCAGTCTCAACAGGGGAATCGGGAGCCATGAAGCTCAGCACAGCCAAGTCGGGGCCGGAGTCGGCGTGGGTGGCAAATACCAGATCGTCTCTGGCCGTGAGATGAGCTATCGAGGCAAGCCCCCGGTAGGTACGCAGATACACTGGCTCAGCAGTGGCACGTGCGTCGTAGATAGTGACCTGATTCCCCTGAATCGAGTACAGGTATGTGCTGCCCACACCTACCTGATCGGAAGGGGTATCAACACGGGTCAGGCGAGTTAGATGGCTAGGATGGCTGATATCAGCCACCAGAAACCCATCACCTGTGCTGACATACGCCCGTTTGCCAGAGAGGGTCACGGATAGCGCCTCTCGGGGCGGCGTGTCGGGGTCGCTGCGCAGAGGCTCCAGCGCCAGTACGCCGATCAGAGTTGGCGTGGCAGGGCGGGTCACGTCCAGTGCCAACAGCCCTGCCCCTCCGGCAGCGACATACAATACGTTGCCGCGCATCGCAAGATCGTTGGCGGGGCCAGGAAGCGCAAAGGTCGTGAGCAGCGTTTCCTCACCAGGCGGAGCAGTGATCATTGCTATACCGGCCTCGCCTGTTGCGGTATAGAGAACATCGCCATCATAGAGCACATCACGCGCAGGCCCGCTGAGCGGGATACGCCGCACCAGGCGTGGGCTGGCGAGATTACTGGCATCCACCACGGCGATGCCTTCTTCGCCTAGCGCAACAAACACCCGCCCCGATCCCACATCGGTCGCAAGGCCCTGTGGCGTACCAGGTAAGTCAACGTGCCCTACCTCCAATGGGCGGAAGCGGCTACTTGCATTCAGAATGCGCAGGCTATCGGCCCCTGCCAGATAGATCAAATCGCCATCCACTAGGACATCATTTACCGGCGTCCCGGACTCGCCAAAAACCTGCACAGGGCGATCAGGGGCGGCAAGATAGAGTATCTTCAACCCGGTAGTCGCATCGGCAACGTAGGCAAAATCCCCTTGGATGGCGATCCGTTTCGCGTCACGGATCGAAGCGTAGACCCCGATCACATCCCCACTGGCGGGGTCAACTGCCAACACCCGCCCTTGGCTGGCGACTGCCACCAGCGAACCAACCACTGTCACTGCTTCGACAGGAGCAACACTGGATAGTGTGCCCAACAGGCGTGGCACACCAGGGTCGGAGAGATCGACGACCAACACACCAGATTCTCCAGCGGCAACGTAGGCGCGTGTCGAATCCGGCGAAATCGCCACATCCAGCGCATCAGCGAGAGCGGCATTGCCAGCCTCAAGCGGAAGTTCCGCCAGGGGCGTAAGCGCACCGTCGGGGGTGAGGAGCACAGCTCGCAGGCCCGCCTCCCGCGCGGCGATGACGGCCAGATCACCGCGCACGTCAAGAGCCTGCCCACCACCGGGGGCAAAGCTGATCACCGTAGGGCCTGACTCGATGAGCATAGACAACGACAACAAGCCTTGCTCAGTCAGGGCCAGGATAGTTGAGCCAGAGAGGGCCAGATCCAGGATTGCGCCACGATGGAGGTCGGTGCGCGTAGCAGGGTCGGGCAGGGCTACTCCATTGAACCATACCAGCGACTCGCCCTCGGCGGCCAGGATTGAGCCATCTGGCAGCGCCACTGCATCCCTGACAGGTCCACCCATCTGCCCCAGCAACGCGATGCGCTGAGAATCAGCCGCCGCTGCGTTCTGTGCGCGTGCAGGGTGCCCTGCTCCAGGCAAGTTAAGGATCAGAGCAGCCAGTAGGAGAGGAGTTAGGAGATTTCGGAATCGGTTTAGATACACCCATCGAATCGTAATCCATGCTGCCTAGTTTGTCGACTCGTTGCTCAATCCGCCAATCCGGATCACAATTCGCCCTCATGCTGGATTCGCAACCAAGGACACAGTCATGCCAAGACTGAAAACCCGCGATTTGAGTATGTATTACACCGAACGCGGTGATGGCCCACCTGCCGTCGTGCTGCACGCTGCTACTTCCAGCGGCATTCAGATGGGATGGCTGGCGATAATTATGAGGGCGGAGGGGTTCAACGTGATCGCCCCTGACCTGCGCGGACACGGGCAGACTCCCAACCCGGCAGACGATCTGCACCTGACCCGGCTGGTGGATGACCTGTTAGAATTTGTGTACCTACTGGGTCGCGGTCCGGTGCATGGAGTCGGCTATAGCCTGGGGGGCGGGATACTGCTCTACGCTGCCCGTCAACAGCCTGACCTGTTCCGCTCCCTGGCCCTATTGGGGACAAGTTATCGCGCACCGGACCAGAGACGGATCACCAGAGCGATTGGGCCACCGGAGGACCGAGATGAGGCCACCCGGGCAGCTTTCGATCCTGAGAAGGGGGTAGTGGTAGGCTGGGATGCACCGCTGGGGTCGTTCCGGGCGATTCTCGCACCGACGCTGATCATGTGCGGCGACCGCGATGAGTTCAGCGATCCAGAAGATAGCGTTGCTTTATACCGCATTTTGCCTAATGCCGAGCTGCTGGTTGTTCCCCATGCTGATCACCTGGGGCTGGTGCGTCATCCGATGGTGCACTCGGCAGTGCGTGAGTTCTACTCGCACGTACCCAGGTAGAACGATCAAATCTCCGCTTTGATGGTTGAGGCCAGTTCTCGGCTGATACCGGGAACAGCGGCTATCTCCTCTTCTGTAGCCTCACGAAGCTTGGCGAGCGAACCGAATGCCTTCAGCAGCGCCCGCCGCCGGGCCGGGCCAATGCCAGGGATCGCCTCCAGGCGCGAGGCCATACCCATTTTGGTACGGCGCTCACGATGGTGTGTGATGGCAAAGCGGTGTGCCTCATCGCGGATGCGTTGCATCAGGTACAGGCCCTGCGAGCGGCGTGGGAGCAAAATCGGCTTACTTTTGCCAGGGACGAAGATCTCCTCACGCTGCTTGGCAAGCCCCACCACTGGGACGGAGCCGAAAAGATGGTACTTCTTGAGCACTTCAACCGCCGTGCTAAGCTGCCCCTGGCCCCCATCGACGATCAATAGATCGGGCAGCAGCGCCCAAGTCGGGTCAGATTTCCGACCGGGCGCACGATCCTCCCGGTCTCCCATCACTGACTCCGCCCAGCGGCGGAAGCGGCGGTCGAGCGCCTCGCGCATCGAGGCATAGTCGTCTGGTTGACCAACTACTGTACGGATGTTGAACTTGCGGTATTCACTCTTGCGCGGTACACCCTGCACGAACACCACCCGGCTGGCCGAGATAGCCGTGCCCTGTGTATTACTGATGTCGAAGCACTCGATCCGGCTGGGCGGGCCGGCCAGGCCCAATGCCAATTGCACTTCGCGGAGGGCAGTTTCTTGCTTGTGGGTGTCGGCCTGCCACTGGGCACGGAGCATAGCCAGGGACTCCACAGCGTTGTCAGCGACCATCCGTACCAAATTGCGCTTCTGGCCGCGCCGGGGCACGCGCAGGACCACCTTGTTCCCGCGGCGACTGCCGAGCCACTGTTCGATGACCTGCGCCTCCTCAACCTCGTGGGGCAACAGCACCTCCGGTGGAATCTCGGCGGCACGGTCATAGAACTGCTTGAGGAATTCACTCATGATCGCCGGGGCATCCTCTTCCGCTGTGCCCTCCAGCACATAGAACTCACGCCCGATGATCTTGCCGCCCCGGATAAAGAAAATCTGCACGCAGGCGTCGTTGTCCTCACGGGCGAAGGCGATCACATCCTGATTCACATCCAGTGGCGAAACCACCTTCTGCCGCTGGATAACCTGCTCGATAGCAAGAAGCTGGTCACGCAGCCGTGCAGCCTCCTCAAATGCCAGTCGATTAGAGGCATCCATCATACGGCGCTTGAGGTCCTCTACAACCTCGTCAGACTTCCCCTGCAGGAAGTCCATGAATTGCTGGACCATCGCGCGATAGCCCGCCTGGTCAACTATACCTATGCACGGCGCATTGCACAGGTGTATATCGTAGTAGAGACAGGCGCGTTCGTCCTGGCCAGTGATCTCGCGGTCACAGGTCAGGTAGGGAAAGGCTCGGCGTAGCACGTCGAGGGTCTGGTAAACTGCTGCTGCGCTGGTATAGGGACCGAAGTAGCGCGATCCATCCTTCTCCATACGGCGTGTCACCGTGATCTTGGGAAACGGGTCCGCCCAATGCACCTTGATGTAAGGATAGCGCTTGTCGTCCTTCAGACGGACGTTGAAGCGTGGCTTGTGGGCCTTGATCAGGTTGATTTCTGTCAACAACGCCTCGATCTCTGAATCGACGACGATGAACTCGATGTCAGCGACATGTTCCACGAGGCGAACGGTCTTATCGTAGGACGGCCCATGCAGGGTACGTTGCTGGAAGTACGAGCGCACCCGGCTGCGCAGGTTGACCGCCTTGCCCACGTAGATGACGGTGCCCTGGGCGTCTTTCATCAGGTAGACGCCGGGGCGAGTCGGCAGGTTTTTGAGGATTCCCTGGAGGTGTGAGGATATCTGGTTCATGGGGCCGCGTTAGAGGGTAAACCAGGCTTTGCTGCCATCAATATGAAGTGTAAGATGATGGTGTGATTCACCATCGTCAGCCCTGATCGTCAGACCCATCATGATAAGCTGCGAATACCACTTGTTCCACTCGTCGTGGTCGCCGCGGTGGAAAGCTGCAAGAGATTGCTGGAACCAGGGCGCGAAGTTTCCCCATGCATCCCCCTGAGCGAAGTCCGCATAGATCCAATCGTGATCCGAGCCGGTCGGGGTGAGTGTCCCGATCCATGACTGCCCGATGTAAACGTACCACTGTTTATCCAGTACGCTCACCTCGATCCTCCCACTGCCAATGTCCGCGTCCTAATGTAGCCCGATTCTACCCTAACCATTCTTGAACATCTAGCACAGATCCTCGTGGGCCAAAGGGGGCTTTGATAAGGGTTTAGGGGGAAAACGTTCGCCCACTGACCTTCCTCCAGATGAAGCGGGCATCGAGGGCGGGTGAGGAGGGAATCGCCATTGTAACAGACCCTTTCGGCGCTGGCGTGTTAAAATCGGGGCCGCAACTGTTCGCAGCAGGCTACCACGATGCGGATCACACATTTGTCGCTCACCAATTTTCGCAACTATGCCCGCCTGGAGCTGGCAATGCCAGCCGGGATGATCGTACTTTTTGGCGACAACGCCCAGGGTAAAACCAGCCTGCTGGAAAGCATCTATTACCTCGCCACATCGCGCTCTCTACACACCACCTCCGAGCGCCAGCTCATCAACTGGCTGGCCGAGGCTGAGCCAATCCCTTTTGCCCGGTTGGTCGCCGAGGTATATACCCAGCAGGGCCTCAAACGAGTTGAAATGACCCTGTTGCCTGAACATGGCCCCCTTTTGCGTTTCAAGAAAGAGATTCGCATCAACGGGCTGCCCCGCCGGGTGATGGACCTGCTGGGGCAGGTCGCGGTTGTGATGTTCCTTCCCCAGGATTTAGCCCTGGTCGAAGGCTCACCCATCGAGCGGCGGCGTTATCTTGACATCACGCTGTGCCAGACCGATCCCCTCTACTGCCAAGCGCTTAGCCGATACACCAAAGTGCTGGCCCAACGCAATGCGCTGCTGAGGCAATTGCAAGAGCGCGGCGGCAGAGGCGATATTTCGCAGATTGCCTTCTGGGATGAGGAGCTAGCACAGAACGGCGGGGTCATCGTAGCAGGCCGCAATCGGTTGGTACAGGAACTCGAACGTGGAGCGCAGCGCATTCACCGCGATCTGAGTGGCGCGAACGAACATCTCCGCTTGCGCTACCAACCGGGCTTTGACCCTTCCTCCGAGTCGAGTGGTCAGCTCAGCTTCGATGCCGCAGACCTCGGCGCGGCGGCCCTGCCTCAACTCCCACCCTCCCAGATCGCGGAGCGATTCCAGGCGGAGCTTCGTGCCTGCTGGCAGCGAGATATCGCCCGCGGCATGACCACCATCGGCCCTCAGCGCGATGAGATGCGCTTTATCGTTAACGGCCACGATCTGGGCCTGTATGGCTCGCGCGGGCAGAATCGGACAGCAGTGCTAGCGCTTAAGTTGGCCGAGTTGGCCTGGATGCGTGACAAGATGGGGGAATGGCCTATTCTGCTACTGGACGAGGTTGCAGCCGAGTTGGATAGCCACCGACGCCGCTATCTTCTTGAGCGTGTCCGCCAAGCTGATCAGCTGCTTCTAACCACCACAGAACCCGGTCTGCTACCACCCGAATACCTCGATGGCGCGGCCCAGTGGCGCGTTGAGGGTGGGCACATTACCGCTCTTTTGCAGGATCGCCCTGCGTGACGCTCACACCCGGATCGCTCACCTCCACTCCGCTCGACTGAAGCCGTGTTTGGGTGAGCGGTGCTCAAGGTTGCTCCTGCCCTCCTCTAAAGGGGCTGCCTGGAGGGAACACCAGGCCGACGGGGGTACTTCGGAGGCGTGGCAGCGACTTTCTCGATGTCAATCAGGTAGTGCGTCTCAACGACGGTGGGGAGATCCACTGTTGTAAGGCGCACCAGCCGCCCACCAAGCAAGTGAATGGCGGCTTCCGCCTCTCGAACCTCCTGGGGAGCGCTCTCCCCTTTCTGCGCCAGCACATGCCCGCCGATCTTTGCCAGCGGCAGCAGATATTCGGCCAGTGTTCGCATCCCAGCGACTGCGCGGGCCAGCGCCCAATCGTACGACTCACGATGATCTGGCATCTGCCCAACCGATTCAACCCGGTCGTTGATCAATACCACTCCTTTTAATCCCAGGGTGTCCACGATATGACGCAGAAATGCCACTTTCTTTCCAGTCGCCTCGACCAGTGTCAGTTGCAGCTCCGGCCAGGCGATCTTGAGGGGTAGGCCAGGGAAACCCGCGCCTGTGCCAACGTCCACCACGCGCGGGCTGCCCTGGCGTGGCTTCATTACCAGCAGGCAGGAGAGTGAATCGACGAAATGTCGTACCTCAATCGCCGCCGGATCAGTAATGGCGGTAAGGTTCACCCGCTCGTTCCACTCCGCCAGTTCGGCGGCATAGCGGCGGAATTGCTGCACCTGAGTGGGGGTTAATTGCACCCTCACCAGGCTGGCGGTAACTTCGACCAGTTGATCCATAAAAACCTTGGAAGGGGTGCGAACATATTGGTCTTGCCGCCGGATCGCAGCTCCTGGCAACCTGCTATATATGCCTGTTGGCGTGACTGAGGCGCATCAGTACCCATATGCCAGAAGGCTATCTCCGAGCACATAGACCCTCCGACCATGAGCAACAAGTTGGTACAACACTGCGGGGTTTTGATCACTGGGAACCCTGACCCGCTCAAGACCTGTTTCTGGATCGAGTCCGCTGAGGGCCACCAGACCCGTATCGTAATCCTTAACCACCGTCCACAATGCCTCGTCGCCCAGCGCCAGTGGATCAGCCAACAAACCAGCCAGGGCATGCCAGGCTAGGCCGCTGCCATCAGCATATAGGCTGATCAGGCCAGGCCGGAAGCCCATCTCGGCAGCCGGGGATGGAACGAGATAAACTAGGTTGCCGCGCGCGGCAAGCCCCGCTTCAGGAGCGGTGTGCAGATCAGCAGACCATTTTGTCTCCCCTGTTGCGGGATCGAGCGCTAGCAACCGATTGACGTTCAGCAGGTAAATGCCGGACTCGCCAAGGGTGATCCGGTCAGGCCGGAGAACTTCCGGGTCAAACCACCGCCACAATTCCTCGCCCGTGCGCAGGTCAAAAGCGGCGACTGCTCCTCCTGCATCATTGTCCAAAAGCACATACAAACGATTGCCATCATGGACGATCTGCTCGTAGCCCGTTTCCGGATCGCCGATCTCCCACAGTTTCTCGCCAGTATATAGCTCGTATGCGGCAAGGGTGTTATCCCTAAACCCCTGCGGCCACTTGCCAACCACTACTGAGATCGAGGTCAGCGCGGCACTGTAAAAGTGCTGAGGGCCCAGCTCCGGCAGGCTCCATCGCTCGCCAGCTTCAGAATCGTAGGCCGCCAACCGTGCCCGCGAGTCAGCCAGGCCGGTTTGGGGGTTGATGCTCTGTTCCCGGATTGCCGCAACAGCTATAGTGCCCAGTTCGTCGACGTACACCTCGCCCCACGATTCCCCCTGCAAGATTCCCGGCCACAGGAAGGAGCTGGATTGCACCAGCCCGGTGTTGGCATCCAGCCAGGCGAACCGCCCATCGGCAATGATCACCGCTAGGCGACTGCCGCTGGCCGCCAGCGCAGAGGGACGGGCTACCTCCCGCCATTCCCACAACAACCGAGTTGAACCAACACCAGATGCCTGTGGGATCGGTGTCGGGGGTACAGGTTCGGTGGCTTGAGGAAAATAGGGGGTTGGGGTATCGGCAGGCAGCGCCCCCGCCGTGCTGGTGGGGGAGGCGGGCACAGCCGTTGCAACGGGCAAAGTAACCAGAATCGGGTCAGGCTCCTCGGTTGAAAGAAGCTGCTCACATCCACCGAGCAGTGCACTCAGGCAGATCAGCGCGAAGACCAGAATGAGGCGGCCAGTGAAAGGAGGATGCAACACGAACGTACCTCTTGCGCAGGGTGGTGGGCTATGCCTAGCCTAGCCTTGCGGAAGGAGTAGTGGTCAGCCGGCGGCGTATCGGGCGAGCCCGCAGAAAGGCCAGCAGCGCACAGAAATTAGGTTCGCGGTAGCCGCTGCTAATGGCTTCTTGAGGAGGAATCTCCGCCAAGGTGCGTGCTTCACCAAGCGGGATGAAGATCGCGTTGTACCCCCCACCTAGCGGGTGTTCGAGCGATGGCCCAACCCATTCCGGCATCCCCTGTACGGCCCACACCCGATGGGCGATGTGTCCTACCAGTGTATTCGTCCACACCTGGACATCCCCCTCCGGGGTGGCCCAGGCAACCGCCGAGACGATCCAGGCAGTGCGATCCTGAGCCTCACCTAACGCTTTCAGGATACCAGCACAGCCGTGCTCCTTTAGATACTCAGCGGCGTGCACGCCCGGCCCGCCGCCTAGCGCCTCCACATGAAAGGTCGTATCCTCCACCACCACTGGAATCCCCAGGCGGCCCGCCACCTCTTGAGCACCCCTGGCGGCAATCGTGGCGGCACGTCCCCCCACCTCTTCGTAGGCTGCCCGGTCACCGTAGCGCTCACGGGCCGAAACCAACCGGAACGGCGCGCGCAACCAGGCAATCACGAAGGCAAGCTGACCCAGCTTGGCACGGTTCCCAGTGGCGAAAACGAGATCGGCGGATGTCACGCCGCGCATTCTAACCCAATCGGCTGAATTGCCAAACAAAAAGGGGATTGAAGAGGCAGCTTCCATCGGAGGCCAACCAGGTAGAAGGGAGATTGAACCTTTTTTTGTGAGCAACAGTATCATAACCAGAGAAAGAGTCGCAACTGTACGGCGGCGGACCGCTTGTCCCGTTTCCCGAAAGCCAATTTTGTCAGGCGAGGCTAATCTGTGCTAAGATGGGCGCCGCTTGCATAGTGTTTCCTCGGAGGCACGTATGACCAACTACCTCATCCGTCGCATGTTTACCATGTTCATCGTTCTCGTTCTGAGCACTGTGGCCGTCTTTGCCATTCTGAACGCTGCACCCGGCGGCCCACTGGACGGGTTGCGTATGCAGACCGATCCTCGCCGCCGCCTCACGGCAGAGGACTACGCCCGTCTTGAAAACCTGCTGGGTCTGGATAAGCCCATTCACCTGCGCTACATCGTGTGGCTGGCAGGCGATGACTGGATCGAAGTGCTCCCGACATGGTTTACGGGCCTGAATGCGTTTGGCGAGCCGTTTAGAAATGGAGATGCCAGGGGCATTATCCGAGGCGACTGGGGCGAGTCATGGTCCGTGTCGCGTGGCAATGATGTACTTACGGTCATCAAAAGCCGCCTGGGCAACACAGTTACGCTGATGAGCCTGGCTACCATCCTGTCGCTTGCGGTTGCTATCCCGATTGGTGTTTTCTCCGCCGTTAAGCAATACTCAACCCTCGATTACGCCGCCACCACCTTCTCCTTCATCGGCATCTCGATGCCGGTGTTCTGGATGGGTTTGATGATGATCATCCTGTTTTCGGTCAAGTTCCAGCAGTGGGGATTACCCTCGCTGCCTTCTGGCGGTGTGGTGTCCCTACGGGGCGCGGGAGCGGGCACGTTGTGGGATCGCGCGGTGCATCTGATCATGCCAACCATTGTGCTGTCGCTGCTGTATATGGCGGGCTGGAGCCGGTTCATGCGTACCTCGATGCTGGACGTGCTGCATCAAGACTATGTGCGTACGGCCCGGGCTAAGGGGCTGGTTGAGCGGGTGGTCATTGCTAAGCACGCCTTTCGCAATGCTCTGATCCCGCTGATCACCATTGTTACGCTGCAGTTATCGTCACTCTTTGGCGGTGCTGTGCTCACTGAAACGGTGTTTGCCTACCCGGGGATGGGCCACCTGTACTTCAATGCCATCAGTCGTAGCGACTGGCCATTGGTGATGGGTTACCTGCTCATCCTGGCGGTTCTGGTCATCCTGTCCAATTTGCTGGCCGATATTGCCTACGTACTCGTCGACCCCCGTATCCGGTATGACTGAGACCGCTGGGAAAGCATCACGTAACGCTCGCCAAACTCAAACTCGAGGGAAGGGAAGTTAAGCATGGCAGTACAACCACTTCAAAGCAACGCGGTACCCCTTCAGGCCGAGGCTATTGCTGCGGAGGAGATCGGTCAGCTCCAGGCAGTATGGCGACGCTTCCGCAAGCACCGCCTAGCGCTGCTGGGAGCCTTTATGCTGGCTATCTTGGTCGTGGCGGCGTTGCTAGCCCCCGTGTTGGCTCCCCCTAAGCCGGCTGGAATAGCCGGCACTAAGGCCCCTGGGGCACTGCTGTTCGACCCGCTGGCGGTGGACCCGGTCAACCAGCACCTCAAGCCCGGCACCGAGGGGCACATCCTGGGGACGGATGAGGTGGGCCGCGATATCCTGTCCCGCCTGCTGTACGCCGCACGTGTCTCCCTGTATGTTGGCCTTATGGCAACATTAGGCTCCGAAATCATCGGGGCCATTACAGGAGCCATCTCCGGCTACTATGGCGGCAGGATTGACCAGATATTAATGCGCATTGTAGACTTCATGCTGACTCTACCCTATCTGCCGATCCTGTTGGTGCTGAGCGCCATGATGGCCGGGCAGGTCACCGTGCCGTTCGCACGGCTCAACTTCCTGATCCTCATCCTGGTGATCTTTGGGTGGATGCCCTCGGCACGTCTGGTGCGAGGGGTGATCCTCAGCCTACGCGAGCAGGAATTCACTCAAGCCAGCCGGGCGCTCGGTGCCAGCGACCTGCGCATCATTCTGCGCCACATGCTGCCCAACGCCCTTGCCCCGATCATCGTCAGCGCGACCCTTAACGTTGGGAATTACATTATCATCGAGGCGGCCTTGAGCTTCCTGGGGTTCGGGGTGACCCCCCCAACGCCTAGCTGGGGTAACATGTTGACCAGCGTGCAGGATTACATGTTCTTGAATCCGACCCTGGCTATCTGGCCAGGATTGTGCATCTTTCTGACGGTGCTGTCGATCAACTTTATGGGCGATGGATTACGCGATGCTCTCGACCCCCGGATGCGAGGAGTGGCCGGCGGTCACTGACCCAATTGCACCGGGCAGGCAGGGTGCACAGGTTGGCTTGCCTGGTTGAGCGTGAATCGAACCGAATCACCCAAAAGGGACTTGCCTTTTGGGAGAGAGTCGATTAATCTTGAACATGAGGGATGGGGGGGGTGGCATCCGCCGCAGCCAGTTGTCCCCCGCTACTTTTAAGCATTCTGACATCGTCACATATCTGGTTGGCACACTGATCTGCAAAATGCTCTGGATTCTCATGCCGAGCCGGGGCCACTATAGCCCCTGTGTCTAACCTCGCCATCCAGGGATAGCCGGCGCTCAGCCCCATCCTGGAGCGAAGTGACGGACTCGTAGAAAGGGGGTGATGGCTAGTAGCAACGTTGAGCACGACCAACGCGAGTGAGATGGACCGCTCACTCACACCTGTAGTGCAAGACAGCGTACACTTGAAGGAGGAAAGAATCGTATGATTAACAAGCGATGGGCGCTCATTGGGGCGCTCGTACTCGCAGCTGCGTTTGTCCTCGCAGCCTGTGGCACCGGCGCGGTGCAGACTGTGATCGTGACCGAGATCGTCGAGGGCGAGGTGGTTGAAGTTCCAGTCACCGTCGCCCCCGAAGCGCCGGTTCAGGACACGATCATCATCTGCATGGCCCAGGAGCCGGACAGCCTGTACCAGGTTGTCAGCACGATGGCCGTCAGCTCGCAAGTTGCCCATGCCTTCAGCGGTAAGAACTGGATCACCGACCGGGCTTTCTTCTACGAGACCCAGATGTTGGTCAATAATGAGTTCCCCACGCTGGATAATGGCGGCGCGGAGCTTACAGGTGAGGGATCGGACGCAGTTCTGACCATAACCTACCAGTACAAGCCCGAGATCACGTGGTCAGACGGCACGCCCTTCACGGTAGACGACATCATCTTCACCCGGGAAGTGGTGCTCGACCCCGACTCCGGCGCAACCGGCCGTGGGCTGCTGGAGCAGGCGACCTTCGAGAAGATCGATGATCACACCTTGAAGGTTACGCTCGAGCCTGGTCTGACGCCCGCAACCTACTTCCTGCCCCCGTTTGGCCCATTCAATGACGTGGCCGACATCCTGCCCAAGCATGCCCTGGAAGACATGGCTCCGGCGGACATCATCGAGAGCGACTACGCCCGTGGCCCCAGCCCGGTGCTCGGCCCCTACCAGGTCGTGGAATGGGTCGAGGGTGACCGGATCG
>Ga0209101_1001045_pt1 | contig 21543 bp, 15 predicted proteins | sample ConPoolayeCmetaG_FD_185481 | JGI IMG/M metagenome (GOLD analysis project Ga0209101, IMG submission 185481) | Hot spring microbial mat communities from California, USA to study Microbial Dark Matter (Phase II) - Cone Pool mat layer C metaG... ...
TCCGTCGCTCCCGTAACGATAACCGCTGCGCACGACTTCCTTGACCGTGTCGACTTTGGCGAAGTCGTCGGTTTCGACATCGCCGGCCACGTCGTGCCTCGAGGGGTCGAAGCGTTCGCCCGGTTGCGGGAAGGGGATCAGGCCAACGCTCTCCTGCCATGCCCGAACTCGCCGATACAGCCTCTCGATCGCCTCGGCCTCGCCGCGATCCGGGGAGGCGCCGCTCGCCGCCCGGCTGGCTCGCCACTCCGCCTCGACAAGGTCGAACAGATTGGGAAGACGCTCGATGATCCTCAGCCGCTGCTCCTCGTCACCGCAGCGTTCCAAGAGCCAGTCGTGGTAGACATCGAGGCTGGCGCGAAGGCCGTCCGGCCCGAGAAGCTTCGACCGCACCTCTTCGAAAATCCGCGAGGAGGCTTCCTCGAGCTTTTTCGACAACTGTTCGAGGCGACGGCACGCCGCGACGGTCTCCTCCATGGCCTTGTGGGACCGCTCCGACAACTGGGCGCGGAACACGCTTCCCTGCGCGGCCTGAATTTCCTCCAGGCACTCGTGCATGCCGCCGATGGCGGTGATCGCCGTGCCGAGTTTTTCATCTGCCCTTCGCACCGCTTGACTCAACCGCGCCAGCGACCTCGGCACGCTCATCTTTTCGCGGCCCGGCGACACCAAGCGACTGCCGCCCACCCTCGTCGCGGTCGCTTCGGTCACATCTTGAGCCGCCGCCGGGGTTTCGGGGGCCTTGGTGTAGTCCAAGGCGACATCCAATCCGCCGTCCGGGCGCAACACGATCACCAGCAGCCTGCGACAACCTTTGCAGGGCCGGCGAATCTCGCCTTCACGCTCCAGTTCCTGTTGCTCGCGCGACGTGGGCACGAACACCCGCCGGCAGCTCGGACAAGACGTGTGCGGAGGGACGGATGGCCCGTCTTCACGCCGAGAGGATGGCCCGCCTTCTTCGTTCGCCATGGATTTGACTCCCAGGGTTGCCATGGTGGCGGAGTAGTGAACTGCGGGAGCGGCCCGCGACTGGTTCGTCGCCCGTCCGTGTCGTGAAAATCGCAACGCGCCCCCCTGGAATCACCTTCCGTGCCTGAATTAGAATAGGGGTAAGCGTCGGGACCGTCTACCCCGGGCATACCGGGCAATTGCTCGCCGCTGCACCGCCGTGGCGGCGTCCCCAACCCGGATGGGTGGATTTCCGAATATTCCCAGGGAACAAATCATGCGCTATCTTGTCACTGGCGGGGCTGGCTTCATTGGCTCGCATCTTTGCGAAGCCTTGCTCCAGGCCGAGCATCGAGTCCTTGTGGTCGACGACTTTTCCACGGGCAGGCAGCAGAACATCGCCCATCTGGAGGGCCGCAAGGACTTCGAACTGATCTGCGCCGACGTAGCCGATACGGACGTGGCGAGGGATTGCGTTCGAGGCGTGGACCGGGTGTTCCACCTGGCCTCGGCCGTTGGGGTCGAGCTGATTATTCGAGAACCGATCCGGACCATCGAAACGATGGTGGGCGGGGCGGCCGCCGTTTTCGACGCCGCGGCCCGATACCGCAAACCCGTGCTGTTCACCTCAACCTCGGAGGTCTACGGAAAGTCGCCCAAGGTGCCGTTCCGCGAGTCCGACGATCTGGTGATTGGTTCGCCGACGTACCGGCGCTGGAGCTACGCCACGGCCAAGGCGCTCGACGAGTTCCTGGCCTTGGCCCACTGGCACCATTCGCGATTGCCGGTCGTGATCACGCGGCTGTTCAACACCGTGGGACCGCGGCAAAGCGGTCAGTATGGCATGGTCCTTCCCCGGTTCGTGCGTCAGGCGCTGCTGGGACGGCCGATCACCGTCTACGGCGACGGCTCGCAGAGCCGCTGTTTCTGCCATGTCCGCGATGTCGTGAGCGCCTTGGCGCGATTGATCGACACGCCGGCCGCCCATGGCCAGGTCTTCAACGTCGGCAACGACCGCGAGATCGCCATCGGCGAGTTGGCCGCGATGGTGCGAAGCATGACCGGCAGCCGATCGGAGATCGTCCATGTCCCCTACCAAGAGGCCTACGGCGCCGGCTTCGAGGACATGGAACGCCGCGTGCCCGATCTGAGCAAACTCCGCGGCTTGATCGGTTACGCTCCGCGGTTCACGCTGGAGCGGACGATCGAGGACGTCGTCGCGTATGTGAAAGGACAACTGGAGGGCGAGACGCGATAGACGAGCCGATCGCCATGGCTCGCGGCAAGGAGGATCCGCCCGTCACAAGGCCGCCCTGTCGCCGTAGCCCACGGGATGGGTCCGGAACCAGTTCCAGGCCGAAAGGATCATCGGTTCGATGGCGCGGCAGCGGGCGGTCCAGCCCAATTCGCGTTGGATCTTGCCGGGGTCGGAAAACAGCACGGGTGGATCGCCGGGCCGCCGCGGGCCGATCTCGACCGGGATGGGGACTCCCGTGACCTCCTTCGCCGCCTCGATCACTTCCCGCACCGAGTAGCCACGTCCGATCCCCAGATTGTAAAACCGGGTGTCGCCCGGCCGCAGCGCGTCCATGGCCACGAGATGCGCCTCGCAGAGGTCCTCGACGTGGATGTAGTCGCGGATGCAGGTTCCGTCGGGCGTGGGATAATCCGTGCCGAAAATCGTCACCGGTCCCCGCCGGCCCAGGGCCGCCAACAGGAGCGACGGAATGAGGTGCGTCTCCGGATCGTGGTCTTCGCCCAGGGAACCATCCGAGGCCGAACCCGCCACGTTGAAATAGCGAAGGGCCGCGAAGGCCAACTCGGGATCGGCCGCCGCGCAATCGCGGAGCACCCGTTCGACGCACCACTTGGACCAGCCGTAGGGGTTGATGGGCGATTGCGGCATGGTCTCGACGATCGGCGTCGAAGGCGGCTCCCCGTAGGTCGCGCAGGTGGAACTGAACACCAGTCGCTTCACGCCGGCCTCGCGCATGGCCTTCAACAGGCTGATCGTTCCCGCCGTGTTGTTGTCGTAATAGGCCAGCGGTTCAGCGACCGACTCGCCCACGTAAGCCAACGCGGCGAAGTGCATCACGCATTCGATGGCGTGGTCGCGAAGCACTTGGACCAGGCCGGCCGTGTCGGCGAGCCCGATCGCGTAAAAGGCGGCCGCTGGATGAACCGCCTTGCGATGCCCGCGAACGAGGTTATCGACCACCGCGACCCGATGCCCTCGTTCCACCAGGGTCTTCACCGCGTGAGACCCGATGTATCCCGCCCCACCTACGACCAGAACGTTCATGTGCCGAATTCCTCGAAGCGTGTCCCGCCGGCACGGCAAGTGCGTCCCCAGTTGTCTACAAAACGATCATACCACGCGACTTGGACGCCATGCTATGCTCCGCGCGGCCGAATATGAGTCCTTCATCTTCGAGAAACGTCTCATTTCAACGCTTGCGGAGCATAAAGGCCCGTTGACGGGCCTTGTCCGCCGTAGGCGGTCTTCGGCCCGGCGTTTCACGCCGGGTCGCGGTCGATCCCAGGGCGAACCTTAAGCCCCGTTTACGGGGCTTCTCGCTGCCTTCGTGATTTGCGGGCGAGACGCCCGCGCTGCGAGATTCGCGGACGGCGTTTAGGCCGCTTCCCCTGTGGATCGCGGGCATCTTGCCCGCATTGGTCATGGCGGGCGTTGCGGGCGGCGTTCCGGCCGTTTCCTCACCCTCCGCGACCCGTTCGAGCGGCTCCGCCAACGGAATCGGTAGGCTCAAAGCCGTCCCAGCGAGAAGGCCCGTCAACGGGCCTCGCGCCGTGGCGTTGGTCCACGGATACCCGGCATGAATGCCGGGCCGAAGACCGCCTACGGCGGCAAACGCCCGTCAACGGGCGTCTTCGCACAGCCCCCTGCCCGCGAGCTTCCGAACGTCTTGGTCCCCGTCGACGATCCGCAAAATCTTACCCGGCATGAATGCCGGGACGAAGACCGCCTGCGGAGCATTGAGGCCCGTGGGCGGGCGTCTTCGCACAACCTCTTGCCGGCGATCCTCGCGCTATTTTCCGCGCGGCCGAGAATAAGTCCTTTTCGCCTGAAAAACATGTCATCTCAACGCGTGCGGAGTATAGGTCGCCAGCCCAGCCCGCCTAAGGACCCCAGCCTTACTGGCGGCGGTTCATTCCCCACCCGCGCCGGCCGACCAGAAATCACGCCTGGGATTCCCTAAGACGCACCTTGTAATTGCCGCGGGCCTCGTCGTGTTCCAGCGTGATCAGGCCGCGGGACTGGGCGTCTTCCAAGAGGTCGGAGAAGGTGCGATAGCCGTAGTAGGTTTCGTTGAAGTCGGGATAGACGCGGCGGAGCGCCTGCTTGACCATCGAGCCCCAGAGCGGATCGTAGTCCACCTCCAGCGAGCGGACGATCTTGAGCAGCTTGTCGAGGGCGTCCTGCCTCTTGTCGGTCTGTTTTTTCGGTCCCCCGGCAATCGACCGGGCCCGTTGCGCTTCCCTCACCAGATCGTCGTAGTAGATGAACTCATCGCACGCGGCGATGAGCAGGTTCGAGGTCGAACTCTTGACGCCGCAGCCGATCACCCGTTTGTCGTTCTCCTTCAATTTGGAGACCAGGGGCGAAAAGTCGCTGTCGCCGGAAAGCAGGGCGAAGACGTCGATGTGTTGCTTGGCGTAGCAGAGGTCCAACGCATCGACGACCATGTGGATGTCGGCGCTGTTCTTGCCGCTGGCCTTGCTCTGGGGGATATCGACCAGCTCGATCCCCTGGGCATGAAACTCGCGCACGGCGTCGCGGTAGTTGCTCCAGTCGCAATAGGCCCGCTTGTAGACGATCCGCCCCTTTTCGAGCAACCGCTTGAGCACCAATTGGATCTGAAAACCCTCGGACTTCATCTGGCGAACGCCGAGGGCGAGATTCTCGAAATCCACGAACACGGCGATCAAGGGTTCATCGGACATGGCAAGCTCGCGAAAATCGGGGCGAACGGCGGCCGCGCGGGAAGGAAAGCCGGATGTCAAGACGCACCGCAGACCGGCGGGCTTGGGTCGCGCGAACAAACGTCATGGATTCAGCGGCGGCAGGGCAGTCGGGCCAGGCAATCTCGGGGCGGCTTGCGGCGAGGTCAGGGGCGTTGGCCCGGTCAGTTCGGGCGAAACCGGCGGGGTGCTCAGCACCTGGAAATCCGGCATCGCCAACGGCCCGCCAGGCTCGCGCGCGGTCCGAAGGAAATTCCTCAACTCCAGCACCGCCGGTCCCAAAAGCACCAAGTATACCGCTGGCATGAGGCAGAGCACCAGGGGGAAGAGCATTTTGAAGGCGGCCTTGTTGGCCGCTTCCTCCGCCCGCTGGCGGCGCGTCAACCGCACCTGGTCGGAAAAGGCGTGGAAGGCCCCCGCCACGCTCGATCCATGTTGTTCCGCCTGCCAGACCATCGAAGCCACGGAGTGGATGTCGGGAACATCGAGCCGCCGGGCAAAATGCTGGAACGCCGAACTCAGCGCGTTGGTCTCGGCGTGGCGGCCGACGATCCGCAGCTCGAAGGCCAGGTCGGGATGGCTCGACCGCAATTCGTCGCTGATCCGCAAGATCGCGTTTTGCAGCGGCAGCCCGGCCGACGTGCACATGGTGATCATGTCCAAGGCGTCGGGCAGGCTTTGCTCGATGCGTCGGATGCGGGAATTGGCCGCCGCTTCCAAACCGAGCCGCGGCAGCGAGTACAACAGCGCGATCACCACAAGCCCGGCCACGCCGATTTGATACATCAGCGGCTCGCCCGGTTCCGTCGCCACGACGATCGCCGCCAGGGTCAACAGAAACGAACCGACCACCAAGGCATTGCGCAGGGCCAGGTATTCGTCCAAGGCCTGCGCGTGATAATGACCGGCTTGGCGCAAAAACTTGCGATAGCGTTCGCGGGTTTCGAGCCGGAGGGGAAACATGCCGGCCAAGGCTCGGGTCAGCCCGCCGAAGATCAAAGGCCGCGGTCCCCGCGGCGTGAGCACCGCCTCCTCGCGATTCTGGCCGGCCCGCACGAACCCGTTCAAAAGCAGGAAGCTTCCCACGGTGACCGCGAGAAACGTGATCGGGACCAAGGCCCCCATGCCGATGTCTCCTCGAAATGCCGCCCGGTCGGGCCGGGCATTTCACGTCGATTCAATAAGTGGACCGCAACAGACGGGCCATCCAAATCAATCCCACGATTTCCAACACCGCGGCAATCGCCAGCATCGACTGCCCCAACGGCGTCCCCAGCATCTCCGCCGTGTAGTCGGGGCGGAAGAAGACGAAATAGAGAAACACCGCCGGGGTGACCAGGGCGATGAACGCCGCCGACGCCCGCCCCGCCGCCGTCGTCGCCCGCAATTGACGCCGGGCGTTCAGCCGATCACGAATCACCTGGGCCAGGCGTTCCAGCACGCTGACCACGTTGCCGCCCATCTGCCGGTGGACCACCAAGGTCGTGGCCAGAATCCGCACGTCGTACAGCGGCAGCCGCCGCACGAACGACCGCATGACGGCGGGCAGGCCGAGTCCCATGTTGAACTGCCGGGCACACCAGCGAAACTCGTGGCCGAGCGGCTCCGGACAATGCTCGCCCACCAGTTGCATCGCTTGCTCCAGGGTTTGACCGGCGCGGATGGCGCGGGCGAGGGTGTCCAGGGCCTGGGGCATCTGATCTTGAAGTCTCGCCAACCGCCGGGAACGGCGCAGGATCAACCAGGCCAGCGGCAAGGGGATGGCCAGCAGCCCGGCCACCACCGCCATCGGAAAACGCTCATCGTAAGTGAACAGGGCGACTCCGCAAAGCAACCCCCAGGCGACCATGAACATCGCCGTAAGCATGGGATTCCAATCCAGGCCGGCGTCCTGGACCAGCCCTTCCAACCAGCGGTCGAAACCGGCCACCGAAATCCCGGCTTCCTCTTCCGGCTCGGGGCGTTTGACGCGTTGGAGTCGGGCGGGCTGGACGGCCAGGGGCTGGGCGGCCCGGCGGGCCGCGCGCACGTCGCGCACCAGCAGGGCGACGGCCCCCACCGCCGTCACCACGGCCACGAAGACGATCAGGGAGACGATTTCAAGACTCATGCGGAGCGCTCGAAGGCGGGAGATGATATTGCGGCAGCGGCGGGCCGTCGGCAGGGGGGCGGTCGGCGATGGTTCGCGGCGTGAACCAGGCGTCCGAAATCGGCGCCCCGGTCGTTCGCAGACGCTCGACGCAGGCCGGGATGTAACCCGTGACGTAAAACTCGCCCACGGCGTTCCCCTCGGCGTCCACTCCCGTCTGGCGATAGCCGAAGACGTCCTCCAACCGATACGTCCCGCCCTCGATGCCCACCAACTCCGTGATCCGCGTGATCTTTCGCGCGCCGCCCTGCAACCGCGTGACGTGCACCACGAGGCGAATTCCGGCGGCAATGTACTGGCGGACCACCGGGATCGGCAATTCCAGGCCCGTCATCGCGACCATCATTTCGAGGCGGGCCAGGGCGTCGCGCGTGTCGTTGGCATGGATCGTCGTCAGCGAGCCTTCATGGCCGGTGTTCATGGCTTGGAGCATGTCCAGGGCCTCGGCGCCGCGGACCTCGCCGACGAGGATCCGGTCGGGACGCATGCGAAGGCTGTTGCGGACCAAATCCCGCTGGGTCACCATTCCCGCCCCCTCGACGTTCGCGTCGCGCGTCTCCAAGCGGACCACGTGGATGTGATCGAGCATCAGCTCGGCGGAATCCTCGATGGTGATCAGCCGCTCGCCGCGGGGAATGTACGCCGAAAGGGCGTTGAGCAGGGTCGTCTTGCCCGCCCCCGTGCCGCCCGAAATCAGAAAACTCACCCTCGCCCGCACCGCCGCCTCGAGAAACTGCATCATCTCGGGCGGAGCCGTGCCCAGTTCCACCAGATCGCTGGCCTTGAGGCGATGTTTGCCGAAGCGGCGGATGGAGAGCTTGGGACCGTCCAGGGCCAAGGGAGGAATGATGGCGTTGACGCGCGAGCCGTCGGGGAGCCGGGCGTCGACCATGGGACTAACCTCGTCGATGCGTCGCCCGACCTTGGCCACGATCCGCTGGATGATCCGCATCAGGTGCCGTTCGTCGGCGAAAATCACCCCCGCCCGCTCCAGTCGGCCGTGCCGTTCGACGAACACTTCATGTGGGCCGTTGACCAGGATGTCGCTGATCGCGGGGTCTTGCATCAGGCATTCGAGCGGACCGAGGCCGAAAATTTCGTCCAATAGCTCGCGGAGCATGCGGCGATGCCCTTCTTCCGAAAGGTCCTTGCCGCGCTCCCGGCAGATTTCCTCTCCCAGGCGACGGATTTCGGCCACGAGCCAGTCCTGATCCATCTCGCCAACGCGCGATAGATCGAGCGACTCGACGAGTTCCTCATGCACGGCCGTCTTGAGGCGTTGGAACTCGACCTCGTTGGGGTCGATCACCCAATCGGAGTCCGCCGCGCGTGCGGCGAGCATCGCATCGGTCGTCATGTCTAACGTCCCCATGCCCAACCGCCTCCCCAGCCGCGGCCCCAACCGCCCCAGGCATTCGCGCCGCCCAGATTCACCGTACCCCGTCCACCGTATCCGCTCCAGGGCCACCAGGCGGCCCCGCCCCAGCCCCAACCATACGGCCAGACCTCGATCTCCTTGGCCTTGTCGCCCTTGGGTTCCGTGGAGACCGGCAATCCGAACGGCGGGTCGAGTTTGATCTTCTCGCGCAGCCCGCCGGCAAACGTGATCGCCGAGTACATCCCGCCCCGATAGATTTCCGACACGAAGGGCCGCGCCGGCTCCTTCATGCCCAAAAGACCGGGGAGACTGGTCGGGCCGCCGGCCTCGGCCAGGGCCGTATCCTTCTTGTTCCGCAGCGCGATCATCATCGACCCACGCCCCTCGACAACCTTGATTGCCCGGGCCTGCGTCTGCGTCACGGCGAGCGTGACCGTGCGCGTGGGCTTCGCCGCGGTCCCTTCTTCGGCTTTTTCCTTGGTTCCGGGGACCGTTTCCTTGCCAACGGCCAAGATCCGAACTCCGCTCAGAAGCGTGACCGTGGCGTCGGTTGCCCCGATCGAAGGATCGGGATTCGCCCGGAAAAGAACGTCCACCACGGACCCGGGGACGACGAACTGGTCGTCGACGCTGTCTCGGGCCAAAGGAATCACCACCGCCCGTTCGCCGGGCTTAAGTTCTTCAGTCAGATCGGGCCCCATGCCAACCGGATAGAAGACCGAAGGCTCAAACGGCCGTCCGGCCTTGACTGGTTCCTTCAAGATTCGCCCTTGAATCTGTTGCACGCGGTCCATGTACAGGGGCGGAAACTTCGCCTGGATGGCCTGTTCCACCGTCATCGAGAGGGTCATGACGTCGGCCTCGTCGACCTTTCGGCCCTTGGGCAGATCGATGGCGGCCACCGGAATGCGGAGGGTTTCAACTTTAGGCGGTTCCGGCGGTGGAAGCTCGGTTGGCGTCATGTACCGCTTCACCGCATACATGGCCAACAGCCCAAGGCATATCGCGAACACCCCGACAATCAACGTACCTGGACTTAACCGTTGCACAACGTTGCTCCTTCCGGACTCGACCGGATATGTCCGTCGGGCATCCGTCCCGAGCAAAAGACTTGTTGGTTATTGATCGTCAGCCACAACTCGTGTTAGCGCCCGTCCCCCGATCTCTCGCCCCCGTTCGACGAAGGCATTCGTCAAGGGCGGCTTGACGCGCGGCAAGTCTTTCAGGCCAAACCCTAATCCCGTCTTACCCTTCCCTCAATTCGCACATCGCCTCGCGGAAGGCGTGAGAAGTTCAAACTGTCGTCTTATTACTTGAAACGCTTTTTCTGGTTCTAGTACAATCCGCCGTCAAACAGCCCCCCAAAACGCCACCACGAAAACGCCAGGACCACCCAAGTTCCAATGGCCAGGGGCACGGCATAAGGAACGATCCGGCCCGGCCGGGAGGATGCCTTCGGGTGCCTGGGTGAACCGTTTGTCTTCTTTGTCGAATGTCTGGTTACTGTTTCGGTCCCTGCCTTTCCCCGAGAAAACGCCTCCGAGAGCACCGCCCCCAGCACGATCAACAACGTCACCACGGCGCTGGCCAGGAAGGCGAAAAGCACCAGGGTGGTGCCGAGCCACGCGCCCAAGGCGCCGAGCATTTTTACGTCCCCGCCGCCTCCGCCACCAACCAACCATAGCACAAACAAGATAGCGAACCCGGTAGCAAATCCCCCCAAAGATGTCTGAATACCCGACCACCCTCCGGCTACGGCGTGGACCACCACTCCCATCGCGAAGGATGGCACAGTGAGCCAGTTAGGTATCCGCCGACTCCGCACGTCGATCACCATGCAGGCCAGGGTGAATACGACCGCCACTACGGTGATAAGGGATTCCACAAACATTACCGTCGGATCGAAATCACCGGGCCCAACGGCAAGTACAACGCGACGTTGTCCATCCGCCCCACGAAAGGTCGCGTTTTACACCGTGCCTTGCGCAAAAACCGCCCTTGCGATCACTCCTCCTATTCTAGCTTGAAACCGGCTCCAAGAAATAAAAGTCCCTCACCGGGAAGGGAATCCCGGGGAGGGACAATGCGAAATCGGACCGCTGGATCGAATGATCCGTTTGTGCCGGCTGGGCACAGTCTACTAGGGGCCTTCCCCACCAGGTGGAGTTCCAGGCATCCCCACAGGGAACGCCGTGACCGAGATTCCGCCGGGCGGATATCCTGCCTGTTGCGGAGTCTGGCAGAAGTCGACCAAATCGATGTAGCACGTGGCGTCGGTCCAGGCCACACCCGGCTTGATCGTGCCCGAGAAACAGAAGCTCTGACTGATCGAGCCGATCGCTTGGGCGACGTCGACCAGTTCTTGAACCACCTGATTGCGGAGCACCGCGAGTCCGACAATCAGCCCAATCACAAGAATTGTGGCAATCAGAATCAGCTCGGCCGAGATGATGAACCCCGACTCGTCACGCCAAAACCTTCGCAATGCAGCCATAAATTCCCCTCCTCGTTTGCAACCGTGCGCGTGCAATCGTGCGCGACATCCTCCCACGGCGAATGCCGCCTGACGAGGGCATTTACGTCGATTCCGAAGCTTTCCCTCCATTCGCATCGGGTAACTGAATACTCAATCCGCCTCGTGGCCAGCGAGGCGACAACGAATTGATTGTATGCAAATCGACAAATTAGCAAAGCGTCTGTTCCATTCAGTCAGGCACCGTTCCACTTGACGGAACCCCCATGTTTGGACTGTCTGGCCATAGCCTTCAGAAAGGGCGGGTGACCAGGAGAAACCAGTAGCTTCCTACCAAAGAATAGGGTTGGTTGGATGTCTCCAGAAATGCCCCCGTCAGTCATTCCCTCGTCTTGGGTCATCTTGGACCAACCACAGCGCCTGGCCCACTGGACATGAAACTTTGAAATCACAACTCTTTCGGGTGGAATTAAATCTGCCAAGAATACAGGGAGGTTTTTCTCCTGTCGCCGCAAGATTTGACGCCATCGGGCGAATATCGTAAGGGCAATGTTTCTGCCGCAAGGAACACGGGATGGATTTTGCCATACGTACTGAGCATTTGACCAAGATCTTCAACAACCGGAACGTCGCGGTCAACGACATGAGCCTGGAGGTGCCGCGCGGGGCGGTCTTCGGCTTGCTCGGGCCGAACGGGGCTGGCAAGACCACGACCTTTCGCATCTTGTTGGGGCTTCAGCGGGCCACGGCAGGCCGGGCAGAGGTGTTTGGGATCCCCTGTGGGCCGAACGCGGTCGAAGTGCGACGGATGATCGGCTACCTGCCCACGCATCCCCAATTGCCCGGCCATTTGCGGCCCATCGAATACCTCGATTTGCTCGGTCAGTTGTGCCGGATTCCCCGAGAGATCCGCAAACCTCGCCTGGTTTCGCTGCTTCGGGCGGTGGGGTTGCTCGGCCAAACCGAGCAACCGATCGAGACCCTTTCCACGGGCGAAACGACCCGGCTGGGCATCGCCGCCTCACTCATAGCCGATCCCCCACTACTGGTATGGGACGAGCCAACCGCCGGACTCGATCCCGCCGCCCGGCGGTTCACGCTCGACCTGATCCGCGAACTCGGCAAGACCCGCACGGTCGTCGTTTCCACCCATATTCTCAGCGACATCGATCAGGTCTGCGATTACGTGGGCGTGATGCACGAGGGGCGGATGATCTTCAGCGGTCCCATGCAGGACATGAAACGCCGCCTCCGCCGGGACGATTTCCTCCTCGAAGTGGGCGGAGAGGACCGCGAGGTCCAACGTCTGGCGGCACAAATCAGCGCCGCCCATGGCGTGGACGTTCAGGTCCGAGGCACAAACACGCTCCTGGTGCGCCTCCCCCCGGATAAAAGCCACGCCGCCCTTCTGGCCGAGTTGCTCAAGCTGGTGGACGCGGCGGGCCTGCCCTTGGCGGCCATCCACTCCGGCCTCCACGAAACCGAAAATGCCTACCTTCAGTTGCTCCAAGAGGACCAGTCGCATGGTTTCCAGCGTTTCGATCTCCGCCCTCGGCACGCGGATGCTCCCGTTTCTGGCGATCTTCCGCCATGACCTCCGCATCCTGCTGAAAAGCTGGTTGGTGCGGATCTGGTTCGTGGCGGCGGCGCTGCTTGCGTTGTTGCTGCTTTTGTCAAATTGGGCGGAATTGAAGACCGCGCCGATGATCGCCTCGCTCATGGTGCCGTGGCTGGTGTTTCCTTGGTTCGTGGTGGTGATGGTGCTGGGAATCAATCCGATCACCGGCTCGCGGACCGAGGCCTTGGCCGATGGTTTCTTGAGCCGGCCGATTGCGCGGCACGAGTATCTTTTGGCGATTTGGGCGGCCCGGCTGGCCGTGGTCCTCGGCAACTATCTGGTCGTCACGGCGCCGGCCGTCTGCGTGGCCATGCTGGCCAAACGGCCCGTGCCGGCCGACCGCGTGACGTTCTATGGGGTCGTGTCCTCCATGGCCGTGGTCGCGCTGGTGCTCACGCTGCAAGTCTCGTTGGCCTTCTTGATGGGAACGTTGCTGCGAAAGGCCCTGCTGGCCGTGGTCGTGCTCCTATTCCTTTGGTATCCCGTAAACATGGTCCTCCACGCATTTCGGCTGGAGGCGTTCTCGCCGATCACGCTCAGCCAAACGCTTCCCACGCTGCTCCGGCAGTCGTGGCGCTCGGCCGATGTCGACTCGCCCGCCCCGGGAAGCGAACTGGAGATCGAGGAGTTGAAACGTCAGGCGGCGACTTTTTTGAGTGTGCTGTCAGGCGGGGGGGCGGAAGAAGCCCCACGGCGAAGGCCCGGCTTTTTCGACGAAAACCCGCTGAAGGAGTTTTCTCTGACCAAAGTCCTCCTGGGATATGGAATCCCTGCGCTGGCGTCCGTGGGGTTGGCTCTCTTGTTGTTTTGGCGACGCGACCCGTGAGCGGCGAACACTTGGACTCGGCCCAGGCTGCCGAAACGCGGTTTCGGGGATGGAAACGGGTCTTTCTTGCCCGCGCATGGCATCGTCCTCGGCCGGTCAGCGGCTCGCCAGGCGGCAACGGCGTGGCGAGCGCGCCATGCTTACGAGGACTCTCGGCGGCTTCACGCCTTGCGGATTTTCGCCCGGCCTTCGACGACGTTCTTGGTGGCGTTGCGCGTGTCGATGATCAACGGGGCATGGCGGACGATGGCCTCGTAGTCGAACGAGGTGTGGTCCGTGGCGATCAGGACGCAATCCAGCGAGGCCAAAAAATCCGGTGTCAGCGCGACGCTCGTCATGGCGGGCAAATGGTGGCGGCGCATGGCCGGGAGCCGCGGAACGTGCGGATCGCTGTAGCTGAGCACGGCCCCGCCCGCCAGCAACAACTCCATCAGCACAAACGAAGGGCTTTCCCGCGGATCGTCCACATCCTTCTTGTAGGCCACTCCGAGCACGCACACCTTGCTTCCCCGGAGCGGTTTGCCCACTTCATTCAAGGCATCGATCAGGCGGCGGACCACGTATTGAGGCATCGACGTGTTGATTTCGCCGGCCAATTCGATGAACCGCGTGGTCAGGCCGTGCTTGCGCGCCAGCCAACTCAAGTAGAACGGATCGATGGGGATGCAATGTCCGCCCAAGCCGGGACCGGGGTAGAACGGCTGAAACCCGAACGGCTTCGTCTTCGCCGCCTCGATCACTTCCCAAACGTCGATTCCCAGGCGGTCAAAGAGCATTTTCAGCTCATTGACCATGGCGATGTTCACCGAGCGATAGGTGTTTTCGAGGATTTTGCAGGCCTCGGCCACCTCGCAATTGCTGACCGGCACGACGCGGACCACCGCCGCCTCGTAAAGCAGCGAGGCCAGTCGTCCGCTGACGGGGTCCAAGCCGCCGACGACCTTGGGGATATTCCGGGCGGAGAACTTCGGGTTGCCTGGATCCTCCCGCTCGGGACTGAAGGCCAAAAAATAATCCTCGCCTGCCCGAAGCCCCGAACGCGCGAGGATCGGCAGGACCACATCCCGCGTCGTGCCAGGGTAGGTCGTGCTTTCCAGAACGACAAGCTGCCCTCGCCGCAACGTCGGAGCGATCGATTCGGCCGTGGCCACAATGAATTGCAGATCGGGATCGCGGGAATCGTTCAGGGGGGTGGGAACGCAAATCAGCACCGCGTCGGCCTCGGGCAGCCTGCCCATGTCGGCGGTCGGCAGGAATCTGCCCTGGCCCACGCACTCCGCGATCCAGGCCGAAGGAATGTGTTCGATGTAGCTTTGGCCGGCCAGCAAGCGGTCGACCTTGGTCTGGTCCACGTCGAAACCGATCGTCCTGAATCCCGCCTCGATAAAGGCCTTGATCAGGGGAAGTCCCACGTAACCCAGGCCGATTACCCCCACCACCGCCGTCCGCTCGCGAATGCGTTGTTCGAGAAGCTCTTTGACCATAAAGTCGAATCCCGTGGGCCGATGAGTCGAATTGGCACGGATATGTTGTACTCGGGGCAGTCCCCGACCACAAGGGAGTGTTCCTTGGCGCCGCGGACCGCTTGTTCTATCGGCGTATCGATGCCCCGTTAGGAATCGAGTTGGCCCCGCAATTTTGGCGACGAAAGCCTCCGATCGGTATTTCCGCCCGCCGTGCGAGCCTCCATACTCCGCCCGGCCGAATATGAGTCCTTCTTATTCGAGAAACGTCTCATTTCAACGCCTGCGGAGCATTAAGGCCCGTTGACGGGCCTTGTCCGCCGTAGGCGGTCTGGAGGCCCGGCGTTTCACGCCGGGTCGCGGTGTCGATCCCAGGGCGAACCTTAAGCCCCGTTTACGGGGCTTCTCGCTGCCTTCGTGATTTGCGGGCGAGACGCCCGCGCCCCCAGATTCGCGGACGGCGTTCAGGCCGATTCCCCTGGGGAGCGCGGGCATCTTGCCCGCATTTGTCGTTGCGGGCGGGACGCCCGCGCTCCATGTTTTGTCCCAGCGAGAAGGCCCGTCAACGGGCCTCGCGCCGTGGCGTTGGTCCTCGGATACCCGGCATGAATGCCGGGCCGAAGACCGCCTGCGGCGGCAAACGCCCGCGGGCGGGCGTCTTCGCACAACCTCTTGCCGGCGATCCTCGCGCTATTTTCCGCGCGGCCGAGAATGAGTCCTTTTCGGCTGAAAAACATGTCATCTCAACGCGCGCGGAGTATAATACGGTCGTTGTTCACTCTTCGGTTGCCGCCCGGCCACGCCTGGATGGCGCGTGCCTGGGTGAACGAAACGTCGCCTGCCCATCGCAACGGGAATGGTTCCGTGGTGGCGGCTACCAGGCCACCTCACCCAGTTGGGGCAAGGCTTGCCTCAGTTTGCGCACGCCGCTCTCGGTCACGTTTGTCTTCGTGAGGTCCAGCGCCACAAGACGCCGCAAATGCTTGAGGTGTTCCAGCCCCGCATCGCCGATCCGCGTCCGAGCCAGGCTCAGTTCCGTCAGTTCGCCGAGGTCCGCCAGGTGCTCCAAGGCGGCGTCGGTGACAAAAGTGCGATCCAAATAGAGCCGTTCAAGTCGAGCAAGCCGCTTTAGTCGCGAAAGGCCGTCGCCGCTTACCCGGGTGTTGGCCAATCCCAGAATCCTGAGCCGGGCAAGTTCGCCGATCGACGCCAGGCCATCGTCGCCGATCTGCGTGTCGTCGAGCGAGAGTTCCTCGAGCCGCGGCAAGTCTTTCAGATGAGCCATGCCCTGGTCGGTGACCCGGGTTCGGATCAGGGAAAGTCGCTTCAACTGGCGGAGCGTCTTGATCGCTTCAAGGCCTGGGTCGCCGACCGCGGTTTCGGCCAACGAGAGCGACTCGATTTCCGGAAGCTGGCCCAGGTGTTTCATGCCCGCATCGGCGACGTCGGTCCCATCGAGCACCAGGGTCTTCAGCTTGGCGAGTTTCGTCAGATGCTTCAAGCCGTCGTCGCCCGGCCGCGTGTACGGCAGTTCGAGCGTTTGGAGATTGGCCAGCCGGGTCAGATGGGCCAGGGCTGGGCCGGTAAGCCAGTTGTCGCCAATCGCCAGCTCCTTCAGGCGGCTGAGGCCGGCAAGCGAACTCAATCCGGCGTCGGTGATCCGTGTTCGGTTGATCGAGAGACTCTCCAATTCCTGGAGCGATTGGAGGTGGACCAGTCCGGCGTCGGTCGTTGCCGTGCCATCGAGCGAGAGGACTCGCAACCGGGAGTTTTCGGCCAGCCGGGCGAGGCCGCGGTCGGTGATCCGCGTGTCGCCGAGGTCGAGTTCCTCCAGATGCCGCAGTTCCTTCAGCGTCGCCAGTCCCGCGTCGGTGATCGACGTCGAGGCCAGCGAAAGCACGACAAGCTCCGGCAGCGATTTCAGCCGAGACAGCCCGGCATCGCTGATCTTCGTTCCCGCTAGCCCCAACGCCTCCAGCGATTCCAGGTCTTTCAGATGCGTCAAACCGGCGTCGGTGACGTTCAGCGACGACAGATCGAGCACGCGGAGACGACGGAGGCCCGCCAGGTGCGCCAGTCCGGCGTCCGTGACCCGGGAACCTTCCAGGTACAGTTCCTCGGTCTCCTTGAACCGGGCGGCGACGGTCATCAGGTCTTCGTCGGCCAGGTCGGAGGGCAACGGGGGCTGGGCGAGGAGGTGGTCCAGGCCGGGCAACTCGACGCGGCCGTGGTGGGGAGGCAAGGGTTTGTGAAGAGGCGACGGCTTCGTTCCGTCGGCGCCATTCGGCTTATCGGACGCCAAAGACCACGTCGCGGTCGCGGCAATCAGCAAGACAGAAATTGTCCGCATGGTTCCCTTCCCAATCGGGACGGCCCGAGTCGCGCCCCCGGGGTTCAAAAAAACCATGGCATGTTGCCTCGCCCGCGTGGCGGTCAAGCGACGCTTTGGGCCGTTTCGTGCTTGCTTCCGTCGCGGATCATCGCCACCGCCACGGCCACGGCCACGTAAAGGAGTTGAATCGCCATGGCCGAATAGACGTATCCCTGACCGCCGCCGCCGAAACCGTAGCTGTGCAGTCCGGCGCCGAGCACGAAGTTGACGCCATACCACGCCATGACCACCAGGGCGAAACAGACCACCGAAAGGGCGGCCAGTCCCAGTTCCTTCACCCAGCCCACGTAACGCGCATGAAGCACCGCCAAATACCCTAGAAGCGCAATCAGCGCCCAGACCTCTTTGGGATCCCAACCCCAGAACCGTCCCCAAGAGTAATCGGCCCAGACGCCGCCGAGGATCGTGCCCGCCGCCAGCAACAAGACGCCCACTTGCAGCGCTTTATAGGTGAACCGGGTCAGCGCGGCGATGGTCTCCGCGTTCCTGGAGCGGGCGAGGTAATAGCCCAAGGTGATGTTGCCCACGCCCAAGGCCAAGGCAAACGCGGCGTAGCTGAGCGTGATGCTCATGACGTGGGTCACGAGCCAGAAATTGCTGCGGAGCACGGGCTGCAAGGGCTTCAAGCTGGGATCGAGGATCGCTGGGCAATTGTCGGCCAAGATCAGGGCCACGGTGGTCACGGCGGCCGCGGCGGCCATAATGTAGCGGCCGCGGTAGATCGCCTCGAACACCAGTCCCAACAAGGCCGTGCCCAAGGCAAGGTACACCACCGATTCGTACATGTTCGTCACCGGCGCCCTGCCCGAAATCGCGATCCGCATCCCAAACCCGACCAGCATGGCCGCGAGACTGAGCACGAAGAAACTCGCGCCCAACGCATAAAGCGGCTTCCAGCTCGTGCCCAAGCTGAGGGCAACGAGGAAGAACGCCAGCATCGCGAAGATCCACGCGAAACGGAAGGGCGCCCAATGGTTGTAGGCCACTTCCAGGTCAAGGGTCCGTTGCGAAGGATAGACGCCCAGTTGTGGACCCGCCGCCTGGAGCATGGCGATCCACTCGGCCGAGGCCGCGTTGAACGCCTTGGCCGACCGGCTCAGGAACGCCGCCCGGACCTTCTGGAACTGCTCCCTCGCCTTCGCCAGCGTCCCGCTGGAATCGTCGATTCCCTTCAGATCGCTGCCCATCAGGTCGGCAAGCGAGAGCCACTGTTGGTGTTCATCGCCGGGAAGGGGGAGGATGCCCAGCCGCTTGCCCGCCCGGTGATTGTGATAGGCCGCATAATTGACCGCCAATTCCAAGGCCTTGCGTTCGAGCGTGGGCAGGCCGCGGTCCTCGTCCCGGCTGATTTTCTGCGCCCAGAGCAGGAAGGAGGTTTCGCGTCCGGTCCGCGGGTCGCGGATCGTGGCCTTGCTCAATTCCGCCGGGGAGAGGTACTTTTGATCCGCGGCCATCCCCAAAAGGTCGCGAAGCTCGAGGTAGTCGACGCGGAGCAAGCCAGCCTGGTCCCATTTGTCGGGCGATCCGCGGGTCGGTTGAAACTCCATGCCGTGGGACTCGCCGTTGGCCGCCTGGTCCCAGCCCGGCCACTCGAAAAGCAGGGCGAGGTATGCCGCCGTGGCTTCGAGCGTCTCGCCAGATTCCGGATCGACCAGGCTGGCGCGATTGCACAGCGTCCGCAGCGTTTCCCAGGCCAAGGTGTCCAGAGGCTTGTAGCGCCCGCCATCCTGAACGGCCAGTCGCCGCCACGGCTTCCAGTCGAAACCCTCCCGCGCTCCCTCGGCGAAGGCCGCGGAGGAAACGATCAAAAAACCCATCAAGGTCATGATTGCCTTGCGCATTCCCAAAACACCTCGTTTATCGTCTCGATTTTGGCAGCCGTTCAGGGACCGGGAACAATGCTGATGTTCGCGCGCCCTCGCCGCGAACATCGCACGCACCCGCGTGAACGGCTAAAGTGCTAAAGTCATGTTCTGGCCGACCGCGTGCCCGAAACCGCGAGACCGCGTTCGCGTCGGCCGCGGCGGTCATCCGCTTCCGGCAATCTCCGCTCCAGCTTGGCTTCGGCCTTTGCGGCCGTTGGGAGCCGCGGCGGCAAGCTCATTGCGCTCGCCGGTCGCGGAAAAATTCCCTTCGGCCTGGTCTTGCTCCCTGGGCGCCGCGGCCGGACTCCCGAAGCCCACGAAACGCACGTAGAACATCACGGCGATGCCCACGCAGATCATCAGGCTTCCGACGTACTTGAGGAAACGTCCCGGGTCGTAGGCCACGCTGAGGATCGAGGCCGATTTGCCCTCGTCGAGTTCCTGAAAACTGCTTTGGTAAAACGTATACCTGCCGTGGGTCAACGGCTCGTTCATCGAGATCACCCGCTCCTCGTCGATCCCCTGCTGGGAATCGATCAAGCGGACCCGGCTTGAGAACGAGGCGTTGCCCATTCTCCCCGGGTTCAGCCCACGCTGAAAACGAATCAGCCGGAGCGAGAATCCCAGCGGCATGGTTTCGTTTCCGAAACGGACCTCGATCGGCCCTTGCGGGGTTTGGATTTTGGTTTGGCCAAACTCGGGATGATTCCGCTGGAGCCAGATTTCCTCGGTCTTGCCACCGGCCGAGACGCGGACCAGCGCCGCGGGTTCGGCCGTCCGCTGCTCGCCCGGGCCGAGCGCCAGCGGATAAAAACTCACCTCGCGCCGGGCATGGTTGAGAACGTCGGTCACGGACACGCTGAACTGCCCTGCCACTTCGATGGGCTGACGCCTGGTCACCACGCCCCGCGACTCATATCTGCCACCGTGTCCCACGCGGCAATGGATTTTCCCGTCGGGGGCTTGAAAGAATTCCACGCCGAAATCGGGCGTCATGGCCGGGTGGTGATAGACGAATTTGACCGGACAGTCCTGGCCGTGAACGCCGTCAAAGTTCAGGAAAGGGAACTTGGCGAACGCGATCTGCCGGATCGGCTGATCACTGCCCGGCGCGGTCACGCGAAGCTCCAAGAGCGGGTTGGCCGGTTCCTGACCCCGGGTGAGGAACTTCCCGGCCTTGCCTGGGGCCGCGTTGGGCAGGTACTCCGCGATTTCCACCTGCACCTTGCCGTTGGCGAGCGGGACCTTCTTGCCCAGGTTCTTGCTCACCAAAACTCGCTCCATCCGCCCCTCGTAATGCATCGACAGCACCCCCTCCCGATCCATGTCGGCGGGCGGGTTCAGAAAGTCATCGAGCATCGATTGGGTCGGCAGCCGCTGAAACTCGAACTTGACCGGACCGATGAACATCTGCGATCCGAACTGGTCGGCCACCAACCACTCCTCACGAAGCGGACGGCCGTCTGGCCCGGCTAGCTCGAACCTCAAGGCCGGACTGCCTCGGCCGCTGGGGTCCTCGACCCAATCCTCTTCGGCTCGGGCATGTCGGTAAAACTTCAAAACCTGCATGGCGATGCCGCTCATCTCGCCGAGGGCCAGCTTCTTTCCGGCGGGCCAATCCACGGGACCCGGCTGGAAGAGGAATTCCGTGGAAACCGATCCCTCGTTGCCTGGCTCACGGCGTGTCGCCCGAAGCAAACTGCGGTCGAGCAACGTCATGCTGTCCGCGGTGTCTCCCTCCATGAATCCGACCTGGCCCTCGATTCCATACTCATAGGTGAGGATCGCGCCCGCCAAAAGAACCAGCAGCCCAGCGTGGGTGATGAGGAAACCGATTCGTTTGCGGCCCCAGGGGAAGCGGTTGACCGTCGCCGCGAAGATGTTTAGCGCCAAGATACCCAACAGGCCAGAAAACCAGCGGCTATGGTAGATATACCATTGGGCATACTCGCGGCCCCTGGTCGATTCGACAATCGTCGCCCAAGCCAATACGACGGCCAAGACGACAATCAGCACGACCGCCAGCTTCAAGGATCCCAAAAAGAAAAATAAGTTCTTGACCGCCAAGGTCCACGGCGAGTCCGAAGCTCGTCGTTCAGAACGGTCCGCCATCAGGTAGTCCTTTAGAGGAGCGAGGTAGGCAGGCTAACTTGATCGGGGGGATTCCTAAGTGGCTTAAACCAGGGACTTGGTCGTCACCCCTCCCATGAGGCTTTCTGACTATTGCTTTGCGATGGATTTATCCAGTCTAGCCCAACGGCGAGAGGGTCACAACCATAAATCGCGCCCGCAAATGGGGCAGCGGGAATGAACTTAGAGCCTATCCCACAACCTCCCCTCTCCCGCTTGCGGGAGAGGGGCCGGGAGTGAGGGCGGACGAAATCACAACGACTTTCTTTCAGGTCGATCTCGATGCACGCTTGCCCTCACCCTAACCCTCTCCCAGAGGG
>Ga0209101_1001046_pt1 | contig 21540 bp, 16 predicted proteins | sample ConPoolayeCmetaG_FD_185481 | JGI IMG/M metagenome (GOLD analysis project Ga0209101, IMG submission 185481) | Hot spring microbial mat communities from California, USA to study Microbial Dark Matter (Phase II) - Cone Pool mat layer C metaG... ...
CGCGCGCGCGCATGCGTGTCGCGTGCGGTGTTGGGCAGCACAATTGCATGCCCGAGCACCTTTTTGTTACACTATATTTCGAGTACCTTTATTTTTGGCGCAACAAGGAGGGGAATAAACCCTAGATCAGGAGACTAGGGAGGGCCGCCGGCCCGGCGGCCTTGTGAACGCGTTGCATGAGGGCAACGAGGCCGTTGCCTGTGCATTTTTGGTGGGCCGCTGGCCAGAGCGGCCTGATGGCTGCAGGGCTGAAGGGCAACGAGGCCGTTGCCCCTCCATGTTTCGGTATCGGTATCGGTATCGCAATCGCAATCGTCATGGAGGGCTGTCGGCCCGGCGGCCTTATGCGCGCGGGGCACAAGGGTAGCGCGGCCGCTGCCCCTCCACGCCTATGTCGCTAGTCGCCAAATCTGGGCTGACGTACAACTATTGACAGACGCATGTAATTGTGGTATAATGGTAAATAATAAAAAATACCGGCATTGAGTAGTCCGTGGAAAGTGTGCTTCTTCACCTACTCGCGGGGCTGCTGGTCCGCAGCAGGTCCGCAGTCACAGTCGGCGCAGCGACGCTGCATTGGATCTCAATTTGTGCATCGCGCTCCTTCTGCACTTGTTCAGCGATGGCAGCGGCGGCTGTACGCTTGTCTCGGAAGACTGTGGCAGCTACATTGTCACGCAGTTTGACAACAAGGGCGCTGTGCGCTATTCCTAGTTTGCCATACGTTGAGTGCCCATCTTAACCGCCTGCAAGAAAACGGTGCAACGCCGCAGGAACAGCCGGGCCTACGTGGTTAAGCACGAGGCTGGCGCATTGATGACGTTGGAACGCCACTCGTTCAAGTAGCCGCGCCATGGGTTGGAAGAATTGAAGCGAAAGGTTGTGTTGCTTGTGAACAATCGCTATACTATACTCGCTGTTACTTTTGGTGCTAGCTTGGCGAGCTTGGGAAAGGAAGATGTGACCCATGCAATGCATATCCGACACGCCTGCCACGTCACGCACGCCGCGCGTGCGCTTTGACCGCCACGAACTGGCGGGGAGCTTTGGCGACATCGGCACCGACCTGCCGCTGATCGTCGGCATGATCTATGCGGCGGGTCTGAACAGCGCCAGTGTATTTGTTGTCTTTGGCGCGCTGCAGATCGTCATGGGACTCGTGTATGGCCTGCCGATGCCGATGCAACCGCTCAAGGCTATGGCGGTAATCGTAATTGCCAAGCAACTCCCTGCAAATGTGCTGCTGGGCGGCGGGTTTAGCATCGGTCTTATGATGCTGGTGCTCACGCTCACTGGCGGGTTGACTCTGCTGACACGTGTCATCCCAGTGTGTGTGGTGCGCGGTGTGCAGTTGGGACTGGGATTATCCCTGGCATCGCTTGCGCTGACAAAATACATTCCTGCAGCGGGCGTCTCTGGGTATGTGGTTGCCGCCTGCGGTTTGCTGTTGATGCTGGCACTGTGGGGCAACCAGCGCGTGCCGCCCGGCTTGCTGTTAATTGCGCTGGGCATCCTCTGCGCAGTATACGCCGGTTTGGATGTACGCACGATCGGCAGAGGGTTTGGCTTGACCGTGCCCGCCCTGCACGTACCAGGCTGGTCCGATATCTGGACTGGCTTTCTCGTGCTGGCGATACCACAATTGCCGCTCTCGATTTCAAATTCCGTTATCGCCACCAACCAGACGATCAAAGATTTGTTTCCCGAGCGGCGTGTCACCACGCGCATGATTGGCTTGACGTTCGCGCTGGCAAATCTAATTGTGCCGTGGCTGGGCGGGATTCCTGTCTGCCACGGCTGCGGCGGGCTGGCAGGGCACTATGCCTTTGGCGGGCGCACGGGCGGCTCGGCCATCATCTACGGCATGCTGTATTTGCTGCTGGGACTGTGCTTCAGCCGGCCGCTGCAGGAAGTGCTGAAGGTGTTTCCGCAGCCGGTTCTAGGGGTCGTGCTGCTGTTTGAATCACTGGCGCTGATGCGGTTGATTGGAGATCAAGCCCACTCGCCGCGCGCCTTGTCAATTGTGCTCCTGGTGGGTGTGGTGGCGTACAGCGTGCCGCACGGTTTTGTGATTGGCTTGCTGCTTGGCGTACTGGTCTATTATCTGTTCCGGCGTTTTGGCGTCGCATGAAAAAAACACGCGGGCAGTATTGCGGCCACCCGCACGTGTTAAAAAAAGCTTGGACAAGGGTGTGCGCCCCAACGGGTCAACATCATCTTCCATAGGCGTTGCAAAAATGTGCAACACGAAAGCAGCATGAAACACACCACACAGACATCACGACGTGAGTGCAGACGTTGACACACAGAACAGCCTTCGTTTACGGGATTTTCGCAATGGTCGGGGCGACTGGATTTGAACCAGCGACCTCCAGCCCCCCAGGCTGTTGCGCTACCAGGCTGCGCTACGCCCCGGCCATAACAATTGACCAGTATAGTAAATCAGCAGAGATTTTGCAAGTTTGATTTGGCCTTTTTGACCCGGCGACTAGGGAGGGCCGCCGGCCCGGCGGGCTTATGCGCGCGGGGTAAGAGGGCAACGAGGCCGTTGCCCCTCCATGTTTCGGTATCGGTATCGCAATCGAAATCGTCGTGGAGGGCCGCCGGCCACGGCGGCCTGATGGCTGCAGGGCTGAAGGGCAACGAGGCCGTTGCCCCTGCACGCTGATGCCGCTAGTCGCCGCATCGTGGTCGCCTGACTGTAATGATAAGTAATAAATAAATCCAACCGAACGGGGCCGCAAGTCGGCCGGGGGCGGACGCCCCTTGACGCCTTTCCGATTACAGCAAAACGCCTGCCGGTGCCGCCCCGGCGAGCGCCGAGACTGAGCGGAACCGCGTAGCGACGAGCTTAGGTGAAGGCTCGGCGCGGCGTGCGCCTGCCGCTGCCGCTCACACACACGGTACGCTTGTCCCGCGCTCACGCGTGTGCCTGTCTCCGGACTCATCGCTGCTTTTGCCCCGCTGCGCTTTGGCGCGGCACACTCGAGTTTAAGCATTTTGTGCGCCGTAGTGTGTGACAGTAGCGTGGCACGCGGGCGCGTCCGATCTTTTTTGTGTGTTGAAAATGTAGATATGGCACTTAATTTGACATAAAGACTTTAATACGCAATACTAGTGGCAACCACCTTTGGAGCATAGCGATGAACGATACAATCACAGCGGTGCGTGAAGCCGTACTGGATCCCATCGAAGCCTCGCTGGCGTACCAGCTCAATCCCGTGCGCGCTGCGCAAACGCAGCCGCACCGGTGAATGCCATCGCGCCACCCATCCGTCCCAGCCCGACTTGGCCTCCGCCGTCCTCAAACACGCCCGCCGCCCGCTGCATGTCAATGAGTTCATTGCCCGCGTCAAGGCGGCGCACGGCATCACGCTCGCGCGCGAGTCGCTGGTCTCGGCCTTGACGAAGAAAGTGCTGCAACATGACCGCTTTATCCGCACTGGCCGCAATACCTTCGGCCTGATGGAAGGGGCATGACGCAGCTACAGGCCGAGATCGATCCGACCGGGGAGTGGCACAGCATGTTTGCCCAGGCGCGCACGGCCCTTGGTGCGCCTAATCGTAATCCTGCCAGTGCCGTACCGCCAGACGCGCATGGGCAAACTGCTCTACCGCGAGCCGGCGTATTTGTTAACCACCGACTTCGATACACAGGTAGAATTGTTGATCCAGATGTATTTAGACCGCTGGGAGATTAAAGTCAACCATCGCGATGAAAAAGAAATCTTGGGCGTGAAACAGGCACAGGTGCGCACACCGACATCAGTGGAGCGGCAACCGGCACTGGTGGTGGCAGCCTACAGCGTGTTGCTGATCGCGGCACTGATGGTGCATGGGCCGGAGCGCACGGCAGCGTATGATGCATTGCCGTGCTGGCGGCGGGGGGCACGGCGGGCGTCCTGCCTTGATATGGTCACTCTCTTATACAACGAATGTGTGGACAATCCTAAGCTGCTCAGCACAACAGGGCTGCATCAGGATAGCGAGGCATGCTGCGCGCGGCAGCGGCATGACGCGCGCTGGCGGTGGCAACAGCTCCGCAGTTTCGGTGCTACACAATGTCCAAACTCCATGCGACGGCTGCGCCGTCGCGTGGAACTCACGACGCCGTGGCTGTAGCAGCGCCGAGACTGAGCGGAGTCGCGTAGCGACGAGTTCAGGCGAAGGCTTTGCGCGGTGTGCCGCCGCAAGTTTTGTTATAATAGGGCATGGCTTTTGATCCGCACAAACCATATAATGAATTGCCGCCGCTGCCGCCGCGCGCAGACGTGGAGACGAAAGCCGTCTTGCGCAAAGCGGTGTCGGCGAGCCGCGCCGTAGCCGAACTCAAAGGCCTCGGTGCCACGCTGCCCAACCAGGCCATGCTGGTCAATTCCCTTGTGGTGCAGGAAGCCCAGGCTAGCTCCGAAATCGAAAATATTGTCACCACCAATGACGCACTCTTCCAAGCCATCAGCGCGCAATCCGGCGCTGATGTGGCCACCAAGGAAGTGCTGCGCTATCGCGAAGCTTTGTGGTTCGGTTATAACGCACTGCGTGACGACCCGCGGCTGACAACGGATTTGTTTGTCAAGTTAGTGCAGGTAATCTGCCAGTGTGATACCGGAATTCGCGAGCACCCGGGCGTCTTTATCGGCAATGCGCGTACGCGCGAAGTCGTTTACACGCCCCCGGAAGGCGCAGAACTAATCCGCCACAAACTCGATCAGCTCGAACACTTTATTCACTCGGACACGACACTTGAGCCGTTGGTAAAGCTGGCGCTGATTCACTACCAATTCGAAGCCATCCATCCGTTTTCGGATGGCAACGGGCGCACGGGGCGCATTATCAACATCCTCTACCTTGTTCAACAAGGTCTCCTCGATCTGCCCGTTTTGTATCTCAGCCGCTACATCATTGACAACAAGTCAACCTACTATCGCCTTCTGCGCGAGGTCACGGCCAACGGCGCGTGGGAAGAATGGGTGATGTTTATGCTGGCGGCGGTAGAGGAGACGGCGTTGCTCACGCGGCGGCGCATCCTCGCCATTCGCGATTTGCTGCATCACTCTCTTGAACTTGCACGGCAGCAATTGCCCGCACGGGTGTATTCCAAAGAATTGATTGAGCTGCTGTTTCGACAGCCTTACACCAAAGGCCAGCATTTGGTGGACGCAGGCATCGCGGAACGGCAGACAGCGGCGGAGTATCTGAAGGAACTGGAGGCCATCGGGCTGCTGAAACGGCGGAAAGTTGGCAAAGAAAACCTTTATTTGAACGTAAAATTGTACGAATTATTAACCACGTGACGTGTCGAAGAAGGCGACATGACAACGAGACGTGTCGAAATATTATAATTTTTTCGACATGAATTCCGTTCGTGTCGTTTCTCCCGACACGTCAACCCAAGGAGTTGAAATGAACGGACAAGCTCAATTCGCGGCCGGCTGGGGCACATTATCCCTCATCAATGCAGGCTTGGCACAAGCTAAAGGACGCAGCGGGCTGTTATGGTGGCTGTTGTCGTTATTATTGGGACCCGTCGCGACGTTCCTGATTGTCGTGCTGCCGCAGGTCAGCCGGCAAGAGTAATTGACTGCAAACGACGCTGCGTGTTGAGTGACGTTCAGCACGTATTGCCGCACACACATGCAGAGTGTTTTCTGCATGGCGTATGTTGCACATTCTGACTTCTTACTTCTGGTCTCTGCATTCTTACTTTTTCCGGGCACTTTCCATTCAGGCGCATTTTTGCTATTATGGTTACACGGCACTTTGCCTGCGGGCCTGTAGCTCAGTCGGTTAGAGCAGCGGACTCATAATCCGCGTGTCGTAGGTTCAAGTCCTACCAGGCCCACCAGTCAATTTACGATTTACGATGTACGATGTACGATTTTGCGGCACCGTAAGTGCTGCACCTGTGAAAAGCGGGCAGAATGGCAGACGGGAAGAGGGCTGTTGATTGTGCGACTTTCTTGGCACACGTGCGCAATTGCGGCCGCGGCAGGAAATGCGCATGATGGGCGCCTCACACGCCGCATGGTGCGTGCGAGCGGGCTGCACGCCGGCAAGTTGCAGAAGGCGTGATCAAACTGCACGGCCTCGGCGGCGAAGGCGTTAATGCAAGGCGTGGCAACAGGAACGTGATAGCAGCCAAGATGTTTGCCCACATCGTGGGCGACAAAATAGAAGATATTGGGGCGTGTGTGCATAACGCAATATATCAAAACCCAGATGCGGCGACAAGCGACATCGGCGTCCTAGATCCGGCGACTAGTGAGTTAGAATTGGAGGGGTAGCGGCCTCGCTGCCCTTGCGCCCTGCAGCCATCAGGCCGCCATGGCCGGCTACCCTCCGTAGTCACCGGATTTAAGAAAATCCACCCGATGCAAGAAAAATGGTATACTAGTAGTGATGTATGTGCATGTCAAAATGCACATGAATTCTCACCGTGAAAGAGGAGCGGAGATGAATGCGAGAGAGTTTCGGCTAGCGCGCGCGGCGCAGTGGGGAAGCTGTGTCGTTGCACTGGTGGCGATGGTGTGTGGGATTGCCGGGGCAGCGCCGGTGGATGAGCCTGCGGCGCGCACAGCAGCCATGACGTTTGTCAGTGTACGGTTTCCCGCGCGGCCGGGAGTGGCGGTGCAGACGCGCACGGCGGCGGGCGATTCGGCGCTGGCCGTGACGCGCGTGGAAGCGCGCAGCGATGCGCGCGGGCGCAGGATCGGATTCGTCGCCCACCTGGCGCCACAGGGCTTTGTGTGGCTGCGCGCCGATGATGAACTCGCACCACTTAAATTGTATAGCGACACCTGCCCGTTTGAAAATCTGCCAGACTGGGCGGTTGAAGCGTTCAGTGCGGAATTAGCGGAGGAACTCGACATCTTGGCGGGCATGCGCGCGCGGGGAGGCGCGGCGCCGCGCAGTTTTGCGGGCCAATGGAAAGAACTGATTCACGGCGCGACGCGCGCACCCGTGAGGCTTGAAGAATATGGCCTGACTGCCGCGGCGGCCGGGCCGTTGCTTACCACGGCGTGGGATCAGGGCAATCCGTACAACATGTATATGCCGGCGGTAAGCGGCGCACTGAACGGCTACGACGGGCGCGCGCCGGTGGGCTGCGGAGCCACCGCGCTGGCGCAAATTCTGCGCTATCACAGGAAGCCCGCGCAAATTGCGCGTGATGAAACCTACACCGACAACAGCGGCAACAGCCGCGGCACGTATTCGGCCAGCACGGCCGGCCTGGGCGCGTATGATTGGAACAACATGCCAAACAGCGTGTCGGCGGGGAGTTCAACGGCGCAGAAAAACGCCGTGGGGCAGCTGATCTGGCATTGCGCCGTGGGCGTGCACATGGATTTTGAAGCGACGGGCAGTGGCTCCTCGACCAGCGGCGCCACCAGCGCCTTGCGCAATCTGTTTGGGTACACCTGCGACAATTATGTCACGCGCGGCTCGTACAGCGATGCCAATTGGTTTGCCAAAATCAGCACGGACATTAATGCCTACAAGCCGTTGGAGTATGTTATCAACTCCAGCCAGGGCGGGCATATGGTCGTCTGCGATGGCGTCAGCGGCACAAGCCAGATTCACCTCAATTTCGGCTGGGGAACATTTTTGCCCGGGGCGACGGCATGGTATGACATGAACAATATTGTCGCAGACGGCGTGACGTGGTCAACGCAAGGCGCGATTTTTAACATTACCCCGCCGGCAAGTGGCACTGCCCCGTCTGTGACATCGTTTTCCATCAACAACGGCGCGGCGGCCACTACGTCGCGCAATGTGTCCCTGAACAACAGCTGCAGCGGCTCGCCGACAGAATACATGGCCAGCGAAAGTTCGAGCTTTTCCGGCGCGAGCTGGCAGACGTATAGCACGGCGCCGAGTTTCACGCTCAGCAGCGGCAACGGGACGAAGACGGTGTATTTCAAAGTCAAGAATGCTACGGGCGAATCCAGCACAGCATCTGATACCATCACGTTGAACGAAAGCAGCGGCAGCGCGCCTACCATCAATTCCTTCAGCATCAACAACGGCGCGGCAGCCACCACGTCGCGCAGCGTGACCTTAAACAACAGCTGCAGCGGCTCGCCGACAGAATACATGGCCAGCGAAAATTCGAGCTTTTCCGGCGCGAGCTGGCAGACGTACAGCACCGCGCCCACCTTTACCCTCAGCAGCGGCAATGGGACGAAAGCCGTCTATTTCAAAGTGCGCAATACCTACGGCACATCCGCCACGTCGTATGATACTATTATTCTCGATGAGAACAGCTATCCAGAACTGTATGTGTTGCGCATGAAAGAAAAGATCAACTGGGCGAAACGGGGCCTGGGCAGCGGCATGGTGCAAGTGGCGCTGCCAACTAGTTTGACGAGCCTGGGCTTCTTCTCGACATCATACAATGAAGTGATGCGGATTTCGGCCAACGGCACGCAATGGCTGACATGTTCTAGCGGCGAGTTTATCAAGGCCGACAAGAACTTCACGAAGCTGGTGTATCTCACCAAAGACGGAAAGTCATTTCGCATGACGGTGATGCGGCTGAAAGGCGGTTATCTGTTTATCACGCGCAGCCACGGCAATCTGGTCAATCGCGAATATGGTTATCAAGTGACGCCGGCAGGGACGGGCGGCTGGCAGCAAAAAGTAATCACCGTGCGCGTGGATTTGGGCGTCGTCCGCGGGCAAGGCACCTACACGATCAACTACAACACCAAAGACGGCATCAGCACGACGATCAAGTAAGGGACACCGGGCGTTACACGAGGGCGCGATATAAGCGTATTTACGATGTACGACGTACGATGTGAGAGCGGGGCGCACCCGGCGGTCAATCAGGACACAGCAAAATACATGCCGTGCCGATTGCAGACGGCATAGAATGCTGATTGAACGTTCATGTATGTCGCGTGACTCGTGGTGAATTACCGCGCCAAAGCACGCAAAGAGCACAAACACAACGTGGAAAGAAAGGTTCAGCGTGTTCCGCATGTTCGGCGGGCAAACTAGCAGCCCACGGACTACACGGAAGGACGCGGAGAAAAGAAAAACGTTTCCGCGGTTCCTGCGGTTACAACAACCTACAAGCGTTCTCCGCATATTCCGCTGCAACCATCAGCGTTTATCGGCGTTCATCATAGTTTGATTACTCCGTGACGCAATAGCATAACAACCACCGGCCACACTGTATCGCAAGTCCTTGCGTCACAACAACTTACACATTCCGTAAGTCGTTGTACTGCAAGGTTTTACGATGTTTTGTAAGTAATTGGTAATCAACGACTTGCGTATGGACGTGACACGACTGATTTTGGGCGTTGTAAAGTTGAAACAAAGGAACTAGGATAAAGGCAGATGAACGCAGATGGAAATTGTGGGGTTGTGGCGGCGGATGCGCGGGACGGCGCTGCATGTGTGTGCATCCGGGTGCATCGTCGGTGAGACACGTCTGATTCTTTGGCGCGGAAAAGTTGAAAGAAAAGAACTGGGGTAAACGCAGATGAACGCGGATAGCAATCGTGGGGTTGTGGTGGCGGATGCGCGGGACGGCGCTGCATGTGTGTGCATCCGCGTGCATCAGTGGTTTATTGTATCGCCGCTAAAGAACGCACAGAGCGCAAAGTTTCAATCAACATATTTTGTCGTTTGCAATTCACATTTTATGTCGAATGTGCAACGTCTAAAGTCCAATGTTTCCGCGGGGTTGACGGGTAGAACAAAAAGCACGGACAAACGGCGTTCACCATGAAGAGCATGAAGACCATGAAGGAAGAACAGGACAGAACGATCGTACAACGTGACGGTCTGCGCGGTCGCACCACAACCGTGCCGTCACGCAGCGCACGGAGGTACTCATGTGTTATCGTACAGCGCCTGCTTCATGCTCTTCATGTCCTCCATGGTTGTTTTATCATTTTCGAACAGAGGAAAGGTGCTGACAGGTCTGTCACACTCGTGATGAGCTGCGCAGACGAAGCACACGCGTGCTCTCGCGCAACTCACGAGTGACAACAGGTAATTGAATATTCAAGGCCTGAGGCTAGGCGGGGACGTGTGAATAAGCTTCGCACACGCCGCCGCAACCATCGGCGTTCAACGGCGTTCATCTTAGTTGCATTATAGAAGGGAACCACAGATAAACACAGAAGAACGCGGAGAGCAATCATGGGTGAGGCGGTGGATGCGCGGGACGGTGCCGCATGTGTGTGTATCCGGGAGATCGGGTGCGCCAGTAGCGCTAATTCAACCAACAAACTGAAAGGTGTGTATCGTGCTCACCGAATATCCAGCATGGGGAGAAGCGGCGGCGGGGTGAGCAATCGCGGCGCTGGAGCCCGGTGGATCACACCTGCGAGCCGCAGCGCACGCGAACCCGTTCCGGCCTCGTTACGCAAGAAGAATTCTCCCACAACAGACGAGACGATATGCGAGCGGCCCATGAGGAAGCGACGCCGTCTCCGCAACTCCGGGATTGAGGAGTGAAGCTGAGTGCGAACGTCAAACAAGTTACCCTGTGAATGCGTCCTGCAAAGCGCCTTGCGAAAGCCGGACCTGTCGGCCGTGCTCGGCACAGGCAGGTGCGGGAAATACGCGTTTCCGATGTGACGAGGGGGGAAGGAAGCTGGCGGCCGTTGCCTTTGGGCTCTCATCGCGTGGCTTCTTTCCCTACACTTCCTCCTTCCAGATCCTACATCTCTACTCTTTTTGATTGCGGGAATTTTTCTTTTTCCGTTGGATAGGATATAATTGAGGTACTAACACGACAAGGAATGATCGTATGATGATACATCGTTGGTATGGATGGATGATGATGCTGGCGATGGTGCGGTCCCTGGCGGGCGCGGCGCAACAAGAGTTTTTAGACCGGGGCGCGTTGCAGGCAGCAGGCAGTGATATTACACGCGCTGCGTTTCCTGATGCCGACGATGTGCTGGTGGACGATTATACGCGTGTGGTGTATGAGGCGGATGGCCGCGCCGTTACCATTGGCGATACGTGTGTCAAGGTGCTGACGGACAAAGGCGCGCGCGACAATCGCACGCTCTCGGTGCATTTTAACGTCAACTATGGCACAGCGCTTGTTGAGCTGGCCGAGCTGATCAAACCGGACGGGCGCGTGATACCTGTTGATGTAGCGGCACAAAGCCGGGTGATGATTGACGACTCGCAGATGAGCCAGAACATTTATGATCCTCATGACAAGGTTCTGCGCGTAGGTATTCCGGGATTGGAGCCGGGTGACATGTGCCGCTATGTGATCCGCCGCGTCACGACGAAAGCACGGATGCCCAACACCTTCAGCGATTACACCGTGTTTGAATACACGTCGCCGATTGTCAACAGCACGTATGAGATTTGGGGGCCATCGAGTCTGCCGTTGGCGCGCATAGAGCTGAAGGCGCCGGTGTCGAACACGGTGCAGGCAAGCATGGGCAGCGCGGGCGGTACGAATTACTACCGCTGGGAGGTGCGCAATGTGCCACGCATGTTTCCGGAGCCGAACATGCCGGCCCTGCACACCGTAGTGCAGCGGCTGCTGGTGAGCACGATTCCGGATTGGCAGACGGTCTCGCGCTGGTACGATGGCGTATGCGCGCCGCGACTGGCGGCTGTAACGCCGACGATGAGCAACTTTGTGCATGAGCTTACCGCGCCGCTGACGAACGAGCGCGCGCGGCTGGAGGCGGTGTTCTACTACGTCTCGCAAAAAATCCGCTACATGGGCATTACCACGGAAACCGCAGCACCTGGCTATGAACCGCATGACGTGTGTATTACCTTTGACAACAAATACGGGGTGTGCCGCGACAAGGCGGCGCTGCTGGTGGCGTTGCTGCGCCTGGCGGGCTTCAAGGCCTATCCCGTGCTGATGTATGTGGGGCCGAAGAAAGACCCGGAAGTGCCGCAGCCGTTTTTTAATCATGCCATCGTGGCGGTGGAGAACGGCGATGGGTCGTATGTGTTGATGGACCCGACGGATGAGAACACCAAGGAGTTGTTGCCGGCCTATTTGTGTGACAAAAGCTATCTCGTAGCAAAACCGGAGGGTGATACATTGCGTGTATCGCCGATTGTACCGGCGGACGAGAACATGATGCATATCACGACGACAGGGCAGGTGACGCGCGAGGGCACGCTGCGCGCGGAGACGCGCCTGGCCTTCGACGGGATCAATGACAATGCGTACCGCAGTGCGCTGGCGCGCATGAAGCCGGTGGAGCAGCGGCAGTTGTTTGAAGGGGTTGTCAAGCGGGTGGCGCCCGGCGCGCGGCTGCTGGAGTGCGTGATTGAGCCGGCGGAACTGCGCGACATGGCGCATCCTCTGCGCGTACGGTTGAACTTCGAAGCGCGGGAGTTTCCGATTACGGGCGCGCAGGCGGCGATGCTGCCACCGCTATGGTTTGGTACCTCCGTCGGGCTGATCAATTTTGTACTTGGCACGACGGGGCTTGAGGAACGCAAGTATCCGCTGGAAACGAAATACGCCTGCGGTGTAAATGAAACGGTGACACTTAAGCTTGGAGAAGCGTTGGGCGCCGTGCGCATGCTGCCGCAGATTGAGGGTGTTGACAGCCCCACGGTACGGTGGCGCGCGCAGATGGATGTGCGCAGCGGCGTACTGGCGGCGCAGGCGGAGCAGCAACTGCGCGTGGTGGAGTTTTCGCCGGCGGAGTATCTGGAATTAAAGCAGGCGTTGAAGACCATCGAATACGACCGGCGCAAACGCGCGATTTTTGCGCCGCAGGCCGCGGCCACCAGCGGTGATATTGTCGTCCATGCAGAAGAAGACGAAGTGGAGGTGCTGGATGCATACGCGCTCCGTGCCGTCTCGCGTGTGAAAAAGGAAGTGCTGACGTATGCGGGCAAGAAACGTCATGCCGAGATCAAGATTAGTTTTAATCCCGCATGGGATGTGGTCACGGTAAGGTATGCGCGGGTGACGGCGCCGGACGGGACGGTGCGCGCGGCGGGGGCGGCCGAGATGAATGTGATGGACGCGCGCTGGGTAGGCGGCGCGCCGCGGTATCCGGCGGGGAAAATTCTGGTGGTGAACCTGCCGGGCGTTGAGATAGGCAGTATGATTGAATATTGTGTGGAGCGCATGCAGACGCGGCGGCCGCTGCTGGGCTTTGCGGAGTATTTCCGCGGCAGTGATCCAATTATCTCGAAGCGCATCAGGTATCGCGTGCCGAAAACACTAGTGCTGACACGGCGGTTTGCGCCGGGCGGGCGTGTGCCCGAACGCGTGGTGACGAACGGTACATGCATTGAATACGTGTGGGAAATGACGAACCAGCCGGCCGTGAAACCGGAAAGTGACCAGCCGCCGGCATGGGTATTTTTGCCGGGCGTGATTGCATCGTGCGGGACGTGGGCGGAGTACGCGCAGCAGGTGCATGCGGAGCTGGCGCGCGCGGCCAGCGGGCAGACGGCGGCCGTGGCACGCGCGCAGGCGCTGGCGGCAGGCGTGACATGCACACGCGCCAAAGTGAAAGCCGTGCGGGATTTTATCAGCAAGCATATTCGCGAGGCCGGGCCGGCCTTCACGGCGCTGCCGCTCGACGCCATCTCGCCGGCCGACGTCACTTTGCGCGACGGCTATGGAAATAGCGCGGACCGGGCGGCGCTGTATGCCAGCATGCTCGGCGCCATAGGCGTGACGGCGGAGTTTGTTTTGGCGTCTACCGAGCCACGCGTGGCGAAGCCGTGTAATCCGCGGCTGTACAGCCCGCAGCGCAGTGCATTTCCTACCGTGCTTGTCCGGGTTGCCTGCGGCGGGGATATTCTTTATTTGAATGATACGGATCACTATGCCCAGCTGGGCACCACGCGCCACGACGGCCGGCCGGCGCTGCTTGTGCCGGCGGGGACGCTGAGCCATGTGCGCGCGCCACGGCCGTACCGGAACCAGACAGATGTGATGTACGACGTGGTGCTGGACGAACACGGCGATGCGCTCATCACACGGCGGCGAAAATATTACGGCACGGCGTTTGGCGCATTCAAACGACAGTATGCGGAGATGACGCCCGAACAACGCCGCCGCCATTATTTGGAGCTGGTTGCGGGTGTGTCGCACGCGGCGCGTGCGGCCAGCGATTTGTTGACGCAGTATGAACGCTATCCCGGCGTGGAGGAGTTTACCGTGCGCGTGCCGCGCTATGCGGTGCGCGACGGGCGCAGTTTGTACGGCACGCTGCCGGCCGGCGCACTCACGCTGCCCGGGTTGCGCGCCGACACACGCAGCACGCCGTACTACTGGGACAGCGACAGTGACATGACCATCACCACACGCGTGCTGGCGCCGGCGAAGTTCGCGGATGCGCAATTGCTCCCCGCGGCCTACACGTGGTATGCGCCGGAACAGAGCGGATTTATCCGGTGCAGTTCGTCATGGCATACAGGCGCGACAAACACACTCACCGTCAATCAGGAAGTGCGCCTGCGCGCAGCGGTGATACCCGCCGATGAGTATCCTGCACTTTTGGAGGCCAACCGGCGGCTGACGCACGCGGGCATGCGCACGATACTCCTCACTGACACCACGCCCACGGAATGATGGAAGTAAGGAAACAAGCGATCGTAGCAGTTGCGGTGCTTTTGGCGGCCGGCCGCGCGATTAGGGCGGGCGAGGTGGGGCTTTCGCCCGGGCAGCTTGAGGAGATTGCAAAATACACGGCGCTGGCACGCGAGGCGCTGTCACCGGATGAATTGCGCCGCTTGGCCGTGCGGCTGGGTGAACTGCCGGACGCGCGCAGCGTGGCGGGGCTGGGCGTGGTGTTGCGCCGTTGTGACATGCTGGAGGAGGGCGCCATCGCCGCCGTTAATCCCAAGAGCATCGAAATTGCCCGTGCCTATGCCATGAATGCGCTGGTGAGACTGCGCGCGCATGACCGTGCGGCTGATACACTGATTCGCGAACATTTTCGCATCACGCCGGCGGTGTGCATCGCGCTGGTGAAGTCGAGATATGCGCCGGTATATGAGTTGATGGAAGCAGAGATCGCCAAACAGTTGCGCAACCTGCCGGATGAAGTGTCCGTGGAGGAGTTGGAACCGCTGACACCCATGTTGCAGTTTGCCGTGCGGGCGCGGCCGGATTTTTTTCGTGATGGGCCAGAAGAATCTGGTGAGCCGCGCGGCAGTACGATCTCCATACCCAGCAGGCCGCGCCCGCGGGACAACGACGATGACGAATTGCATGTCGCATCACCGCGTCGCATCGTAGAGACGATGATGACCGCAGCCGTGATTTTAGACCACACACGCGCGCCCCAGGCGCTTCGCCCGCTGGAACAAATGCTGCAGCACCGCTATGCGTTCATCTGGGATAAACCTGTTTACCGCGCGATCTATAATTTGCGTATTCCGGCCGGCCAGCGCGCCAGCGCGTTGCGCCGGGCCTTGCGCAGCGTGCGCAACCGCGACCGCGATGACTGCGTGTGGGATTGGAACCAGCCTTCGTCTATTGTGTTTTCCATTGATGACATTTCATCCGAAGCCATGCTAGTGCTGACGTTGTGGCGCGTGCCGGGCAGCCTTACCGCAAAACTCACCGACGTACGGCCCTCCTTGCAAAGCAGTTCCTTCACCGCGCGCGCGGCGGCGATCGACTGTCTGGCATCCGATGCTGTGGCGAGCAAGGCGCTGGCGCCGGTGCTGCAGGCGCGGGATGTCAACACCCGCCGCTTTTTGGCGTTCCGGCTGGCTATGGAGACCAACACGACGGCGCACGCCCTGCTGCAGCGGCTGGCGCGCGATCCTCATCCCAGCGTGGCTGACGCAGCGCGGCGCGAATGAAACAGCAGCAGGCATGACACACTATTTACGGTGTATTGAATGTGCGGCGCCATTAACGCGCTCTGGTGAAACGCTGGTGTGTGCAAACGGCCATCACTACAGCTTAGTAGACGGCTGTATCGCCGTGATGATACGCGCAGGTGCTAATGCCCGGCATTTTGCGCAGCAGATCGCCTATTTTACCAATGAGTGCAAAGAGTACCGTGGCTATCACGTGGAGGCCTGGATGCGCAAGTATGTGGACGCAGCAATGCAACACTTTGGGCCGCCGCGCACGGGCGCTGTTGCGCTAGACGTTGGCGCCGGATCAGGCTATATCACGATTGAGCTGGCGCGCGCCGGCTGGCATGTGATTGCGGTAGACCTCACCCCGGCCAGCATGGTCAATCTCGTGCGATCTGCGCGCGCCGAGGGGGTGCTTGACCGCATCACCCCAGTGATTGGCTCGGCCATGGAACTGCCGCTGGTTGACGCGTGCGTTGATGCCGCGGTGGGGAATGCCATTATTGAACATCTGCCCGATGATGACCGTTTCACCGCCGAGCTGGCACGCGCGTGCACGCCCGGCGCACGCGGCATGCTCGTTGCACCCATTGCGCTAAAATACGTCTGGCCGTGGTGGTGGCTGGTGAACTTCTATCATGACCGGAGCATTGGACATCTGCGGCGGTATGACCGCGCGGCATTTACCACCTTGCTCACGAGGCATGGCTTTGTTGTAGACGGGTTTGCGTACAGCGGGCACTTTCTGAAAGTTGCCGGCACACTATTGCAGATGCTGGTGCGCACACACAAGTACGATGAATGGCTGGAGCGCTGGGACGCACGTGGCGCGCAGCGCGCCTATGGCAGCAGCAACATCACCGTACGCTTTCACAAGCCGTGAGTCGAGCACGACTGGGATGTTTTCTGCGTTACAGCAGGACATCTGATGCTTTTGTACAGCGCGAGTGCTTGCCTCGCAGCGGCGGTGCGAGGAGGGGGTTCTATGTTCCGATCTCGTCTCATGCGATACCGTTGTTGCATGACACGCAGTACAGGCAGCAACGCGGCACGACGCCGCGTCTGCATGGCACGTTCTTGTTCGCGCGGAACTTCTGCACCATCAACATGGTATGAAAGAAATCAGATGTCCTATCCCTAGATTCGGCGAGTAGAGAGGGCCGCCGGCCCCGGCGGCCTCGTGCGCGCGTAGCATGAGGGCAACGAGGCCGTTGCCCTCCATGTTTCGGTTTCGGTATCGGTATCGCAAGCGTAATCGTCATGGAGGGCTGCCGGCCCCGGCGGCCTAATGCGCGCGGGGTAAAAGGGCAGCGAGGCCGCTGCCGCTCCAATTCTATGTCACTAATCGCAGGATCTAGGTTATCAAGAACACTTGACAAAACAATGCAACTGTGGTACCATAATAGATGTGCGTATAAATGCCTTTCATAAGGAGCAAAGAGCACAAACAAGGAAATGATGCGAACGTAGTGGCGGGAGTCGCTACGTTGTGCAAAGCCAGAGCACCAACACAAATTACATGGCACGGACATTCAAGCGTGTAAACATAACGGCGGCATCGGTACGTGTATTGGAGCGGGGCTCGCCTGTCTGTTGGGCGACGGAAACACGCGGACATTCAACCCGCGCGACGATGACGAGAACTGCACTGCCAAGCACGCGATTGTTCTTCAACCGCATGGGGCTACGTATCAGACAATTGAGAGAGAGTACACCACGAACGGCATTTCCATGGTAGACATCAGGCCGAGGGCGACTCTGTACAATAATCAGACACACGACAGCACGAAATGTCCGGATACCATTTGCGAGCAGGATTGTGCAGGACGGGCATCGCGATACCTGAGCTGGGGCGCGGCAGGTGGTTGCAAGGGGCAGTTTTGTGGGTGCGCGGTACGCGCCAGGCAGAGGCTTGAATGAGGCATACACATTTCGAGATGTGGAACGCGGCAGGGAGGGTGCAGCCTGCGGTGGCCGTGGCGTACGGAAGACGGCAGTTTGACCAGACACGGCGGGCAGGCTTGGCGTTTGTGCAGGAAAGGTTGTGCTTTTTCAAGAGGAAGCGCAGCTGGCGCGGCGCACAGTTATTGCCCCGCACCTATCGGTGTATCGAAATGTATCATAGTGACGAAGCTTGCATTTAGTGGAAGCAGCATAAAAGTATGCGTCAATGTTAACAGAGACTGTGAGATGCCGCGGATAACATACCAGAACACGTGTAAACTGGTCAGAAAATGCATTCACACAAGGAGTTTAAATGACAATAAAGATGCGAACAGATGGTTGGGGGAGTGTGGCGTGTGCTGCGGCGCTGGCGGCAGTGCGCGTAGCTGCCTATGACGTAGTGATTAACACGACGGCGATCGTCCAGACGGTTGATGCCGAATTCGACGGTATCAACCATGTGGCTTTCTGGCAAAATACCCACGATCATCCGCGCGCGCAGGCAGCGTTGAATCAATTTCACCGCGGTCTGCTGCGTTTTCCGGGGGGCGTCCCGTGCCAATGGTATGACTGGGAATATCCGTTGGCCACTGGATGGACACCGATGACGCCGGAGCGTGTGGGCGCGTTTGCCCGCGCGGGCGGTGCCAAGATGCTGTTTCAAACGAATATCAGGAACTATGACCAGAGTCCTAATCGGCGCTTCGACGCGAGCGGCGCGCACCAAGCCGGCTGGGTGTCTCTTGCCCACGCCCGTGGTATCGATGTAGCATGGTGGGAAATCGGGAATGAGCCGGAAATTGACCGGCCGGACAACGTTCCGAACAATCAAGAAGCAATCTACGCTTGGTACAATGCCGTTTATACCGACCATGCGACCAACATTTGGGCGCGGGACCCGCATGCCCGCATACTGGGCCCGGCCTCATGTAACGTGTGGTTTTGGTGGGGGCAAGACAACTTGGGGAAGTTTTTGCGTGCGCATGGTAATGTGCAAGGCTCTGGTCTGGCAGATGGCATCTCTTTGCACTATTATCCTGAAGCCCAAGCCAGCTCCGTCAGCGATTGGAATACACACCGGAATAAAAATCTTGATTGGGAACGCTGCATGACCAACTATATCAAGCCCACGATGGCCGCGCTAGACACGCGCCCGCTCCCTCTGTATATAACCGAATGGAATTGGGCTGGGGGCGTGTACAACACCTCTGCGCGCACCATGGCCAACGCACTGGGCTGTGCCGATATTGTCGGCGCGTTCCGCGATACTGGCGTCAAAGGCCATACTCATTTTACGCTGCATCAGATCAACAATAATTGGGGCGTGCTGGCCACGAGTTCTGATTACCGCCCCGAAGGCGAAGTTTCGCCTACCTACCATGCCTTGCGCCTGGCGGCGCTGCTTGGCCGCGACGTCCTTGCCGTTTCCCATAACGCCGACCGTGGCCACGTGTTGAGTGTCTATGCTGCCCATGCCCCTGAAGACGGCTCGTATCAAGTGATGGCTATCAATAAGACCAGTGCGCCGTTGACGTTGCGCTTGTCGTTTCTTGGGTATACGCCGGCAGGTAAAACCTTCGTTATGCACTCACTGCGCGGCAGCAACGGCGGCATTTTGGATGATAATGTGATACTTAACACTGTTACCAACCCGCAACCCGGCTGGGTTACGTTGCCGCCACCGCTCACGGCATTTTGCGCGGGAAATGTGTGTACAACAGAGCTCCCCGCGTATGCCATGGCGGTATATCACTTCCCCAGTTCCAATACGCTTGCGTTCGCCGCGCCGCCCACCATCACGCCCCCGCAAGGCATGTACGCTGAACCACAACTGATAAGCCTTGCCTGCGCAACATCCGGCGCCAGCATCCGCTTCACAACCAATGGCAGCCCTGTGTCCAGCACCAGCGCGCTGTACACCGGGCCGTTCTTGGTCGCATCGCCCACACCTGTTCGCGCGCGCGCGTTTCATCCCGCGGCAACGCCCAGCCCGGAAACCATTGCCACGTACGAAGTCATCCCTGAGCCCGGGGCTGTGGCGGTGGTACTGGGGCTTGCAGCGGCAATACGGCGCCGTGCATACCCGCCGCATGCCGGTGCACATTGCGCACGCTGACCACCGTCTTCAGGTCATGGCTGTTCAACCAACGTTTACAAATTACAAACCTGCTCTTGCCTCGTATTGATCGGCGATACACGCGTGTTGTTGTGGTACAATGTACCCTTGTAACCATCCTCGCATGTCGTGCACATAGCTTTTGTTGTGGTGTCGTTTTGCCATGTCCACGGCTAGAGTCTCACCGCGGAAATTTGGCCGGCGATGCTCCTGCGCGAAGGGATGCGCGTACATGACAATGGTACGCAGCTGATCAGCGCCAATCGTTTTGGTGTTTCGATGCACAGTGTGATGGGCATGCGTGATCTGCCCAAGCGCGGCCGGTGGGGAACTGCGGCATGATGGCGGAGACCACAAAACAAGGCGGAGCGTGAACCGTGGGGGCATGTGGATCAGTGTGCAGCGCAGTAAAGACGTGTGCGCGCTGGTGCAAGCGGGGCGGTCGCGCTATTATTGCGTCGCAGGGATGAGGGTGTGGAGGTGAAGGAGAACGAGGTAGTTTCAAGCGGCCGGAAGAGTGCAATAACGTGCTGATAGCGGGAGCGGCGCGCGAGGCACGCGCGCCGCTCCCGGCGATACTGAGCTGGGGAGCGTTCTGAAATACACACAGCGGGTTAGAAGCAGAATTTAGGGATTACCCCGGATGCGGTGATGAGGGAATGCCGCCGGCCCGGCGCCCTTGTGCGCGCGGGGCACAAGGGCAGCGAGGCCGCTGCCCCTCCACGCCTCGGTCACTGGATGCCAGATCGAGAAGCAACGCACGCTTTTGTTTGGTTGTCATTTTGGTATAATGATGTAACCATACAATGATTTCGTATGTAAGGAGACGTGGTATGGCAGAAGCGGTGTTTGCGGAGCGTTTTTTGGATGAAGTAACGGTCGTAGCGAAACAGCTTGATCCCGCAGCGATCGAGAAGGTGGCGGCAGCGCTGGCGGCGGCGCGCGCGCGGGGCGGGCGGCTGTTTCTGCTGGGCGTAGGTGGCAGCGCGGCCAGCTGCAGCCATGCCGTCAATGATTTCCGCAAACTGTGCGGATGGGAAGCCTATACGCCTACCGACAATGTGGCCGAGCTGACGGCGCGGACGAATGACGAGGGCTGGGAGACGGTGTTTGTGGAATGGCTGCGCGGCGCGCGCTTGCGGCGCGAGGATGCTGTGCTGGTGCTCTCGGTTGGCGGCGGCAATTCTGAAAAGAACATCAGCGCGAATCTTGTGCGCGCGCTGCAGTATGCGAAGGAAATCGGCGCGACGATCACCGGCATAGTGGGCCGTGATGGCGGCTACACGGCGCAGGTGGGCGAAGCGGTGGTGATTGTTCCAACAGTGAACGTGGAACACATCACGCCATTGACGGAAGCGTTTCACAGCGTGATAACTCACTTGCTGGTGACGCATCCGGCGCTGAAGACGCAGGCGACGAAGTGGGAAAGCGCAAGATGATTTACGATTTACGATTTACGATTTGCGATTTGCGGCCTAGAGTAGTGGCACGGCGCACCGTGCCGTGGCGAGGAGAGCGATGAGGCGCGCGGTGTTTTTAGACCGGGATGATGTGGCGAATGTGCCGCGCGTTGTGGATGGCCTGCCGTATCCGCCGCGCACGGCGGGGGAGGTGGTATTGACGGAGGTGATCGCCGATGCGCTGCGGGGATTCAAGGCAGCGGGATTTGTGCTGATTGTGGT
>Ga0209101_1001047_pt1 | contig 21534 bp, 23 predicted proteins | sample ConPoolayeCmetaG_FD_185481 | JGI IMG/M metagenome (GOLD analysis project Ga0209101, IMG submission 185481) | Hot spring microbial mat communities from California, USA to study Microbial Dark Matter (Phase II) - Cone Pool mat layer C metaG... ...
GCGCTGAAGAGGCGGGGGTGTCTCGCGCGGCGGGGGCGGGGGAACAGCCGCACCTCGCAGGCGGGCCAATGCCTGGCTGATACGGGCTTCACCAGGGTTAAGACGCTGTGCCCGTTCCAGGCAATAGATTGCCTCCTCCTGCTTCTCAACCAGTTGGGCCATCATCACCCAAGCTTCCCAGTCCTGAGGATCACGCTTCAGCGCCCCCACCATGAGCCGGCGTGCCTGATCCTTTTGCCCCGCCTTGAGCAATGACATTGCCTGCCGGATCAATTCACTGGGCATTTTCTCCCTCCTTCACTCGATCCGCCTGCGCCCATCCGCATTCTGTGCAAGCCGGATCAGGTCTTCCAGCGTCACATCAGCCAGCGAATCCACCCGCAGATTGGCATGGGATGTATCCAACTGAGATGTCAGGACGCTTGGAACAGCCACACAGAACAACCCTGCCCGCCGAGCCGCTGTGATGCCAACCGGCGAGTCTTCGATCGCAAAAGCCTCTTCCGAGGTGACACCCAGCGCCTCCAGCGCCGCAAGGTAGAGGTCAGGGTCGGGTTTGGCACGCCCCACGTCATCTACCGTCCGGATGGTGTCAAAGTAGCCGTGTAACCCCAGCCGCTTCAGATGTCCATGCACCCACTCGTGCGGCGAGCTGGATGCTACCCCCAGCTTAAGTCCCAATTTCCGGGCTTCCTTAAGACGCTCCTCAACGCCCGGCATGATCGGCTGTTTCATCAGCAACTCTTGGTGACGCAGGCGATACTTGGCCTCTGCCATTTGACGGTCAATGGGCCGCCCGATCTGCTGTTCCACGTAATCATAGGGGTTGAATACTTCAAACGGCGTCCTTCCCACCGTTGTCGCCCACACCGCCATTGGCAGGTCAACGCCATATTCCTGGCACATCTCCCGCCACGCGATGTACTCTGGCATCTCCGTTTCCAGAATCACACCGTCAAAATCAAAAATCACAGCACGAATCACGAACGGTATACTCCCTGTGGATCAAGTTTAACACGTACAAGATGGAGTTCCTGTTCAGTCGGCGGAGGCGTCTCATCAATGGGATCGGCCAACCGCACCTCCCACCCCATCTCAGCCCGCACAGCGTCAAGCGTGACGCCAGGATGCAAAGAGATAAGCTGCATCTCCCGTTCTGGGTTATTGAAGTCAAAGATCGCCATGTCGGTAATGACCAGTTGCGGCCCCTCGCCTGGCATTCCGGCCTCACGGCGTGCATCCCCGCCCCTCAGATGGCCGGGGCTGGTCAAGAAGTCAAGCTTTTCAACAAATGCACGCTTGCTCAGCCGCATGATCATATAGACACGCCACGCATTGATAGCGATCTCGCATGCCCCGCCACTGCCGGGCAATCGCACTTTGGGCGCCGCATAGTCACCAATCACGGTGGTATTCAGGTTACCATAGCGGTCAATCTGTGCCCCACCCAACAGAGCCACGTCCACCAGCCCGCGCTGAAGGTAGAGGCCGAACAGATCAGCCATCGAGATCACTGAGGTTGCACCAGTCACAAGGGTCGGGTCTCCGATAGAGAGCGGCAGGCGGGCCGGCTGTGCCCCATACACCCCTGACTCGTAGATCAATTCAAGGTCGGGCGCCACAGTCAGACGGGCAAGGTTACAGGCAATGTTCGGCAACCCGACGCCCACAAACACCGTGCGCACCCCTGCCAGCGCACGCGCTGAGGCGATGATCATCATTTCTGCTGGAGTATAGCTCTGCTCGCTCATGCGTAAGCTCCATAGTCTACGGCGCTGGCGGGGGCCGTGCCGGGTCTTAGACGCGCCAGTCTCTCATCTCCCAGCTTCCTGACGTACTCTGCCCGGTTCTTGACACTATACACCCATTCGTCCAACCATGCCTTCGTGCTTGCCTCGTCACGCGAGAGCTTATCCCATTCCAGATAGAAATCGTTGTCGCGATCGTAGTACCCCTGCACGTATGAGGGATGCGCCCCGTATGGCTCGTGTACCACCGCATCCACGATCAAACCCGGTATCAAGGTCCGGTTGGGATCAGCACGGATGACTGACTCATCCACGATCTCCTCAACTACAACGATCAGCTTATCAGCGGCAAAAGCGGCTTCCTTCTGACAGCCAAGCAGTCCCCATAGCTGGGTATTCCCTTGCACATCTGCCCGCTGGGCATGGATGATCACTACATCAGGGTTGAGCGGCGGGACAACAGCAATTCGCTCACCCGTGTAAGGGTCCTCTACGAACCGTATTCGGTCGTTCACAGCCGGCATATCTGAGCCGACATAACTGCGCAGAGGGAAGAACGGCATCCGGGCCGCTCCCGCCGCATAGCGCCCTACCATGCCATAGTGGGAATATTCCTCGATTGCCAGCGGGGCAGGGATGCCTTTCTCAACCGCCCGCCGGACACAGTGCAGAGGTCCCACACCAGGGTTGCCCAGATAACTGAACACCATCCGTGAGGCTACCCCCGCCGCTACCATTTGATCATAGATCAAATCAGGGGTCATCCGGATCAGCGTCAGATTACGGCGCCCCTGCCGGATGATCTCATGGCCGGCGGCAAAGCAAATAAAGGCCGTGAAGCCCTCAATTGCAACCGACATGCCATCCTGCACATAGGTCGCAATGGCTTCCTGCATGGATAAACGTTTATCTATCACACACACCCTCTCATCTGGGTAGGTACGGGGCACAGCGTGCTGTGCCCCGTACAAATGAGGATCATGGGGCTTGAGCGTTCTACTAATAGATAATCGTCTGGCTCTGTTCGCGCAAGTAGTTCAACAACGTGTAGTGCCCTCCGATGTTACGGCCGGATGAGCCGCTGCTCTTCCACCCGCCGAACACCTGATACCCCGGCCAAGCGCCGGTAGTGGCGCCAGCCGACCGGTTGACATAGATGGTTCCCGCTTCGATGTTGTCAAGGAACCACTGCACTTCTTTCTCATCCTCGCTGAAGAAGCCCGCTGTCAACCCGTAGATTGTGTCGTTGGCCTTCTGCATGGCTTCTTCCAGCGAGTCTACTGGTGTCACATACAAGATCGGGACAAAAAGCTCATTTTGCACCAGCTCATGGTCTTGCGGCAGGCCGGTGATGATGGCCGGCTCAACATAATATCCGTGTGCAAACTCCCCTTCCGTCAGCGTATTGCCGCCGTACAGTACCGTCCCATCCTGCCTGGCTTTCGCCATGAACCGCTTGTAGTCTTCATAGGCATTCTTGTTGACCAGCGGCCCTAGGAAAGTATCCCTCTCCAGCGGGTTGCCTATCTTAAGGGCTTTGGTCTTGGCAATCAGTTTCTCAATGAAAGCATCATACACGTCTCTATGGATATAGCACCGCGAGCAGGCTGAGCATTTCTGCCCGCCCAGCCCAAACGCTGAGCGCATGACACCCTGTGCCGCTTTCTCGATGTCCGCCTTGTTCGAGACGATGGTCGGGTTCTTGCCGCCCATTTCGACTATGGCCGGTTTAGGCCACTTAGTTGCAAAGGCACGATAAATCTGGTGAAAACCCACATCAAACGAGCCGGTAAATGTAATGCCGTCTACATCCGGGTTTTGTATCAGCTCGACCCCTGCCGTACTGCCCGGCCCAGTGATGAAGTTCACCGCCCCCTGAGGTACACCCGCCGCCATCAGATACTCGACCAGCCAGTAACTCGTCCACGGCGCATCTGAAGACGGCTTGAGCACTACTGTATTGCCGGTCACGAGCGCCGCCGCCACCGGCCCTGCCGCCAGTGCCAGCGGAAAGTTAAACGGAGAAACCACTGCCCACACGCCATAAGGTTTAAGGACGCTGTAATTCTTGTCATTGGGGCCAAACGAGTCCATCTGGCGGACATAGCCGTTGTTGTTGCGCATCTGCTGGGCGTAATACTTGAGCAGGTCAACCGACTCCTGTACATCGCCCAGCGCCTCGATCCGGTTTTTGCCCATCTCCCAGATCATCATCGCCGCCAGATCGTAGATGTTATCGGACAGCAAGTCGGCGGCCTTCTCGACGATGGAACAGCGCTCCTCATATGGCATAGCCTTCCAGGCCGGCCATGCCGCCTTAGCCGCCGCAATGGCCTCCGCTGTTTCCTGCCGGCCTGCCTTCTGGAAATAGACAATCGGTTCGCGCGAGTCAATCGGGCTGTAAACCGGCAACTTCTCTGCTGTCTCGCGCCTCTCGCCGTTGATCAGCAAGGGGAAGGTTTTCCCCTTCTGTGCCAGCACCCGCTCGATTGCCTCATCGAAACTGGCATGCAGTCTCGGATCGTTGGAGGCCATCGTGGCATAGGTGATTTTGAATTGCTCAGTCATATCGGCTTTCTCCTATGTATCAGCTCTTTTCAATGCCCTTTCACCGGTTTCACTCTCATGATTATAGTAAAACAGCTAGGTATTTGAAAAAAGCCTTCACGGAGTGCACGGTCCTATGCGGCCTCTACCCGCCGCCCATCACCGTCACCAGCCTGACCACGTCTCCATCCCGCAGGCGATAGTCCCGATCGCGCGGCTCATCGTTGACTACCACCATTGCCACGATGTCCACCGGAATCCCTAGTTCTGACACGGCTTCGCGCACCGTACACCCTGCCTCAACGACAACTTCCGTCTGCCCATTGGTGTAGGACTTCAAGATACCAAAGCAATGAATAGTAGCCGTCACATGACATCCCCTTCACAGGCTGACAGGGGCGCATGACGGCCCAGCCCTCGACTGCGCCCCTATCTGTTCAGCTCCTGCACCGACTGCTCAGCTTACCAGCGACGCCAGACCCAGCTTCTCCAGCGTGGCCTGCGTAGGCAGTCCATCCGAACCCCATCCGCGCTGTTCATAGTACATGTCCAACAGCCTCTGAACATCCTCAAAGCGCGTGATCTGCCCTGCCGTTACCCCCGTTTTAGGGGGTTCTTCGTAGAACCGTGGCGAGGGCATATCCCATTCACGGCCAAAACCCTCGTTTTCCCGTGCCCAGAACATCCGGCTCAAGTTCCAGAGGCGGTCACCCACCTTCTCTAGGTCTTCCCATGTCCGGTGCACACCAGTGATTGCCTCCAGTGCCGGGACATACAAGTCTCGGTCAATGCCCAGCTCAACCCACTGCAGGCGGCATGCCCCCAGCACGTCGAACATCGGGCGGAAGTTCTGAAGCCAGATCACCCGCGCTACCTTCTCAGGCACTACTTTGTCCCGCCCTACCTGAATATCATAGGTAATGGCCCAAGCCCGGTTATGATGTGCGCCCACATCGCAGGTCATGTACGCCAACAACATGGCCGTCGCATTATGGGTCGCATAGGCTGACTGCTCCATGCCCTTGACATGGATAGCAAACTTCTCACTGCCCTGACCGATCTGCTGGGCCGCCCTCTTAGCGCCCTGCGCCAACAGCGCCCCGAACCCTTCACGGGCCGCGATCTTGCGGATCAACGCAAACACCGCTTCGGTGTTGCCGAACTTCAGCTCCAGGCCGTCAGCATCTTTCTTGGTCAGGATGCCCTTCTCATAGCACTCGATTGCCCACGCGATCACGCCGCCCGCGCTGATCGTGTCAATCCCCAGATCGTCGCACAGCAGGTTGGCCTGTGCCACATCCTGAATATCCGCTATGCCCAGATTTGAGCCAAGCATGCCGATTGTCTCATACTCTGGCCCTTCAACGTGGCTGTCGTAGCGTTTCATGCGGCTGTACTTGCCGCACGGGCTAGGACAGCCAAAACAGCCTTTATCCGTGATGACGATCTCCTGCCGCATGACCGGCCCGTAAAGGGTCTTCCCTCCCTCAAATGAGCCGGCGCTGAAGTTACGGGTCGGCAGTGCGCCTACCTCATCACACCAGCTTACTACGATAGTCGTCCCGTAAGCTGTCCAATCTTTGAGCATCTCAGCGTCTTTGCAGGCCTTATACAGGGCCAGCCCCGCCTTCCGATAGGCTTCCACATCGGCGACCGGAATAGACTTCGTTCCATGTACAACAATGGCTTTGAGCCGCTTCGCCCCCATGACTGTACCCACGCCGCCTCGACCGGCCTGCCGTCCGTAATCATGATTGATAGATGCAAATGAGACGCCGTTCTCGCCGCCGGGGCCGATCACGGCTACCTGATATTCCTCCCCCAGCGTGTCTTTGAAGTGCTTCTCAACCTCGATGGTTCCTTTGCCCCACAACTCTGAGGCATCCTTCAGCTCGATCTTGTCATCATCAATCAGCAGATAGACCGGTTTAGGGCTGACCCCTTCCAGGATGATGCTGTCCAGCCCCGCATACCGAATCTCCGCTGTCAGGTGGCCGCCCATTGAGGCTGAGGCATATCCCCCCGTCAGGGGTGATTTGGTGGTGAAGTCGCACTTCCCAGCCCCCGGAATCATCAGCCCGGACAGCGGACCGGGAGAGACGATCAGCTTGTTTTCCGGTCCGAATGGGTCAGCCCCCTTCGGCACTTCCTTAAAGAGGAAGTACAGCCCAAATCCACGCCCGCCAATGAAATCACGTGCCAGATCAGCCGGGGTAGGTTCTTTGGTGATCTTGCCTGTGCCCAGGTCCACACGCAGGATGCTTCCACCATAGCCGTTCATGTCCGCCTCCTAATCCGCGATCCACAATGCGCCTGTACCACACACGCTTACACAGTCGCCGCACAGGTCGCATTTCCAAGCCGCATCTGCCAGTTCCGTGCGCACGAACATCACGCTTTCCGGGCACTCAGGAACACACGCCTCGCACAGGTTACATTCCTCAAAGTCCACATAGTATGCTCCCCGCTCGTTCTGTTTGATCGCCCCCGTCGGGCAGACGGCGGCACAATCGCCGCATTGGGTGCATACCTTGACCTCGTACACCCCCGGTGCTGGAAAATGGGGGATGACCAGCAGAGCGCCTTTCTTGGGGTTGTTCTCTCGGAATAGGTTGAGCGAACAGGCAACCAGACAGGCCCGGCACCCCGAACACTTGGTGCTGTCAACATACAATCGCATAGAAAGCCTCCCTGAGGAATCTTGGGACAAGAGGGGTAAACGAAATAGACAGACTCATTATAAAGCAGATCAACCGGCCTGCCAACGCCGCACTCATCGCGTTACAATCAATGCACAAACAAACGCCAAAGGAGTTCACACTTGACAGATCATTCCCCTGATGTCCTTGCCTTCCGCCGGACAATGGGCCTATTTGCTACTGGCGTGGCCGTACTGGCTGCCTTCACTCCAGAGGGTGAGCCAATCGGCATGACGGCCAATGCTATTGCTTCCGTATCGCTGGAGCCGATGCTGTTACTGGTCTGTGTGGACAGGCAGGCCCGCATTGCGCCTCACATTTTAAAAAATCCTTTCTTCTCCCTCAGCTTCCTGAATGAGGATCAAGCCCCCCTCTCTGACCTGTTTGCCGGACGCTGGAAAGGTGCTCCTCTTGACTTCCGCTTTGAGCCGTGGGGAGATACAATCCGCCTGTCTGGCTGTATTGCCGCCGTTGGATGCCGCCGCTATCAGGTTCTGGAGGGAGGCGACCACTGGATCATCATAGGCGAAGTGACCGCTCTATACCGCCCAGACAGCACACCTGCCCCTTTGATCTTCTATGGCGGTCAATATCGCCGCCTTGCACCGCTTGGAGAGGAATGAGCATATGAAGACAAGAATGTCATGGATAGCAGGTATTTCCCTGCTCGCTTTTACACTGGCCGCCTGCCAGCCACGGACAATCGCTCTGCCGGACGATCAGGCACAGGCCTTCGCCGCTGAAGTAGATGAGATCGTCGAAAATGCACTGGTTGGCCTGAGTACCAACAATTACGAGATGCATGTCCGCGATTTTGACGAGGAGATGCTCCGCGTCACCGATCCGGTGACCTTCCCCCAGCTCTACGATCAGGTCATCGGCGTGGTAGGCGCTTACCAGTCCCGGACCCTTCTGCGGGTCGAGGATCAGGGCGACTTTCGCATCGTAACGTACAGCGCTGTCTTTGCCAATGACCCCAACGTTATAGTGCGCTTTGTCTTCGCCCGTGATGATCCGCAACATCTTATCAGCGGCATGTGGTTTGACTCCCAGAAGCTCCGCGAAGCTCAGCAAAATCGGCGCTAGAACCTTCTTCCGCGTTAATCCATTGACCAAGAAGAAGCAAGCGGGAGTGCCTATCTCCCTCTAGGCACTCCCGCACTGCATCATCGCCTGATTGTGCTATACTGTCAGACAGATACATGCCCAGAGAACGACGCAGGAGGGAGACGCGCTTATGAGCAACCGAGCCTGCTTAGTCATGATCGTCTTGACAGCGGCCATGCTGGCCTGCGGGGCAGAGGCAAGCCAGCCGCCGGCTGTCCCCCCATCGCCGACCCCGCCGCCCATTCCCACGCCGATTCCGCCCATACTTCTCCCAACCCCAGAGGGCTTAGCCTCCCCTGCCGCCTCGCCAACCCCTCAGCCAACGCAGGCCGGGCCGAGCCAGCCGGCGGCGTTCATCTACGGATCAGCACGGGGGGCAACGCTCGGAGTGTACTTCCTGACGCAGGATGGGAGTCGGGTGAGCCGGCTTGGGCTGGGCGAGAGGGGGCCGATGGCCGTCTGGCCTGACGTGTCACCAGACGGGACGCGGGTCGTATTTGCAGGGGTGCAGGGCAGTGAGATGCTCCCGCTGGGTCTGTTCATGGCCGATATAGATGGAGGCAACCTAACCCAACTGACAGAGGGCGACGGGACACATCCCCGCTGGTCGCCGGATGGCACACGCATTGCCTACACATGCAACAATGGCAACGATGTATGCCTGATCAACGCTGACGGCACAGGGTGGGTTAATCTAACTGCCGACAGCCTGCGTATGGATCGTTACCCCTCATGGACGCCGGACGGGCGGATCGTGTTCATGTCGGCCCGCGACGTGCCAGAGGATGGGTTGTACAGCGAGATTTACCTGATGAACGCAGACGGGACAGGGGTGACACGTATCACACGAGATGGAGACGCGTACAATGCCTACCCTGATGTGTCGCCCGATGGGACGCGGATTGTATTCGAGTCTGACCGCGGACTGCTAAGCGGCTCTGAAATCTATACCATCGGCCTGGACGGCTCAGGCCGACAGCGCCTGACCACTGATGAGGCGTGGAATCAGAACCCGGTCTGGTCCCCGGATGGGGCACGCATCTTGTATGCGGCTAACTTTGGGGACGGCAACATAGACTTGTATGCCATCAACCCCGACGGTACAGCACGGACCCGCTTAACTCAGGATGCCGGTGAAGATGGGGGATTGCGGCTGGGGCATGCCTTTTTGCCGGTAGCCGTTGAGGTAAGGGGGCTGGAAGCAGAAAACAGCCTTGCGGCACTGCCCGACCCGCCGCGCGGCTCCCGACGACAGGAAGGGATGATCCTTTTTGCAGCCAATTCTTTCAACTGCCCCGATTGTCTAGAGACAGGTATTTACCGGATCAAGCCGGAAGAGGGAGCGCCGGAACGCATACTTGACCACGGACTTTACCCGACATGGGCGCCAGACTTCACCCGATTTGCCTATATTGAGAACGGGGAGCTGTACATCGTCAATGCCGATGGAAGCAACCCAACCCAGATGACCCACGCTTACAGGCAACTCAGCGCTCCAGTGTGGGGCCGGGACCGAAATTTTGTCGTGGCAACCTGCACCCCCTACGGTCAGTATGATGTCTGCCTGGTAGATGTTCGCACAGGTGCGATCATCAACCTGACCGAGCCGATTACGTTTGACACGGGGATACCATATCCGTCATGGTATCTGGACAAGATACTGGTGGGGCCAACGGTAATCACCACTGCCGGCGAGGTGGTGACCAACCTGCCGCTGAGCGGCCGTATTTCACCGGACGGGCGTCAGATCGTGTCCGTGGTGGATGGGCAACTGGTAGTTGCTAATGTGGATGGTGTAAACGCCGTCCAGATCACCGCAGACGAGACCACTAAGGGTTTCCCTGTCTGGTCACCGGATGGAATGCAGTTTGTCTATACCGTGGCGCGGGGGGATGGGCGGCTGTACCTTTACATCATTCAAGCAGACGGGAGCGCGGCTGTGCCTCTGCTGTCACAACCGATTGCGCTGGGGCCGGTCGGGATACCGGAGCGCATTGAGACCTACTACGGCTATAGCTGGGAGCCATAGAAGGGGCTAAGCGCCTGTTCGGGCAAGCTTGCCCCCCCTAGCCGGCTATGGTAGACTGAGTGGCAGATCAGGACAGAGGGACGATCCATCATAGGCAGTTCTTTCGAGGCTGAGCATGTCTCAAGAGGCAGGTATTGGGGCTGGCAGGAAGATCGGGATTTTGATCATAGATGACCATCATATCTTCCGGCAGGGCGTCCAGATCAACCTTGAGGTACATGAAGACATCGAAATCCTAGGGCAGGGAGCAGACGGCGAGCAGGCCCTTGCGCTTGTACGGAAGCTTCAGCCAGACGTGATTCTGCTGGATATTAACCTCCCGCGGATGAACGGCATTCAGGTGACTCGTCAGCTCGTGGCCGAACATCAGCCGACACGGGTGGTCATGCTGACCGCCTTTGACGACCCTGAGCAAGTCATCCACGCGATGCGGGCTGGAGCGGCGGCCTACTGCGCCAAGGAGATCGAGCCAGAAAAACTGGTGGATGTAATCCGCCATGTTTACGAAGGGCGTTATGTGGTACACAATCAGGTCTTCGACCGCGCCGGCATCGAAGGGTGGATCAGCCGGGGGGTCGAGGCAGTAGCTGGACAGTATTACGCTGATCTAGCTGAGACATTCTCTCCTCTGTCAGCACGCGAGATGGAAATCTTGCAATACGTATGCCGCGGGCTGAGCAATAAGGAGATCGCCAAGAAGCTCAAGATCAGCCACCAGACGGTCAAGAATCACATGACAGCCATTCTTCGCAAGCTGGCAGTCGAAGACCGGACACAGGCGGCAGTATTCGCCCTGCGGCGCGGATGGGTGCGTTTGAAAGACACTTCCAATGGTTAAACAGGCTTTCAGGCCGGGTTTAGTAAGGGACGGTGATGGCTATGGTAGATATGCCGACACAGGCTGCAGAAGGTGCTCATAAGACCAGCAAGGATGAGGCCCTCGATCTCCTGTATGCTGAGCAGGAGCGGATCAACGCTGAACTGCGTGACATCGCCGCCAAGATCAACCAGTCGCGTACCTTGATGGAACAGTTAGCCCAGAAGAACGCGGTAGTCATTGGGGAGGTCCGGCGGATCGAATCAGCTCTGGAGCAGACGCCCCGCCTCAGTATCAAGGAGGTCTACACGGAGGCGCTCGATCTACAGCAGAGACTGCTCACCACACGGGGGCAGATCGAGAAGCTCCAAGCGCAGGAAGCAGTAGCACGCCAACAGAAGGCAACTGTGGACGAGCTGATCGAGAAGCTCAGCCAAGCAGATCGGAAAAGCCCTGCTGAGGAGAGCTTCAATGCGCGGGAAATCATCATGCGCGTGATTGATGCGCAGGAGGAAGAGCGCGAACGGGTAGCCCGTCAGATGCACGACGGCCCCGCTCACTCGTTGACCAATTTCATCCTACAGGCTGAGATCTGCGAGAAGCTGTTTGAACGCGACCCCCAGAAGGCACGCGAAGAGCTGGTAAAGCTGAAGGCCTCGGCCAAAGAAGCATTCCAGCGGGTGCGTGACTTCATCTTTGACCTGCGGCCCATGATGCTGACCGATCTGGGGCTAGTGCCTACGCTCAACCGCTACCTGGAAGCCGTCAAGGAAAAGACCGGCATCCAGACCAGCTTCAATCTGGTAGGACGTGAGCGTCGTCTGGAAGGATACCGTGAGGCACTTGTCTTTCGCGGGATTCAAGCCGTGATGAGCAATGCACGCGATCATGGCGGGGCGACGGCAATCAAAGTCACGCTGGAGATGAGTGACGATCGGGTGCGGGCTATTATCGAAGACAATGGGCGGGGTCCCGGTACGGGGAGGCTCAATCTGGATGCTAGGAACAGCCAGATGCTCGGTTTAGGTGCTCTGCAAGAGCGTGTCCGTCTGGTAGGCGGGACCCTGCAGGTCGAGAGCATGGGTGGGCAGGGAACCCGGATTTCAATCACCATACCAGCCGGCCCGGAGGTAGTAGAGGCTCCCTTAGCCGAAGGCGTCTGAGAGCAACGGGTGTGTCAGGTGGTTTTTCCTAACTTTTTGTGAGTTATGCCAAGATTTCATGAAAACCGCCCGGCTGGTACGCTGATACTATTTACAACGTCTAAAACAGAGCCTTAGAATAAGGTCAAATAATTTATTATCCTTTGTTTGCAGTAGAAGGAGTATTGCCATGTTATTCTTTCCGCGTGAAGAGGGCCAGGGTCTCGTTGAGTACGCCCTCATCCTAGTGCTGGTGGCCGTGGTTGTGATCGTTGTCCTGTCACTGCTCGGCCCTGCCATTGGTAATGTTTTCAGCAACATTATCAGGGCGATCTAGTAGTCTGGTTCTCTTAATGCAGCCACCATGTGGCAAGGAAGGGCCTCCTAGAGGGGGCTCTTCCTGTTGCTTAAGTCCTTTTTCCCCTGTCACTACGACAGGCGGAGGGGAGGGGCGAGCTGGCTTCTGCACCTTACGACCTGTAGAAGCCAGTAGACTTGCCAGATTGCAGGGCAAGAGATAACGTCGTAGCGGGTTTGTTCTATATTATTTATCTTTAGGAAGGAGTCTTGTCATGTTATTCTTTCCGCGTGAAGAGGGCCAGGGTCTCGTTGAGTACGCCCTCATCCTAGTGCTGGTAGCCGTAGTGGTGATCGTTGTTCTGTCACTGCTTGGCCCTGCGATCGGCAATGTGTTCAGCAATATCATCAGAGCCTTGTAAAACCTACCACGGCTGATGAGGAAAAGGCCCCTCACGGGGGCCTTTTCTTTTACCGGCATACGCTGGTTTGATAGTATTTCATATCCATAAATTATTCATGAAATTCGCAAAAAGAGTATAGCAGTACTATTTACTATGCCTTTTGTCCTACCTTAGAATGGGAATAGTTTATTATCCTTATTTGTGGGGAGTATTGCCATGTTATTCTTTCCACGTGAGAAGGGTCAAGGTCTCGTCGAGTATGCCCTGATCCTCGTATTGGTAGCAATAGTAGTCATTGTGATCCTATCTGTGCTTGGCCCCACCATTGGTAACGTGTTTAGCAACATCATCAGACTGCTCTAGACGTGGGACTAGTGGTAGCGGCAACGAAGGAGGCCTCACCCGAAGGGGTGGGGCCTTCTTCGTTGTTGGACACAGCAGGGGCAGATTGTTCACTTAGAAGAAGATTTTGGCCAGCCTGAGTGCACGCTGCTTCCATGGTACACGATGAGTGAGGCCGGAAGCTCCCAACAGATGATCTTTATTCTGCAAATACCAGTGAAAGTTGCGAAGCAAAGCCTGCTGATTTGAATATTGAGGCTGGAAGCCCAGAACCCGCTGTGCCTTTTCGATGGACACGAAAGAGTCTTTCGAAGCGGTCTCATAAATCCAAGGGTAGAGAGGGGACAGCTTGAGCACTTCTAGGATTTTGAGGGCTATGACAACCGGCGTGGCCGGGAAGGGAATAATCCGCTTTCCAAAGCCGGCCTCATCCAGCACAGCCTGATAGTCCTGTTTCATGGTAGTGAACTCAGCCGCGCCGATGTTGAAGGTATCATTGACCAACTTCTCGTCCAGCGCCATGCAGGCCAGAATTGCCTGACAGAGGTCTTCCACATCCAACAGTTGGTAGCGGTTATTGCCCGAACCGATCATCGGGAAGTGGCGTCCCTCGCTGGCCCACTCATAGAAGATGGCAAACACCCCCAGTCTTTCCGGGCCGATAAAAGACTTGGGCCTCAAAATAGGAACACACATCCCCTTCTGGCGAAACTCTTCACAGACCTCCTCAGCCTGTATCTTGGCCTTTCCATACGGGCCGACACCAATGAGCGGGTCTGTCTCATAGATAGGATGGTGATCAGGAACGCCGTAAACGGCGGTGGTGGAAATGTGGATAAAGCGCTTGACCCCATACTCAAAAGCTTGCTGAAGAACAATGCGCGTTCCTTCAACATCTGTGGAAAAAATCTCTTCAGGAGGGTAGAGAGGCAGGGCGGCGGCTGTATGAATCACGATATCCGCACCTGCCATGCTTTCCTTGACCCTCTCGCGGTCGCGAATATCACCCTGATAGAAAGTGATCTGATCTCGCTCAGGATAAGTAAAATCCACCAGATCAATGCCGGTAATGGACTTGTATCCCCGCGACAGCAGGTAACGCACCAGATTGATGCTCAGAAAACCGCTGATACCAGTGATATAGATGTTCATGACAGGCCTCATGAGAAATATATGCAGGTACAACAGGCCAAATTGTAATGCAACCAGTCACTTTTGCAATAAACTATCAGAGGGTCTTTGCCCTTTTATGACCAGCAAGTTTGCTTGACACCTTTGCCGATTTGTGTATAGTAAGGGTCAGACCTGCCTGAGACGGACAAGAACCAGGGCGGGTTAAACCTCCGGTCGGTAGCCTATCTGGGTGGTGGTGAGGGGTACATATGCCTGACAAGATCAGAGTCTTGATCGCCGATGACAATGAAGAAACCCGCGACGGGACCCGGCGCCTGCTGGAATACGAGAGCGACATCGAGATCATAGACTTTGCCGACAATGGCGCAATCGCCATCCAGAAGGTGAAAGAGCTTGATCCGGATATAGTCCTGATGGACATTAACATGCCGGTCATGGACGGCCTGACGGCCACAGAACGCCTTCAGCAAGAAGCCCCGCGCACACAGATTATCATCGTGTCTGTTCAGGACGACAAGGACTATGTCCGTCAGGCACTCCGTGCCGGTGCGGCAGATTACGTGTATAAGCCAATTTCTAGCGAAGAGTTAGCCGAGTCAATCCGTCGGGCATATCGCCGCATTCCCCAGCAAGTGGTTATGCCCCAGCGGGATGAACGCATCCGCGAGCGCGATTACGAGCGCGGTGCACAAGGGCAGGTTATTACCGTACTGGGCAAGGGAGGGGTCGGCAAGACCACCTTGGCAGTCAATGTGGCAGTAGGGCTGGCACGTGCCGATTCGGGCAAGAAGGTCGTGCTGGTTGACGCCAACCTGTACTTTGGCGACGTGTCTGTCTTTTTGAACACGCGCGGCCAGTACTCCATCATTGATCTGCTGAGTATGGTGGTCGAAGAACCCGATCAGCTTGACCCGCAGTCTACAGAGATGGTGTTCCTGCCTCATGAGAGCGGTATCAAGCTGTTGATCGCGCCCCGCCAACCCGTTGAGCTAGGTTCTGTGCCCGCCGGGGCCGTGATCAACCTGTTGACCTATCTCAAGACCCAGTTTGATTATATTGTCGTGGATACCTCCACAACTTACGATGATGTGCTGGCCGCTACAATCCAATCGGCGGATATTATTCTCCTGCTGGTTATGGCCACTGTCCCTGCTATCAAAGACGCCAGCATCCTGCTGGCTGAACTTGCAGGCAGTGACCTTCAAGAAAAGGTCATGCTGGTGATGAATCAGGTAGACCGGAACAGCCGGATCACCCCCGACCGGATTGAAGGACACTTGAAACGTCCAGTAGTGGCCCAGATACCTACCGATCCATTTGCTATTGAGTCCATCAACCAGAGCACTCCTCTTATCACTCTGAATGCACAACGCGCTCCTTCCGTGCGCCCCTTGATGAATCTGGTACAATTGATCAGAGAGAGAGTAGAAAAGAGCGCGGCAGAGAGCGAAGCACGGGAACAAGCACAACGAAGGGGGTTGCGGTTCTAACTAGATAGTCAGCCTTTCGGCAGAGAGGAGAAATGAGCTGTGTCTTTATTGAAACGTATTGAGCGTGGGCAGGTTTCAGGAGCAGGGCAGGAGTCCAGCGGCGGAGCCGCTTCTCAGCCGGGAAGGCCGCCTGTGCCGGGGGGGGCAGCCGCCCCGCGTCCTGCTGGGGAAGGGTTGGCTCAGTTACGCCAGCGCCGCGAGCCGGTACATGGCATCGCAGTTGGCGGTGTGGACATCAAGGAGCGCGTTCAGCGCCGCCTGTTGGAAGACCTCGGCCCCGGCGAGGCGATTGACATCAGCAAGTCTGATGAGCTAAGACAACGTATTGATGAGCTTTTCAACACCATCCTGACCGAGGAAAACATCGTTGTAGCCCGCAACGAGCGTAAGCGGCTGTATGAGCAGATCGTGGCCGAGTTGCTGGGATACGGGCCGCTGGAGCCGCTGTTGGACGACCCAACCATCACCGAGATCATGACGGTCGGCCATGAGAAGGTCTATATCGAGCGGAAAGGTATCATTGAGCAGGTACCAGTACACTTTGAGAGTGAAGAACACCTGCGGCGCATCATTGACCGCATTGTTGCACCGTTGGGCCGCCGTATTGACGAAAGCTCGCCAACAGTGGACGCCCGCCTGCCGGATGGGTCGCGTGTGAATGCAGTCATTCCACCTATCGCCATTGACGGGCCGGCTTTGACCATCCGTAAGTTCTCCAAAGTGCCGCTCACAGTGCAGAACCTGATTGACTACGGCACGGCTACAGTCGAGGTGATGGAATTTCTGCGGGCCTGCGTGATTGCGGGGTTCAACATTATCATCTCCGGCGGCACTGGCTCAGGCAAGACGACACTGCTCAATATCCTGTCTGGTTTCATCCCCAGCGACGAGCGTATTGTGACCATCGAGAACGCGGCAGAGCTTCAGCTCCGGCAGGATCATGTGGTCCGTCTGGAGAGCCGCCCCCCCAACATCGAGGGTCGGGGCGAGGTGACCATCCGCGATCTGGTGATTAACTCGTTGCGTATGCGCCCTGACCGGATTGTGGTGGGCGAGGTGCGCGGCGGTGAGGCACTGGACTTGATACAGGCTATGAACACCGGCCACGACGGCTCGATGGGCACAGCCCACAGCAACAGCCCGCGTGACACTCTTTCCCGTCTAGAGACCATGTGCCTGATGGCCGGTATGGAGCTGCCTGTCCGTGCCATTCGAGAGCAGATCGCTTCAGCTATCCATCTGATCGTCCATCAGGATCGTCTCCGTGACGGCTCTCGTAAGATCACCAAAATCTCTGAGATACAGGGGATGGAAGGTGATGTGATCACCATGGCCGATCTGTTCGAATTTGAACAAACCGGTCTGGAAGGCAGTCGCATTATTGGGCGCATCAAGCCGACCGGCCTGCGGCCCAAGAACATTCACAAGATTCATGACGCCGGTATACAACTGCCGCCTCAAATCTTCGGCATTGGCCGCCGGTAACAGGGACTGGCCTGCTGGCCGGTATGGTATGTGGAGGTAGAGTATGGGTTCTCTCATTCCACTGCTAGTGGTCGTAGGTGCGGTCACTGTACTTGTGGTGATCGTGGTCTTGGTATTGCGGCGGGGCAGTAGGGACGTCATTGACGAGCGGCTTGAGGAGCTGAACAAATACTACCTTGATAGCGAATGGAGGCCAGGCCCTGCCGACACAGCAGGGCAGGCAGAGGCGCAAGGGCGGAGTGCACGCGAGATAGTAGCTGAGCGGCTTGATAACCTGCTGGCCCGGCGTGGGTTTGCGGGCAGTATCCGTGCCCAGCTTCGCAAAGCTGACCTCAAATTGACGGTAACCGAGTACCTGATCATGCACTTAGTCCTAGCCGCACTGCTGGGCGCTATCGGCTTCATGTTGCGCGGCGTCGTGGCCGGCGGGATAGGGGTGATTGCCGGGTTGTTCGCACCCCGCGTGTATGTTTCATATCGTCAGGCCAAGAGACTGAGAGACTTCAACGAGCAATTGGCTGACATCCTCAACCTGTGGGTTAACTCTCTGCGGGCAGGTTACAGCGTGCCGCAGGCTATGGAAGCAGTGGCCAAAGAAGCGCCCCCGCCCGCCAGTGACGAGTTCAAGCGCGTGGTCGCTGAGATATCCATCGGCGTTCCGCTTGATATTGCGCTCAACAACATGCTGTCCCGCATTGGCAGTGAGGACCTCGATCTGGTTTTCACCGCCGTCAACATCCAGAGGGAGGTTGGCGGTAATCTGGCCGAGATCCTGGAGACCATCAGCGAGACAATCCGTGAACGTGTACGGATCAAGGGCGAAATCCGCGTGCTGACGGCCTCAGGCCGCGCCACAGGCACACTGATTGGCTTCCTGCCAATCGGGTTGGCCATACTCCTCTACTTGATCAGTCCAACTTATATGGCACAGCTTTTCTTTGGCCCACCCAGAGGGGCCAACATTCCCGGCCTGCCGATTCCGTGCGGGTGGCCTTTGATTGCCATTGGCTTGACCATGATGGCGATTGGTCTAGCGGTCATTCGCCGTATTGTGGACGTGGAAGTGTAGTAGATCAGTTGATTGAGAGGGGTTTGTAAGGGTTATGGCTAGCATTAACTTGCTCCAATTCTTGCCATTTATTCTGGGAGGGTTGGCTGTACTGCTTGCCATCGGCTTGATCGCGGTAGGCATCTCCAACGCCAATCAGAGCGACCCTCTGGCTGATCGTCTGGCTGATTACGCTACTACGACTGAGGCGGCGGCTAACCTCGAAGAGATCGAGATGTCGATCCCTTTCACCCAGCGTGTTTTGTTGCCGCTGATGCAACAGATCGCCAAGTTTACCACCCAGTTCACGCCCCAGCAGACCCTGCAAAAGACCCAGCATCAGCTTGATGTAGCTGGTAACCCCAGCGGCCTGACACCTCCGGTGTTCTGGATGATGCGCTTCGGCGCCATGATCGGACTGGGGTTGTTACTGCTGATTGTGTTCATCATTTCCAAACAGCCTTCTACTTACGTGGTACTCGGCGCGATCGGCGGCGGGGTGATGGGTTTCATGCTGCCTCAGATGTGGCTGAACAGTAAGATCAGCAAGCGCAAGCAGATGATCATCAAGGCGCTCCCTGATGCGCTTGACCTGATGTCCATCTGCGTGGAGGCTGGTCTTGGCTTTGATCAGGCCATGTCCAAGGTGAACGAGAAGTGGGATAACGAGCTTTCGATGGCCTTTGGGCGCGTGATCCGTGAAATCCAACTGGGCAAGACACGGCGTGAAGCCCTGCGTGCTATGGCCGAAAGCATGGAAGTGCCCGACGTAACGACCTTTGCCGGCGCGATCATTCAGGCTGATCAATTGGGTGTCAGCATCTCAAAAGTGCTCAAAATACAGGCTGACCAGATGCGCATGAAGCGCCGCCAGCGTGCTCAGGAGAAAGCTCAGCAGGCACCGGTCAAGATGATGATCCCGCTGGTGACCCTGATCTTCCCTGCCATCTGGATCGTGTTGCTTGGCCCGGCGGGGGTACAGCTCTATAAGTCTTTCTTCTTGCGGTAAAGGCCGTCTGGCACACTCATCCTCAGGCGAAGGGAGCGGCTGATGCCGCTCGAACAGACCAGCTCATCTCATCTGAAAGAGCAGGCTCTCCGGGTGGCACAGGCTACCCTGAACCTGCTCTTTCCGCCTCGGTGCGTTGTGTGCGGGCGAGTGGGTGCAGAACTATGTTCACCCTGTCTCCAGTCGTTTACACGACTAGGGGAATCGATCTGTCCGGTGTGCGGGGTCTGGCAGGAGGGGGCAGGCCTATGTCCGCGATGTATGACGTGGCGGCCTGCCTTTCATCAGATGCGCAGTGCCTACCGGTTTGAAGGCGGCATCCGTAAAGCCATCCACGCCTTGAAGTATGAGGGCCGGCGAGGAGCGGCAGGGCCGCTGGCTGAGGCCACTGCGCTTGTCCTGACGCCGGACAGCCGGGACATGGCTCTGTGTGCTGTGCCGCTCCACGTGAAACGGCAGGCCGAGCGAGGGTACAATCAATCTGATCTGCTTGCACAGGAGCTGGCCCGCTACTGGGGAATGCCTTACCTGGGAGAAGGGGCGGTACAGCGCAGTCGGGAAACCTCTCCACAGGTGGGGCTGGATTTCGCGGCACGGCAGGCCAATGTCTATCAGGCCTTTGCGGCCCAACCAGAGAGGGTAAGAGGACGTTCTATCATTCTGGTAGATGACGTATGCACGACGGGCGCTACACTCGACGCCTGTGCACAGGCATTGCTCATGGCAGGTGCAGTTTCTGTCTCAGCAGTAACAGTTGCGCGTGCTCTGAAGTTAGAGCCGCCAGATCGGTAGGCTGATGGGAGATAATCTCGGCCTTCTTGTCCGCAATGGGCAGAAAGGCTTTCAACCAGCCGACTTGAAAAGGAGAATTGGCCTATGGACATTGTCATTCAAGGACGCAATGTGGACATTACCCCCCGTCTCCAATCCTACGTTGAGCGGAAGGTCGAACGCCTCGACCGGTATATGCCCAACATTGCAGAGGTACGAGTGGATTTAGCTGAAGAGAAGTCGAACCGGATGGGCATCCGTCAGATAGCCCAGATCACCGTTCGTAACACGCGCGGAACGATCCTGCGAGCGGAAGAGCGCACGAGCGACCTGTTTGCGGCAGTTGATGCAGTCGTGGACAAGATGTACCGCCAGATTGAGCGTTACAAAGGGAAGCGGCGCCGCAGGGGCGAAGAGTCCCAGGAGAACATCAGCGCCTATGAAACGGCTGTTGAACTGCCCGAAGAGGAGTTTCAAACAGGCCATGTCATCCGGCGCAAGCGGTTCTCCGTTGTGCCCATGCACGAGGAAGAAGCCATCGAGCAGATGGAACTGCTGGGACACGACTTCTTCGTATTTGTCAATGCTTCTACAGGCGGCGTGAACGTGATCTACCGGCGCAAGGATGGCAACTACGGCCTGCTGGAGCCTGAGTTTGCCTGAAGCCGGGCCGGCATCAAGACAAAACGGGGATGGCCCGCTCAAGCCATCCCCGTTTTCATTCCTGCGGCTACCACCCAGCCAAGTATTCTACCCACTCAGCATGTGACTCAAGTACACGCCCAAACAGATACTCAGCCGAAGGGCTGGGTTCAAACGGGAGGCGGCGCAGGGTCATGCCAGCCTCCTGAGGAGTCCGCCCTCCTTTGCGCCGGTTACAGGCAGGGCAGGCTGTGACCAGATTCTCCCACGAATGCGTACCGCCCCGATGACGTGGTATGATGTGGTCAATGGTCAGCACAGCCGAGTGTTGCCCGCAATACTGGCAAGTGAAATCGTCACGCCGGAAGATTTCCCGCTTAGTCAGCTTGACGCGCGGACGGGGGCGGTGCACCATGTAAGCCATCCGCACAATAGAAGGGCGCGGAAACGACAGCGAGGCTGTCCGGATGACGCCTCGCCCATCAAGCAGCAACTCTGCTTTGCCGCTCATCATCAACCCGATTGCCCGCCTAGTTGTACAGACATTTAATGGCTCATAGTTCGCGTTCAATACCAGTACCATCTGATCCACATGGCGCTCCTGTTCTGAGGCCCCGTTATCTCCCTGTGTGTTTGCGTCTCGTGTGCGTTCAGCGTTCACCATTCAAAGTTACATTCTACCACTGCCCTCTAGGCGGCGCAATCATCCGCAATGTGTCATATCAAATGCGACTCCGCGAAGGCCTGAGCAGGGGTACGCATGCCCAGCGCCAAGTGAGGGCGCTGGTGGTGATAATAGGCGGGATAGTCATCGGCACGGCGT
>Ga0209101_1001048_pt1 | contig 21525 bp, 21 predicted proteins | sample ConPoolayeCmetaG_FD_185481 | JGI IMG/M metagenome (GOLD analysis project Ga0209101, IMG submission 185481) | Hot spring microbial mat communities from California, USA to study Microbial Dark Matter (Phase II) - Cone Pool mat layer C metaG... ...
TTTCTGGGGGCTGCGCGACTGGATCGGCGCCTGGCACCTTTCGCCGCGGCAGAGGATGCGCGTGATGCCGATCGTCGTGCGCAACGAGATCGGCGACCGTTACCTGACGTTTCGTTATCGTGATCGTTTCCGCTATCTTGCACAGGAGCTGCTGGGATTCTCGCGGGCGCTGCCGGCGCCGATGGCCGGCCGGCTGCCGCGGAACTGGCACCAGCGGGCGAGTTTTGCGCAGGCGAGCGAGGAGCGGCGCGAGCGCCTGGTGCTGCGATGGCTCCAGGGCAACTCGATCGACCCCGAGGCGCGCCTCAACGAGGAACTGGTGGCGGACATGCGGCGAACGCTGGAAACCGCGCGGCGGTTGAAAATTCCGATGGTTCTCTACGAGATGCCGCTGACGGCCACGGCGCGCCAGACCCTTCCGCCGCATTTCTTCGACGACTTCTACGCGCTGATGGAGGACTTTTCGCAGCGCTATGGGGTGCCGTTCATTCGGATCGAGGACCTGGGCATCGAGTTGACCGACGAAGATTTCGCCGATCCCTCGCATCTGAACCGCCAGGGGGCAATGCGCCTCACGCAGGCGCTGACGCAGCGCGTGATCATCCCGGCCATGGCCGGCGAAGGGTCCCTGGCCGACGGAGGTGTGCTGCGGCTCACGGGGCGCGTGCTGCTGGCGAGCGTCGATGATGACGAGCAGACGAACATCGGCGATGATACGGATGTGCAAGACCGGGAATGACGTTTCCCGGGCGCGCGGTTGAGGTGCGCCATGAGCAGCTCCATTGGCCCAGGTCCGTCGCTTCAGGACGCGGAAGGCGGCGGGTGTTTTTCGTCGCTGCTGTTTGCCATGCTGCTGCTGGCGGGGGGCGGGGTCTTCTGGGCGTTCTTTCTGGAGCCCTGGCGCGACGTGCTGGACGCCCTGCGCTGGGATGTGACACCGTGTCAGATTCTGGAGAGCGGCGTGGAACCGGTGCGGCGCGGGTCGGCAACGCCGCGCGGGCCCGCAGAGGGCGCCCGCGGTGCTCGGCCGACACCTGTGGCCGCCACCGCCGCCGAGAGCGACACGCACCGGGCCGTCGTCCGCTACCGCTACGTATACGATGGCGTCAGCCGGGTCTCGCAGCGCATCTGGTTTATCCGCTCCGACACCGGCTCGTATGCCGAGATGAAGCAGATCGTCGACCGTTATCCGCAGGGATCGACGGCCGAGTGCTTCGTCAATCCGCGGGCGCCGCACTACGCGGTGCTGGAGCGCGAGTTTCGCCCGGTGCTGCTGCTGGCGGTGTTTCCGCTGTCGATCGGAGTGCTGGGTCTGGCGGGGCTGCTGTCCAATGTCCTGAGGCTGCTCGGCCCGCCGCCGTTGCAGCGGCTTGCGGCGGTGGCCTCGGCGCGGACACGGCCGTCGCGGCGCATCCGCATCGCCGCCGATGGGACGGTGACGTGCCGCGCCCCCAGCGGTGCGGCCCGCGCCGTGGCGGTGCTGGTGCTGGCGCTGCTCTTCAACGCGCTGGTTTCGTTCCTGGTCAGCGAAGTGGTGGACACCTGGTCGGACGGCGTGCCGGGGTGTTACGGATGGCTGCTGAGCGTATCGAGCGTTCCCTTCGTGCTGGCGGGTGTGGGGCTGCTGAGCGGGGCCGTGTACATGATCCTTCGGGTCTTCAACCCGCGCCCCACGCTGGTGCTCTCGAGTTGCTCGCTGCCGCTGGGCGGGTCGATGAGGCTGGGCTGGCGGTTCTCGCGCGGCATCGCCCCGATCGCGCGGCTGCGGCTCGTGCTGGAAGGGCGCCAGGAGACGACGTATGCAAGAGGAGGGCGGGTGCTGACCGACAGCGAGACCTTCCGCACCATCCGCCTGGTCGACACCAGCGATCCGCGCCGCGCAGCGCAGGGCCAGATGGAGCTGCGCATGCCCGACGACACCGTGCCCACGCTGCACGGCCAGCGCAACGCGATTGTGTGGGTGCTGCGGCTGTGTGCCCAGGTGCCGCGCTGGCCGAGCATCGAGCACGAGCTGGAAATCCTGGTGGCGCCCGCATCGCCCGCATCGCCGGCCGGTGCCGAGCGGACCGCCCAGACCGTGGAGGCAGGATGAGTCAGTTGCGCATCGCGATGGCGGCGGATCGGGAGGCCTTTGTGCCGGGTGAGCGGGTGTGCGGCGAGCTGTCGTGGGAGCTGCATCCGCCGCCTCGGGTCGTGGAGCTGTCGCTGCGGTGGCGGATGCAGGGCAAGGGCGCCGTCGACCAGCAGGTGCTGGAGACGATCAGCATTGTCGATCCGCCGCCAAGCGGGCGCCGGGCCTTCGAGCTGCAACTGCCGCAGTCGCCGTACAGCTTCAACGGGCGCCTGGTCAGTCTGCAGTGGGAGCTTCACGCGATGGCGCGCCCGGCGGGCGTTGAGGCGCAGCGGAGGATCGTGGTTTCGCCGTCGCGGCGCCCGATCGAGCTGGAGACGCAGGACGAGCCGGCGGAGCCGGTATAATACTGCCGAGGACGAATCCCCATGATCAAGACGTTTCCGGCGTTCGACGAAATCCGCGATCTGATCCTGCTGGCCCGGCGCGAGGATCTGGGCCAGGGCGATGTCACCAGCCGGCTGCTGGTGGATGAATCGGCGATGGGCGCCGGCACGCTGGTGCAGAGAGATGTGGGGGTGGTGTGCGGGCTGCCCATCGTGGAGATGATCTGCCGGTGCTACGACGAGCGGCTGCGCGTCGAGCAGATTCCCGGCTTTCATCTGGACGTGATCGAGGGGCGCTACAGCGACACCCGGGCCACGCCGCTGCTGCGCATCCGCGGTCCGCTGCGGGCGCTGCTTGCGGCGGAACGCGTCATACTCAACTTCCTGCAACACCTCTCGGGCGTGGCCACGCTCACACATCGCTTCGTGCGGCGCGTGGAGGGCACGGGGGCGGCCATTTACGACACGCGCAAGACGCTGCCGGGCCTGCGGGTGCTTGAGAAATACGCGGTGCGGTGCGGCGGGGGGGTCAACCACCGCCAGGGGCTGCACGACGCCGTGCTGGTAAAGGACAACCACATCGCCGCCATACCGCTTCGGGAGCTGGCCGGGCGGCTGTCGCGCATCGTCGCCGCCAGTCGCGCCGAGGATGCGGCCCGGCCCATCGAGGTGGAGGTCGACAATCTCCAGCAGTTCCAGGAGGTGCTGAAGGTGGATGGCATCGACGTGGTGCTGCTGGACAACATGGACTGTCCCACCATGGAGGAGGCGGTGCGGCTGCGGCGACGCGCCGGCCGAGGGGGCAGGCCTCTGCTGGAAGCTTCCGGCGGCATCACGCTGGAGACGGTGCGTTCCGTGGCCATGACCGGAGTCGATCGCATCGCGGTGGGCGCCATCACGCACTCGGCTCCGGCTCTGGATATCGGCATGGACGTGGGGTGAATCGGGGGATCGGGCGATTGAGCCATTGAAGGATCGGGTCATTGAGTGATCGGGTCATCGGGCCATCGCACGCGCGCGCTTCCTCTCAATGACTCAATGGCCCGATGACCCAATCCCAACAATCGCGTCCCATAACGAATCTCCACACATCTGTCGATTTGCCTCGGCATCAAATGAATCGTACATCGTGCCTTGAATGCCGTCGGGGCGTTGGAATGGGCGCCCCGAAGGCCATGAGTTTCCGCGACAAGGGCTAAGCCGCCGAGAGGCGGCGCCGGTCCCGCCAATCCGGGACCCGGCTCGCCGTCGCCCGCGGGGCCGCGAGGAGAAGCAGCCGTGGCGACGGTGATGCGCAAAGCGTCCGGTCCATCGCACGGAACCAGCGGATGGATCGAGGGCGTTGCCGAACGGATCCCCCGGCGTGCCGGGCGGGCCAACCGCCCACTTCCAGGGCGCCGTCGGGGCTGTTCCTGTCTTGTCCGCGGTCATGGGGCTGGCGCCGGGGCGAGCGGGCGTGCCATGTGGCCGGGTCCGCCGCCGCGGGAGCCAGCCGGTGTTTAAGTTGCCTCCCCCCGTCGCCGATGAGGGGGAGGGGCCGTAGCACCGAGGCGCTGCGGCCCTGTGCCGGCAGAAGGTCGGCACAGCACCGGGCGGCGGCGCGGCAGCAAGGGCTGGCGGGCGCCAATTGGCGAGCCAGAGGCCGGGGCCGGCGCCGCCGCCGGGCAACGGGTTCAGTCAGTCTCGTCCGGCAGGCGTCCGGACGCGCTGCCAACGGCGAAAGGAGGGCAGTGAATGGCATCGGCCGGCCAGATACTCGTGCCGGCGGATGCGGACAACGACATCGGACGGCGCCGCAGGGCGCCTTGACGGGCTTGGCCACGGGTCCGTGGTCCGATTCGAGCCGACAGTTGCCCGACGGACGTGCAGAAGTGGCAGAGTGATCAGTGATTGTTGAGGACAAGAGCGGCGCTGATCGGTCCGGGTCGGACCGGCCGCCGGCAGGACAGAGAACACAAACTTCTTGGAGGTCTTTCAGATGCGTACGCACAAGAGTGGCTTTACGCTGGTCGAAATCCTGATCGTCGTGATCATCCTGGGCATTCTGGCCGCGATCGTGATCCCGCAGTTCACGAACGCCAGCCAGGACGCTCGCCGCAGCAGCCTGGTCAGCCAGCTTCAGACGCTGCGCAGCCAGATCGAGCTGTGGAAGCTCCAGCATGGCGATGCGCTGCCGAATCTGGTCGGCGGCGTGGATGGCGCTAACCCCAACACCTCGAACTGGAATCCGCTGACCACGGTCACGCAGTTCAACGGCGTCAACTTCGGGCCCTATATGCAGGCTCCTCCGCGCAACCCGCTGAACAACCTCGGCGCGGTTGTGGATGGCGACGGAACCGGCCCTGCGTCGGCCGCCTGCGGGTTCATCTATGACTACAACGGTGGCGCCGGCACGGGCCGGATCTGGGGCACCGATGTGGACGGCCGGACGGTGTTCGTCGAGTAATGCACCACCGATCACCGGCGGCGGACCCGTCATCCGCTCACGCTCGCCGGTATGGCCCGCGATTCCTCACGGAACGCGAGTCATGCCGGCGAGGCCGGTTTGCAGGCATCGCGGCCGCGAGGGCCCGGCGGAGCCGACGTTAAACCGTCCGCCGGCCGGCCGCACAATCAGGTGTGTTTCATGAGCAGCCGGTCAGACATAGAGTGTAGGCCTGGCGTGGGGGGTCTGGGTGGGCGCCGTGCGTTCAGTCTGATCGAGCTGCTGATCGTGATCGCCATCCTGGGGATCATCGGGGCTTTGGTGGTGCCCAATCTGTCGGACGCCTCCGCCATGGCCCGGGCCAACACGCTGAAGGATGAATTGCGGTACCTGCGCACGCAGCTTGCGGTGTTCAAGGCCCAGCACCGCGACACGCCACCGGGTTATCCTGGCGGCGACATGAGCCAGCCGCCTTCGGAAGCAGTCTTCCTGGAGCAGATGACCAGGGCTACCGACGAATACTGCCGAATCGGAGCGCCGTCCAGACAGTATTGTTTCGGGCCGTACCTGTCCCGGATGCCTGCGAATCCACTGAACGGGCTGAGGACGATCCACATTGTCCCCAACGGGGCGCCGATGCCGCCGCCGGGCATGCCCGACAACAGCACCGGCTGGATCTACAAGCCTCAGACCCTGGAAATCCTGGCCAACTCGCCGGGTGTGGATGTCGATGGCATACGCTACATCGACTATTGATGGTGGCGATGCGGGAGGCACGTCGTGTTCAATCGCGAATTTCAGATTTCAAATCTCCAATCCGAAATCTCCGATCTCAGATCTGAAATCCCAAATCGAAAATCAAAAATCGAAAATCGAAAATCAAAAACCCCCCCGGGCTTCACCCTCGTCGAAGGGCTGATTGCCGCCACCGTGCTGGCCGTGGCTGTCGTCGGCATCATGGGTCCGGTGTCGGCGTCGTTTCAGCAGCGCCGCTTCGCCCAGGAAACGCTTCAGGCCACGGCGCTGCTGCGGCAGCTCATGGAGGAAGTCATCTCCAGGCCTTTTGTCGATCCCACCGACGGGAGTGTGAATCCCGGGCCCGAGCCGGATGAGACCGCTCGGCCTGCGTTCGACAACATCGACGACTACCACGGATACAGCGACGCCAGCGACGCCCTGCGGCTGCTGGACGGCCAGACCCTGGCTCTGTCAGGCGGTCGCTTTCAGCGGCAGGTGAGCGTGACCTATCGTGCTGCGCCGGGCTCGACTGTCAGTGCGCCCGGCGATTTCGCGCTTGTCACGGTCACCGTTACAACCCCAGGCGGACATACGGTGACGGCGCAGCGTCTGGCGTGCCGCTACCGGAAGGGAGGCTGAGCATGTCGCCCAACAACGATCGCCGTAGCCGTCGGGCGTTCACCCTGGTCGAGCTGATGATCGGGATGGTGGTGCTGGCCATGGTCGCGCTGGCGCTGGTGGGGGTGTGTCATGGCGTGTGCGATGGCTGGCGGGCCGGCCTGGATGCCCAGGATGACGTCACATCGCCGCGCAAGGCGGTGCGCCAGCTTCAGCGTCTGCTGCGGCAGGCGAAGCAGGTTACGTTGGCTCTGCCCGATGGCCGGGCGATCGACGGCAGCGGGCTGGAATCGGCAGCGCCTGCGGCGGGGGCGGCGCTGTTCCTGCGCCAGCGCGAGGCCGCCGCGACGGGTGTCGCTCAGCTCCACGAGATCGCCCTGATCGAGCACGACCGCGCAAGCGGTCGGCTGGTGATCTACCGGGTGCCGTCCAGCGCTGCCAACGCGTCCACTGAGATCCGCAGGCGCGACATCGACGACTCGGGCGATGTGGCGGCATTCAAACAGTTGGCCAGCGTGCAGGCGACGACCATCGCGACGGATGTGACGCAGGTGAGGTTCCGGCCGCACGTGGCGGGCGGGGGCGCCGGTCCTTCGGCAGTGGAGATCGTGCTGAGCATGCAGGTCAACGGAAGCACGTTCACGGAATACGCGACGGCGACACTGCGAGCGCCGGCCATGGAGCCACTGGAGCCATGAGATCCACGAGTTCTTCGACTCCGCTGGTCCCGGACGAGGCGTGTTTGGCACGGGCGAGGACGCCCGTGCTACGGGGTCCGGGCGTATCTGGTCCACGGGCGTCGCCGGGATTCGTAGCACGGGCGTCCCGCCCGTGCCTGTCGGCGCGGGGCGCGGGGGCGTGGGCACCCCGGCTCGCCGGGAGGCTCGCCCTCCCTGGGCCACCGCCTCGGTGCCTGCGTCGCGGCCTGGCCATGCTGCTGGTGCTCGCGACCGTCGCCCTGGTGGCGGTGCTGGGAATGGTCATGCTGACGGAAGCCTCGATGCGTGCCCAGACAGCCCGCAACGCCATGGCATCCGCGACGGCCGAGACTCTGGCCGAATCGGGGATCGACCTGGCCTGTTATTACCTGCTGAATCCGCAGCGCGCGCCGGCATTTGCCGGCCCGCACTGGCCGGGCGCGCAGAACCTGACCTTCGGCGGCGTGGAGGGCAGCGTGGACGTGACGGTGACTGCGGCCGGGCCGTCGATCTACGACATTGTCGCGGTGGGACGCACGCGCTGGGGATCGCCCCAGGGCCTCGAGCGGCGGCTTGCGGCAACGGTGCAGGTGCAGCGCGCGCTGGAGGTGAACGTGGCCGCGGGATTCACCAGCCCATCCGTGTCCCTGCCGCTGGCGGTGACGATCAACGGCGACGTCCAGGTGGACGGAGCACTGACGAACCTGGGTCAGATCAACGGCAATGTGATCGCCGCATCGCTGGTGAACCTGGGGAGCCTGGTGGGGAGTCTGCTGGCCCCGGACCCCAGTCGCGCGATGCGCATTCCGCGGGCCGAGGAACTGCACGATTATCAGACATACGTGTATAACGGCGTCAACTACAATGCCACCGCACTTGGCTCATCCATAGCCGCTGGCACGGTGCTGGGCCCGACGGCGACGAACCCGGCCGGGGTTTATTATCGGTCGGGCGCGCTGACGATCGCCAGCAACGTGCGCATCAACGGCACGCTGGTGGTGGTGGGGGGGCCTCTGAACGTCTCGGGCACCGGCAGTGTCATAACGCCGCAACCGGGCTATCCGGGGGCGATCATCCAGGGGGACATCATCCTTCGCGGCCCGGCCTGGCCGCGGGACCTGCGGATCAATGGTTTGAGCTGGGTGGGAGGGTCGCTCAAGAGCAGTCTGTTGAGCACGGGAGGCAACCTGAGTTTTCAGGGAGCGCTGCTTATGGGCGGGGGCGGAACGGTCGATGCCCAGATTGGAGGTACCGTCGTCGTGACCTACGACCCTGGCATCATTGGAGGCATGGGCGCGGATCTGGCGCCGGTCTCGCCAGGGGTGTGCTTCATGAGCTTCACGGAATAGCGAGGACAGATCCATGAGCAACGTGCGAATTCTTGTCGTGATACTGGTGCTTCAGGGCCTGACGCTGTTGTCGCTGTGGACGGGTGGTCCGCTGCAACCCGCCCACGCCCAGATTCCCGACGCCGGCGCCCAGCGCCTGGCGATGATCGACGAATTGCGATCGACCAACCGGAAACTGGATCAGTTGATCCAGCTCCTGGAGGGCGGCAAGCTCCAGGTGACGGCCGTCGTCGTGGAGGCCAAGAAGCAGGAGTGAGGCCCGCAGGCCCGCCAGCGCTGTGGGCGCGTCGTTGTGCGAAAGGTCCCGCACTGCGGAGCTGTATATGAACGCAAGTCCGGTCCGTCGCCGCTGCGGCTTCACCCTGGTGGAGATTCTGGTGGTGCTGATCATCATCGGCATCGCCGCCGCCATCGTCGTGCCGCAGATGAGCACGCGTGACGACCTGAAGGTGGCCGCCGCCGCGCGCACCCTTACCGCCGACCTGATCTACGCGCAGAACCTGGCCATCACCCGCCAGAGCAGCGTGCGAGTCAACTTCGACCTGCCCAATGCGCGCTACCGCGTGGTGGATGCCGCCACCGGCCAGACGGTGACGCATCCGGTGAACAAGTCACCTTACGAGATGCGTTTCGGCGCGGGCGGGACGCTGGGGCTGCGCGAGGCGGTGCTGGCCGAGGTCGTCTTCCTTGGAGCCGACGGCGAAACCGAGCACGTGGACATGGGCTTTGACGACCTGGGGACGCCGATGGCGTATCCGGCGTCCGGTCCGCCCGAGCCGTTGACCGGCGGTCGCGTCCGCCTGCGCGTGGGGGGGCAGCTACTTCAGGTTGACGTGGAGCCCTTTACCGGACAGGTGCGAGTGGGTCCGCCCCACTGATCGACACATGATATCACTGACGCGATCCCAGGTTCAGCCGGTGGGGCTGGATATCGGCCGGGACAGCATCAAGATGCTCCAGGTCGAGGTGCTCTCGCCGTTGAAGCTGGCGGTGCGCGCCGCGGATCAGGAGACGTTTCCGGAGGAGGCCAGGGCGCAGCCGGCGCTGCGGCTGGGGATGGCCGGCGAGATGGTGCGGCGGATGCTGCGCCGGGGCGGCTTTGCCGGCCGGCGCGTGGTCGCGGCGCTGCCCCGCGAGATCGTACACATCAAGAGCTTCCGCCTGCCGCAGATGCCGCCCCACGAGCTTGAGCCGGCCGTGCGCTTCGAGACGCGCCAGCTCTTTGGCTTCGAGCCGGAGCAGGCCCAGGTGCGCTGCCTGCCGGCCGGCGAGGTGCGGCAGGGCAATGACACGCTTCAGGAGGTGATCGTGCTGGCCGCGCGCAACGACGAGGTGAGCAGGTTTCTCGAGCAGCTCCATCGCTGCGGCATGGTCGTGGATTCGCTGGATGTGCAGCCCTGCGCCCTCTATCGCACGGTGGAGAGGTTTATCCGCCGCCGCGACGACGAGCAGTTGGTGAACGTGCTGGTGGACGTGGGTCTGGGCGCCAGCCAGGTTGTGATAGGGCGCGGGCGTCAGATCACGTTCACGAAAACGGCGGAGATCGGCGGGGCCCACTTCGACGAGGCGGTGTCGCGCAGGCTTCAGGTTCCCCCCGGCGAAGCGCAGGCGTTGAGGCGGCGGATGATGGATGCGCCGGCGGACGGGGAAGCAGGCGCATCGGTGCCCGAGGCGGTCCGCCGGGCGATGGTCGATGCCATGCGCGGCGTCATGGAACAGCTTGCCCAGGAGGTGCTGCTCTGCCTGCGCTATCAGTCGGTGACGTTCCGGGGCCAGCGGGCCGCCCGCGTGCGGCTGACCGGCGGCGAGGGGCGCGATCCGCAGCTTCAGGCCACGCTTCAGACGGTGCTGGGAATACCGGTTGAGGCGGTCAATCCGCTGCTCAACCTGGACATCAGCCGGATGCCACCGCATCTGCGGTGTGAACCGATGACCGAATGGGCGGTGGCCCTGGGGCTGTCGCTGAAGCGCACCGTCGGTCGTTTCGGGGGGCGCGACGGCCCATCCCGCGCCGTCACGGCGCGGATACTGGAGAGCGCGGCGCCGGAGACGGCCGCTGCGGAGCGGGAGATGAGCCATGCATGAGCTGGAGTTCCTTCCCGAGTGGTATCAGCGCCTCCTGGCCCGACGGCGCATGCTGCTGCTTCACATCTGGATCGCCCTGCTGGTGGCGGCATCGCTCCTGCTGTGGTCGGCGCTGGCGCGGCGCAACCTGGGCAATTCGGAGGCGGCCCTGGGATCGCTCTCCGCACAGCTTCAGCAGATGGATTCGCAGCTCCAGCAGATGGATCGACTTGAGGCCCTCAAGCGGCAGATGCGGCGGCAGGCCGAGGTGCTGGCCAGGCTGGGAGTGCACGTCGGCGCCAGCCGGATCATCGCCATGTTGAGCGAGGCTGCGCCGTCGAGCGTCGCGTTCACGTCGCTGCGGCTGGAGCTCGAGGAAAAGGCCGTGCCGGTGAGCGGACTGATGCGCGCGGCGGCCAGGGAGCCGGGCGCAACGCCGCCGCCCGAGCGGCGGCTCCGCGCAACACTGCGGGGCGTTGCGCCGACCGACGTCGAGCTGGCCACCCTTCTGAGCGAGCTGAGCCGGCTGAGCTTCATCGAGGGAGTGGCGCCGACGGCAGTGAAGGACAGCCGCCGCCAGGGCCACGTGATGCGCGAGTTCGAGCTGACGTTTTCGATCCGCCTGGGAACAGCAGTGGAAGCCGCCGCGGGAATCTGAATCATGCGCGCACTGGAGCAACAACTCGGACTGTTCTTGCGGGCGCAGAGGGCCGTGGCCGTCACGATGGCCGCGGGGCTGGTGCTGTTCTATGCGGCGGAATACCGCCCGACGGTGGCCCGGCAGCAGGAGCTGGCGCGACGGATCGCCTCGGCACAGCGCGAGCTGGAGCTGGGGCGGGGCAAGGCCAGTGGAATGGAGGCGCTGGTGAGGGAGATCGCCGATCTGCAGGAGCGGGTGCAGCAGTTCGACCGGCGGTTCCCGCGCAGCCTCGAACTGGCGGAGTTCATTCGCAACATCACCCAGATCAGCCGAAAGCTGGCGTTGGAGGACTGGGCGTACAAGCCGGCGGCGCCGCGGCGGGGAGCCAATTTCATGGAGCTGCCCATCCAGATGCAGTTCAAGGGGGAGTTCCTCAAGGCGGCGGCCTTTCTGAACGAGCTGGAATCGCTCGGTCGCGAGACGCGCGTGTCGCGAATCCTGATCGAGTCGCGCGGCCAGCAGGGCGGACGGGTGGAGGTGGACCTGACCATGAGCATCTACTTCGTGGAGGGATGATGTCCGGTAATGCGCCGTGGAACTTCCGGGACCTTATACCGGCCCGTCTCCGCCGGGAGCCGGGCAAGGTGGCGGTGCTGTCGGTGCTGCTGATGACCATGGCACTGTTGTGGGCGCGGGCCATGAGCGGGGGCGGCGCAGCGCCGGCGGCGGCGCGGCCGGCACGTGCCGTGCAGGCGGCCGCGCCCGCGACGGCACAGAAGTCCGTCGACACATTTCGGGACCTTGAGCAGTGGGTGAGGCAACCGGTTGTGGCACCCATACGCGACCTGTTCGCCATCGACCTGCGGCAGTTTCCGCTGGCCGGCGGCGGGGGCGCGGCGGAGGTTACGGCGGAGGCGGGATTCTGGGATGAGGTGGCAAAGTCGCTCTCGGCTCAAGCCGATCAGGAGAATGCCAGGCGGATTCTGGTGGAGAACCTGCGGGCGCAGGCGTCGAAACTGGAGCTGCGGAGCACGCTGATCAGCGGCGGGACGGCCAGAGCCCTGGTCAACGACAGGCTGGTGGGAGAGGGAGACACGATAGCGGGCTTCCGCGTTGTCAGCGTTGAAGCCAGACGGATCGTGGTCGAGCGCGACGGAGTGAAATTGGAGGTTCTTGCGAAGTTCGCGAACTGAGCGGGCAGGTGGCCCGCCCCCGAAGCCGTACAGGAGATGTCCATGAGCCAATGCATCGGAAGAAAGACGGGTCTGTTTTTTTTGGCCGCGCTGTCCGTTTATGCGGTTGGGGCGCTGTCGGGGGCCGCGGAAAGCGGCGCAAGCGCCCCGGCCGACGTGAAGGTGGCTGAAGAGGCGCCGGTCGCGGCGGGCGGCGGCGGGCAAAGCGTCGCCGCCTCGCAGGTGAGCGTTTCCGACGTGGGCACCGTTGAAATCCACGTCAGCGACGCCAATCTCGTGGAAGTCCTGCGCATGCTGTCGCTTCAGTCGCAGAAAAACATCGTGGCCAGCAAGTCCGTGCGCGGGACGGTCACCGCCAATCTCTACAACGTGACCATCCGCGAGGCGCTGGATGCCATTCTCAAGGCCAACGGCTTCGGCTACCGCGAGAAGGGCAACTTCATCTACGTCTACAGCGAGCAGGAGCTGCGCGAGCTGGAGAAGGAGGAGCGCAAGACCCAGGTGGAGGTCTTCCGCCTTTATTACACCACAGCCGTCAACGCCAGCGCCCTGATCAAGCCGGCCCTGAGCACGGACGGCAGCGTGCAGACCACGCCCCCGGCCGCCACCGGCATCGACAACAAGGACACCGGCGGCGACTCACACGCCAGCGAAGGCATCCTTATCGTCCGCGACTATCCCGAAAACCTGGCACGCGTGCGGCAGATCCTCAAGGAGATCGACCGCCGCCCGCAGCAGATCCTCATCGAGGCGACGATTGTCAGTGCCCGCCTTACGGAGGACAACGCCCTGGGCGTTGATTTTGCGGTGGTGGGAAGCGTGGACTTCGCGGGCGTGACGGCTGCCGGCATCGACAACTTCAACCAGCTCCTCACGCGGGATGCGCTGGGCACAAGCCTGCCCGACCGCGGTGTGGTCGGCGGCTCCACCGGCCTGACCACCGGACTGCCGCAGAACGGCCTGCGCGTCGGCGTGCTGGGCAACAACGTGGCCGTGTTCATCAGCGCCCTGGAGTCGGTGACCGATACCACGATCCTGGCCAATCCCAAGGTTCTGGCCCTCAACAAGCAGCGGGGCGAGGTGCTGGTTGGCCGCGAGGACGGCTATCTGACCACTACGGTGACGGAAAGCACGACGGTCCAGACCGTGCAGTTCCTCCAGACCGGCTCGAAGCTGGTGTTCCGACCCTTCATTGGCGACGACGGCTATATCCGCATGGAAATCCAGCCCGAGGATTCGGACGGCCAGGTGGTCGGCGGGCTGCCCAGCAAGACGACGACGCAGGTGACGACCAACGTGCTCGTGAAGGATGGTCACACCATCGTCATCGGCGGGCTCTTCCGCGAGAGCAGCACGAGGAACCGCCGGCAGGTGCCGGGTCTGGGCAACCTGCCGCTGCTGGGCTACCTGTTCCGCAATCAGCAGGACGCCACCGTGCGCGAGGAGATCATCATCCTGCTCACGCCGCACATCGTGAAGGACGACGGCGCCTACGCCCGCGTGTCGGAAGAGCAGCTCAGAGAATTTGAGAAGATGCGCGTCGGCGTCCGCCGAGGCATGATGCCCTTTGGCCGCGAGCGTCTGGCCGAGGCGTTCTATGACCGGGCCGTGAGTGAGCTGGGCCGCTCCGAGCCCAACCGCAAGATGGCGCTGTGGTTCCTGGACTGCGCCACCAATCTGAACCCCAAGTTTATCGAGGCGATCAACCTCAAGGCGCAGATCAGCGGCAAGGAGATCACCTCGGTCTACAACAGCACGATTCGCGACTACGTCAGGACCAGCGTGCTGAAGGAAAGGCAGACGCAGGCGGCGGCGCCTCTGCCCGGCAGGCTGGAGTTTGCGCTGCCGGCGACCCAGCCCGTGGCCCCCCAGGCCGTCCGTCAGGAAACGCCCGCGACGCAACCGGTGGCCGATGCGGAGAAGGCGGACTGGCAAGAGCAGGCGACGGACCAGGGCCAGGGCGTGGCCTTCGAGGAGACTGAAGCGCTGTTGGAGCAGGACAAGACGGCCGCGTGGAATGGGCAAGAGGTGGCGACGGAAACGGCGTCGCGGGCGGAGGTGCAAGGGGAGCAGCAGGACATGGCGGTGACCGAGCTTCCTTCAGAGGAGTTGGGCGCCGTCGACCGCTAGTGCAATTCAAAGGGTGACGGCCGGCGCGGCACGGGCACCGCCTGAGGCATGTCCGCAGGACCCGTGCCGCGGGCCGGCCAATCTGAAAACGACCGAGGAGTTCCCATGTTGCGCAATTGGTATGTGTTCCCGCTCGTGCTCCTGATCACCGCCGGCTGCGCCAGCTCGACCAGGACGCCCACCCAGCGGGAGGCGGCCCATCAGAAATGGGATTCGGCCAGGGCAGGCGTGTTCTACAGCCTGGCCAGGCAGCAGTTCGAATACGGCAATCTCGAGGAGAGCCGCAAGAACGTCAACAGCGCGCTGGCCCTGATGCCCGACAACGGGCGCGTCCTGCTGCTGGCGGCGCGCATCTCGATCGAACAGGGACGGCTGGAACAGGCCCTGGGAGAGCTCAACTTGGCGGCCGCCGCCGAGCCCGACAACCCCGAGGTCGACTACCTTCTGGGCATCGTTTATCAGCGGTGGCAGAGACCACAGGAAGCCCTGGAGGCCTACGAGCGAGCTTCCCTGAAGGCCCCGGCAGAACTGCCGTATCTGCTGGCCCGGGCCGAGATGCTGGTGATGCTGGGGCGGTCGGACCAGGCGCTGGCGCTGCTTCAGGACCGGCTGACGTACTTTGAGAACAGCGCCGCCATCCGCGATGCCGTCGGCCAGATCCTGGTGCAGCGCGGCGAATACGCCGAAGCGGCCAGGCTCCTGCGGCAGGCGAGCATTCTGGCCCCCGACGATCCGCTCATCCGCGAGCACCTGGCCCTGGCGCTGTATTACGCCCGCAACTACGCCGAGGCCGCGCCGGTGCTGGAGCAGCTCGTCGCCCATCCGCGCAACGAACGCCGCGCCGATCTGTTCACGGCGCTGGGCCAGAGCCAGTTCCAGCTCGCCCAGATACGCCAGGCCCGCGAGAGTTTCCAGACCGCGGCGCAGCTCGATCCGTCGTCGGCGGCCATATGGTGCAACCTGGCCAAGGCCGGCCTGCATCTGAACGACCTGAGCCGGGCGGAGCTGTCGCTGCGCAAGGCCCTGTCTCTGGAGCCGGACAGCGCCGATGCCCACCTGCTGCTGGGCTACCTGCGTTTGAGACAAGGGCGACTCAATGAGGCATTCTCGGTGTTCCGCCGCGCCGGCGAGCTGGACCGCAACGATCCCACCGCCCCCTCGATGTGCGGCTACGTGCTGGAGCAACTGGGCCGCACCGACGAGGCGCTGGCGTTCTACGCCCATGCCCTGCGGATCAGGCCCGACGACGAGCTGGCGGCGTCCCTGATGTCGCAGGCGCGCCTGCGCGAGTAGCGCGGCGACCGGCGGCAACTCGTCCGGCGCCGGCGCGGGCGCATCGGAAGGCCGGCTTCCCGACGAGCCACCGGGGTCTTCGGCGGCTGGTTCAAATCCTCCGGGAGCGATGCGCGTGCGACGGGCTGCGTTCATCCTGGTTGCCTGTGCGGCACTTCTGGGCGCGAGCATCTGGCGGTCGCTGGAGTCGCAGCAGGCGCCCCTGTCCGTAAACTGGCCACCGGGAGCGGTGCCGCTGGCGGCGCTGGCGGCGGCACTGGCCATCTTCGGCCTGCTGGCCCTGAAGCTCGGCTGCCGGCGACTGGCCCGGAACCTGATGCGCCAGCCGGAAGCGCCGATCGTCGAATCTTCCCATCCCGATCTCAAAGGCCTCTGCCGGGCCATCACCCGGCGGCTTCAGTCGGCCGCCGAGGCGCTGGGCCGGGCCCAGGCGCGATCGCGCGAGCTGGAGCTGCAACTGCGGATCGTCATGGCCGAGCGCGACCACGCCGAGTCGATCATCCGCAGTTTTTCCGATGCCGTGCTCGTTACCGACGCCTTCGACGAGCTGGTGCTGGCCAACGAGTCGGCGGCACGGACGCTGGGCTTCGATCCGGCGACGGCGCGGCGAAGTCCCATCGCCTCGGTATTGCGCGACCAGTCGCTGATCGGTCTGATGCGCGAGATGCGCCAGAGCGGAAGCACCGGGGGGCGGCGTATCGTCGAGCACCGCGTTGGGGGAGCCGGGGGCGAACGGATCTACAAGGCCACCCTCTCGTGCATCGCCGCTCCCGACGGACAGCCGGCGGGCGTGGTTGCCGTCCTCCATGACATAACCCGGGAAAAGGAGGTGGCCCAGATGAAAAACGAGTTCGTCTCCAACGTCAGCCACGAGCTGCGCACGCCCCTGGCGAGCATCAAGGCCTACGTGGAGATGCTCCTCGACGGCGAGGTCGCCGACGAGAAGACCATGCGCGAGTTTCACGAGATCATCCAGAGCGAGGCCAACCGACTGGGGCGGCTGATCGACAACCTGCTGAACATCTCGCGCATCGAGTCGGGACTGGTCAAGATCAGCAAAAAGCCGCTGAGCCTGACCACGGTCGTCAAGGAGGCGCTGGAGGTCATTGCTCCCCAGGCGCGCCAGAAGGACATCGCCATCATCGAGAAGATCAGCCCGGCCGTTTATCAGACACTGGCCGACCACGACATGCTCTGCGAGGCGGTGCTGAATCTGCTGTCCAACGCGGTCAAGTACACGCCGGCGGGCGGCCGCATAACCGTCCAGACCAGCATAGACGAAACCAAGCGCAGCGTGGCGGTGCGCATCAGCGACAGCGGGGTGGGGATTCCGGCAAAGGACCTTCCCTTTGTATTCGATAAGTTTTACAGGTCCGAATCCAACAGCCGTATGGCCAAGGGCACGGGCCTGGGCCTGTCCCTGGTCAAGCACATCGTCGAAAGCGTCCACCAGGGACGGCTTTTCGTCGACAGCGAAGTCGGGGTCGGAAGCACCTTCGGCTTCGAGCTGGACCTGATCGAGTGAGGCCCGCTTCGGAGGGCAAATGGATACGAAAACCATACTCGTGGCTGACGATGAGTCCCACATCCTGCACGTGGTATCGCTGAAGCTGCGCAACGCCGGCTACCGCGTCATCACCGCGCGCGACGGCCGCGAGGCCCTGGAGGCGGCGCGGCACGAACGCCCCGACCTGCTCATCACCGACTACCACATGCCCGAGCTTTCCGGCCTGGAGCTGTGCGGGCTACTCAAGCAGGATCCGGCCACCGCCGGCATCCCCGCGATTATGCTCACCGCCCGCGGCTATTTTCTGGATCCGGCCGACACCGACGGCAGCGGCATCCTCCGCATGCTCTCCAAGCCGTTCAGCCCCAGGCAGCTTCTGGCAACCGTCAATGAAGTGCTCGCGTCCGGCGCGCGGGCGGCCTAGACCCCACTGCCACCAGGACGAGCGGCCGCATGTCCAGGACCAAGGCCACAGGCATCATCGAACGCAACGCCGGCGGCGGCGAGTTGACCGCCGCCCTGGCCGCCATCGCTCCGCACGCCAGGGCCGCCGGTCTGGGTCTGCTGCTGGCCGGTCCCGACGGGCGGGTGCTGCATCAGGACCCGTCGGCGGCTCCGCTGTTCAGCAGGTACGTCGCCGCGGCCCTGGAGCGTGGCGGTCCGGTGGAGGCGGCGCTGGCGCATCGCGCGGGGCGCATGCGCTCCGACTCGCCGCCGCGTCTGTGGGACCTGGTGCCGGGGGTGCAGCTCTGCGCCGTGCCGGTTCTTCAACGCCGGCAGGTGGTGGCGATCCTGATTCTCGCCGGGCGGAGAAAGGCCTTCAGCGCCACGGAGGACCTGCGGCGGCTGTGCGATCGTCTGAAGCTCGACGCCGGCTGGCTCTGCCAGCAGGCTGCTCGCGTGCCTTCCACCTCCTCGCGGCGGCTGGTCATCGAGTCGAGGCTGTTTCAGTCGCTCCTGCGCGACCGCCTGCGGACCGCCGCCCTGGAGGAGGAACTCAATTCCCTGTCCAATCAGCTCGCCAACGCCTACGAGGAACTCAGCCTCATCGATCAGATCAGCGGCGGTATGCGCGTCAACCGTCGCCGGGCCGACTTCTTCCGTCAGGCGTGCCTGGACGTGATGCAGGTGCTGGCCGTGCGCGGCATGGGCGTGATCCTGCACCACGAGAAATGCCGGCAGGCCCCGGCCCTCTACGGTCAGGTCTCCCTCAGCGATGCTCAGCTCAACCGGCTGGCGGATCAGCTCGCGCAGTTGCTGGAGCAGCGCAAGGGCTGCCTGCTGGTCAACTCGCTGAGCACCGACCCGGCTTTCGCCTGGCTGGGCGAGCACGCCACGCGGCTGCTGGCAGTGCCCCTTCAGCGCGGCGAACAGGTGCTGGGCGGGTTGTTCGCCCTGGACAAGACCAGCGGCGATTTCGACTCCGTCGACACCAAGCTGCTGACCTCGATCGCCAACGAATCGGCCATCTACCTCGAGAACGCGGTCCTCTTCGGCGACGTCCATGACCTGATGATGGGGCTGCTGCACAGCCTCACCAGCGCGGTGGACGCCAAGGACGCCTACACCTGCGGCCACAGCGAGCGCGTGGCCCTGCTCAGCCGGCACCTGGCGGCGAAGATCGGTCTGGGCGACAGCGCCGTGGAGCGCATCTACATGGCGGGCCTGCTGCACGACGTGGGCAAGATCGGCGTGCCCGAGAGCGTGCTTCAGAAGACCGGCAGGCTCACTCCCGAGGAGTTCGAGCAGATGAAGAAGCACCCGGAGATCGGCGCCCGCATCCTCGCCGACGTGCGCCAACTCGAGGACATCATCCCCGGCGTGCTTTACCACCACGAACGGTATGACGGCCGCGGCTATCCGACCGGGCTGGCGGGACGCGACATCCCCCTGATGGGCCGGATCATCTGCCTGGCCGACTGTTTCGACGCGATGACTTCCAACCGCACCTACCGCCGCGCCTTTCCGCTGGAGGTGGCGCTGAGCGAAATCCGCCGCTGTTCGGGCACCCAGTTCGACCCCGCGCTGGCGGAGGTGTTCCTGCGGATTTCATGCGACCAGTTCCGCATGCTCCTGCGCGACCACCAGCGGCAGGCCAAGCGGCTGCTGGAACTCCAGCAAATCCTGCGCGCCTCCTAGGCGCGCAACGGAGAGGCGTGCCATGCCCCTGCGGTGTGAACGATACGAACAGGCGTGCGTGATCGGCGTCGACGGCGAACTGGCCGGCGAAAACGCCGCCGCCCTGCGCGCGGCCGTCGAGCGCCAGATCGAGGAGCACCGCGTGGCCCACTTCGTCGTCGACCTGGAGAACAGCGACTTCATCGACAGCGAGGGCCTGGAAACGCTGCTGTGGCTCAAGCGCCGCTGCGAGGCCCTCTTCGGACAGGTGCAGCTCTCCGGCCTTCAGGACAACTGCCGCAAGATCCTCCAGATCACCCGCCTGGAGCCCTGCTTCCAGTGCCAGCGCGACCTGCCTTCCGCCCTGCGACTGATGAGGTGACATGCTTGCCGCCATCGAACGCAAACCGCTTGGCCAGTTGCTCATCGACAAGGGCGTCGTGTCGAGCGCGCAGCTCGAGCGCGCTCTGGAGGAACAGCGCCGCGGCAACCATCAGAAGCTGCTGGGCGAGGTGCTCGTCGAGCTGGGTTTCTGCACCGAGGACGCCATCATCGAGGCGCTGGCCCAGACCTACGGCGTGCCCTACGCGCGCATCTCGCCCCGCATCGCCGATCCCAAAGCCATTGCCGCCCTCCCCCGCGAGTTCCTCGAAAAACACCAGATCCTGCCCCTGTTTCTGGTCGAGGGCACGCTCACCGTCGCCGTCCCCGAACCGGCCAACGTCTTCCTCATCGAGGAAATCGAGCGCACCACCGGCCACCGCGTGCAGGTCGTCGCCGCCACCGCCCACGACATCCGCGCCACCCTCCAGACCTACCTGCCCAACGAGAGCGTCTTCGTCATCGACGACATCATCGAGGAGGTGAACTTCGAGGAGTTCTCCCTCATCGAACAGCCCTCGCCCGACATCACCAGCCTCGAACAGGCCGCCGGCGACTCGCCCGTCATCAAGCTGGTCAACTACATGATCTACAATGCGGTGAAGGAGGGGGCCAGCGACATCCACGTCGAGCCCTCCGAACGCTCGCTGCGCATCCGCTACCGCATCGACGGCCGCCTCGTCGAGAAGCTCCGCCCGCCCTATCAGATGCACGCCGCCGTCGTCTCGCGCATCAAGATCATGGCGGGCCTGGACATCGCCGAGCGCCGCCTTCCCCAGGACGGCGGCATCCACGTGATGATGGACAAGCGCCCCATCGACCTGCGCGTGGCCACCATGCCCGCCAAGCACGGCGAGAAGGTGGTCATCCGCATCATCGACAGCGATCGGGGCGCCATCAACCTCGAGCGCCTGGGCTTCAGCTACGACACGCTCAAGCAGTGGCGCAAGCTCATCTCGCTTCCCAACGGCATCCTGCTGGTGACGGGCCCCACCGGCTCCGGCAAGAGCACCACGCTCTACGCCAGCCTCCAGGAACTCAATCAGCCGGACGTCAACATCTGCACCGTCGAGGACCCGATCGAATACGCCATCGCCGGCGTCAACCAGTTCCAGGTGAACGACAAGATCGGCTTCACCTTCGCCAATGCCCTGCGCGCCCTGCTGCGACAGGACCCGGACATCATCATGGTGGGCGAGATCCGCGACGCCGACACCGCGCGCATCGCCACCCAGTCGGCCCTCACCGGCCACCTGGTCCTCAGCACGCTGCACACCAACGACGCGCCCAGCGCCATCACGCGCCTGTTCAACCTCGGCATCGAGCCGTATCTCGTCGGCGCCACCGTCTGCGGCGTGCTCGCCCAGCGCCTGGTGCGCAAGCTCTGCCAGGTCTGCAAGGAACCATACCAGCCCTCCGTCACCGAAGCACTGGCGTTTGAGAAAACCGTCGGCCCCGTCGAGACCCTCTACCGCCCCAGGGGCTGTCCCCGCTGCCACTCGCGCGGCTTCACCGGGCGCATCGGCATCTACGAGCTGCTCGTCCCCGACGACAACATGATCGAGCGCATCAGCCAGGGCGCCTGCCTCAACGAAATCCGCGAGCTGGCAAAAGCCCTGAAGATGCGCCCGCTGCGAGCCGACGGCATGGAGAAGATCAAGGCCGGCCTCACCACCATGGATGAGGTCTACCGCGTTACCGCCTGAGCCGCCATGACCACCTTCGCCTACACAGCACGTGATGCCGCCGGCCAGCCCCTCAGCGGCACCCTGCCGGCCGAGAACATGGGCCAGGTGATCCAGACCCTGCGCTCCCAGGGAAAGTACCCCGTCTCCGTGCGCCCCGTGGAAGAACCCACGGTCGCTGCGCCGACCGCCTCGCGCGGCGGCATCCGCGTGCGGCGCGCCGACGTCA
>Ga0209101_1001050_pt1 | contig 21512 bp, 23 predicted proteins | sample ConPoolayeCmetaG_FD_185481 | JGI IMG/M metagenome (GOLD analysis project Ga0209101, IMG submission 185481) | Hot spring microbial mat communities from California, USA to study Microbial Dark Matter (Phase II) - Cone Pool mat layer C metaG... ...
CACCAAGGCGGTGCGCGCCGTGTTCTTCATTGACCCCCAGGGGATCATCCGCGCCATCATCTACTACCCCCTCAGTCTGGGCCGCAACTTCGATGAGCTGTACCGTGTCCTCATCGGCCTCCAGACGGCGGATGCCTTCTCGGTGGCGCTGCCGGCGGATTGGCGGCCCGGCGACGATGTCATCGTGCCGCCCCCCGGTTCGTGCGGCGTCGCCAGGGAGCGCATGGAGCAGGGCCAGCCAGATATGCACTGCTATGACTGGTTCTTCTGCACCAAGAAGCTCGACAAGGAGAAGGTGCTGAGCACGATCCTGAAAAAGTAAGGGTCGTCTGGCAACCGCAATAGGGCGCAGAGCGCGCAGATACACGCCGGTCTTTCTGATCCGCGAAAATCTGCGCTCATCCGCGTCCCGCTAAAAACTATAGGAGGATTACCATGCCAGAGTTGAGCGATTTCGTCCAGAAAGCGGATTGGAAAAAGGAAAAGCACGTGCCGGTCATCGAGTGCCCGGACGCGGTGAAGGCCGGCGAGGTCTTTGAGGTGCGGGTCAGCCTGGGCAAGGAGATCGCCCATCCCAACACCGTGGAGCATCACATCGCCTGGATTGACCTGTACTTCCATCCCGAGGGCGCCAAGTTCCCGCACCAGGTGGGCCACTTTGAGTTCACCGCCCACGGCGAGTCCACCGAAGGCCCGAACCTGGGGCCGGTCTACACGCACCACACGGTCGTCGCCGCGATGAAGACCAGCCAGGCCGGCACGCTCCACGCCCTGGCCTTTTGCAACATCCACGGGCTATGGGAGAGCAGCAAGCCCGTGGGGTTGGCCTAGGGCCACACCAGCCACGAATTACACGAATACCACGAAGGACACCAGGGACACAAAGGACCGGCAAGGGCAAGTTCCAAAAGAATCCTTCGTGTTCCTTCGTGTCCTTTGTGGTTTTTAATACAGGTAAGTCGTTACAACGATTCGTGTCATTCGTGGCAGACTGGAGGTCGGTCATGAAGGTCGTGGTCTACACCACACCCACCTGCCCGTACTGCACTCAGGCGAAGGAGTTTCTGACGCGGCGCGGCGTGCGTTTTGTGGAAAAGGACGTGTCTCGAGACCCGGCCGCGGCCCAGGAGATGATCCGCATCTCCCAACAGCGCGGCGTGCCGGTCATCACCGTGGACGGCCAGGTGGTGGTGGGCTTTGACCGGGCCAGGCTGGAGCAATTGCTGGCCGGGGGCGCTTCGGGCGAGAGACGTCGCCTGGGCCTGGCCGTGGCCGACGCGGAGAAGCGCGCCGGGATGCCGGGGGCCTACGTGGGCCGGGTGACGCCGGGCAGCGTGGGCGACGAGGCCGGCCTGCGCGCCGGCGACGTGATCATCGCCCTGGCCGGGCAGCCGGTGGGCAGCGCCGCCGAGCTGGAGGCCATTGCCCGCCAGGTCCAGCCGGGCCAGCGCGTGCCCATAGTGTACACCCGGGCCGGGCAGACCTTCCAGGCCGTGTTGGTGTTCTAATGCGGTTCTGCGGCAGTTGACGCCTCATCTCACGCGATGTATAATGTGATGTATACCGGGTGTCGAGGAGGGCGGCCATGACCATGGTACGCAAGCAAGTATACCTGAAGCCTGGGCAAGAGGCGCGGGTCAAACAACTGGCGGCCATCTTGCATATCACCGAGGCCGAGGTTATCCATCAGGCAATAGACCAACATGAGATCATCCAGTTACGTGGCCGGCGAGATCCAGGCGCGTGGGAGCGCGAGCGAGAGTTCATGAAACAATGGATGGCGCGGGGGACAACGCCAGGTGGTCGAAACTGGAAACGAGAGGATGTCTACGAGGAGCGTTTGGCGCGCTATGAGCGGTAGCATTCTGCTCGATACCAATGTTTTGGTCTATGCCTATGACTGCTCAGAGCCGATCAAGCAGACGCGGGCGTGGAGTGTGCTAGACCAGTTAGCCACCCTGGGCTTAGGCGTCGTTACAACTCAAGTGTTGGGCGAGTTCTTCGTCGTTGTGACCCGCAAATTGAAAACTCCGCTGTCTGTGGCGGAGGCCAGCGAGCGTGTGCAGAATCATGTTCGGACCTGGACTGTGGTTGAGCTGACCGCGCTCGTGGTTCAAGAGGCGATCCGGGGTGTACGCGACCATTCGATGTCTTACCATGATGCTCAGATCTGGGCTGCGGCCCGGCTCAATCAGATCCCGGCGGTGTTCAGTGAGGACTTGCCCTCCGGTAGCGTCGTCGAGGGCGTGCAGTTCGTGAATCCGTTTGCTGATGATTTTGATCTGAACGATTGGGTGCTTTAGTGTATTCAGAGGGTTCAATGGACAATAGTTTCATCGTCCGCATCCTCCGCGAGAGCAAGACCATCGCCGTGGTGGGGCTGTCGGACAAGCCGGACCGGCCCAGCTACCGCGTGGCCAAGTACCTGCAAGACCACGGCTACCGGATCATCCCGGTGAACCCGACCCTGACCGAAGTGCTGGGCGAGCGCGCCTACCCGGACCTGCTGGCCATCCCGGAGCCGGTGGACGTGGTGGACATCTTCCGCCAGTCCGAGGCCGTGCCGCCCATCGTGGAGCAGGCCATCGCCATAGGCGCCAGGGCGGTATGGATGCAGGAGGGCGTGGTCCACGAGGCCGCCGCCGCGCGCGCCCGGCAGGCCGGCCTGGACGTGGTGATGGACCGGTGTATGTTCAAGGAACACCGCCGGTTCGCGTGAAGCGTCAAAACGTCAAGCGTCAAGCGTCAAAACGTCAAGCGTCAAATATCAAATGAAAGAGGGGGAAAACGAGCATGAAGAAGTACGAGTGCAGCGTATGTGGGTACGTCTATGATCCGGAGAAAGGCGACCCGGACGGCGGCATCGCGCCGGGCACAGCCTTCGAGGACCTGCCGGACGACTGGGTCTGCCCGGAGTGCGGCGCCACCAAAGACATGTTCGAGCCGATGGATTAGCGTAGCCGGGGTGGGCGACGCAGGATGCATCGCCCGCCCCGTTTTTGCATCGGACGCAGATACACGCTGATCTGTCCAGGCAATCTGTGTGCATCTCTGCGTGCGGGTTTTTCGGCAACGGAGTAAAACACCATGCCTGCTATCGAGATTCGCCCCGGCATCTACTGGATCGGGGTCAACGACCGCACGACGGACCTGTTTGAAGGGCTGTGGCCCATCACCCAGGAGGGCGTTTCGTACAACTCTTACCTGGTGGATGGCGACAAAAAGGCCCTCATTGACCTGGCTAAAAGTTTCAAAACCGACGAGTTCCTGAGCCAGGTGGCCGAGGTGGTGGACCCGGCGGCGCTGGATTATATTGTCATCAACCATATGGAGCCGGACCACACGGGTATTCTACAGACCATGCTGCGGCTCGCGCCCCAGGCCACCGTCCTGCTCACCGAGAAGGCGCGGGAGATGCTGGCGGCCTTCTACCAGGTCACAGACAACGTGCGCGTCGTGACGGACGGCGAGACGCTGGCGCTGGGCAGCCACACCTTACAGTTCCTCTCCACGCCCTTCGTCCACTGGCCGGAGACGATGATGACCTGTGAGGTCAGCCAGCAGGTGCTGTTCACCTGTGATGCCTTTGGCGGGTACGGGGCGTTGCGGGGGGCCATCTTTGACGACGAGTGCACTGACCCCGCGTTCTACGAGCGGGAAGCGTTGCGCTATTACGTGAACATCGTGGCCGTGTTCAGCCGGCCAGTGCTGAAGGCCATCGAAAAGCTGAGCAGCGTGCCCGTTCAGGTCATCGCGCCGTCGCACGGGCTGATCTGGCGGCAGAACCCGGGCCGGATCGTGGAGCTGTATCGCCAGTGGGCCGGCTACGCCACCGGCCCGGCCGAGGCCGGGGTGACGTTGCTCTACGGCTCCATGTACGGCAACAGCGAGAAGATGATGAACGCCGTGGCTCAGGGTATCTCCGGGGCCGGCGTGCCGGTGGAGATCTTTGACGTGGCCCGCACGCACGTCAGCTACATGTTGCCGTCGCTGTGGGTGAAGCGGGGCGTAATCGTGGGCGCGCCCACCTACGAGGGCGGCCTGTTCCCGGCCATGGTCCAGGCGTTGGACATGGCCGCTCGCAAGCACATATACAACCGCCAGGCCGCGTATTTCGGCTCCTACGGCTGGGGCGGCGGCGGCCGCAAGGAGTTCGAGCGGCTGGCCGGGTTGCTCAAGTGGGACGTGGTGGATACCTTCGAGTTTCGCGGCGGGCCAACGAAGGCGGATCTGGAGAAGGGCCGGGAGTTCGGCGCGCGATTCGCTGAACTGATCAAGGGGTGAGTACCGTGGAAGCCACGATGGCCGCCATCGAAATGACAGGGACCATTGACGAGCACCGACGGCTTAGATTGGATGAGACGTTGCCAGTGCCCGGCCCCATGCGTGTCCGCGTGATCGTCCTGTATCCGCTCCATGACGAATGGGATGAAACAGAATGGCTCCAGGTGGCCGCGCGTAATCCGGCCTTTGCCTTCTTGCACGATCCGGCCGAGGATATCTATTCCGTAACCGATGGGGAGCCGTTCTGTGACCAGGTATAAAGTCGTGCTGGTCCCTTTCCCGTTCGACGATCTCTCTAGCAGCAAGGTTCGACCAGCCGTCTGCCTGACGGACCCTATCGGACCGTATCGCCATGTGGTTCTCGCTTTCATCACCAGTCATGTCCCAGCAGACTTGTTGGCGACCGATCTGGTCATTGATGCCCATGACCCTGATTTTGTATCCACAGGGCTACGGGTTTCTTCCACGCTCCAGTTACATCGTCTGATGACCGCCACTACGATGTTGCTCCTACGCGAGCTGGGTACTCTGTCCCCCAGAATGCAGACCCAGGTCGAGGCTCGGCTTCGAAAGCTGTTCGGCCTGGAGTAGGAAAAGACGTTCACGGAGGCTACCATGAGCTTCGTCATCATCGGCAACGGCGCGGCCGGCATCACCGCCGCCGCCCAGATCGCCCAGGCTGCTCCCGGCAACGCGATTGACGTGTATACCAACGAAAAGTACCCGTATTACCCCCGGCCTCGCCTGCCGGAGCTACTGGCCGGCACGATCCAGGTCGAAGACCTGTACTTCCACAACGACGCCTGGTACGAGCGGCGCGGCATCCGGGTGCACCTGGGCGCGCCGGCCGCGGCCATCGCCCCGGACCGTCACGAGATCACCCTGGGCAACGGGAAAGCCGTGCTCTACGACCGGCTCCTCCTGGCCGCCGGCGCGCGCAGCTTTGTCCCCCCCATCACCAACGCCGACAAGCTCCAGGGCGTCTTTACCATGCGCAACATAGACGACGTGCTGGCGATCCGGGCCTATGCCGCCGGCAAGGAGCAGGCCGTGGTCATCGGCGGGGGGCTGCTGGGGCTGGAGGCGGCGCGCGCCCTGCGCCAGTTGGGGCTGGACGCGACCGTGGTGGAGTTCGCCCCGTATCTGCTGCCCCGCCAGCTTGATGCGGAAGGCGCGGCCATCCTCACCGCGATCATGGAAAACCTCGGCCTCCAGGTCGTCGCCAACGCGGCCACGGAGTCCATTCTGGACGACGGCGCGGGGAGGGCCAGGGGCGTGGCCCTGAAAGACGGTCGCACGCTGGACGCGGACCTGGTGCTCATCTCGGCCGGGGTGCGCAGCAACCTGGACCTGGCCCGGGCGGCCGGGATCGCCGTCAACAAGGGCGTGGTAGCCGATGTGCACATGCAGACGGACGCGCCGGATGTGTTCGCCGCTGGCGACGTGGCCGAGTTCAACGGCATCGTCTGGGGCATCGTCCCGGCCGCGCTGGAGCAGGGCCGCGTGGCCGGGCTGAACATGGCCGGCCAGGAGACCGCGTACACCGACATCACTCCGTCCAACACGCTCAAGGTGGCCGGCGTGGACCTGACCAGCGTCGGCAATGTGAACCCGCAGGGCGAGGGCTACGAGCAACTGCGCCGGACCGATCGGGATAACGGTATTTACAAGAAATTCGTGCTACAAAATGGCCGACTGGTCGGCGCGATCCTGCTGGGCGACCCGAAGCCGGTAGCGGTCGTGAGCAAGCTGGTGGCGGCGAAGGCGGATGTGGGCGCATACCGGGCAGATTTGGTGCAGGATGACTTTGACTGGAAGAGCGTGATGCGTAAAACGTAAAACGTCAAACGTCAGGCGTCAGATGTGCCCGGCGATGCCGGTGATGTTTCACGTTTGACGTTTTGACGAGACGGGAGGTCACGATGAAAAACCCGATCCTGCGCGCCATCGCCTTCTTCGTGCGGCGGCTGCTGGGGAGCATCGCCAGCGTGCCGGTGATCATCACGCTGCTGTTCTGGGTGTTTCAAGTTGGCCCTGGTGGCACGATGTGGGTATATCAATTGCTGCCGGTCGAAATCCAGCGTCGGATCATCCGTGATTATGGATTGGACCAGCCCATACTGACGCAGTATGTCAACTTCGTAGGCCGCATGTTGACTGGGAATTATGGGACCTCGTTCTCGTCGAGCGGGGCGGCTGTGGGGGATACAATCGGCGTTCGATTGTCGAACACCCTCCAATTGTGGGGGGTGGCGATGCTGTTCGTCCTGCTGCTGTCGCTGCTCATCCTGGGCCTGGGCCTGGCGGTGCTGTGGCTGCGCGGCCGGGCGCCCCTCTTGGGCAACGGTCTGCGGCGGCTGGGGCAAGGGATCGCCTCCCTGAAACTTCTGGTGCCCACCCTGGCCGTCGGCGTGGTGCTGTTCGTCATCCTGGCGGTCAAGCTGCGAATCTTCCCGGCGGGTGGGATGTATGACCTTCGAATCGGGCCGGGCGACCCAGGCGATTTCCTCAAACACGCCATCCTGCCGGCCCTGAGCCTGGCGCTCCTGCCAGCCTACCTCCTGGCCCGCTCCCTGGCCGGCGAGTTCGCCCACTACGCGGAGCGGCGCAACGTCAGCCGGGGCTTGCTCATCGGACACGCCGCCGCGCGTTTCCTGGCCGACGGCCTGATCCAGGGCATCGGCATCCTGGGCGGCGTGCTCGTCATTGAGACGCTGTTCGCCTGGCCGGGCCTGGGCTATCTGATCACTCGCTCCGTGACGAACCGCGATTACCCGGTCATCGAGGGGAGCGTGATGACCCTCCTATGGCTGACTCTGCTCTTGCGGCTGCTCAGCGACCTGTTCCGCGCGGTGAGCCTGGGCCTGTCGGCCCGGCTGGACCGAGCAGCGGAGGAGGCAAAGCCCCGGCCCTCGCCAGCCCTGAACCGGGCCCTGGGCATCGCCTGGGTGGTGCTGGCGGTGTTGCTGCTGCTCGTGCCGTTGGTCGTCGGCCTGGGCGGGGCGTCCATCGCGCCTTATGATCCGGTCAAGGGCGTGCCATCTGCCGTCCGGCTGCCGCCGGGCACGGAACACCTCCTGGGTACCGACTCGCTGGGGCGGGACGTGCTGAGCCGGTTGCTCTACGCCACGCGCCGGGACCTGGGATTATCCCTCGTGGTGACGCTGGAGGCCTTCATCCCGGCCATGTTGGGTGGGTTGCTGGCCGGCCTCCTGGCCCGGTGCAGAGCCTTGTGGGCCGACCTGCTCGACGGGCTGGTGATGTTCCCGGTGGAGATGCTGGCCGCGCTGCCCGGCATGGTGCTGCTGGTGGTGGTATTGAGCAGCATGGTGGTGATGAACGTCAAAAAGACGCCTGTGGAGACCTTCACACTTGCCGTCGTCTTCTACACGCCGTTCTACACCATGCCGCGCCTGATGCGTCTGGTGCGAGAGGGGACGGCAACAGTTTCGTCACAGGGCGGGGTTGGCCGGGTGCTCCTGCGCCTCCTGGGAGTGGTGGTTGCTGCCTGGCTGATGGGGCCGGCATTGACTCTGTTCGCGCTGTTTACCATGTCGGTCCTGGGTCTGGGTGAAGCACCACCGACGGCCCAGTTGGGCAGCATGATCATTGAAAATCTGGCCTCCGCCCGAACGGTTAATTTGCCCGTGAGTGTGCTCGCCCCTGCTCTGGCCATCATCTTCTTGAGCGGCGGCTGGTTCCTGCTGGCCGAGACGGTGCTGAGCAAGGCCGGCGTGCACAGGCGGGAAAGTTGGTTGGACATCAACAGATAAAACGTGAAACGTAAGTTGTTATGCCTCACGTTTTACGTTTTACGTTTTTACGTTTTACGCCAGGAAAGGAGTACAGAAATGGCTGAAACTGAACAGACCGGCATCGTGGCCCTGCTCGTGGCCGACGCCAAAGACGAGCACGCGGCGGTTGTACAGTACCTCAACCACGCCTACGCCATGGGCGAGGGCGAACTGGCTGCCGAGATCGAGGCCATCGCCCGGGACGAGATGCGGCACTATGACTGGCTCTGCGAGGCCATCGTGGAGCTGGGCGGCGACCCGCCGGTGGAACGGGGGTTCGTGGACCGGGCCGGGGCCACCATCCCGGAGTGGATGCAGGCCGACGTGCGGGCCGAGGAGCGAGCCATCGCCCAATACCGGGCGCACCAGGCGGCTATCCAGGACCCGGCCCTCAAGCGACTCATCGAGCGCATCCTCTGGGACGAGGAATCGCACCGGGCCAAGTTCGCGCACTTTGTGGAGAAGGCGCAGATGGAAGGGCTGATCCCACCCACGCCAGAGGCGGCTGTGGATACGGCCGGCACAGGCCGGGTGCGAGACATCCTGAACCAGGGCATCCGCCACGAGTACACGGTGATCCTGCAATACCTGTATCACTCGTTCCTGATGCCGGAGTGCGAGGTGGGCCGCGAGATGGAGATGCAGGCCATCAACGAGATGCAACACCTGGGCTGGCTGGCCGAGGAGCTATCCGGCCTGGGCGGCCAGCCGGAGATCGAGCACACTGAGATCGACCTGTCCCAGGAGACCCCGGCCATGCTCCGGGCCGACATCGCCGCCGAGCGCGCCGTGGAGCAGGTCTACAGCAGCCAGCTCCAGGAGATCGAAGACCCGGACCTGCGGGGCCTGGTGGACATGATCCGCAAGCACGAGGCCTACCACGCCGAGGTGTTCACAGATTTGCTGGCGGAAGTGGAGGCGGAGCAGCGGAAGGGCGGAGGAGCGGAGGAGCCGGGGGGCGGAGGAGCAGAGGAGCGGGGGAGTAACCTGCTGGGTCAGTTCACTGTCGGTAGCCTGCTAGGAAACAAGTAACCAATGGTTTCCGGAATTCGCCAGAATCCAGTAACCAGTAACGAGTGACAAGCAACAAGCCAACAAGGAGGGTATCATGGCAGATTTTCTCATGCGCGAGGACGCGCCCCTCACTCCGGCGGAGTGGGCGGCGATTGACGAGATGGTGGTGAACGTGGCCCGCAAGCAATTGGTGGGTCGGCGGTTCGTGCCCCTGGCCGGGCCATTCGGGGCCGGCGCGCAGGTGGTGCCCGTGGGAGCCGGCGACGACCGCGCCTTCATCCCCGTCACCACCATTCAACACGACTTCAAGCTGGCCTGGGCCGACGTGGCGCACAGCCGGCAGTACGGGACGCCGCTGGAACTGGCCCCGGCGGCGATGGCAGCGGCAGCCTGCGCCCAGGCCGAAGACAAGATGATCTTCGCCGGGCTGATGAAGGCGAAGGGCGTGCTCAAGGAAAAGCTGGGTGACTGGGGCACGGTCGGCCAGGCGTTCGCGGACGTGGTCAGGGTCACCGGCAGGCTGGTGGAGGCTGGCGCCTACGGCCCCTACGCGGTGGTGCTGCCCCCGGCCCAATACGCCCTGCTGCATCGAGTCTACGGCGAGGTCGGCCAACTGGAGATCGCCATGATCCGCGAGGCCGCGACGGGCGGCGTGTTCCAAAGCCCGGCGTTGGCCCCGGATCAGGCGCTGGTGGTCTCCCTGGAGCCGCAGAACTTTGACCTGGCGGTGGCCCAGGACCTGGTGACAGCCTACCTGGGGCCGGACGGCCTGGACCATGCCTTCCGCGTCTTTGAGAAGCTGGCCCTGCGCGTCAAGCGGCCGGCGGCCATTTGTTGTCTGACCAGGTAGTCGCGTGCAAAGTTGCCACGCCCCTTCGGGGTGCGTGGCAACTTTGTTCAAGGAGAATTCATGCCCGATCTTGTCGGCAAGGTCAAGCGCGCCCTGAGCCGGGGCGATGAGAGACCCAAAATCCGCATCTACACCCAGCCCACGTGCCCGGCCTGCCATTCGGCCAAAGCCTACCTGAACCAGAAGGGCGTCAAGTACCAGGACATTGATGTCACGAAAGACCACGAGGCCCTGCACGAGATGATCCACCTCTCCGGCGTGCGGGCCACGCCAGTCCTGGTCATCGGCGAGCGCGTCCTGACCGGCGAGCCAGACCCGGCGGCCATTGACGAGGCGCTGGCAGCGGTTGGGTTGCTGTAGGCGGCATCTCTTGGCACCTGGGGCAAGCCTGGCGAAGGTTTGGTTGCCTCGTGCCCACGCTCCGCGTGGGCACGAGGCAGGCGAGACTGCCTGCTCACAGGCGGAACGGCAGTACAGATCACCTGATCGGGTCATTTTGGTCTATACCCCGTGAACCGTTCTGCTCACTTCACCCGCGCCCTGGCGCTCCTGGCGGCCGGCCTCCTTCTCACCAGTACGCTCCTCGTCGCGCAGCCATATCCCCCGCCCTGGCGCGACATCAGCGCCGGCATCCGCCTCTCGGCCGTGATCCACGCGCTGGCCGTCTCCGCAGACGGGCGCACCCTCTACGCCGCTGCCTATGAGCCGGGCGGCCTGGCCCAAAGCACCGACGGCGGGCACACCTGGCAGCGTGTGGACATCGGCCGGCGCATCCCCCTGAGCGTGGCTGTGGCCCCCGACGACGCGCGCTGTGCCTACGTGGGCCTCGTGGACGGCGCGCTGCACTCCGGGGACGGTGGTCGCACGTGGACAGAGGTCCCAGCCCTCGCCGGCCTCTCGGTCAACGCCTGGCTCTTCGCCCCCGATGGCGCGTTATACGCCGGCACCTCGGCCGGCCTGCGCATCAGCACTGACAGCGGCAAGACCTGGGCTTCGCCGGCCGGCGCACCCGATAGCGCCGTCCTGTGCCTGCTGTTGGACCCGGTGGATCGCCAGACCCTCTACGTGGGCACAGATATAGCCGGCCTCTACATCCGTGATAGGGCCGGCTGGCGCGGCGGCGGGCAGGGCCACGTGAACGGCATGGTGGGCGATCCGGCCACCGGCCGCGTCTACATCGTCGCTTTGCACCGCCTCTTTTACACCACTGATACAGGCCACACCTGGCAGGAGATCCCCGGCCCACCCCTCAGCTCGTCTCTCCTCTCCCTGGGTCTGACGAGCACGGCCAGCGGGCCGATCCTCTATGCGGGCGTAGACGAGGGCCAGGGCCTCTACCGCTCCAGCGATGAGGGAGTCACCTGGCAGCGGCTTGACAGCCCGGCCTCCGCCGGGAGCTTATGCGGGTCCACCGTCCTGAGTCTGCTGGCCCTGGACGAGGGGCGCATCCTCGCCGGGACCAATGGTGCCGGGCTGTTCGTCTCCCCGGATGATGGCACCACCTGGCAGCCGGCCGGCGTGCCCCTGGGCACGCCCCGGCTCGCCGCCATCCTGCCCCATCCCACGCAGCCGGGCCTCCTCTTCGCCGGGGCCTCCGATGGCGTCTATCGTTCCACGGACGCGGGCGCATCGTGGCGGCGCGTCACCGGCGCGTTGGGCCGGCTGGACGTGCTGGTCCTGGCTGTCCAGCCCCGCGACCCGCGCACCATCTACGCTGGCGCGTACACCGGTGTCTATCGCTCCATGGATAGCGGCGACACCTGGCACCCCTGGATGACCGGCATCCCGGATGTCACAGTCTACTCGTTCACCTTCGACCCGGCCGACCCGCTCACCATCTACGCCGGCACGCGGGGCAACAACGTCTGCCGGACCATGGACGGCGGAGCCACCTGGGCGCCCATCCACCACGGCCTGGAGACGCTATCGGCCTTCTGCGTGCATGTGGACGCGCGAGACCCCCGGCTGCTCATCATCGGCACCGTGGAGGGTGTATATCGCTCGACAGACAGGGGAGAGTCGTGGGTGAAGCTGGAGGGGCCACTGGCCGGGCTGACCGTGTTCTGCCTGCTGGAAACCGAGGGGCGGCTGTACGCTGGCGCGACGGATGGGGTCTATGTCAGCCTGGATCGGGGAAGCACGTGGATGGCGCAAAGCGAGGGGCTGGGGGCGCGCACCGTGGTCTGCCTGGCGCGAGACCCGGCCCGGCCGGCCGTGCTCTACGCCGGCACCGAGGGCGCGGGCGTCTACCGCAGCACAGATGGAGGCGTCTCCTGGCAATCGTGGGCGCGTGGCCTGGAGGAGGCGAGCGTCTACGCCCTGGCCCTCGACCCGTTCGACCGCACGCGGCTCTACGCGGCCACCGACCGGGGCGCGTTCGTGCTGGCAGCCTGGACGCCGTGATATGGAGCGGAGGCGCAGAGGAGCGGAGGTGCAGAGGAGCAGGGTGCACCATCGCTCCCCGGCCTCTACCCGCCTGCGGCCATCCGGGAGACCGCTGCCAGCGCGGCCCACAGGATGCAGCAGGCCAGCGTGCACAGTATCAGCCCGGCGATGGCCGTGGCCCGGCGCTGTCGCCGGGGAAAGAACGCCGCCACCCCCAGTAATCCACCGATGAGCGAGAGAAACGCCATCGTCAGCGCGCAGATGTACATGGGCACGCCGGTGGCCTGGATGATCTGCCACTGGATGCTCGTGGCCGTGCACAGGGCCAGGCCGAACATCGTGGTGGCCCCCAGGATGCCGATAACCAGGCTGGCGTTGCCCAGCGGGTTGCCCTCGGCGGGCAGCGGCACGATGGCCGGCGGCGGTTGAGGGGCCGGGGGTGGCGGCGTGGTCAGCATGCTGCCGCAGTGTTTACACTTCACCGCCACGGCCAAAATCTCCTCGCCGCAATACGGACAACGTTTAGTGGGTTCAGTGGTCGCCATGTTCACCTCCAAATCAGGGCCTGGATATATCATACCACGTTCCAGGTGTTTTGTAAATATGGGAGTCAACGTCTTGTGCACAGAGGCCCCGTGATGGCGAAATGCGGCGGTGATATACTCCCACCGTCGCCCCAAACACAACAACGAATGGGGAAAGAAACGAATTGTAACCACCTACCCTCCCGCAGGTTTGGGCACAATGACTGGACCAGACGCCGCAGGCGCGCCCAGGTCCGGTTGCATCGGTTGCCAGCCCCTTTCTAACCTGCGGGAGGGTTCAGGGTAAGCAGTTACGAATGGGGAAAGAAACGAATTCCACGCGTTCTATTCGTTGATTTCCCAATTCGCTATTGTGTCCCCCGGCAGCGATGTCCCGCGAACTCTTGCAATGCGATCAGTCTTCACTTTGACACAGCCCTGGGTGGGGAACGCGTGTTCTTGCCAATAAGGATACCTTGTTGTATAATTGACCTGGGTAGCTCAGTTTAAGGCACGAGTTTACAACAACAGCGAGGTGTGCGATGTTCATGCTCGCGGCAGGTTTGCCCGGCCCAGGCCGGACTGGGTCACCCGCCGCCGGGCGCGGGGTCGCAGACCCCGCGCGAGCACATATTATAACAGGAGGTATGTACCATGAATAGCAAAGCCAGCACCGGATTTGCATTTTTGGCCGGCTTGATCTTGGGCGGACTCACGGGGGCTGTGGTGGCCCTGCTCTTCGCGCCGCAGTCGGGAGAGGAAACCCGTCGCCAGCTCCAGGAGAAGGGTATCGAACTACGGGAGCGAGCAGAGACCAGCGCGGCCCAGGTCCGCGAACGGTATGAGGACCTGGCCGTTGAGGTCCGGGCTAAAGCAGAGGAGGTCTCTGAACGAGGCCGCGAGATCCTCGAAACCCGGAAAGCCCAACTCCAGGAAGCGGTGGAAGAAGGCAAGAAACGAGCCGAAACGGTCAAAGAAGAACTTAAGGGCAAAACAGCCAAAAAGACCCCCGAGACCACGGCCTAGCCATTGCCTGGGAGACAGGCCCGGTTTTCTGCCCGCCGTCAGACAGGTATAGCCAGGCTGCTGCCCGGAAGGTGCTTTCATGGGTCGGCCCGTCATCATTATCACCGATTCGGCTGCCGATGTACCCCCGGACCTGGTTGAGGAATTGGGGATTCGCGTGCTCCCGTTGACCCTGCATTTTGGCCCGGAGACGTACCGCGATGGTGTGGATATAACCAACCAGGAGTTCTTCCGGCGGCTGCGCGAGTCTACGTCGTTGCCCACCACATCTCAGGGCACACCCGGCCAGTTTGCTGCCCTGTATCAGGAGGCCGTGGATGCCGGGTACGACGTGTTGGTCGTGGTGCTGGGAGGCAAGATCAGCGGCACAGTGGACGCGGCCCGGCTGGCGGCCGGGCCATGGGGGCCGGCCCGCATCAGGGTGGTGGACTCGAACCAGGTGAGCCTGGCCTGCGGCTGGTTAGCTATCGTCGGGGCCAGGGCGGCCCGGGCCGGCGCGCCCCTGGACGAAGTAGAAGCCGTGGTGCGGGACCGGGTGCCGCTGGCCCGCCTCTATGCCGTTTTTGATACGTTAGAGTACCTGTATCGCGGGGGACGAATCGGTCGGGCCTCGGTCCTCATGGGCACGCTGTTTCAGATCAAGCCCCTGATCACCCTGGAAGATGGCGAGGTGACGCCGGTTGCCAGGCCACGTACCTGGGGCAAGGCCCTGGAGAAGATGGTGGAATTGATCACGGCCGCAGCCCCGCTGGAGGAACTGGCGGTGGTCCATGCAGACGCACCGGCGCGGGCAGGGCAACTGGTGGATATGCTGAGCGTTCACTGGCCGCGAACAGCGATCCGCGTTTGCGAGGTGGGAGCAGTATTGGGGACACATACCGGACCGGGGACGGTGGGGGCCTGCTTTTTGCGCGCGCGGTGATCGTGGCCCCCCTTCGCGGCAATCCGTTCGATCCGTATGGAAAAAGTTGCTCAACGCGGCGACCACGTCTGTGACCCCCAGCCCACCCAGTCCGGCCTGGGCCGGGGGCTGGACTGGGTGGCAAGCCGTAGGGAGTGCGACCCGCCGCTCCGCGCTCGGCAGCCACAGAAGCCTCTGCTCCTTGTGTGACCCGTTGTCCAAAGTGCTATACTGCACCCTGTCGGCCCCTGTAGCTCAGTGGACAGAGCAGCGGTTTCCTAAACCGCGTGTCGGGCGTTCGAGTCGCCCCAGGGGCACCAAAGCCGTCAAGCCTCCCCAGTGGGAGGCTTTTGGTTTGCGCTAATCGAGAGCCAGAGTAGACGAAATGCCACAAACATGTTACAATGGGCTTACCCTACCGCAGGTTACAGCCGGTCATTGTGGTGTGTTCTGGTCCCCTCCAACCTGCGGGAGGGCAGGCAGTACGGGTGCAGGTGCATGGCCGCTGCTGGCTGAACCATACCACTATGAAGAGGTGAAAACATGTTCGCAAGGATCGTGATCCGCTGGGTCATCAACGTACTGGCTCTCCTGGCTGCTATCTGGCTGATCCCCGGCATCGAGTTCGTGGGGGAAAAGTGGTGGATGTTGATCATCGTGGCGGCCATCTTTGGCCTGGTGAACGCCCTGATCCGCCCGATAGTGATGGTATTCAGTTGCCCGTTGCTGATCCTGACCCTGGGCCTGTTCACCCTCATCATCAACGCGGCCATGCTCAGTCTGACGGCCTGGATCTCGAACGAGGTCTTTAACCTGGGTTTTATCGTCAAAAACCCATGGGCGGCCGTCCTGGGGGCCCTGGTAGTGAGCGTGGTCAGCTTTTTCCTCACTCTGGTGTTGCAGGAACCACGCGATTAGCGCATCGTACCTTCAGGGGCCTGCAAAGCCCAAAATTGACAACCCGCACCGAATGCGGTAAGATATGGGCGCAGGAGGTAGATGTGACCCTGGACCTGTGCGCCGTCAGCCGGCAAATCCGGGCCATGACGGTGGAGCTGAAGGATAACGAGTCCGATTTTCTGGACCGGGTCACCCGGGCACGGGAGGCCCTGAATCGTTGGGCGGACCGTCATGAAGTCTTGCGCGCCCTGGTGGAGGAGCAGGCCAGCAGTTTGCGCGGGGCGGCGGCCCTGGCTGCTCTACCGCTGGAGCGTCTCACCGCCCGTTATGCCGTGCCCCCTGTCCCCGGCCAGCACATCGTCCTGGCCGCCGATAGCTCGACGATCCCCCCGGATCGGCACAGCACAGCCGTATATTATCTCATCAATGTGGGGAGCACCGTCCTGCATTACGGGGAGACCCCGGCGGCCTTCCTGGATAGTCGCCCGAACCTGTATTACCGCGAACAAGACCTGATCATCAAGGGTGAAGAAGAAGTGCCGGTCCGGGGTAGTCGGTTGGAGATCAAGAGTATCCTGAGCGAGGTCGAGCAGCTCGTGGCCCTGGCCCAGGCCAGGCCGACCGGGCAGCCAGCCGTGGCCTTGCTGGACTATCCGTTGATCCTCTGGATACTGGAGGAGAACAAGGATTTTGTCCAGCGGTATTTCCTGGAACCGTATCTGGGTTTTCTGGAAGTGTTGCGAGAGCTGGACGTGCCCATCGCGGGTTATGTGAGTCAGCCGCGTTATGCCGAAGTCGCCGGCCTGGCGCGGGTGGCCTTGTGCCCGGAGCAACCGCCCGCGTGCCGACCCTGCCTCAAGCGTGATACCTCGCCACCGTGCGATGTGATCGCCCGGGTTATGGACCGGGACATCTTTGCCGTGCTGGCTCCCGGCGAACGCACCGGCCTGTTCCTCAGCCGCTCCGAGATCCTGAAAAGATACCCGGCGACCATCTGCTTCTTTTACCTGAACGTGGGCCATGAGATCGCCCGGGTGGAGGTTCCCTTCTGGGTCACCCGCAACCCGGCATTGTTGGACCGGGTCCATGCCGTGATCTATGACCAGGCCCAAAAGGGCAACGGGTATCCCTACGCCCTGGCCCGGGCCCATGAACAGGCTGTAGTGAGCTATATGGATCGAGAACGGTTTTCCGAACTGGTGACGTCTGCCCTGCTGCGCCAGGGCCTGCCGGTACGCCTTTCGGAGAAGCAGCGCAGCAAAGCCCGGCGAGCGGTATAGGGTTGAACCCAGTCGCTCGCGTGAAGCTCTGTAGATGAGGAGAGGAACCATCCGCCGGGATCAGGCCGGAGGCCCGGCTCTGGAGGTTTGCGGTGCGCTATCGGTTACTCATCAGTGGGCTATTCGTCGCGGTGATGGCGGCCGGTTGTGGTGACAGACCGGTACAGACCACGATCACGCCTTATCCCACCTACACGCCCTATCCCACCTACACGCCCCTCAGCCAGTTGCGCGGGCCGATCTGGCTGTGCCGTCACGTGGTCCAGCCCGGCGACACGCTGGACGGCCTGGCCAAGTATTACCAAACCACGGTCAAAGCCATCCAGCAAGAGAATAACCTGCAATCCGACGCCGACCTGCGCGTGGGCGATGTGATCCACATCCCGGTGGGGCGGATGGACTGCCCACCCACACCGACGCCCCGGCGTGTCACGCCTACCCCATCGCCAACAGGAGCGACCCGGCCCACGGCCATTACCCTGCAACAACGGGATTGTTTCCCCTGGGATGCGGCCAATAACTTCCTGGGGCAGACGGTGTGTATTGGCGGTTGGGTGGTGAGTTCTGAAGACGTGGCCGGCACAGTTTATTTGTATTTCAAGATGCCGTCCACCGGCCATTTTCGGGTGGTCATCCCCGCCGACGCGCGCAGTCGTTTCCCCGGTGATCCCCGGCAGTTGTACGATGGTCATCACATTCTGGTCCGCGGCCTGGTAGAGTCCGAGTTCAACGCGCCTCTGATCCGGCTCCGCGAACCAGCCAATATCCGGGTGTTAGAATAACTGGGAGGGGTATACCGTGAAATGTCCACACTGCGAGCACGAGATCAACGTAGCCATGTCTACCTGCCCCCATTGCGGGGCTGAGGTGATGAAGATCTGTCCCGCCTGTAAGAACTATGTGCGGGCAGAGTTGGATCACTGCCCCAGTTGCGGCGCTCCCCTGATCTCCATGGCTGAGGCCGTCCGCACTGTCCGGCCAGAACCAGCAACCCCGGCTGAACCGGCGGCGTTGGCGCACCAGCGGACCACGGCGGCTCCCGCCAGCCGGGCGACGATACGGGCCGGGCTGGGGACGCTGCCCCGGCTCGACCGGGGTAGATTGATCGCTCTGATCGTGGCCCTTATCATCTATGGTGGTCTGATCGGCGCCGCGACCTTGTTCCTGCGCTCCGGGGAGTCTATGCCGCTGTTGATCCTGGGGGCGATCATCGGCGGTGCGCTGGGCGCAGCCCTGGGGCTGGGCAAGGCCCTGGCCGGCCTGCCCCCGCATCACGATGACATCCTGGGGGACATCTGGCCCAGTCTGGCGGCCGGCGCTTTCACCGGTCTGTTCCTGACCTTTTTCGGGCTCCAGGAAGACCTTTTGGCCCCCGAAGTCCTCCTGGTGGCCGGAGCTGGCGCAGTGTTCGGCGTGCTCTTCAGTCTGGCCTTCTCCTGGGGCAGCGGACCGGAGGGGGCACAGGGCCTCCGGGGCATCGTCGGTCACCCGGTGGTGGGATTGTTATCAGGTATCTGTCTGGGTATCGGGGCGATGGTCGTTCTGGGCAACCTGGTGCTGCAACTGCGCCGGCCGGGGATGTGATTCGTGTTCGACACGCAACACGTCTCCCGCCAGGGAGGGTATCACACCCCATGAGAGTGCTACTGGTTAGCCCGGAACCCAACACCTGGAACTCGCGCAAACACCTGCCCCTGGGCCTGGGTTACCTGGCGGCAGTCCTGGAACGGGCCGGTCACACCGTCGTCATCTATGACGCGGCCGTGGAGGTGGAACCCCTGGCCCCGGTGTTGGCCCAGGGTTTCGACCTGGTGGGGGTGAGCGCGGTGACCCCCCTGATCTATGCGGCCTGGCAAGTCGCGGCCCAGGCGAAGGCTTTGGGTTATACCACCATCCTGGGTGGGCCTCACCTCACGCTCATGCCAGAGGAATCCCTCGTCCGACCAGAGGTGGACCTGGTGGCCCGGGGCGAGGCCGAGGATACCATCCTGGAGGTGATGGAGGCCCTGGCCGGCCAGCGCGATTGGTCGGACATCCTGGGTTTATCGTACAAAGGGGCCGACGGCACGCCGGTCCATAATCCCCCACGCCCCCTGCGCCAAGACCTGGACAGCCTGCCCTTCCCGGCCCATCACCTGTTCAAAATTGACCATTATACCAACCTTCAGCCCCTCACCGATGGCCTGGATCCCCAGGCACGGGCGTTCACCATTATCACCAGCCGGGGTTGCCCATATCAATGTATCTATTGCTCCAAGGCCATCACCGGCAACACCTGGCGGCCCCGCAGCCCGGAAAACGTGATCGCCGAGTGGCGTTGGCTGGTTCGGGACCTGCACGCCACCGAGATCGGGGTCACCGACGACGTGATGACCCTCAATCTGGACCGGGCCAAGGAGATCTGCCGTCGCCTCATCGCCGAGGGCCTGCACACCGTGCCCTGGATCACCGTTCACGGTATCCGGGTGAACAATGTGGACGCCGAGTTGTTCCAGCTCATGAAGCGGGCCGGGTGCAAGCGGGTGGGCTTTGGTGTGGAAAGTGGCAATCAGCGCGTGCTGGATTACATGAAGAAGCGGCAGACCATTGACGAGGTACGCCGGGCGTTCCGCTGGGCGCGAGAGGCCGGCCTGGAGACCATGGGCTTTTTCATCTTCGGGTTGCCCACCGAGACCGAGGAGACCATGGAGGACACTATTCGCCTGGCCCTGGAGTTGGACCCCGACCTGGGCAACTTTATGATGGCCGCGCCATTCCCCGGCACCGAGCTATACGACATCATCCAGCGGGAGGGGCGGTTGCTGGATAAGGACTGGACCAGCGCGGCTATCCACGACGAACATGCTCACTTTGAGATCGGCCCGCTGACGGCGGAGCTGGTAGAACGCAAATGGCACGAGGCTTACCGGCGGTTCTATATGCGCCCCGGTCGCATCTGGCGCAAAGCCACTCGCCTGGACACCTGGCGGCGACTGCCCCGGTACATAGCCGATTTCCGGCGCTTCTTTGTGGGGCGGTGAGCTTCCTGGCTCTCCCTGGCTTCAGAGTAGTCGCACACCACAAGGAGCAGAGGCTTTAGCCGGTCGTGCCCACAAGACCTGGCCCGCCTGAAGGCTCGACTCCAGAATTGTCGCACACCACAAGGAGTAGAGGCTTTAGCCGGTCGTGCCCACAAGACCTGGCCCGTCTGAAGGCTCGACTCCAGAATTGTCGCACACCACAAGGAGTAGGGGCTTTAGCCGGTCGTGCCCACAAGACCTGGCCCGCCTGAAGGCTCGACTCCAGAATTGTCCACAGTCCAGTGAAAACGAGGAGGATTGACATGCGAGACGAACTAACCGACTTGAGATCTCGAATCCAGGCTTTTATGGTGCGTCTTTGACATCGCCGGCAAACAGAACGAAGCCGCGCGATTGGAAGAACAGGCGGCCGATCCCAACCTGTGGGATGACCCGGCTCACGCCCAGGAGGTGATGCGCACCCTGGCCGATCTCAGAGAAGAGGTGGACCGCTGGACCAGCCTGGAACGGCGCGCGCAAGAGGCCCTGGACTTGCTGGAGCTGGCCGTCGAAGAGGGCGATGAGACCATCCTGGCCGACATCCAGGCCGAGGCTGAGGCACTGGCCCGGGAACTGGACGCCCTGGAGTTCCAGTTGCTGCTCAGCGGTCCTTACGATAAACGGAATGCCATCCTGGCGATCCATGCCGGGGCTGGCGGCACCGATGCCCAAGACTGGGCCGAGATGTTGCTGCGCATGTACCTGCGTTGGGCTGACCAGCGTGGCTTTCAAGCCGAGGTGGTGTCGCAAACCTATGGCGAGGAGGCCGGGATCAAAAGTGCCCTGGTCGAGGTGCTGGGTCCGTATGCCTATGGCTACCTCCGCGCCGAACGCGGCGTCCATCGCCTGGTCCGCCAGTCACCCTTTAATGCGGACCGCCTGCGCCAGACCTCCTTCGCCCTGGTCGAGGTCTGGCCAGAGGTGGAACAGGACCTGGAGGTGGAGATCCGGCCAGAGGACATCTCGTTCGACTTTTTCCGCTCGTCCGGTCCCGGCGGTCAGCACATGCAGAAGAACGCCACCGCCGTGCGCCTTATCCACCACCCCACCGGCATCGTCATCACCTGCGAAAGCGAACGGTCCCAGATGCAAAACCGGGAGACGGCCCTGCGTATCCTGCGCGCTCGCCTCCTGGAACTGAAACGCAAACAGCAACGCGAGGAGCAAGAGGCCCTCAAAGGCGAACACGTCAGCGCCGAATGGGGTCATCAGATCCGTTCCTATGTCCTGCATCCCTACAACATGGTCAAGGACCATCGGACAGAGCACGAGACCTCCAACACCACGGCAGTTCTGGATGGCGATATTGACGATTTTATCGAGGCGTATCTGCGCAATCAGGTGGGGCGTGAAACGTAAAACGTCATGCGTTTACACTGAGTTGACGCTTCTTTCCAGAACCTGAACAGTTTGCATAACGGGCTGCTCAGGGGGTTCAAACACCGGCTGCAGCCACTCGCTAATGGCCTGGTTTTCCAGGGCGGTCGTGGCCGCC
>Ga0209101_1001051_pt1 | contig 21505 bp, 15 predicted proteins | sample ConPoolayeCmetaG_FD_185481 | JGI IMG/M metagenome (GOLD analysis project Ga0209101, IMG submission 185481) | Hot spring microbial mat communities from California, USA to study Microbial Dark Matter (Phase II) - Cone Pool mat layer C metaG... ...
AGCAAAGCGTCCAGCGTATCAAACAAGGCGTCGCGGCGTTTTTGAAAGACGCGCGTGTACACCACTTCACGAAATTCAACAAGTCTGGTAACGTTATCTTTGGTAGAAGTTGGAGCTCTCATACCCCCAATTTTCTACCAAAGGGCCGTTTTGTTCAAGAATAAGGCAACTTAAAATTTTGTCTAAACTCGAGTAATACATAATGTAGTCAATTCCGAAAGATATACGTTTGGTCGGAGATTACACCCTCTACCAACCAACGCTCTTCAGGCGATGGCGTAAAATTGGTGCCGAGGGAAGCTGGGGGTAAGCGATGGTGGATGAAATATCATCTACGATTTACAAGAGAGGAAAAGCCTTTAAGGTATTTCCCTTGAGTGACAGCAACTTAACATCTTATTGCTCCCTCTATCAAGGAAAATTACCGGTCACCTTCTAACGGCACGCATCCGAGGATCCAGTGCATCCCGTAAAGCATCCCCGACCAGATTCCAGGCGAGAACGAACAACACCAGCGCGAAGCCGGGCCAAACCACTATATACCAATAATCGGCCAGACTGGAAATCCAGTTGCGGGCGAAACTAAGCAACTGCCCCCAGTCCGCATAACCCACTTCTACGCCAATCCCCAGGAAAGCCAGCGCAGCGAAACTCAGCACATAAGAGCCAACGTCCATAGAAGCAACGACAAGGGTGGGAAAGATAGCATTTGGCACGATATGGCGGAATAAAATCCTGAAGCCCCGTGCTCCCAATGCGCGAGCCGCCAGCACGAATTCGCGCTCTTTAAGTGAGAGGATATCCCCTCGAATCAACCTCGCGTACCCCATCCAACCGAAACCTATCAGAGATATAACGGCCGGATAAATGCTTTTGCCGAATCGTGGGACCAGTATGGTGGCCAGGATCAGGGCTGCCATCAGGAATGGCAATGTCAAAAAAATATCCACAATCCTCATCAGGATGTTATCTACTATCCCACCGTAATATGCGGCAATTGAACCTACAAGAACCCCAATAACAAGCGTCGCTAGAGTAATGGTGATGCCAACACGGAAAGCGGTTCTGGTCCCCCAGATCACCCCGTAGAAAATATCCCACTGACCACTGGCGGTACCTAATATATGTATCCAGCCGTCCGTCTTCATAATGAATCGCCACCAAAATGGCAAAGGAGGCGGGTTGCGTTTCCACTCCGATCCCATTGGGCGGGGGTCAGGGCTGAAACCGTCCCTCGGGATCCGATAAGGGTCCCGGCTGCTGGCAGGTGGTGCTATTATAGGTGCTGCAATCGCAACGAAGGCAAAGATAGCGAGTAACACCAGGCCCAAAATCGCCGCCGGCGTGGTAATCAACGCCCGAAAGGCGCGATAATTATCCGGTCCAACCAGCTTCTCCAGCCAGCCGACTTTTCGCAGGGCAGGGATTCCCGAATTCTGAATGGAGCTGTTATTCATCATACGGTGTCCCCCCAGAGAGATTTACCCCAGACGTACCCGCGGATCTATCACTGCATAAAGGATGTCCACGACTAAATTGGCCAGTATCAGGACCGTCCCGTTAAAGAGAGCAAATCCCAGCACTGTAACCACGTCAAGTTGAATAGCTGCCTGAGCAGCAGCGGAACCAATACCGGGATAGGTAAAAACTGTTTCAGTGATCACCACCCCACCGAGCAATCCTGCAACCATCAGCCCGGCGATGGTCACAACAGGAATCAGAGCATTGGGGCGAGCATGACGATTGATGACCAACCGCTCCGGTAGCCCTTTGGCCCGCGCTGTACGGACATAGTCCTGCCCTAAAACCTCCAGCATGGAAGAGCGTGTTATTCTTAGCAACAGAGCCCAGTTCAAGTAGGAAAGTGTCAGTATGGGCAATATCATGTGTTTGAGCGCATCCCAAAAGATGTCAAACCGTAGATTTAGCAATGCATCTATAGTGTGTAAATGGGTGTACTGATGAAACTGATCTGAGTTAACAATCGCGGATGCCCAATCCGATAGCCGACCAGGTGGGAACCATCTCAACTTGGCATAAAAAAACATCAAAACCAGCAGACCGAAAACAAAGGTGGGAAAAGACCAGCCGATGATACTGAAGACACGAGCAACCTGGTCAAAGAAGCGATTATGGCGCACGGCAGACTGGACGCCCAGCCAGATGCCCACACCAATAATCGGGACAACAGCCCAGAGGGCCAGTTCAGCGGTTGCCGGGAAGCGCTGGGCAATCAGGCTGGCCACCGGCTGGGAACCTACCCGGGAATAGCCCAGGTCGCCCCGCAGGATGCCACCCACACGCTTTCCCGTCACCGGGTCAATCCGGCCCACCAGCCAGTGCCAGTACTGAACGTAGATCGGTTGATCCAGCCCATATCGCTTGATGATCCCTTCTACTGCACCCTCCGTATGGGGGATTTCCCGCACGTAGAGGGCCGAGCGCTCCACCGGGCTGAGAAACTGTAACAGGCCAAAAATGATCACCGTCACTCCGAACAACAGGACTGGCAACAACAACAATCGGCGGATGATGTAAGCCGTCATCGGTTCTCCTTACAGGGAAAATTGGGGCAGGGGTGGGGCATCCACCCCTGCCCCAGGAAAGGCACAGCTACTTCTTGGAAAGGACGTAGAAGTACTGGCCCGGATAGATGGGGTTGTAGTACCAGCCCTCTACCCAGCGCTGCTCATAGCGGCGGCCCGTCGCCACGGCCAGGATGATCTGAGGAGCCAGGTCGTAGACCTTCTGGTTGAGTTCCTGGTAGATGGCATGCCGCCTGGCCGGATCGGTCTCCATGACGCCCTTGTTTATCAGCTCCTTAAATCCGGCCACAGCATCTTCGGGCAGGCTCTGCCGGCGGCCGTAGGTGCCGATCAGGTAGGGCACGTACCAGTTGTGCGGGTCATGGATGTCCTCCAGCCAGCCACTGATGAACAGCGGCAGGGTCCGGGCCCGCTGGTTGCGCAGGAACGTTGGCCACGGAAGACCCACGATCTCCACCTGGAACTTGTCATTCACCTGGGACAGATTGGAGGCCAGGATCTCCGCAACGGTCTGGCGAGTCACGTTGCCGGTGTTGTAGGCCACCTGCATCCGGAAGCCAACATTCCACACATCATCTTCATCCTCTCCGGCCGGTTTGCCATCCTTATCCACATCGGCCAGTTTGAACTCCTCAGCGCACTTCTCCAGGTCAAAGGTGTAGTGCGGTCCGTTGGGGTCGTAGCCGATCATCCCGGGGATGGCGATCCCGGTGGACTGGATGCCCTCGCCGACCAACGCATCCTGAATGAAGGTGTCCCAGTCAAAGCAGTAGTTGAAAGCCTTGCGGATGTGGGCGTCGCTGAAGAAGTCCGGCGGAATGCCGTTACCATCAAGTTTACCACTGCCAACAAATGGGTTTCCACCTTCGGGGACGTTGATGTTGAAGTTCAGGAAGACGTCGGTGCGGCTGACCGTCGGGAAGCCGATGTAGAGGCGGAAGGGGCCTTCACCCACGCTCTCGCATGACTCAAAGGCACCCTTTTCGTTGTTCCACACGCACTTCTCGCCCACCATCGGGTCCACCTGGCCGACGTCCTGCCGGTTCACCGCCGCCCAGTCCGCATCACCGGCCTGGAGCATCGCGAAGCGGGTGCCCCACTCATCCACCTTCTTAATTACCACCCGCTCCAGTTTTGCCGGGCCACTCGGGCCACCCTCCCAGGCCGGCTCAGTGCGCCAGTAGTTGTCGTTGCGCACCAACACGATCTCCTGACCGGGGGTCCAGTGGTCCAGTTTAAAAGGCCCGGTGCCGTTAGCGATGGGGGTGAAGGGGTCGTTCTCCGAAGCCATGCCGTAGTACTTGGCCCACGTCTCGCAGGAGCCGTCCCAGCCGCCCTTCTCCACGACCCACTCTTTGTCCATAATGGAACCCCAGGTCTGGGCGATGGTGGCCAGGAACGGACCCCAGGGCTGGGCCAGCTGGAAGGTCACGGTGCCGGCTGTGTTGTCGGCCACGATCCGCGCCTTCACTGCCTCACAGACACCTTGGAGTATAGCCGGATCCACTGCTTGCATAGCCTCTACGTCATCGTACAGTTCCCCTGGGGCCGCAGCCAGTTCCTCCTCAGAGATCCCATCCTGGATCGCCTCCAGGCCCAGCGCTTGCGCGACCTCTACCACAATGGCAATGTCATCAACTCCTGTGCCAAAGAATGGTTCAGTCAGCAGCCACTGAGGAGAGTGAGTGCCACCTTGCAAGAGCCCCCGCTGGAAGGAGTAGGCCACGTCCTCGGGGGTGAGGTCGCCCCCCTCGTGGAACTTGACCCCCTTGCGGATGGTGAAGTTGTAAGTCTGCCCATCATCAGAGATCTTCCAGTCCGTTGCCAGTTGGGGGATGAACTCCATCGCGCTGTCTTTCTTGTAGAAGATCAACCCCTCATAGACGTTCTGGAGAATCTCCCCACCCGCTGTTTCATAGGCCAGCGCGGGATCCAGCGTCTCCGGCTCGCCGAAGGTCGCCACTACATAGGTAGTGGGGTCCTTGGACTTGAACTCTTTGGGCGGGAGCGGCGTGGGGGTAACCATTACCTCCTTAACCACTTCCGTCACCTTAAGCACTTCTTTAGGCACCTCCACCGTAACAGTCACAGTGGCAGGTTGGCAGGAAGTGACCACAAGGATGGCCAGCACGGCCACAACAGCTACAACAGAGAGCTTCTTTAACATTTTTCTCCTCCTTCAATATTAGTTGTCAGGATAGGACTGAAGACAGTTAGTTTGCGCAGTGTTTACTATATATCGGCAGTTACCACCTCCTTATTGATATGAATGGATGGATGGACTTTTTGGATCAGGTGGTTTGGGATATTTCCTCACTTTACTGCCAGACATCACCCCCTTTCAGACAACCTGGACTCTGTAGCACACTGTATCATATCAAGCAAGCAAGCGGTTCTGTCCGGGGTATCGTTACTACCTCCGGCAGTACCTTCCTCAGCCCAGTGCGAACTGAAGGGCCTGCTCCCAGCAGGCAACGGAACCATCTATAGCCAGCGTCACGCCTTCCACTTCGGCTTTGTGTGTGGCTTCCGGAAGACTATGCATGCCGGCAGCCACCGGTACAACCCGAAGGCCAGCCTTCTGTAACAGGGCCGCCCGTTTCTTCGCCCGCTCTACATCCCATTTGTCCACAACGCTGGAGACCTCCACCGCCAGCCACACCTCAGGCCGTTCTGGATGCTCCCTCAACCGACCGCACAAAAGCAGGTCCAACTGGAGCAACTCATCCACCTCTTCCCTGGAAAGATGTCCCTCAAGCAAATCTTCTATTTCCGGAAAGTGGACTACCCGGATGGAGCGAAGGAGGCGGCCAAAATAAGCATATGGCCTTTCCCGATATGCCATCTCCAGCAGTCTCCCCTTAATGTCCCCGACCGTGCCTTCCAGACGGGTCACCGTCTCGGTCAGCCGGAAAACAGCCTGGGCAAGTTCGTGGACCTGGCTGGAGAGTTCCTCCAGGCCCTGGCGCAGTTCCTGAATCTGCCGCCCGGTCTCCCGCTGTGCATCTATCAGCTCCTGAACTGTGGTTTCCAGGCGCGAGAGCCGCTCCTCATGCTGGCGCTGAACCTCTACCAGCTCCTGGACTATGGCTTCCAGGCGAGAGAGCCGCTCCTCGCTTCGCCGCTGCGCCTCCGCCAGCTCCTGGACCGTGGCTTCCAGGCGCGAGAGCCGCTCCTCGCTTCGCTGCTGCGCCTGAACCAGTGCCTGAATCTGCAAAGTGGTCTGGCGCTGGGCCTCCATCAATTCCCGCACCGCCTCAGGCAGGGCCAGAAGTTCCCGTGTCAACACTACCTGGCGAAGCCGCTCCAACAGGTCCGGTCGTGCCTCTACCAGCCGAAGCAGTTCCTCCCAGGTGATCTCATCCGTCGTGACATTCTCTTCTGAGCGGACCATCTTTGTGCGTGACTATTCAGGCGGTGATTGTAGGGGCGGGGCTTGCCTCGCCCGTACACCTTTTTTGGACCCGCAGGGCGGAGGGCAGCCTTTGCCGATTAAAGGAGCATCCGCATCGGCTGGAGGGTGCGAGAAAACGGGTGAAGGACCAGCCCAAGAATCTCCAATGTGACCGCACCCAGCAGAGCCTCATCCTCAGGCTCCCCCAGAATCACCGGTGTATGTCCCTCCCCCTGAGGAAGGATCAGGTAACACTCCCCTATCTGGCGTTCCACAGTTGAACCATCAGCCAGCGTGAAAACCGCCGTCCGCCGCGGCACAAGCCCGATGGCCTGCCATACCTTGTAGGGGACCAGAGTATAGGTCGCGCCGCTGTCCACCAGGAAGCGGACCTCCGCTTCTCCCTTTGGCCCCCGAACCGTACCGCTCACGCTGGTCAGGCCCACAATCAAATTCCTGCCCGTGTTTTATACCAGATGACAGGCCACCCAGTGGCCCTTTTCCACTTCCCGATACTCCGGATCCACCTCCCGGCAGATGTCTATCACCCTGGGACAGCGGGTATTGAAGTTGCAGCCTGGGGGCGGATTGGCCGGGCTGGGCACGTCCCCCTCCAGAATAATGCGCTGACGCTTTTCCTCGACGACCGGGTCCGGGATCGGCACGGCCGATAGCAGGGCCTCCGTGTATGGGTGGAGGGGGTTGTTATAAATGGTATTCCGGTCCGACAATTCCACAATCTTGCCCAGGTACATCACTGCGACGCGGTCGCTGATATGGCGCACCATGCTCAGATCGTGGGCGATAAACAGATAGGTCAGCCCCAGTTTGTCCTGCAACTCTTCCAGCAGGTTGACTACCTGTGCCTGGATGGAGACGTCCAGCGCGGAGATAGGCTCGTCGCAGACAATGAATTCCGGCTCGAGGGCCAGCGCGCGGGCAATGCCGATACGCTGTCGCTGACCGCCGGAGAACTCGTGAGGGTAACGGTTGATGAAATACGGATTTAACCCGACGAGTTCTAACAATTGCTCGACCCGCTCTCTCATCGCCTTCCCCTGGAGAATATGGTGGATCTCCAAAGGCTCCCCTATGATTGAGCCAACGGTGAGGCGGGGATTCAGGGAGGCGTAGGGGTCCTGGAATATGATCTGCATTTTACGCCGCATAGCGCGTAGCTCGTTGCCTCCCATCCTGGTGAGGTCCTTCCCCTCATAGTAGACGCTGCCGGCAGTTGGGCGATAGAGCTGGATGACCGTGCGTCCGACCGTGGTTTTGCCGCAACCGCTCTCTCCCACCAGCCCTAACGTCTCCCCTTTGTAGACATCGAAGCTGACGTCGTCAACTGCTTTGACATCCCCGATGTGGCGTGAAAAGATGATGCCTCGCGTGATGGGGAAGTATTTTTTGAGGTGCTCTACTTTGATAAGAACATGATTATCTGCCATGCGGCCTGACCCCTTCCGTCTTCCCCTTCTCCCAACAGGCTACTTTATGCTCAATTCCCACGGCTTCCAAAGGCGGCATCTCTTTGAGACAGCGCTCCTGAACGTAATCACAGCGGGCTGCGAAAGGACATCCCTGAGGCAGGAACACCAGGTCCGGAGGCTGTCCACGCACAGAGACCAGCTTGGTGCCCGGTGGTGCGTCCAGACGTGGAAGCGAGCCTAAAAGGCCAATAGTGTATGGATGGCGCGGATTGCCGTACAACTCCCTCACCGGTGCTTCTTCGACTATGTAGCCGGCATACATCACGATGACCCGTTCGGCCAACCGTGCGATCACACCCAGATCATGGGTGATCCAGATCACCGCCATGCCCAACTGGTCGCGCAGCCGTTTGACCAGGTCAACGATCTGCGCCTGGATAGTCACGTCGAGTGCCGTGGTCGGTTCATCGGCGATAAGCAGCGCGGGGTTACAGGAGAGGGCCATAGCGATCATCACGCGCTGCCGCATACCGCCGGAGAACTGGTGAGGGTAATCGTCCAAACGATCGGCTGCCTGGGGGATGCCCACCATTGTCAACAACTCGGCCGCGCGTGCCCGCGCCTCTTTGTTGTTCATCCCCTGATGGAGCTTGAGAGCCTCCATGATCTGGAAACCGATGGTCAGGACCGGATTGAGGGAGGTCATCGGTTCCTGGAAAATCATCGCGATCTCCGCGCCACGGATGGAGCGCATTTCATCCTGCGAGAGCTTCAGCAAGTCGCGCCCCCTGAACAGCACAGGGCCACCCCCGATCTTGCCGGGTGGTTCGGGGATCAGGCGCATTATGGAGAGCACGCTGACGCTCTTGCCACATCCGCTCTCCCCCACGATGCCCAGGCATTCTCCCTCTCTAAGGTCATAGGAGATGCCGTTTACGGCATGGACAACACCATCTTGGGTAAAGAACTGCGTTCTGAGGTCTCTTACCTCCAGCAGGGTGGCCACGTATTGACCTCCTCGTTGTTTGGTGGAGCGATGCAAATGAGATTATACTTTCGGTAAATCACAATGTCAAGTAGCCCAGCCTATGCGCAGGATGGTCATATAATGTTCAACCAGGCAGGCCAGCGAGGGATGGGTGTAGTTAAACCAACCGTTAAACATCACCGGATGTGTCATTTGCTCGAAAGCTTCCCCCGGTGGGAGGAAGCCTCGCAGGCGCCTGGTGAACCAGCGCCATATCCCCTTGCCTCTGGCAGTGCAGCCGGTTAACCTCAGTTCGATCTTACCCCACACCTCAGGCGAGGGCCGGGCATGCCGTAACTGCTGGCTCAATGCCCATCTGATGAGGGTGTCCAATTCATCACCGCTATGTGAAGTCATAGGCTACCTCAGGTAACAACCGATGCTGCCGATCTGCTAAGGCCTTTCTCAAACACTCGCGCGCATAGTGGAGGCGCGATTTTACGGTTCCCTCTGGCGTACCGGTAATATAGGCTATCTCCTTCAGGCTGAGTCCCTCCAGGTAATGCAGCACAACCACAGTACGGTGGTCAACCGACAGCGAGTCAAGTGCCTGCCACACGGTCTGTTGCCACTCCAGCTCCTCCGCGATAGCCTCAGGATGCCGGGCCGGAACGGGGGATAGCTGCTCAATTGCCTGCTGAAGGACGTTCAACAGCCGTCTTACCCGGCTCGACCATGTGTGGCACAGGTTGACCGCGACGCGGTAAAGCCACGGCATCAACGGCACGGCGTCATCAATTTTGCCGGCATTAAGGTATACACGGATGAATGTCTCTTGCAGGATGTCCTCGGCCAGTTCCTGGTCACGTGTGATCGCCAGCACCATCCTGTAGACCGGTGTCTTGTACTTCTCATACAGTTCACCCAAAGCCTCGAGATCGCCATTTTGCAGGCGCCTGACGAGCGGACCGTCTGGGTGTAGCTCGCTCATCTTTCCTCCGGGCATAATATATTACTACTGGGAGCGCAGGAAGGTTCAAATCTGGCCAGAAATTCCCGATCCTGGGTGGTCAGATCAGCCCTGGCCAGCAGGTCGGGGCGGCGTTGAAGGGTGCGCAGCAGAGCCTGTTCCCGGCGCCAGCGGGCAATCGCCGCGTGATCGCCGGAGAGGAGTATCTCAGGCACCTCCCAGCCGCGAAAGACGGCCGGGCGGGTGTAGTGTGGTCCTTCCAGCAATCCGCTGGCATGTGAGTCCTCGAGTGTGGCGCCGGGATCGCCCAGCACGCCCGGCAAAAGCCGGGTCACGGCATCCACGATCACCATCGCCGCCAGTTCACCACCGGTAAGGACGTAATCGCCGATGGAGATTTCATCGGTGGCAAGGTGTTGGGCCACACGCTCATCCACGCCTTCGTAACGGCCGCAGATCAGGGCGATGCGATGGTACCCGGCCAGTTCGCGGGCGACAGCCTGCGTGAACAGGCGGCCTTGAGGGGTGAGCAGTATGATGGGGACTCCCGTCTCTCCCGCCAGCACCGTCTCGACGGCAGCAAAGATTGGCTCTGGCTTCATCACCATACCACCTCCCCCACCGTAAGGGGCATCGTCGGTGATATGGTGCCTGTCAGTGGTGTAGTCACGGATGTTGTGTATGGCAATGGAGAGATGGCCGCGCTCCTGGGCACGTTTGATGATGCTCTCCTCGAAGGGACCGCGAAACATGGAGGGGAATAGGGAGAATATGTCGAAATGCATGCCGGGCTTCCGCAGCGTCTCCGCTGGTAGCTAAGCTGAGTCAAGTGTAGAGTCATTTTACAATGGACCAGGCTGTTTGGCAAGCCGGCGTGATCTAAAATGTTACCGGAGCTCAAGATGAATCCAGAGGATAAGATGACCATACAAGAGCGGTACCCAATATCTGCGTCGGATGAAGAAACGGTACCAGAAGGCTGACTGCAGGGAACGGGGTAGTTCCTGGAGGAGGTGGGGGATTACACCGGCCTGCACCGTAAAAGCCTCATCCGTCTATAGGGACTGAGCTGCAGCGTCGTCCCTGCAGCAAGGAACGTGGCTACACTTATGGTCCTGATATTCGGGCGATCGTCGCCGTGACTGCCCACAGCCCGCTCAGTCCCCGGCTCGGGCCGGCCTCCAGACTGTGCCCAAGCCGGGTGGACGCAAAGTATGACGCACACCAGATGCCGGGTGTCCGTCACTTTTTTGCACGAGACGGGGGCGAGAGCAGGCTGTGGCCGGTCATGACGACATCGGTTGTAGGGCAACTGCGAGCAGTTGCTCTACACTGTGACCAGTCGTGCGGCGCCGGGTGTGGTCTGGAGACCGACCTGAGCCGGAGAGGATGCAAAAATATGAGGGACACCCCCGGTGCTTCAACTCTTGACAGAAGGCCACAACGGGGTAGAATCGAGAATATGGACAGGGACGATTTTCTCTTTCGTGGCAGTCTGGCCGAGCTGGACCCGGCCGTACACCAACTCATTGAGCTGGAACAGGAGCGTCAGGCCCGCAAGCTGATCATGATCCCATCGGAGAGCAGCTCGCCACTGGCCGTGCGGGAGGCGCTTGCATCGGCTTTTATGAACATCTATGCCGAGGGTTACCCCAATCCGGAGACCCACTGGCTGACGGAAGAGGAGATTCTGGACTACGAGCATCATCTGGCTTACTATCGTCGCTACGGGGATCGGCGTTATTACCGGGGTGTGGAGTATGCTGACGTAATCGAGATGTTGGCACGCCGGCGTTGTGCTGAGGCCTTCACCACCGATACCATCTCCGCCGATCACATTTACGTTAACGTCCAACCCCTCTCCGGCGCAGCGGCCAATGTAGCTGTCCAACAGGCCTTGCTCAGGCCGGGTGACACCATTATGGGTATGGCTCTGTCCCACGGAGGCCATCTGACCCATGGCAGCCCGGCCAACCTGTCAGGCCAGTTGTATAATGCTGTCTCCTATCACGTTAACGAGCAGACAGAGCTGCTGGATTACGATGAGATTGAAGCACTGGCTTTAAGACATCGCCCCAGATTGATCATTGCCGGGTATACCTCTTATCCGCGCCTGCCAGACTGGTCAAGGTTCCGCCAGATCGCTGACCGGGTGGGTGCTTATCTGTTGGCCGACATTGCTCATGTAGCCGGTATGGTCGTGGCAGGGGTCTTTCCCTCTCCTCTTGGCTTCGCCGATGTGATCACCTTCACCACCCACAAGACACTATGCGGCCCGCGCGGTGCATGCATTCTTACCACCGATCCCCTCCTGGCGCGCAAGATTGACCAGGCCGTGTTCCCCGGTCTCCAGGGTGGGCCCCATGTCAACAAGTTCGCTGCGATAGCGGTGGCCTTTCGTCTGGCACAGACAGAGCGCTTCCGTCTGCTCCAGCATCAGATTGTGAAGAACGCGGCGGCCCTGGCCAATGCACTCTCCGCGTGTGGCCTGCGCGTTCCCTGCGGCGGCACAGATACACATCTGGTGCTGCTCGACTGCAAGACAGTTCGCGGGCGTGACGGGACCCCCCTGATGGGAGAGAGCACGGCAGCGATCCTAGACCTGCTCGGCATCGTCGTTAACAAGAATACCATCCCAGGCGATCGGTCGGCTGTCTATGCCAGCGGTATACGCCTGGGCACCCCCTGGGTCACCCAGCGCGGATTGCGTGAGCCGGAGATGGAGCACCTGGCCAACATTATAAGCCGTACCATGCACGCAATCGAACCCTTCGCTTACGAAGGTGTCTCCGGGCCGGTCTACCGTGGCAAAATCGAATTCGATGCCCTGGAGGAGCTGCGGCTTGAAGTGGCCGAACTGGCCAGTCGGGCCGGTATTGACTTTGAGGTACCGTGTACCGGTTACCCGCATCACTGCCTGGTACCCGGGCTGCGCCCACGTGAGGGAGAATACACACTGATCGAAGTCGAGGGCAACCTGGCAGCCGCCTTTGTTGACCAGATCACACCGCACAATATCGCTTATCTCCGACAGGGACACTGGCAGGAGATAGCACTGCTGGAACGTGACGGTCGGGTAATGAGCCATGCCCTGGTTCAGCGCCCCAACTTCGGACATTATCGCTACCGCTTTGTCGTGCCGGTGACGCGGGCACAGAGAGTGCTCGCCTGGCTGCGCGACCTTTCGGACGGATACGTACGCTTTGACGATTCCGATCCCTGGGCCAAGTTGCCTGGTGCCGTCGTCGTGCGTGACCTGGGCGAGTTCCAGGAACGGGTGCCTGGGCTGGAGAGCCTGGGCCATGATGGATTCGCTCCACCCCTTTCCTTCAAACCATACTTCATCGGCCTCCATGCGCCCGGATATGTCGATCCTCCTGGGGAGCCGCTTCCTCGTTTCGAATGGCAGGAGATGGAGTACTCACCCCGCCATACCCCTCTCTTTGACTGGCATGTCAGGCATAATGCCAGGATGGCATTGTTTGATGGCTGGGAGATGCCACTCTGGTACACCTCCATCGTTGATGAGCACTGTGCCGTGCGGAGTGGTGCCGGTCTCTTTGACCTCTCCTGTATGGGCATCATCGAAGTGAGCGGCCCGCACGCCTCCTATTTCCTCAACCTGGTTACTACTAACGACGTGAACGCGCTGCGGCCCGGTATGTCACAATACGCTTTCCTCCTGGACCCGACAGGCCACGTCCTGGACGATGTGATGATCTACATGATCACTCCATCTCGTTACCTCATAGTAGTCAACGCTGCCAATAAGGACAGGGATTGGGCCTGGCTTCAGGCGGTGAACGAACGGGAGGTGCGGATAGACGAGCTGCGCCCGTGGGCGCGCACAAGCTTTCAGGCTGCCCTGCGCGACCTGCACGACCCCCATGAGAGCCATGACTGGCTGGTTGATCTGGCGCTTCAGGGACCGCGCGCACGCGATGTCTTGCTGGCCCTGTTGGACACAGCGCCTGATCCAAAATCCACTGCTGTCGCCGAGATCAGGGAGCGAGTGCGGGCCATGGGGCGGGGGCAGGTAATTCGAGCACTGATACCCACTACCCGTGTGTCTGGTGGTGTCTTGGACCTGCTCATCGCGCGTACCGGCTATACCGGCGAGCCGATCGGCTTCGAGCTTTTCGTGCACCCTGACCTCCTTACTGCCTTGTGGGAGCAACTGCTCGAGGTTGGGGAGCCGTTGGGCCTCCGCCCTGTCGGTATGGGGGCACGCGACAGCCTGCGTATAGAAGCCGGGCTGCCCATGTATGGTCACGAGCTGGCGGGCCCACTGGACATACGCCCCGATGAGGCTGGATTCGCTGGCTATGTCAAACTGCACAAACCTTTCTTTATTGGACGACAGGCCTGCATAGAGCATGCCCTTCAGCGCAGGATGACCGTAGTCCGTTTCCGCGTAGAAGAGAAGACTGCCCCTTTCCCCAGACCAGGGGACGTGGTGACTGAGAGTCACGGCAGGATCATCGGGCAGGTGACTTCGTGTGCAGCGGGCACAGAAGGTTATTTAACAGGGCTGGCCTATGTGGAAAAAAGCTACGCCGCTAATGGCTTTGAGATTAACATCTTTCCCACTCCGATCTACCAGGTCGGGGACAGGTCCAGTCACGAGCCTGGCCTGGGTGATCGCCTGGCAATACCGCGCAAAGGGCGGGTGCTGGAGCGGTTCATGAAACGCCGGGAGCGGCCGGAGGTCAACGGTCCTGGCGTCGCCACCTGTACGAACGGTGGCGGTACAACATAAGCCTGGACGAAAAACTGTGGGGTGGGCTTTCCAGCCCGCCTGGACGGAAGGCTGTCCTGCAGCTTTTTCGAATAGAATCTGAATGCCCGACCAGCGGAACGCGGGTAATCTTTTCTCCCGCTCGTGCTGATACCGCATGAGCGGGGCAATGGAGATGGACCTATGCTCGGGTTCTCAATATCCACACTTCTCGTACGGCTGCTTGTGCTGGTCATAGGCATCCCCATCCACGAGTGGGCCCATGCCTGGTCAGCCTACAAGCTGGGTGACGCCACTGCCGAGGGCGAGGGGCGTATGACCCTCAACCCGCTTGCCCACCTTGACCCTGTCGGCAGCCTGCTCATCCTGCTCTCGGGGTTCGGCTGGGGAAAGCCGGTGCCGGTCAATCCCTATCGTATGCGTGTAAGCCCCCGCGTGGGTATGGCCATCACCTCCGCAGCAGGCCCGCTCTCCAATTTCTTTATCGCCATGCTCCTGGCGATCCCGCTGCGCATGCGCTGGATCACCCGCTACTCCGGTATAGGAGAGCTGCTGACACTGGCGATTCAAATAAACCTGGGCCTGATGCTGTTCAACCTGATCCCCGCCTACCCGCTTGACGGGGAGAAAGTACTGGTTGGGGTCCTCCCCCCTCGCTGGGGAGATCACCTGCTCCGCTGGCGCCCCTATAGCATGCTCATCCTGGCTGCGATCATGTTTATCCTCCCCAGAGTGGGGCTGGACCTGCTGTCGCTGATCATTGCACCGGCGTACATTGCGCTGATGAGCCTGCTGCTGTATTTTTAATGAACTGCTATCGGATAAAGCAATTCATTCGCGCCCTTACAGCCCAGGTTTCGGCAGAGGAGCTGGAGCAAGTCATGCAGGTGGCAGGACCGACTGCATATGAGCTGTTCTGCTCCATGGCCGTGCATGACAGGCGGCACAGCCTGAACGTCTACGCAACATTACATCGCAACGGATGGAACCATCCAGACCTGCTGATGGCAGCGCTACTGCATGATACAGGAAAATCCGTCGCCCCATTGCCGGCATGGCAGCGCGCGCTGATTGTGCTCCTTTCCCGCTTCATGCCGTGTCTGATGAATCGGCTTGGGCAGGGTAGGGTAGAGGGATGGAGACGTGGATTTGTTGCCTATGTCCGCCATGCCGAACTTGGCGCGTGCCTTGCTCAACAGGCAGGTTGTTCACCGCTCACAGTCTCCCTTATAAGAAGGCACCACGAGAATGGGCGGGTGGGTATATATGATAGCAGTGCTGATGAAGACAGACTGCTGGCTGCATTGCAGGCGGCGGATAGCATCAATTGAGGAGGTTAGATGAAACTTGAGCACGTCACCATCATTGGCGTAGAGCCGATCAGTGTCTCGATAGCCCTGAAGCTGAAGGAGATCAGTGCCGGTAAGGGCAAGGGCGAAGCCATCCACATTACCGGTTACGATGCCGACACCAGAGCGGCCGATCTGGCCCGGGCATATGGTGCATTTGACAAAGTGGAGCGCCACCCCGGACCGGCCTGCCACAATGCTGACCTGGTCATTATCTCCGTGCCACTCTCAAACATGCGCGATACCTTTGCCGCCATAGCGGCGCATCTCCAGCCTGGTAGCATGGTCACGGATACTGCCCGTCTCAAGACCCCGGTGATGCGCTGGGCAGGTGAGCTGCTCCCTGATAACGTGTTCTTTGTCGGAGGCCATCCTGTCATTAACCCGGCCGTACTCGGGGCGGAGCCTTTGGATAGCGGCCGCGGCGTTGCACAACTGGAGAAGGCTGATGCCGCCCTGCTCAAGGATGCCCTCTACTGTCTCACTCCGGCTGAGAACACCCCCGCTCAGGTGATTGACTTCTTTTCTGCGCTGGCACAGGCGCTGGAAGCACACCCTTACTTTATCGACACCGTCGAGCATGACGGGCTGCAGGTAGGAGTCGAGGAGTTGCCTGACCTGCTGGCGGTGGCCCTGCTGCGGGCGACCGTAGAGACGCCGGGCTGGCAGGAGATGCGCAAATTCGCAGGCTACAGCTTCGCCACCGCCACCGCCAGCGCGGCCTCGCCGGAGCGAGAAGCGCGTGAACGACATACTGCCATCCTGCTTAACCGGGAACATATTTTGAAACGCCTCAACATCCTTGTGCACGAGCTGATCCTTTTGCGCGATATGCTGGCCCAGGGTGAGACAGGAGTCCTGGAGGAAATGTTCGCGGCAGCCTCAGAAGGACGGGCGCATTGGATCGCGGATCGGGTGCAGGGGATGTGGGGAAGAGAGGGCTACGCTGGCATGGACCAGGTGCCATCGGCTGGCTCACAACTCAGGCAGCTCTTCTTCGGGGAGGCTCTCTCCCGTCGTAAACGTTGAAGGGTGAGAGATAAGACGTAAAACCAAAGTAACTGTTCGGCCGATTGAAATCGTCATCCCCGGGCACTTCACACCGGTTGTCGGCCTCCGCCGGGTACGGGCGCAGCGGCGCCGCGCCGGTAAAGCCCCCAGCGCCTTATTGGAAAAGCATTGGCGTCAAGACTCCAGATATGCAGACAGGCAGGGAAGCCCGTTGAAGACACACCTCCGTATTCTGATGATAGCACCAACCTCCTTCTTCCTCGACTACGGCTGCCATGTGCGCATTCTGGAGGAAGCGCGGGTGCTCCAGAAAATGGGGCATCGAGTGACCATCATCACCTACTATCTGGGACGGGACCTTCCCGAGCTGGAGATCGTGCGCACCCGCCCCACGCCCTGGCGGGCTGACTACGAGGTTGGTTCCTCGCTTCACAAGATTGCCTTCGACATATTCCTGGGGTGGACCGGTATCAAAACTGTGTTGAGGCGCCGTTTCGACCTGATTCATGGCCATCTACATGAGGGCGCGCTGATTGGCTATTTCCTGAGCCGGATCAGGCGTGTGCCGCTGGTGGCCGACTTCCAGGGCAGCCTCACTGGTGAGATGGTTGATCACCGCTTCCTCAACCCGGCCGGCCCATGGTATCGCTGGGTCCGACTGCTTGAATTGCGCATCGCCCAACTGCCCGACGCCATTATCACCAGCACCCAACAGACCGCTTACATGTTGGAGCGGGAATTTAACTGCAGCGGCAAACGGGTCTACCCGCTGCCAGACAGCGTTAATCTTGACTTTTTTCGGCCGGGCCTGCTCAAGCCTGAGGAAATCGCCGCCCGCCGTGCAGCACTGGGCATCCCCTCTGATTCACCAGTCGTCGTCTATCTGGGATTGCTGGCTGACTACCAGGGCACGCCACTGCTCTTACAGACGGCCCGGGTGCTCAGGCAATGTGGCAGGCAGGTGCATTTCCTGATTATGGGTTTCCCCGGGGTGGCGAAGTACCAGGAAATGGCAGCCAGGTTGGGGGTGGCCGACCGGGTGACGTTCACCGGTAAAGTGCCCTATGAAGAGGCACCGTTTTACCTCTCGCTGGGGGACATCGCGGTAGCCCCCAAACTTTCCGCCACCGAAGGCGCGGGAAAGATTCTTAACTATATGGCAATGGGGCTGCCTGTCGTGGCTTTCGACACACCGGTCAACCGCGAGTACCTGGGCACATTAGGCGTGTACGCCAGAAGGGTCGGCGATCCGGTCGCACTCGCCGATGCCATCCTCAGCCTGCTGAGCGTCCCCCGGTGGCGTGCTGAGCTGGGAGCAAAGCTACGCGAGCGGGCGGCACTGCACTTCTCGTGGGAGCGAGCTGGCCGGCATCTGCTGAACATATACCGCACGGTGCTGAAGCAGTGACAGGTTAAAGACGCGTAGCCGAAGCTTTTCCAGGAAGTCGCCGGGAAGTGGAGGCTTTAGCCGGGCCGGGCGTCATTTGTGCCGCACAGGTCAAAGCCCGCGCGGCAAGGCGGCCTTAGCTGACGAACCGGAGTGGTCAGGAGGTGAGTAATTCTCTGGAGGAAGGGCATCCGTCACTTTTTCGCGCGAGGAGGGAGGGAGAGCAGGCTATGGCTGGCCGTGGCGACGTCGGCTGTAGGGCAACTGCTCGCAGTTGCCCTACATTGTGGCCGGTCGTGCGGCGTCGGGTGTGGTCTGAAGACCGGCCCGAGCCAGCGGATGCAAAAATATGACGGACACCCCTGGAGGAATTTTGACTTGTGCAATGGAGATTTATAGTGTAAAATTAGGCTGACTGGTGTGGGCAGCGCATTGCCCTACAGGCTGAACAGGGCGGTTTCAGATAACCCACAACGATTTCCTCTCAGGCAGGACATACGAGGCGTTGATGCATTCCTCAGAAAATATCTCAGACTGGTGTGATATAGTTTCACGAGGTCTTATTTATCCCATAGCTGCACACCTGCAATGGTGCGAGCCGGCTTGTCGGGCTTAGAGCCTATCCGAAAAACCGTACAAGCGGCATCCCTATGCCGCTTATACCGACGCATAGGGATGCGTCGGTTACGTTTTTCGGATAGGCACTTAATCTCATGTCGGGCGTCGGCAGGACATACCTCGAGTCCAGCGCTGACAAGAATGGAGGACATCAATGGGTGGGAAAAGATGCTTCAATTTTGTGCTGGCATTGGTGCTGGCCGCCTCAGGTCTGGTAGGGCTTCTGAAATTACTCGGTGATGGGGCAGAGCCTGCTCTGGCAGCCCCACCTCGGGCCATATCGGAACCCGCGTCATATACATCCTCTGATCAACACTCTGGGACTTCCCCTGCTGCGGCTCTCCATGTCTCTCTACCCGGTCGGGAACCGGGTATGGCAGCGGAGCCGGCCCGTCCCCGCGCCCCGCTGCAGGGTGGCAGCGGGACCCCCGTGGTCACAGTATGCAGGCCTGACGTGGGTGCATGCGATTACCCGCATGTACAGGACGCGGTCACTGCCGTCGCCCCGGGCACCATCATCAAGGTCGCTATGGGCGTCTACACAGATACCGACGGCGACTTCCGGGTGGTCGAAATCCTTAAAACGGTGACCATTCAGGGTGGCTATACGACTACCAACTGGAGCTCTCCCGATCCGGAGGCATACCCGACTGTCCTGGACGGAGCAAACCAGGCGCAGGTGGTGTACATCGCCACAGGTGTCTCACCGGTGCTCTCAGGATTTCATATCCGCGCCGGCAATGCTAACCGGGTTGGCCAGACTACTGGCGGTGGTGTTTATATTGCGTCCGGCAGCGGTGCGCCGGTCATCGAGAAAAACCGCATTTACGGCAATGCAGCAAACACCTACGGTGGTGGTGTCTATATAGCCGGAGGCTTTCCCACCCTTAGAGGCAACCGGATTTATGAAAATGTGGCCAGTAACCAGGGAGGAGGTGTCTACATCGTTGGTAGCTCCCCCCTCCTTGAGAATAACCTGATCTATTCCAATACCACCCCGGGACAGGGCGGTGGTATTTATATCAGCAGTGGTTCCCCGCTTGTGCGCTACAACACTCTATACAGAAACGTGGCCAGCGTCTCCGGTGGTGGCGTTTTCTTCCGTGGTTCCCCGGTGCTCAGCTCTACCATTATTGTGAGCAATACAGCGGGCAGCATAGGCGGTATCTTCAGACAGGATAGCACCGCTCTGCCCCAGTACAACGATGTGTGGGGAAACATCGGCGGGGATTATAACTTTACAGCCGGCATAAACGATATTCAGAAAGATCCCCGCCTGAGGAACCCGGCCGGAGCAGACTTTCAATTGGAAGCCGATTCACCATGCATTGACAATGCCGACCCCACCTACTATCCGGATGAGGACTTCCGCAACTATGCCAGGCCCTTCGGCTATGTGTCTGACATCGGAGCATATGAGTTCTACACCGGCACCTGCTTCGCCAGGATTGCGAGCGGCAATGTCTTCTCCGACGTTCAGACGGCCGTTTCTGAGAGCGCCTCAGGCGCATTGATCAGGATCGCGGGCCTGTGTCTCGGGGTCAGGCAAATAGGCGCGGTTTCTCAAACTGCACGCATAGACCGGGCGCTTACTTTGCGTGGCGGTTACACGCTTACCAACTGGGAAGAGGCAGACTGGGTCGCCAACCGCACCATCCTGGATGCCGACGGGAAAGGACATGTCATCCACATCGCCCCTGGCATACCCGCACCGGGCGGCGTGGTCATCGAGGGATTTGACATCCGGAACGGTTACGCTGCAATCAACGGCGGAGGTGGTATCTACGCCGAGAACATCGCGTACACCGTCATCCGCCACAACCGCATCTACAGCAATACCACGGCGGCAGGCCTGCCAGGAGGGGGCATCTACCTTAAGGGCGGCGACCACACGGTGCAGGATAACCGGGTCTACGGCAACTCGACCGGTGGGAACGGCAATGGCGGTGGCATCGCGATCAACACCGGCACCGCCGGCGGTAACCCGACCCTGACCGATAATCTTATCCATCACAACACTGCCGGCGGCGAGGGGGGTGGCCTCTATACCTGGATTTATGGCGGTTACACGATGACAGCGCTCCACAACCGGGTCTACGGCAACACCGCCCAGAAAGGTGGCGGAGTAAGCTTCGGAAACCGCTTCTCGCACTTCAAAGAGAACGATGTTTACAGCAATACAGCGACATTATTGGGCGGAGGCATCTTCTTCTACGGTGGCCAGGCCCTGATAGAGGGCAACCGCATCTACGGTAACCGGGTTACTGCTGTTGACTACGAGGAGGGTGGAGGAGGAATTTATATCTACAACGCGGCCAGTGAGCAGGTCACAGTGCGGGATAACGAAGTCTACGCCAACAGCGTTGCCGAGCTGAGTGGTAACAAGGCCAGGGGAGGGGGTATCCACGCCATCCTCAAACACCCCAGCACGGGGGCGATCGTGTTGGAGACCAACCGGGTCTATAACAACGGCAGCACCTTCCGTGGTGGCGGTATCTACGTCAATCTGGACACCACTAACGCGGGAATTATCTCAGTGCGCAACAACCTGGTCTACGGCAATGCGGCCGATGACGACGGTGGCGGTATCGCCTGCTGGGTGCGTGGAGCTGCGGGCCGGATGGAGGTTGAGCACAACACCATCTACGGCAATGGCGCAACCAATGGCGGTGGCCTCCACCAGCAAGACCTTGCCCCCATCCTGCGGAACAATGCCATCATCTCCAACACCGGCGGTGGGGCGATGGCCGGCGATGGCGCCCCTGACGCCACCTGCGACTACTGCGACATCTACGGTAACGTCGGGGGAGATAGCGGCGGGGGCAGCGGCGCCATCTCGGCCGAACCGCAGTTTGTGGACGTGGGCGCTGCGAACTTCCGGCTGCGCAGCAGCTCGCCGTGCATCGAGGCCGCTCATCCCGTCTCCTACACCGCCTACGACTTCGATGGCTACGCCCGTCCCTTCGGAGCGCGCGCCGACATCGGCGCCCACGAGTACTACACCGGCACCTGCTTCGCCCGCCTGATGAGCAGCGGGCGGGTCTACACCACCGTGCAGGAGGCGGTTGATGCGGCGACGACTTCCGGCATGCCGC
>Ga0209101_1001053_pt1 | contig 21475 bp, 13 predicted proteins | sample ConPoolayeCmetaG_FD_185481 | JGI IMG/M metagenome (GOLD analysis project Ga0209101, IMG submission 185481) | Hot spring microbial mat communities from California, USA to study Microbial Dark Matter (Phase II) - Cone Pool mat layer C metaG... ...
CGGGTTGATCGCCGAGATGCGGCGGATGTCTGACGAGCACAACCGGGGCGACATCGATGTTACCATCCCTGCCGAGAAGTTCCAGGGGGCTTATCGTGAGATGGCCCAAGGGCTGAACGAGATGGTTGCGGCTCACATCGCAGTCAACAAGAAGGCGATGGCCTGCGTAGCCGAGTTCGGCAAGGGCAACTTCGACGCACCGCTGGAGAAGTTCCCCGGCAAGAAGGCGTTCATCAACGAGACCATCGAGGAAGTGCGAAACAATCTGAAGAACGTTTCGGCCGACGCGGTAGCACTGGCCAAGGCGGCCGAGAACGGGCAGTTGGACGCCCGGGCGGATGAGAACAAATACGCTGGCGCATGGCGGGAGATCATCCGGGGGGTGAACAACATCCTGGCTGGTTTCGCCCGACCGATGCAGGACGTAGCGACAGTATTGCAACGGCTTGCCCAAAAAGACTTCACTCGAGGAGTGGAAAACCAGTATCCCGGCGCTTACGGCAAGTTGTGCGAGGACGTCAATACGGTGGTGGAGAGCATCCGTAAGGCTATGGAGCAGCTTGTGGAAAGCGCCAACCAGTTTGCCGAGGGATCGCGGGTGATTGCGGAAAGCTCGCAGACGCTGGCCCAGGGGGCCCAGACGCAAAGCAGCAGCGTGGAGGAGGTCACCGCGTCGGTGGAAGAGCTTGCCCGGTCGATCGAGGCGGTCAGACAGAGCGCGGCGGAGGCCACGACGATGGCTACCCAGGCCAACCAGGTGGCGTCCGAGGGCGGCAAAGCGGTGCAGAAGTCGATCGAGTCGATGGAGCAGATTCGCACCAGCTCGCAGCAGATCAGCGAGATCATCCAGGTGATTTCGGAGATCGCCAGCCAGACGAACCTGCTGGCGCTGAACGCGGCGATCGAGGCTGCCCGGGCCGGCGAGCACGGCATGGGATTCGCCGTGGTGGCCGACGAGGTGCGCAAGCTGGCCGAGCGGAGCAACCAGGCCGCCCGGGAAATCTCTACCCTGATCAAGGAATCGACAAAGCGAGTGGAGGAAGGGGCGCAGTTGAGCGATCAGACGGGCGAATCGCTGCGGCAGATCGTCAAGGCTTGCGAGGCCACCGCGGCCAAGATCGCCGAGATCGCCAGCGTGACGGTGCAGCAGGCGGCCAGCTCGCAGGAGGTGTCGAAGGCCATCCAGGGCATCGCCCAGGTTACCGAACAGGCGGCCGCTGGCAGCGAGCAGATGGCCTCCAGCAGCCAGCAGCTTGGCGCCCAGGCGGCTGCGCTGCGGGAACTGGTGTCGCAGTTCAACATCGGCGGCAGCAGTGCCGTCCACCGCTCGGAAGCGACCAGGAAGTAGCCTACCGGAAAACCAGCCAAAACGGCCCTCCCGTGCCGAGCGTGCGGGAGGGCCGTGGGCTGGTCATCTGGCAGGCACAACCTTCTGTAACAGTCTGTAACAGGCAAGTTCGGATACGGCAGATAGTCCAATCGGCACTGGAGCAAACGATACTCACACGGGAGTTTTCAATATGTCAACAGCTTCTGCAACAGCTCGGGGCGTAGAGAATGCCCTTTCGGAAGTGACCGGTACGATGCAGTTGGTCAGTTTTCGGCTGGCCAACGAGTTGTACGGGATCGAGATCACCAAGGTCCGCGAGATCATCTTGATTACCGAGATAACTCGCATTCCGCAAACGCCGCATTACGTCAAAGGACTGATCAACCTGCGGAGCACGGTGATCCCGGTGATCGACCTGCGGGCGTTGTTCGGCTTGCCCGAGGGGGAGATGACCGACGAAAGCCGGATCATGGTGCTGCAGGCCAGCGGTCGGACGATCGGCATTGTGGTGGATGCGGTCAGCGAGGTGCTGCGGGTGAAGCAGGACCAGATCGCGCCGCCGCCGCCGACGGTGGCCAAGCTGGGCCGCGAGTATCTGACCGGTCTGGTGAAGCTGGACAAGCAACTGCTGATACTGCTGGACATCGACAAGATACTCAGCGACGAGGAGTCGGCCGAGGTCGGCTCGCTGGCGTCGGTGTAGATGGCCGGCGCAAAGCGGTCGCCGGCCGGTGCCATGCTGGACAAGCCAACAGTGGCGCCGGGCGACCTGGAGGGCCAAGCTCCGTCGTGGCCGCACGAACCGCCGTTGCGTCGCACTGCTGCACAACCCAGCAGTGCCACCCGGCGATTGGAGGGCCACGCTGCGTCGTGGCCGCACTAGCCGTCTTTAGTCCGCACTGCTGGGCAAGCCAGCAGTGCCACCCGGCGCGGCCCGGAGCGGCTTTCAAAACTCCAGCGTCATGCCGTCTTCGGCGATGTCGGTCGCAGGGAAGATCGCCCGGGCGCTGGCCAGGTCCACCGGATCGTCGCCGTCATCCAGCGGGTTGATGTGCGTCAGCAGCAGGCGTTTCACTGCGGCATCGGCAGCCAGACGGGCTACGGCCGAAGTCCAACTGTGGCCGGTCTTGATGGCCCAATCCTTATGCCGGTCCGAGAAGTAGCACTCGTGCACCAGCAGGTCCACGCCTTTGATGTGGGCCAGATATGGGGCATCGGGCGAGGCCAGGGTGTCGGTAACATAGGCCATCGAGCGGCCTGGCCAGTCGAGCCTGTAGCCCAGCACGCCGCCGGGATGCTCCAAAGGAAAGTGCCGCAGCACTCCGCCGCCGGGCAGTGCGGTGTGCTGCTGGATGGAGTGAAAGCGGTACGGGGGCATCTTCGGAAACAGCGCCGCGGCGAACAGGTGCTGCTGGACGGCCTGGAGCTTGTCGGCCTCGGCGTGCACGGTCACGCGCTCCAGGGGGTGCACCTCCAGCAGGTCGAACAGGTAGGTCAGCCCGACGACGTGGTCCAGATGGGCGTGGCTGAGGAAGATGTCCAGCGCGGGGCCTTGCAGGTACTGGGCGGCGCGAAACATGCCGGTGCCGGCGTCGAGCATCACCCCAAGTTGCGGAAGCAGCAGACAAGCGGTGTGCCGCCGCTGGTTGGGATGGTAGCCGCCGGTGCCCAGGAATACCAGTTGCATTGTTTGCTCAATGTGCTTTGCAGGCGTCGCAAGCGGCAAGCGGTGGCGTTGGCTGGCAGTCGGCCAGTGCGCCGAAGAGCGTGACGGCCTCGGCCCGCTGGATCAGCACCGGCACGATGCGGCCAGCCAGTTCCGGCTGCCCGTCGAAGACCACGATGCGGTCGCAGCGTGTGCGGCCGACAAGCTGTCCGGCGGCGGGGCCGCAGAGTTTGCGTCCCACCTTGCTGGGACCCTCAACAAGCACTTCCATAAACTGGCCCACCAGCGCCTGATTGTCTTCCAGACTGATGGCATTCTGAATGGCCAGCAACTGGTTGTTGCGGAGGCGTTTGACCGGCTCGGGGACGTCGTCGGCCAGCAGTTCGGCGGCCTTGGTGCCCGGCCGCGGACTGTACTTGAAAATAAAGCAGTTCTTAAACCTGGCGCGCCGGACTAGATCGACCGTCTGCTGGAAATCCTCTTCGCTTTCGCCGCAGAAGCCGACGATGAAGTCGCTGGTTATAGCGGCACCGGGCACAATGCTGCGGATGCGCTGGAGCATCTGCCAGTACTCGGCGGCGGTGTAGCCGCGCTTCATCAGCTTCAGCATGCGGTCCGAGCCGCTCTGCGCCGGCACGTGGAAGTAAGGATTGACCTTGGGCAGGTCGCGGACGGCCATCAGCAGGTCGTCGTCCATGTGGTTGGGATGGTTGGTGACGAACTTGATGCGCCGCAGTCCCGGCGTGTCGTGGATGCGGTACAGCAAGTCGGCCAGGCGGACCGAACGGCCCGAGCTGCGATCGTGGTAACTGTTGACCGTCTGGCCGATGAGCGTTACTTCCACCACTCCCTGGTCGGCCAGGCGGCGGACTTCGGCTTCGATTTCCGCCGCCGGACGGCTTTGCTCCGGCCCGCGCACACTGGGCACTACGCAGTAGGTGCAGAACTTGTCGCAGCCGAACATCACCCGCACCAGTGCCTGATGGCGTATCGCGCGCACCTCGCTGCGGCGTGGAGGATCGAAACTGGCGAAGCTGCGGGCGATTTCGGCCCGTGTGCCGGCCGTACGCGGCCAGCTTGTGTAAACCACAGGACCGCGTCCGTTTTCGATTTCTTCCAGGGCTTCGCGCAGGCGGCCCAACTGGCCCGGCCCCAGCACCAGGTCCACGTGCGGCGCGCGGCGGAGTATCTGCGCCTGGTCTTTTTGGGCCAAGCAGCCGAGCACGCCGATGATGCGCTGCCGGCGGCGCTGTTTGGCGTGTTTCAGCCGGCCCAGGGCGCTGTAGATTTTGTCCTCGGCGTGCTGACGGACGCTGCACGTGTTCAGCAGGATCACATCGGCTGCGCGCGGGCTGTGGACCAGTTGGTAGCCGGCTGCTAGCAGTTCGGAAGCCACCAACTCGCTGTCCAGCACGTTCATCTGGCAGCCGACGGTGTAAAGATAGACGGTCTTTGCCATAGCTTCAGTGGGCTATTCCGTCGCAGGCGAGCCGGGAGCGTAAGCGACCGGCAGGACCTCCGCGCGTTGTATCGCAGTTCAATACTTCCGCAACAGGTCGAGCATTTGCTTATCGAGTTTGTGTCCGTGGAACTCTACGTATTTTACGTCGGTGCGGCCGCTGTCGAGAATGCCGAAGGTGCCGCGGAAGTTCCACAGCGCCCAGCCCCAGCCAGCCTCTTTCCACAGTTCAAGACAGTCCTTCATCCAGGCCAGCACGACATTGTGCGGCGTGCGGTTGTACGCGCCCCATTCGCCCACGTGAACGCCTACGCCGGCGGCTTCCAGTTTCTTCCAGGGAACGATGCGATCTTTGTAGAGCCAATCGCGGTCGCGAAGCTGATTGCCTTCGCGCAACGGCCAGCTTTCGGGCTTGGCCCATTTTTCGCCTCCTACCCAACTGGCGCCGTAGTGGGTCAACCGGAAAGGATCGTAGCCGCGGGTGCTCTGCGCCATGCCGGCGTTGACCAGCTCGAAGATCGGCGTGCGTCCGTAGTCCAGCCCGTCGCTGATGATCAGCCGGTTTGGGTCCACTTTGCGAATCGCCTCCGCCGCCCGTTTGGCCACCTTGGCGTAATCGGGCGCTTTGACCTGGGCCGGCTCGTTGACCAGATCGAAGCTGACTTGTGACGCCGGTATGCCTTTGTAGCGGCGGGCGAAGTTGGCCCATTGGGCGTCGAACTGCCGCTGGGCTTCTTCGTCGGTCCAGAGGTTCATTTTTTCCGGGGGCCTGGCCACGGTATAGCCCGGCGCGCGATGCAGGTTCAGGCTTACGTGGATCTTGTACTTCTGGCCGAATTGGACTGCCTGATCGATCTCGGCCAGCACGTTTTCGCGGTACTTGTACGGATCGGCCGGTTCAGTCCAGCAGCGGTAATCCATCGGCAAGCGGACGAAATCGAAGCCCCAGTCGGCCATCCACTTGAAGTCGTCCTCCACGAACGGTCGGTTGTTGCCGGCGTTGAACTTCTCCAGCAGATTGAAGCCACGCCAACGGGGCAGCTTCTTGGCCAGTTTTGCGGCCTGGTTCTGGGCAGCAGCCTGTACCATCTGGCCTGCAAACGCGGTCGCTGCACCGACGCCACAAGCGGCGATAAAATCGCGTCTGCGCATGAAATGCTCCTCTTTGCAAATGCTGACTGAATTGCGCAACTACTACCGGCCCATGCAATAGTGGTATTTTACATGGCCCAAGCCCAGCCGTCCGCAACCGGCCGGGCAAAGCGCGACTGGCAGTAAAAAAAGAAGCATCAGAGGCGGGAGCATTGCGCAACCGGCCGGGGGAAATTGCAGCCGTAAGTCTGGCAGGGCAATGTGAAGCCGGGCTGCGCGGCGCAGTGGCGCAAGCACTCGGCGGTCGATGGTGTATGGCCGAGCCTTAGCGCCACGGAGCCGTTTGCCGATCGACCAGCCGCGTGCCGGGCGAAGTTCCGTAGATGCCCGACGACCTGCCCACGGCCGACTGCAACGAGGCGATCCGCGCTGCCACGGCGGGCTGGCGGTTGTCGCGGGCCAGCGAACGGGCATAGTTCTCCAACGCCTGAGCGTGGTGGCCAGCCTCTTCCCGCAGCTTGCCAAGCGCCGTTAGCGCCCGCGGATTGTCGGCATCGATCGCCAGAGATGCCAATAGGTTCTCGACGGCCGAGTTTTTGTCGCCCAGCTCGTCGTAGAGCCGGGCAAGTTCGATGCGGGCGTCGGCCGAGCGGGGCTGTCGATCCACCCAACCTTGCAGCAGCCGGATCGCCTCTTGCGGCCGTCCTTGCTCGCACAGCAACACGGCCAGCCCGCGGTGGCCATCGACGTGATCCGGCGCTCGATCCAGGCATTGCTGATAGAGCAGTTCGGCCTGTTCAAGGTAGTTGGGGCGGTTTTCCAGTTTGCCCAGCCTATGATAAGTCGCCGCCAGGTTGTAATAGGCGTCGGCGTTTTGGGGATCAATGCGAGCGGCCTGTTGGAACTCGGCCAGCGCCTCCTGATATCTGGCTTGCTGAAGCAGTCGAACCCCTTCGGCATTCTTGCTGGCCGCCGTGAAGGTGGTGCAACCGGCCAGGATCACTGCGCACAGCAAGCAGCCCATTAATGGACATAGCCGCCGCAACCGATTGCTGCGCTGGCCCAGCCCGCGTAATTGCCCCGGCCGAAGATCGCCTGCGGTTGGTGCACCCCGCACTCTCACCAAAGCCGAACCGAACCGGTTCCAACCGGGCGATTTGGCAAACGGGGAGATCCAGGGCTGGTCTGTTTGCACCATAGTGCGAGAAACCACCCGATAATGTGCGCCCAAGACGTACTGCGCGCGACGACAAAAAAGTTGGCTAACAGCGACGAAAATCGCAGACCGACAGGGAAAAGACCACCGGATTGTGTCGCTGGTTACTCGGCAGTAGAGGCAACAAGGCTTGTGAAGATAGCAATCCCACCGTACTGCTGCAATAGCAGGTTTTAGTGAACTTATGCTCAGCCTGGTCGGGGGTAGGCACCCAGCGCGGCGGCTTGAGCCTAGGGCGAGGTGCAACGTCCACATCGCCTTAAGATCCATTTGACAACGCAGTTGCGTTAGCCTACCGTTCACTAGGAGGGGGTGCGCGCAGCAGGCGCGAACTTTGGCCGGCGATAGAATCGCCTGGGCCCCCCGGTCTTACTGCTGACATTGGCCTGCTATGCAACTGCTGACGCTTGTGCTTGCAAGTGCTGTACTATTGGCCGCCGAGCCGGCCAAGAGCCGCCCGATGGGTCTGGACGTGGATGCCATCGTCGAGCAGGCCAAGCAACTCGATCCGCCCCAAAAGCAGGCATGGCTGCGCCGGCTGGAATGGCGGTTGAAACGGGCTACCACTTTGGTGCTCAAACCTGCCGACGCCGAAAAGAAGCTTGCCGAATACCAGGAGCTTTTCGGTCACAATCCGCCGGACTGGCAACAAATCGCCAAGCTGGTCCAACAGACCGACGTGGCGGAGAAGGCAGCCATCGGGCAGTTGACACGGCAGTATCGCGTAGCGCTGTACGAGTCGCTTTTCGGCCAGCGTAAGGAGTACGAGCTGCGCCACGATGCACTCAAACGGGTGCTCAAAGCCTGGGAGGCAAGCGGCCAGCCCTTCAGCCGCCAGGAAGTGCTTGTCAGTTGGCTGCAAGAGGCAGTGCGATGCAACACCCGCGGCTCGATTGCGCCGCTGCCGCCGGACCCCGACTTCACAAAAGACCCGCCGCTGGAATTGCCGCCAGAGCCGGCGACTGAAAAGCAGCCGACCGACGGGGATCACGGTCAACAACCCGAGCCGCCAGTGCCCCAACCGCAGTCAACCCAGATGCCAACGTCGCAGCCGCAGTCACCCAAATCGCCATTGCCTCAAGGGCAGCCACCCCAAACGCCATTGTCTAAACCGCAGCCGGGCATACCGCCAGCGGCAGGAGAAGACCAGCCCAAGTCGCTGCCTTTGGAAAAAGGCCAACCCGATGCACCGCCAGAAAAACAGAGCAAACGGCCAGCGGAAGCCCCACGGCAGCCAGACGTTCCCGCGACTTCCCCGCAGTCTGCCGGCGAAGCTACTTCAGCCGATGCCGCAGCCGTCGAATCCAGCGCAATGCGATTGGTGTTGGAGCGGCTCGGGGCGGTTCCTCTGCTGACAGCAGAACGCGAGCCGGTGCAATTGCCTGATAAGCCTGATTGGCGTCCGGATACTGCCGGGCGACTTGGCGGTTCGACGCAGTTGCCGCCACCGGCCGAGCCGTGGCGGCGATCGTCGACCGACTTCGGGCCAATGCCGGCCCCGCCCGAGCCACCCATTTGGACTACGCCGTCGCCTATGCCACCAGTGCCGCCAAGTAGCGCGCCGGGGAATCGGCCTTCTGAAGCGGCGGCGGGTGGCACGCAGTTGCCGGGTGTAGCGGCCCCACGCGACGGTGCGGACGCTGCTGCCGAAGGCAAATCGTTGCCCGAACTTGCGTCTCCTCCCGGCTGGCCGGACCAGCTTGCGCAGCCGGCCGCACGGATGGCCATTCCCGCTCCGCTGCCAGAAACAGACAGCATTGCCGCTCCACTGCCAGAAACAGACAGCAGTGCCGCTTTGCAATTGGCAGAACCAAGCATTCAAACCGCTTACCACGGAAGCGATGAGCTTCGCCTGGTGCCACAGTTGCATCGCGTCAGCGTCGAGCATGCTGTCGACGAATCAAGTTCGCTGCCTCCGCCTATGCCGATGCTGACGCGGCGACGCGGCTCGACCAACGACACACCTGTGCTGCCCGATGTGGGCCAGTCGCGCACCGACATGGCCAGACATCCGCACGATCCGCCGCTGAACCTGTTGGCCGCGCGGCCGATTCCCTTGGAAGAACTTCCCAAAGCTCAGGTGAACCTGGCCGAGCTGAATGCCAGGATCGAAGGCTACAACTATTCGTTGCGGGCCTTAGAGGCCGAGCTGCACGGCGCCGGCCCGTGGGACTCGGCGCGTATAAGACCGGCGCTCCAGCGGCTGAAGAGGCTTGCCGCGCAGCGCCGCGATTTGGAGGTCTTCCGCAGCCTGCTGCCGGCCGAACAGCGGAACCTGGCGGCCCAGTTCGAGCCGATACGCCCTGTCGTTGCGCAAATAGCAGAGCGCATTGCGCAAGCACGCCAGGCTGCCCAGCAGCAGGGCCAATCTGTCACCTCGGCTAAAGGGAGGACTGATCAAGCGACTGCCGCCGAGCTGGAGCAGCTGGACGCCCTGTCGCGCGAGCTGGCTGAATTCGGGCAGCAGTAGCTGTGCTCCTAGGCGCGCAGTAGGCAGGCAGCAACTGGGCCGTTGGATGCGTGCAACACCAATTGCCCACGCGGCGGACCGCGCCGACTAGGAGACCCGGGCAAAACTCGGACCGCCAGCACTCTTGTTTGTGGCGGGTGCGGGGGGTCTTCGGGTAGGCTTGGAGAATAAAAACCCCGCCGCTCGCAGCGTGGCGAAACGACGGGGCCGGAACAGAGAAGAGGCCAATTTCAACTCTTGATAATACCAGCTTTTGCAATTCTGTCCAGAGAGTTGACGAAAAAAGTACCCCTCACCGGCACAAAAGTCCACTCTGCTCGTACTCCAATGTACTGCCATGCCACCCCTAGGTGGTTGTTATCGGTCGCCGCGGGACGTTTGGGGCTGGGATTGCACCGCCGGAAATCGTGGACTAAGCCATCCCAACAAAAAGCGGAGTCCCTCAATTGACGGGGGTGCATTTTCAGCGGCGTTTTCTATGCGGGCACTTCTACGGTTTAGCCCGGCTGAACGGAGTCGTTTGCTGGCCCGAAAACGTGCCATTTCTCTTCGTCAGTAGCCGCACGCCGCCAATCGCCGCAAGCAAATACCGGCATTGGAGGGACTCGCCGCGGTAGCGTACCCTAGCGGTCCATAAATGGCCACCCCGGAGCGTGGCCCTGTGCCAGACGCTTGCAATGTCCAGCACAGCGCTGATAATGGTCAGCAGCGACGGACGCGCGACAGCCTCCCCTGGAACGCTGTGATATACCTCAAGATCGGAGGATTCTTCTCCGCAGCCGGGGGAGGCTGCTGCGTGGGCGTTTCGGGGGCAATAGCGGTTCATCAAGCAGCAGCGCAATAGGAGATCGGCCAATGAACGAGACACTAAAACGGCGTGAGTTCATCCAGTTGAGCGTTGGCACCGGCGCACTTTGTGCCGCGTGGCCAGGTCTGGCCGCTCTGGCGGCCGATCAGCCGCCTGCCAAGATCATCAGCCCTGGTTGCCGGAAGAGCAAAGTCAAGGTCGCCCGGCTCTTCCTGGGCAGGCCCGGCGCGCACTGGCCGCATCCGAAGCTGAACATGGACGACGAGGTGGCCGCGTACCGCAAGCGGTTTGCCGAGTTCGCCGACGAGCTTAAGGATGTGGAGTTCGTCACCGACCAGTTGCTGACCGAACCGGCGCAGGTCGAGCCGCTGGCCGAGCAGATCAAACAGGCCGACGGCGTGCTGCTGATCCACATCAACATGGGCGTGGTCCCCATCCTGGAGGCCATACTGAAACTCGACCGCCCGACGATGCTGTACGCGGCACCGTACTCGGGCCACGAGTGGACCCGATTCGGGGCCATCCAGAACTCGCCGCTGGGAGCGCGGCTGTGCTGCGTTCTGACCAGCGATTACCGGCGGCTGGCGCAGGCCATTCGGCCGTTTCGGGCGATCCATCATCTGCGCCACGCCAAGATTTTGAACGTCACGGCGCGTTCCTTCGCCGCATACGCCGAGGAGGTTCGCAAAAAGTTCGGCACCGAAATCAAGCAAATCAGCATCGAGCGGATGCTCGAAGAGTGCAAGGCCATCGACGACCAGGCCGCCAAGGAAGAGGCCGACCGGTGGATCAAACAAGCAGTGGCCGTGGTCGAGCCGACGCCGGAAGAAGTCTTCCGCTCCTGCAAGCTGGCGCTGGCCTTCGAAAAACTGATGGACCAGGAAGAAGCCACTGTAATGACCATGGATTGCTACGGCAGCGCATTCAAGCCAATTTGCCAGGGCTTCGCCTTCCCGTGCGTGGGCTTTGTGCGGCTGAACGACATGGGCCTGGGTGGCATCTGCGAATCGGACCTGCGCTCGGCGATGACGCACATCATCATGCAGGGATTGACCGGGCGGCCCGGCTTCATCAGCGACCCGACCGTAGATGAATCGAAAAACAGCATCATCCTGGCCCACTGCCTCGGTTCGCGGAAGATGGACGGCCCGGCTGGCCCGGCCGCGCCATACAAGCTGCGGTCCATCATGGAGCGTCAGGAAGGCGTGGTGCCGCAGGTAACGATGCGCGTGGGCCAGAAGGTTACCCAGGCCATTCTGGCCACGATTGATCTGATGCCCTACTTCACGGGCGAAGTGATCGAAGTTCCCGACCTGGAGCGCGGTTGCCGCACGAAGATCAACGTCCGCATCGACGGCGACGCCCGCACGCTGTGGAAAAACTGGTCCCACGGGCTGCACCGCGTGACCTGCTACGGCGACATCGTCGAGGAACTCCAGCAGTTCTGCCGTTACATGAACATCGCGCTGGTCAACGAAGCTGTCGAGCAAAAGCCCGCGCTGCCGGCGCAAACGGCGACCAAAGCGTGATGCGCGGTACAAGCAACCGGGTAGATGCCCTGTACTGCAAGCACCATTGCAGCACAATGGGCGTATGCGCCGCAGCCGACTGTGTGCGGTACCCTCTATCTGTCTGTTGCGGCGAAACTTGTGCGCCCAGTGCGCGCATGTTTTCGGACGCTGTGGAGGGACACGCTGTGTGGTAGCAGCCGCCCAATGCCACGGACGCGACCGCAGCGCGTCCCGAAATCAACACAATTTGGTTGCGGCCGCAGGTTGCGTCAACCAATTATTGATTTTTGCAAAACGTATTGACTGCCTGCACTTTCCCAGAAAAGTCGCAACTCATTGTGCCGTAACGGGTTGCGAGGAATAGTTTTTTGTATACGACCGAAACTACAAGTTGTTGATAAACAACGATTTACGCTAACAGCCGCGTGTGTTTTTCGGAAAGTGCAGGACTGCCTGAGCTAAAGTTTTTGCTGATGTTCCTTGTAGCCTCGCTTTGCGAAGTTCAATGGGCTGTCAACAGCGGCCAGTTTATTGTTTGCAGCCGATGGCCGTAACGCAGCCGGCAAGCAAGTCCAAGTGCCATTGTAAACCTGAAGAAATCCGAGTGCCACTGTTAACCAGTAGCGATAAACATCGATGAGCAACTGGCGTACCGAGTGCGATTCGATGGGCGAGGTCCGCGTGCCCGCGCAAGCTTATTACGGAGCACAAACGCAGCGGGCGGTGGAGAACTTCCCCATCTCAGGCCGGAAACTGCCCGCGGAACTTATCCACGCCCTGGGGCTGGTCAAGCTGGCGGCGGCGACCGTCAACCGGCATTTGGGTTTACTGGGTCCGGCGGGCAATCCGCCGCTGAGCGATGCACAATTGGATGCACTTCTAGCGGCCTGCCGCGAAGTGGCCGAAGGCCAGCTTGACGACCAGTTTCCCGTCGATGTGTTCCAGACCGGCTCGGGCACTTCCAGCAACATGAACGCCAACGAGGTGATCGCCAACCGGGCGATCGAGCTTAGCGGAGGCGATCGCTTCGCCAGCCAAAAACCCATTCATCCCAACGATCACGTCAACCTGGGCCAAAGCAGCAACGATGTCTTTCCCACGGCGATCCACGTGGCCGTCGCGCAAGCTATCGCCGGCAGGTTGATCCCGGCGCTGACCGAAGCGGCCGAGGTGCTGGGGGAAAAAGCCCGGGCATGGCAGGACGTGCTGAAAATCGGCCGCACACATCTGGCCGATGCCACGCCCATCACGCTCGGTCAGGAAATAAGTGGCATGGCCCGGCAAATCGAGCGGTGCATCGCTCGGGCGCAATCAGCTATTGATGCGCTGCGAGAATTGCCCATCGGCGGCACGGCGGTGGGAACGGGAATCAACACCCACCCCGAGTTCGGCGCCCGCGTGTGCCAATACCTGGCAGAGCAGACCGGCATCGCGTTCGTGGAGGCGGCCAATCACTTTGAGGCCAATGCCCAGCGCGAAGGCCTGGTGGAAGCACACGCCCAACTGAAGTCTGTGGCAGTAAGCGTGTTCACCGTGGCCAACAATATCCGCTGGTTGGCAAGCGGCCCGCGCTGCGGGTTCTACGAGATCATCCTTCCGGAGCGGCAGCCGGGCAGTTCCATAATGCCGGGCAAGGTCAATCCGGTGCTGTGCGAAAGCGCTATGCAAGCCGCCGCCCGAGTTATCGGCAACGATCAGACGGTAAGTTTCTGCGGCGCCGCTGGGGGCCAGTTCCAGCTCAACGTGATGATGCCAGTCATGGCCGAAGCCTGCCTGGAGAGCGTCCAGTTGCTGGCCGGCTCGATCGCAGCCCTTACCAAGCTGTGCCTTGCCCAAATGCAGGCCAATCCCCAGGCCTGCCAGGCAGCCGTGGAGCGCAGTCTGGCGCTGGTTACCGCGCTGACGCCGCGCATCGGCTACCAGCGCGCCGCCCAGTTGGCCAAAGAAGCATTCGCCACCGGGAAGACGATTCGGCAAGTGTGCATCGAGCAGCAGGTGTTGCCCGAATATCTGCTCGACGAGTTGCTAGACCCCAAACAGATGCTCGGACCGCGGAAGCCGTAGTGAACTTGGCGTTTCTGGCCTGACCAATGGGATAGCGTCTGGGGGCGCCCGGTTGCGGGCCAATCGGAGAGGGCGACAAGATGCGCGCCTTGCTAAGGTTCAGCATTCGAGAAGTGGTTTCTCGCCCAGGCCGGGCTACGCTCACGTTGCTGAGCATAGTAATCGGGGTGGCAGCGGTCGTGGCGGTGACTATTTCCACGCAAACTACGCGCCGGGCATACCGGCAGATGTTCGCTTCGGTCAGCGGCAAGGCCGCCTTGGAAGTCGAAGCCGAGGCCGGCGGCGGTCTGGACGAAAAACTTCTGGACGTGGTGGCTCAGACGCCGGGGGTGGCCGCCGCCGTACCGCTGATCCAACGCCCCACAGTGCTGATTTTTCGCGGTCAGCGTGTGACCGTAATAGCCCTGGGAATAGACCTGCAAAAAGACAGCGCCGTGCGCGATTACACGATAGCCAAAGGCAGACCGCTGTCGGAGCAGCCCGGCGCACTGCTGGAAGCACACTTTGCCGAGCAATTGGGAATCGAGCCGGGCGACGAAATCCGCCTGCTTACCGCGCGGAGCAGCGTTGTCGGACTGGTAAAGCCCCGCGGCACGGCCAGTTCTTTCAGTTTGGCAGGCATGGTACTGCTGCCGTTGTCGCAGGCGCAGGCCATCTTCGGCGCGCGCGGTCGGATCGATCTGATACAAGTGGTCGTCGATGAGAAGGCCGATCCGAAACAAGTTATGGCGCGCGTGGCCGAGCTGCTGCCGCCCGGCGCCGTGGTCCGGCCTCCGCTGACCCGCACCGCACAACTGGAGGAGACGCTGCTTTCGACCGAAGAAGGACTGCGGCTGGCTACGGCCTTCTCGCTGTTGCTGGCAGCATTCATCATCCTCAACACGTTCCTGATGAACGTAGGAGAAAGACGACAAAAGCTGGCCATCCTCCGAGCTGTCGGCGCAACGCGTGGCCAGGTGTGCAATATGATCCTTGCCGAAAGCCTGGTCATGGGATTGGTGGGGGTCGTGCTGGGAATCGCCGTAGGCCTGCTTGGGGCATTGTTGTTGTCGGAGTCGCTCAATTCCCTGCTGCAAGTTACTCTCCCGCCCATCGAGATCACGCCTCTGGTGATCTTCCTGGCAGTGGTCTTCGGATTGGGGATTGCTCTGGTCGGTGCGGCCGTGCCTGCACGGCGGGCGGCCCAGGTGCCGCCGCTGGAAGGCATGGGCGCTATACCCCGCGAAGACACCGAGCGCGCTTCGCACAAAATCGCCCTCTTCGGCGCCGCACTTTGCGCCGTCAGCAGCGCAGCACTGGCCGGCTGCATCCTCGGCTGGCTGCCGATGTACCTGGCCGTAGGCACCGGCGTGGCCCTGCTGTTGGGAACCGTTATGCTATTGGAGCCTGTGTTGGGGGCGGTATCCGGCGGCCTGATGTGGCTGCTGGGCCCCTTGCTGCGCACCGAAGGCCGCCTGGCCCACCGCCAGGTGCTCCGCCGCCGCAGCCGATCCACTTTGACCGTGGGCGTGCTGTTCGTCGCCAGCAGCACCGGCGTGGGACTGGCCTCGGCCATACTCGACAGCATTCAAGACGTCCGCCGCTGGTACGAACAGGTGATAGTAGGCGATTTCATCATCCGCGCTATGATGCCCGACATGGCCACCGGACTGTCGGCCGCACTGCCGGATGAGTTGGGCCAGCAACTTAGAAGCCTGCCGGGACTGCGCAGCGTCGATTCGGCACGTTTCATGACCATCACCGCCGCCGACCGTCAGTGTACCCTGATCGTCCGCGATTTCAGCTTCCACCAGCCAGTGTACTTCGATCTACGCGCCAACGGCGATCCAAAACAGGTGATCCAAAGGCTGTTTGCCGGCGAGGCGGTAATCGGCAGCGTGCTCGCCCAGCGCACCGGACTGGGTGTCGGCGACCTATTGCCTGTAAAGACCACTGGCGGCCCGCATACAGTGCGCATCGCCGGAATAACCAACGATTACCTGGTGGGCGGATTGGGAATATACATGGAGCGCCAGGCGGCCCGAAAACTCTTCAATATCGAAGGCGCCGACGGCTACCTGATCTTTGTCGAGCCGGACGCCATGCCCGCAATCCAGCAGCAATTGCAACAACTTTGCGAAAAGTACGGGGCGCTGCTGCATTCCGGCGCGGACATCAGGCGGATGATCGACGGGATGATACGCGGGGTACACGGTTGCTTGTGGGGTATTCTGGTGTTGGGTTTCGTGGTGGCCGCCTTCGGCGTCGTCAATACACTGACCATGAACGTGCTGGAACAAACACGCGAATTAGGACTGCTGCGCATCGTCGCCATGACCCGCAGCCAAGTCCGCAAAACCATCTTCTCGCAAGCGGTGATTATCGGCTTTATTGGACTGGGCCCTGGCACACTGGTGGGCGTGTCGGTGGCATATTTGATCAACCTGGCGATGACCCCCGCACTGGGCCATCCGGTGGAGTTCACCTTCCGGCCGGCCCTGCTGGCCGCCAGCTTTGCCGCGGGATTCGTGATGGTAGTAGCCGCCGCCTGGTTCCCGGCCGAGCGCGCCGCCCGACTAGACCTGACCAAAGCCCTTCAGTACGAGTGAACTTGCGTTGTCAACGCAAGGGTGTCGTATTTTAGTGCGCGCCGAGTACTTGACGCTGTATTTTGGAGTACCTGACGATGCCGGCACTTATCCAATGGGTCAAGAAAGCCGTCGAGAAGTTCCTTGATCCGGAAAAAGAGCAGCGGGTCCAGCGACTAGCAATTGTGCTGCACCAGCAACTGCAAACGCATCGAGACAAGTTTTCCTTAGCGACAGTAGTGCGAGGACTCGACCCGAGTCCTACCGAACTTGAGACGGCCAAGGAACGGGTTTATCGAACGATTCTGGCCCGCGCCTGGGCGGATGAAAATCTTACCGCCGCAGAGCAACAGACTATACAGTGGGTGGCCCACGCCTTGGAGCTAAATGAACAGAAAGCCAGGCAGATCAACCTCCAGTTCGCCAAGGAGTATTTTGCGGTCGCTCTGGCACAGGCAATGCAGGACGGCGTGCTCGAGCAGCACGAAGAGCTGCGCTTGGCTCGCATAGCGGCTTCCGTTGGGTGCAGCCTGCCGCAGTTTGCAAGGGCGTTTTTCTCGAATGAAGGAGAGGCTTTCTTGCGGGGCATCTTTATGGTTTGCGTCGCCGACGGCAAACTTGCCAAAACGGAATGGAATTACCTGCTAACGATGGCACAAAAGTTTGGCTTTCAACGTGAGGAGTTCTTGCAGGTGATTCAACCGCAAGCCGAACTTTTCGTGGAGCAAGTGCTAGCCAACGCAAAAGCAGATGGCCGTCTGTCGCCACACGAAGAAAGCGTACTATGTTGGTTACTGGGCAACCTTTCTGTCTCGCCTGCCTTCAAGTTTTATGTCGACCAAGAGCTTGGTCTGTTGCGGACGCTGACAGAAATAGAAGACGGGCGGCTCCCTGTCTTGCCGGCGCCTAGGGCCATCGAGCTTCGCGCCGGCGAGATCGTCCACTTCCACGCCCCCGCTGTGTGGCAATACGTGCGAATGTCGCGCGGTAAACAAATGCTGGAGGATCACAGGGGGACGATTACCCTGACCGATAATCGCTTGATCTTCTCATCACCGACCAAGTCGCAGAGCCTGGGCTACCGGAAAATCGTCTCGCATTGGGGGCGGGGCAATTCGATCCGAATCGAGGTGGAGGGCAAGCCCAGCAGTACTTTTTTCATTCTCGAAGACGCACCGCTAGCCTACCCCGTTTTTTCCGCGGCGGTGGCAATGGCCAACCAAACCCGAATAGCCCGCACCGATGAAAAGCCCAGCCGACATATTCCGCGAGACGTGCGTCAGAGGGTCTGGCAGCGTTACGGCGGCCGATGTGCGGAATGTGGAGCTAATGACTATCTCGAGTTCGACCACATAATCCCGGTTGCACGAGGCGGCAGCAATTCCGAGAACAACATTCAACTACTCTGCCGCCGGTGCAATCTGAAAAAGTCAGACAGCATCTAGCACAACGGCGTGTTTTTCATGGAACCGATAAGGACACGACTGTGGCAGATCCTGGAGCCTGCCAAGCAAGGCGACTTGGCTAGTGCAATTTGCGATGCGGTGATTTTTACACTTATAGCGTGCAATGTAGTGGCAGCCGTATTTGGTACGGTGGAAACAATTGAAAGGGCGTGGAGTCGCCAATTGGAGTTGATCGAAGCTGTTTCGCTGACCATCTTCACAGTCGAATACCTGGCCAGGCTGTGGTCTTGCGTGGCCGACCCGCGCTATGCTGCCCCTGTGACCGGTAGAGTACGGTTTGCGTTAACGCCTTTGGCAGTGCTGGACCTGCTGGTTATCCTACCATTTTACGTCAGCTTCCTTACGATCGACTTGCGGGTCCTTCGTGTACTCAGGCTGCTGCGAGTGCTGCGGTTAGCCAAACTGGCCCGATACAACAGAGCGGCGTTGGCGCTGGCCGAAGTTGTGCGCGATAAACGCGCGGAGCTTGTATCGACGTTCGTAATCGTGGCGATTATGTTGTTGATTTCCGCATCGCTAATGTATTCGGCCGAGCACGAGGCCCAGCCAGACAAATTCTCGGACATCCCCGCGGCAATGTGGTGGGCAGTTGTCACTCTAGCAACAGTAGGATACGGAGACGTGTACCCAGTGACGCCCGCGGGGAAAGTCATCGGGGCGATTGTCTCAGTATTGGGGATTGGCATGTTTGCCTTGCCGGCCGGAATTCTGGGAGCTGGCTTTTCTGAGCGTCTGAGCAAAGAGCAACGTAATCGACATCCCCCCGTATGCCCGCACTGCGGCAAGCCCCTGCATTGAGAAGGCAAGAACACCTAGAAGGCAATAGCACCTTTCGCACTTGCAGAGCTTGTCAAGCGGGTGCAACCGCAATCCCATCTGCCAGGAGTACCAAGCCTGCCAACAAAAAAAGCCGTCGGCGTCCCGAGGTGGGACGCGACGGCCTAAACAAAGTCCTCTCGCGGATTGCGACTGGATGCGTCGCTGCGAGACGAGCGGGAATCCGGCGTGCTACGGCACCAGCCTATAACGATTCCCACTCACGCTAATGGGTTGGCACCTCCGTCGGAATTACACGCGAGAGGTTGCTTGCCACGTTTTCCGCTACAAAATATCGGCCTTTGTGGGCCGCATTTTCAGTTTATTTTCATCAACGATGCCGCATCGTGCCAGCACCGTTCGCTGCCGAGCTTGCTCCACTGCCGCAAGCAAATGCGGTCTGCGCCACCTGCCGCGAACTATCGCGCTGCCAGGCGTGCGGCACACCACACTTCACAAGTTATTTTACATTGCAGGGGAAGGTTTTCCAGTTGCAATCGGGTGCCAATTCATACTCGGCACGGGTTGAAATGGCCCAGCGACAATGATTTCTTCGTTCCCGCAGAAAGTATAGCGTATTGCGACATGCCGAAGCGCAACAATCGGCTCATTTTCGCTGTTCTTCCTTGTCGAAGGCGGCGTCGAAGGCCACTCGGCTCGGCTCGAAGTTCAGCTTGCGCACGAACTCGCAGGCCTCCCGGGCGCCGTGGTCGCGATCCATGCCGCTGTCTTCCCACTCGACCGACAGCGGGCCGGTGTATCCAACGGCGTTCAGGGCGCGGATGATCTCTTCGAAGTTCACGCCGCCGCGGCCCAACGAGCGGAAGTCCCATCCCCGCCGCGGATCGCCGAAGTTCAAATGACTGGCCAGTATGCCCGACCGACCGTTGAGCGTGACGATCGCGTCCTTCATGTGGCAGTGGAAAATGCGATCGGGGAAGGCGCGAATGAACTCCACCGGATCGACGCCTTGCCAGTGCAAATGGCTGGGATCGAAGTTGAAGCCGAAACTCGGCCGATAGTTGATGGCCTCCAGGGCACGCTGGGCCGTGTACAAGTCGAAAGCGATCTCCGTCGGATGCACTTCCAGGGCGAACTTCACCCCGCATTCCTCGAACACGTCCAGGATCGGATTGAACCGCTCGGCGAACAGCTTGAAGCCCTCGTCGATCATCGACGGCGGCACCGGCGGAAAACTATACAGCAGATGCCAGATGCTCGAGCCGGTAAAACCGTTGACCACCTGGACACCCAGCTTCTGCGCCGCGCGGGCGGTATCCATCAATTCCTTGGCCGCCCGCTGGTTGACGCCGGCCGGATTGCCATCGCCCCAGACGTAATCGGGCAAAATCGATTTGTGCCGTTGGTCGATGATGTCGCAAACCGCCTGACCAACCAGGTGCGCACTGATGGCCCAGACCTGCAAGCCGTGTTTTTCCAACAACTCTCTCTTGCGGTGGCAATAGTCAGGCTCGTTGAGTGCCCGTTGCACCTCGAAGTGGTCGCCCCAACAGGCCAACTCCAGGCCGTCGAATCCGAACTCCTTGAACTTGCGGCACAATTCGGCCAAGGGCAGGTCCGCCCATTGACCGGTGAACATGGTGACGGGTCTGGCCATCGGTAAGTCTCCTCTTGTACGCTATTATGCCGGAAAACCACTGGCAGGGCCGCCAAAGATGGCCTGCCACTGTAAACGCGCCCTGTTCTGCCACATCGCCCACCGCGGAGCGGAAACACAAGCGGCACGGTTTTACTGAAAACGTGCCCTATTTTGCCACATCGGCCACCGGATGCAAGTAAGGCCCACCGGCAACCCGGCGCCCTGTGCATCCCAAGTATTCTGCCCATGCGGAGCATCCTGTTGCTCTTCGCGAAGTGTAACGACCGAGCGATATGACATTTTCCCAGGGGGCCAAGCCGCCAAGTATCGCGAAGTTGTAGAACTTCAGCCGACTGAAGTGAGTCTGGCTTCGGGCATTGGTGGCAGGTGGCCGATGGTGAGGCAGTGTGCCAGTGCGTGGACGATGCTTCGGATCGGATTGTGGCCGCGTTTTTTTGGGTTCGCAAGATGGACATCAGGACGGCTTGGCAGTCCGCCCCGCGTTGGCTGCGATTGCCGTAGCTGTTCTTGCGGATGATCACCGCCGGGCGGATCGCCCGTTCGGCGCTGTTGTTCTCGAAGGGGACGTGCGGTTGGCCCAAGAACGTGAACACGTAGTTCCGGTGGCGGCGCAGGCGCTTGACGAGCCGCCTGGCGTGCCGGTCCGTCCAGGGCGTGTCGAGCAACTCCTCCAGGCGGGCCGCAAGCCGGGCGCGGCGCGAAGCGTACTCCTCCGCCGAAGTCTCGTCGCGCCGACTCCACAGCCGCACCGCATCGCCCACCAGGCGCAGCTTCTTGGCAAACTCCGGCCACTGCACCCCCGGCGACTTGTACTGCTCCGTATTATCCAACTGGCGCAGCGGATGCACCAGGCACGTCTGACGCAGCGCGCAGACCACCGCGTTGTAAGCGCCCCAAAAGTCGCTCACCAAGGTCCCCGCAAATTCCTCCACGAAGAACTTCATCAAGGCAGGAGAGCGACGGCAGCGGTTGATCATGTAATAGGTCAAGTTTCGCGTCGTAAAGCACCACAGCCAGTGCGTTTTGCCGTCCACCCGCCAGCCGCTCTCGTCGGCGTGAAGCACTACCCAGTGCAAGGCTTCCCGCTGAATCTGCTCGTACCAGGGATACACTATCGCCTGCAAGCGATACCACATCTGTGTCAAGCCGCCGGGCGTGATCTTCATCTGCAAGTGGAAGTTGAACACCTCCACGATCTGCGCGAGCGTGTTGCCCAGGGCGTAGTGCAGCCAGGCCGACAGCACCAGCACGCGGTTGCCGAGTGTGCTGCCGGGCAAGGCGTCGGGCACGACCGGCTCGACCTTCATCTGACAGCGCGGGCACCAGTCGCGGTGGATCACGTGTTCGGTCACTTCCGGCTGGATGTGCGGAATGTCTTCGGTATAGCGG
>Ga0209101_1001054_pt1 | contig 21456 bp, 22 predicted proteins | sample ConPoolayeCmetaG_FD_185481 | JGI IMG/M metagenome (GOLD analysis project Ga0209101, IMG submission 185481) | Hot spring microbial mat communities from California, USA to study Microbial Dark Matter (Phase II) - Cone Pool mat layer C metaG... ...
AGAGGGGGGAGCAAGGGGCGAGGTCTCTTGGCTGATCGTCGGGGGGGCCATGACCGGGTTGGCGTTGGGCAGCAAGTCTCAGGCGGTATTGAGCCTGCCATTTCTAGCAGGCTGGATCGCGGTGATCGCGTGGCGGCGGGGGGGAGCCGTGGGGACTCTGCGCGCTCTGGCGGCGTACTTCTCGGTCGCATTGGTTGTAGGGTCACCCTACCCGATCTACAACGCGGTCGCTCACCACAACCCGCTCTACCCCGTCTTCGCGGATGCTTCTGCCCGCTGGTTCGGCGGCACGCCCTCCGTCCGCAGCGAGCTGGGCACAGAGGTTTTCTACGCCTGGACGCCGGGCGGGTACCTGCGGAATCTGTGGGATGCCTCACTGGGGCACCCACCGCCGTTCTACTTAGGCTTCTGGGCTGGGCCTGCCTTCCTGATGATCTTGCCGCTGGGGTTATTGCTCAACCGCCGCGATCCCGTGGCACGCGGATTGCTGCTGTACGCCTTCCTATTCTCAATCGCGTGGTTCCTGGTCAAGCAAGCGGTGCGGCACTTCCTGCCGGGGCTGGCATTGCTGGCGGTGGTCAGCGGCACGATCCTGGTCCGGCTCGACGGGGTTCCGCGCTGGCTGCGGAGCACCGTCTACGCCGCGCTCAACCTGTCGCTAGCGCTGGGGGTGGCCTTCTGGGCGGGGATCAACCGCACCAACGGCACGCCGCTCGCCGCCCTGGGCCTCCTGACGCCAGAAGAGTATATTGCCCGCTGGACGGATCAGGTGGTCAATGACCCGACCTTCCCCGACTCGGAAATCGTTGCCTATGTCAACACCCGCCTCGACCCCGGCGCGCGGATGGTGAACTTCCATGCCAACAACGCGCTATACTTCTGGCCCGATCAGATCACCAGCACTCTGCGCGAGCCGGTCGATGGGTGGGAGTCGGAGAACGAGGCGGACCTGCTGATGACGTTTGAGCGATACCACGCCGATTACCTGCTGGTATGGAAGGCCGACCTGGAAAGCATACCTGATCCCGCCGACCGGCGACTGATCCTGCGCCCGGAGTTTTACGAGAGGCATGGAGAGCTGATGATCGAGACACCGCGCACGTACCTGTACCAGATCGGACACTGACCGAAGGTCATACGACCCATGCTAAACTCGCCACTTCAGAGATCAGCTCCCTGGCTCGACGCGGTTCGAGGGCTGGGTCGCCGCCGGGGGCTACTTATGCTGGCCCTTGCGCTGCTCTCATTCCTGTGGGGAGTGGCCGTCGCTCATCGGTCGCTGCCCTATCTCTGGTTTCTCGACGACGCGCACCTCGTTCGGAGGTTCACAGGCCCGGAGCTAGCCCAGGCCATGCAGGGCAACTGGGACGTGGATGCTATCGAGACACCGGGCTATCGTCCTCTGACTGTGCTGTTCAACCACGCGCGCGCTTACGCATTCGGCGAGTCAGTGGTAGCGCACCGTCTGTTCATGATCGCACTGTTGGCAGCCTACCTGGCGATCTTACAGGAGGTAGCCCACCGGCTGGGGACGCCGCCATGGCAGTCCGCCCTGGCTGGGATTTTGACCATCGCAGCCAAGAACAACTGGTGGAACCTAGTGTGGATTGCGGACGGAGTCCACGCCTTCACGGCACTGCTTGCCATACTAGCTGCTCTGGCGTTGATCTCACACCTGGAGCGCCCAGCCCCCCACAAGCTGCCTCTATCAATGCTGTGCGCGGGCTTAGCGCTGCTCACGCGGGAGGACGCCCTGGGGATGCTGGCAAGCCTCCCAGCACTGGGGACAGCCTTCGTTGTGGTTCGTGAAGGATGGAGCGCCGACGCCATGCAGGCCGCCCGAAACTTGCTGGAAGGCAAGCCGAAGGCGGCGCTGCGTCGAACATCCACATCCTATCAGCAGCTCGCGCCCGGCCTGACCACAGTGGGCATTTATACGGTCATTCTAGTGCTGGTAAGCGCCGCATTCTTCGCCTGGCGAGGTATGATGATCATTCCGGGGTCGCTGCCTGATCCTCAGTTCATCGGCTGGGCCGACATGGTCAAGTGGACGTTGTTCCCCATTGGGGCGACCTTCTACCCAACCATCTGGACGTTGGTGCTCGGAGCGAGCCTTGCCACGGCCCTGTTCAGGCTCTCCGAGGAAGCACAACTGCGGGTCTTCTTGTGGTTGACCTGTGCGGTGATCACCGCCTCCCCAGGCATGGCAGTCGCGCGCCCCAACCTTCTCCTTGTACCCATCAGCTTCTTCAGCCTGTACCTGGCGACCGTAGCAGGGGAGTTTGGCCGCTGCTCGCGGGCAGCGGGAGTGGTAAGCAGCGTTCTGGTTGCGGCGACGCTCGTGGCAGCCACGGCCCGAAACCTAGAGGCCCAGCTATGCCTGCATCCGCAGAGCAGCATCTTCATCGACGGTACGGGTCAAATCCTCTGGGGAGACTTTGCCAACCTGGGCATTCCTCCCGCCCGCCGCGATCTCCTCGAAGCACACCTAGCGCAGCTCGGGATACACTCGGCTGAGGACTACAGCGAGGTGCTGCCGATCCTGGTCGAGGAAGCGGAGCGCGCCGACCGCCGCCGCCCCGATTCTGGGCAGGACTTGTTTGTGCCGTGGATCAGCTTTATGGATCCGTGAAAGCCGAATCCTTCAATCCTGCGGTAAACTAGGCCCGCCAATCTCCCTTGTCCGGTGACACGATGACCGCCAAGTGCTTGATCTGCCAGACACCCTATGAGCCGTTCATGTCCTTCGGGCCGATGCCGATTGCCAACGGCTTCCTGACCCCGGAGCAGTTCGTCGACGAATACTTCTTTGAATTGAAGGTCGGCTACTGCCCGGCGTGTCACATGGTGCAGCTCGCCGAGCAGCCCGACCGCGAGAAGATGTTCCACGAGAACTACGCCTTCTTCTCATCCACATCGAAGGGGATGCAGGCGCACTTCAAGCAGTTCGCCGATGGGGTGATGGCCGGGCTGGCCTCGCCCGACCCGTTCGTAGTCGAGATCGGCAGCAACGACGGGATCATGCTGCGGCACTTCGCCGCCGCCGGGATGCGCCACCTGGGGGTTGAACCGTCGGCCAACGTGGCCCAGGTGGCCCTCGATCAGGGGATCCACACAGTGTGCGAGTTCTTCGACGAGGCGCTGGTTGAGCGGATCATCGCCGAGCACGGCCATGCAGATCGGGTGCTGGCGGCCAACGTCACCTGCCACATCCCGTACCTGCACTCAGTGATGGCCGGGATCAAGCGACTGCTCAAGCCGGACGGGATGTATATCTTCGAGGACCCTTACTTGGGCGATATCATCGAGAAGACCTCCTACGACCAGATTTACGACGAGCACGCCTTCTACTTCTCGGTCGCGTCGTTGAGCCACCTGTTCGACCAGCACGAGTTGGAGATCGTAGACGTGGCGGCACAGCCCGTTCACGGCGGATCGATGCGCTACACGGTGGCACACAAGGGGGCGCGGAAACCGTCAGCCACGGTCGAGGCACAGCGAGCCAAGGAGGAATCGATGGGCTTACACCGCCCCGAAACCTACAGCCGCTTGCGCCGCCGCATTGAGCAGTCGCGGGACGACCTGGTGAGGCTCCTGCGCGACCTGAAGGTGCAGGGCAAGCGGGTAGTGGGCTACGGCGCGACCTCCAAGAGCACCACCGTGATCAACTACTGCGGCATCACCCCTGCGCTGATCGACTACATCAGCGACACAACGCCGATCAAGCAGGGGAAGTTCAGCCCCGGCGCGCACATCCCGGTGCGCCCGTATGAGGAATTCGTCGCCAACTATCCCGACTATGCGCTGCTGTTCGCCTGGAACCACCAGCCCGAGATCATGGCGAAGGAGGAGCCGTTCCGCGCGGCGGGCGGGAAGTGGATTCTGTTCGTACCGAGGGTGCATGTCCTGTAATGCCTTGGTATAGGAGGCTCCGAGTCTGCTCCACCAGGTCGGGAGTGAAGCCATGATCCTGTGCAGTAACCCGAAAGCACAATATGAGTCGCACAAGGCCGAGATCGACGCGGCGGTGGCCCAAGTGCTGGAGAGGGGCTGGTACATCCTCGGCGAGGAGGTGCGGGCGTTCGAGGAGGAATTCGCGGCGTATCTTGGCGTGAGATACGCGGCGGGGTGCGCCAGCGGCACGGAGGCGCTGCTGCTGGCGCTGGTCGCCTGCGACATTGGCTCCGGCGACGAGGTGATCACCGTCCCGCACACCGCCGTGGCGACCGTCTCCGCCATCGAGCAATCCGGCGCGACGCCGGTGCTGGTCGACATCGACCCGGCGACCTACACCCTCGACCCGTCAAAGCTAGAAGCGGCGATCACCCCGCGCACGAAGGCTGTGATCCCGGTTCACCTATACGGCCAACCCGCCGACCTCGCGCCCATCCTCGAGATCGCCCGGCGGCGTGGCCTGCGCGTGATCGAGGACTGCGCCCAGGCGCACGGGGCACGCTACGACGGGCGGCGCGTCGGCTCCATCGGGGACATCGCATGTTTCAGTTTCTACCCGACCAAGAATCTCGGCGCAATTGGCGACGGTGGGGCAGTGGTCACCGACGATCCCGAACTGGCCGAGCGTGTTCGGCTGCTGCGACAGTACGGCTGGGTGGAGCGGTATGTCAGCCACATCAAGGGCTGGAACTCGCGGCTGGACGAGCTTCAGGCAGCGATCCTGCGCGTCAAGCTGCGGACGCTTGATGCCGACAACGCGGCCCGGCGGCGCATCGCCTGGCGCTACGATCAGGCACTGGCGGACGGCCCGGTGGCGCTCCCCTCCGCGCGCCCAGAGGCTGAGCATGTCTACCACCTGTACGTGGTGCGCTCATCCGACCGCGATGCGCTCCAGAGGCATCTTGCTGATTGCGGCATCGGAGCGCTGGTCCACTATCCGGTTCCGGTGCACTTGCAGCCTGCTTACCGGGATCGGCTGCCCGGCGCGGATCGGCTGCCGGAGAGCGAGCGTGCTGCCCGTGAGGTGCTCTCGCTGCCGATGTACCCGGAACTGACCAGCGCCGAGGTAGATCAGGTGATTGAGGCTGTGAAGGGGTTCCGCGCATGATCGAGCATATCTGGGAAGGCATCTACCGCAGCTTCGCTGAAGCACCCGCTGTGGGTGATGGCTTCGAGGGAAAGACGTGGGGGGAACGGTCATCGCTGCGGGCGCTAGGGCTACGGCAGGCCGCTCAGGAGCAGCGAACGATCCCGTCCATCGTTGCCTATCCAGCTAGCCTGCTGCCATTCCTGGCTGCCCTGATCTATCAGCAACAGGGCCACCTGCGGATTCTGGACTTTGGGGGAGCGCTGGGTTACACCTATTTTCCTGTCATCTGCGCGCTGCCAGACTCGCTGGGCGTGGACTACCACATTGTGGATACGCCCCTGATCGTCCGGATCGGCGAGGCGATGTTTGCCGATGACGATCGGATCACGTTCCACGAATCGCTGCCCGATCTCCTGAAAGAGGTGGATATCGTGCACATCGGCTCGTCGCTCCAGTACATCGAGGACTGGCGGGGCACACTGGCAGCCCTGACGGCTTACCATCCACTTACTTTCCTGTTCACCGATCTGCCCGCAGGGGACATTCCTACCTATGTGACCCTCCAGAACTATTACGAATCCCGAATCCCATGTTGGTTCTTCAACATCGGCGAGGTGCTGGATGTGATGGCGGGCCTGGGATATAGACTGGCGTTCAAATCCACCTATCTATCAACGATTCTGGGCAAGCAACAGCCCTTCCCCCAGGACAACTTCCCGCAGGAGTACCGGTTGGGTTACCCGGCCAGTCTGCTGTTTTGCCCGGCGTGATGTAGATGGACGAACTAATCGCATCCGCTTATGCAGGCAGGCGCATCCTGGTCACCGGCGGCTGTGGCTTTCTGGGAACCAGCCTGATAACGCTGCTGAAGGAGGTCCCGTGCACGATCATCCGTCTATCCACGCCCGGCACAGACTTCCTACCCATTCAGGGGACGGCCCGGATCGTGGACATCGGGGGCGATGTGCGCGATCGGGCAACCTGGGAGCAGGCGCTCCCGGATATTCATGTGGTGTTTCACTTTGCGGCGCAGACCAGTGTGTACGTGGCCGAGAGAGATGCCGCCTCCGACCTGGATGCCAACGTCAGGCCCATGGCGTTGCTGATCGAGACTTGCTTGCGGATGGACCTGCACCCAGTTGTGCTGTTCTCTGGCACGGTGACGCAGGCTGGTATCCCCATGCGGCTGCCGGTAGATGAGTCCCACCCCGATCAGCCTGTCACCATCTACGACCTGCACAAGCTGATGGCCGAACAGTACCTGGCCTACGCCTCGCGGAAAGGGATCGTCCAGGGTGCGACGCTGCGGCTGGCCAACGTCTACGGCCCCGGCCCGGCGTCAAGCAGCGCCGACCGGGGTGTGCTCAATCAGATGATGCATCGAGCGCTGCGTGGCGAGCCGCTGACGGTGTATGGCGCAGGGGATCGGCTCCGGGATTATGTATATGTTGAGGATGTGGCGCGAGCTTTCCTGCTGGCCGGATCACGAAGTGGCGCTCTCAGTGGGCGCCACTTCGTGATCGGCAGCGGGGCGGGCCACACTATCGCAGAAGCGTTTTCCCTGGTTGCTGAGCGAGCGGCCCTGAAGACCGGCCAGCGTGTGCTGGTAAGTCACGTGGAGCCGCCATCCGGACTCTCCCCTATCGAGGATCGCGATTTTGTGGCGGATACAGGGCGCTTCCACGCGGCCACGGGCTGGCGGGCACAGGTCTCACTGGTCGAGGGGATTGACCGCACGCTTGAAGCCTTGTTGAGGCTGTAGGAGCAGAGTGAGATAGCAAACGGCCAAGTCGATTCCCCGCTGTGGAGGTGTGATCCATCCAGCCAGAGGTGGAGGATCGCCAGGTAGAATTATGCCGATAGCTCCTCACTTTCCGACGGCGCTGGCAGGGCTGATGCCGACCTCGTGGGCAAAAAGGCGCCTCTGGAAGTACAGCGCGACGTTCACCAGACCAATCAGGACTGGCACCTCAAGCAACGGGCCGATCACGGTGGCAAATGCCTGACCAGAGTGGACACCAAAGATCGCCACGGCCACCGCAATCGCCAGCTCGAAGTCATTACTGGCTGCGGTGAAGGAAACCGCCGTCACCTCGCTGTACGACGCGCCGATCCAGCGGGTGACGAAGAAGGTCACAAACCACATCAGACCAAAGTAGCAGATCAGCGGGATGGCAACTCGAACTACATCGAGGGGAAGTTGTACGATATATTCGCCCTTCAACGAGAACATTACAACGATGGTGAACAGCAGCGCCACTAGTGTCAGAGGGCTGATCCGGGGCACGAATTCGGCTTCGTACCAGTCCTTCCCCTTCCAGCGAAGGAGGGAGAACCGGGTGATCACACCCGCCAGAAACGGAATGCCCAAGTAGAAGAACACCGTCTTGGCCGCCTCACCCATTGAGATGTTCACATTCAAGCCCTCAACCAGCCCCAACCGGGTAAGTGCATAGGTGATGAAAACCCAGATGTACACTGCATAGAGGAGCACCTGGAACACTGCATTAAACGCAACTAGGCCGACTGCTAACTCCCGATCCCCACCTGCCAACTCGTTCCACACGATAACCATCGCAATGCAGCGAGCCAGTCCGACCAGGATCACCCCGACCATGTATTCTGGGTATTGCCGAAGAAAGAGGATCGCCAACCCGAACATTAACAGTGGGCCGACAATCCAGTTCTGGAACAGGGAGAAGACTAGTAAGGCTGGGCGACGAAAGACACGTCCCATTTCCTCGTAGCGAACTTTTGCCAACGACGGGTACATCATCAGGATCAGGCCAACGGCGATAGGGATGTTGGTGGTATCCACCTGGAAGCGGTTGATGAACGGCTCAACCCCGGGAAGGAAGTAACCCAGTCCGACGCCCAGCGCCATGGCCAGAAAAATCCAGAGCGTCAGAAAGCGGTCGAGTAGAGAAAGGCTTTTCCTGCCTGCAGTTGTAGGGGGGGTGGCGGCGACGAACTTAGCCATGATAGAAAGTTGATCCTTTCCTGTTTCTGGTTTTGCAGAGCACCCAGTCAGGACACAGCCTGCAGCCTAGCCGCCGGACATGCAGCCGTGACGGTTGTTGAGGCACAATGACCCCATGGCAGTGACAAATATCACAGCACCTTCTTGGCGACTCAGGACTGCCCCTCTCATCGCCTGGGCAAACTGCTGTCTACTGCTCGGATTCCCGCACCAGGAACCTCGATCAGAACCTTTCAACCGCCTTCTAGCGCCTCACGGGCTTTACCGGTGAGGTGCTTTTTCAGGAAGGCAAGGGCCGCTTCGGCATCCTCGTCCATGGAGATACGCAGAAGCTCGATCAGGTCTGCATCCTCGAGGCAAAGCTGAAGGCCCTTTTTCACTGCCTGCTCCCTTGAGTGTGAGGTAAGACAACCACGCCTGTCCTTGACCAGCAGATGCTCTTCTCAGAATAGACCCTTCCGGGCATGCTAATTGGCGGCTTCCAGCGCGTTCGCCAGCCAGGTGATAACCTCGGATTCTGTCGGAATACGCCCGTAGCAGACCAGCTCTTCGTTGATCACCAGGCCCGGGGTGGACAGGATAGGATACTGTGTGATCTCGGCGTAGTCCGTCACCTTCGTGAGTTGCGCCTCAATGCCGAGGTTGGCGACGGCCCTCTTAGCTATCTCTTCTACCTTCTGGCAGTTGGCGCAACCCGGCCCAAGCACTTTGATGGTGATCATCAACAACCTCCTGCTGTATGAGTGATGATTTTGCCTATCAGCGATGCGTCTTCACGCCGTACTTCTCAGGATGCTTGCGGAGCATAGCTGCTGTTCTCATGTAATCATCCATACCCAGCCCCTTCAAGGCTCATTCGATACCTCGAATGTACATTCGACTAATAGAATAAGGTCGTTTGCGTTTGTGCAACAGTGAACAATGTCACCTTACCTATATGACAGGGCACTATCCCATAGCAAGCAAGTGGTGGGAGACCCAATCTGAGTGCACACTGGCCACGCGCCAGTGCACGTCTGCGGTATATGGCTTCAACAGGCAGACCCCCGTTGTCGGGGGCCTGCCTGCATGCACACGGAGGGGAAAACGCGCACGGAAGTGGAAATCGGGGGCTACGCGACTGCCTCCCTTACAGAGGTATGCACATCGAAGGTGGGTGGGTGTTCCAGGTGCTTTTTAACTGCGCACAGCTCAGCGGACTTCACCAGCGCATCACGATATTTGTCCGGGAAATCCGGTGGAACTTGGATGTCCAGCTCAATGTGGTTGACCATCCGGGTGATCGGGTCGCGGTGGCTGCGCTGGACGATACGAATGCCCTGGCTGGGCAAACCGCGCTGCTGACAAAAGCTCAATACGTAGATTCCTGCGCAGGTGCCAATCGAAGCCAGAAATAGGCCGAACGGGGCTGGGGCCGAGCCATCCTGATCGGTGACCACTCGCAGCCCATCCCCTATAATCGCATCAACGCGCTGCCCGCCGGGAAAGACGATTTCCATTTCCATTGAGAAGATACTCCTCGGGTGCCACAGTTGTTTGCCTACACGTGATTCGATGCAGTTGCCTCCAGATGGTTGCAGGCGGTCCAGGAGCGCCCTGGCTCCTCCGCGAACAGCTATAGGTAGCCGTGTTCACGGAACCAAGTTAGTGTGTCGCGGATTGTCTCCTCGAACGGACGTGGCGTGAATCCAAAGGTCTGCCAGCCGCGCTCGGGGTTTAGTGGGCGAAAGTGCTCGACGCCGAACAGTAGGTCAGGCACGGGCAGGTTCAACATGCGGGCGAGGCTCAACAGACGGGTTGCTGTGCGGACAGACAGCGCGATGCGCGGTGGCCGTACCCCGGCGAGACGGGCGATCTGGCGCAGGGCGTCAGCCACATTCAGGTTGTGGCCGCCAATGATGTAACGCTCCCCTGGTTCGCCGAGCATCGTAGCACGAACGTGAGCCTGCGCCACATCGCGACCATCCACGAAGTTAACTACCACGTCCAGAGCCACTGGCATTCGACCCTGTGCCACACGCAGCACAACCTCACTGGTGGTAGGTTTGACATCACCGGGGCCAAACACCGCTGATGGGATCAGGATCACCACGGGCAACCCGGCCAGGGTTGCTCGCAGGGCTTCGTGTTCCATGACCCACTTGGCCTCATAATAGGCGCTGGGCACAGAGCCAGGCAGGTAGGCATCACGCTCATCGGCCAGCCGATGCGGGGCGTCTGGCGGAGGAGCGCCGATGGTCGAAAGAGAGCTAGTGTAGACCACACGACTCACCCCAGCCTGATGCGCGGTCTCCAGCACGGTTCGCATCTGGCGGGCGGCGCGCTGCATCGCCGGGCGGATGCGGTGATCGGTGCGGGGATAGATTGCGGCGGCATGGAACAGCACCTCGCAACCGCGCAGCGCTTCGGCCAGGCTGGCAGGATCAGCCAGATCGCCAGCGTGCCACGTGATCGGCACATCGGGGATCGCACCGGCCGCATCGGGACGGCGGCGCAGACCATGCACCTCCATCCCCGCCTGGTGAGCGTGACGGGCGATGTGCCCGCCAATGAAACCCGTGGCTCCGAGCACCAAGACGCGCATTCTGGCCGCTTTCTAAAGGTTTGGTCGAAAGGGTTTTCGGCCAAACACTTAGGTAAGGTCACAGGGCTGATGGGGCAACAGACAAGCAAAGCGCCCCACCCCCTTGAATTGGTGGAGCGCCTCGTGTAGCCATTACAAATGGGCCACGAAACTATGCGCTATGCGCTAGCCGGTTCCGGTTCTTTATCCTCGGTCGAAGCGGCCATCTCAACACGCTCATAGCGTGGGGCCCAGGCCCCGTTGGGCTTCTGTATGTAAACCAGGCGCATGAGGCCCCTGGGCTTATCGCCCTTGCGGGCTCGACCTACTGTTTTCCTGGCTCCTGTCTTCTTACCAGCCATCCGCACATACTCCTTATATCATGCTGTGTTTCTGGGGTGCGCCCCTAATTGTATCGTGTTGTAGCCTGTCTGGCTATGCGCTTCATGGGAGGGGAGTGGAAAACTACGAGACGAGGATATCTATACCAAGGAATGGCTTACAACTGCCCCGAATACCCATCACCTTACCCACCCCATGCTTTCACCAGGATGGTGGCGAGGGAGGAGGTGCTCAGATGAGGAGCGACTCACCCCGGATAAGATCGCTGTACGACTCGCGAGCACGGATCAGATATGGCTGGCCACCAGCGAGGATCATCACCTCGGCGGGGCGGCAGCGGCTATTATAATTGGACGCCATGCTCGACCCGTATGCCCCTGTCTGAAGCACCGCCAGTAGATCACCCACCTCCGGCAGCGGAAGCAGCCGGGCGCGGGCCAGCGCGTCAGCGCTTTCACACACTGGGCCGACCACGTCCATGATCTCCTGCTGCGTTCCAGGGCGTGGAGGGATGGTCAGGATCGGATGGTGGGCATCGTACAGGGCCGGGCGCAGGAGGTCATTCATCCCCGCATCCACTATCACGAATGTCTTGGCCGGGGCACGCTTGATCGCCAGAATGCGGGTCAGCAGCAGCCCCGCAGGGGCCACCAGTGAGCGCCCTGGCTCGACGATCAGCGCTAGTGGCAGATCATCCAGCGCAGCTCGGAGGATTGCTCCCCACTCGGCAAGTGTCGGTGGCGATTCATCCGCATAGCGCACGCCCAGTCCCCCTCCGAAGTCGAGGTATTCCAGTGTCACACCCTGTGTCAGGAGGTCGCGCGCCAGCGCTGTGACGCGCGCCGTCGCCTCTTGAAACGGACTAGCCTCGACGATCTGCGACCCGATATGTAATGACAAGCCAACGATCTGCAGCGAGGGCATGGATCGAATCCGCGCGACTAGCGACGAGATCGACTCCCAGGGCAACCCGAACTTGGACTCGCGCAACCCAGTAGCGATGTGCGGGTGCGTGTGCGGGTCGACATCCGGGTTGACGCGCAGGGCGATGGGTGCGGGTTTGCCACTCTGGGCAGCAATGCCTGCCAGGGTGATCAACTCATCCTCTGATTCGATATGCAAGGCGCGGATGCCTGCGGCGAGCGCTTCAGCCATCTCGGTGGGGGTTTTGCCGATGCCAGAGAAAACAATCTTCTCTGCCGGGATGCCTGCACGCAGGGCGCGGAACAGTTCACCACCGGAGGTCACGTCCGCACCAAGGCCCAACCGGGCGAAGGTCTGGATCACCGCCAGGGTGGGGTTGGCTTTGAGTGCGTAGCAGATCAGGTGTGGTGTCGGCCCAGCGAGTGCGACGTCAAGGGCACGGGCGGCATCGATCAGAGCAGGCTGGTGGTAGACGTACAGGGGCGTGCCAAACTGCTCAGCGAGGGCGAAAAGCTCCAATTCATTGAAGCCTGAGATGCTGCGGTCCATAAATGGGGGTTCTCAAGTAAGAACCTTCTGGTACACCCGGTGGCGCTTGTAGAAGTTAAGCGGCAGGATTTTGCTCATATCGGCCAGCATGGTGACATTGGACTCCTGCACCTGTACCAGGTCGGCGTGCTGATAGGTGGTGGAGTCAATCAGGGTGCGGGCCATCTCGTCATACAGAACAGCATTCCCGCCGAGGCCCTGATACTTCGGGTGAACGGCATTCCCATTGATATTGATCCACTTCGTGCGGCGGCGTTCTAACAGAAAATCGATCCAGCCAAAAGGCCATAGCTCCCCCTTCTGGCGCTGGATGGCAGCAGAGATGTCCGGGTAGGCGAAGGTGAAGCCAATCACCTCGTCGTCCTTGAAGATTAGCTTCAACATATGCGGCTCGGCCACCAACAGCATTCGGTCAAGGATGGCGCCCATCTCATCATCGGTGAGCGGTTGATACGACCAGAGGTTCGCGAAGGCGTCGTTGTAGGTCCGCCGGAGTTGGGGCACGAGCGCCATTAACTCGCGGCGGCTCCTGAACACTGGCACACGAAAGCCGCGCCGTTGCCGAATCCGGTCTGCCATATCGCGGAGGCGTTGCGGGTAGGTGTAGCCCTCACGACCGATATAAGCAGAGAGGTAGTCCACTTCCTTCGTCATCGCGCCGATCTCCTCCCACTGCCGGACGTAGTAGGCCGGGTTGTAGTTCATGCCAACCGCCGGGCGGTGCTCGAAGCCCTCAACTAGCAGGCCCAGGCTGTCGCCGATCAGGAACCCCTTGGGGCCGACGAGGCGAGTCAGACCGCGCGCCCGCGCCCAGGCTTCGGCAGCTTCAAACAGCAGTTGGGCCACCCCATCATCATTGATAGCCTCATAGAGATAAAGCAGCGCGTCCTGACGCTGGTGATACTCATTGAACGGGCGGTGATCCATCACTGCAACGCGCCCAACAGCCTGGCCGGACTCATCACGCACCAGATAGAAGGCTGCCTCAGAGTGGCGGTAGAAGGGAAAGTCCGGCCTGAAACGGGCACGTTCGCCGGGCATCAGCGGGGGAACCCACTGCGGCACATCGTGGTAAAGGCGGAATGGCAGCTTTAGAAAGTCGCGGACGGCGCGATGGTCAGCGCGGCGGACTTCAACGAGGTACATGCTTGACCTTCACTGCCCGTTTTTCTCTTCTCCGCCAGCCGAGATGAGCGGATGGGAGAAGGAGGCTGACCCCATCGGCCTACGGCAAAGGGGAGATTCCTTATCTATCGGGCGGGATGTCTTCCAGACTGGGATCAACATATAGCCTCTCAAGGCGGCGGGCTTCGGCTTTCAAGCGCTTGGCTTCCTGAATCAGCAACTCTAATTCGTCCACGTCCGCCGGGGAGCGCAGGGGCAACGAGTCAGTTGCTGCCGGCGGCGACTCGTTTGAGGGTCCAGTCGGCTTGGCAGCATCGGGCGACAAGGGCGAAAGCTCCCCCTCCAGATCAGGAGCCTCTTCCCCTTCCCGGATCCCTCTCTGAGGCACGCCCTCGGCGGGGAGATCGTCATCGCTGTGTTGGAGGAAGGCGCGGAAGCTCTCCTCCGTAACATGCCAGGCCCCAGCGTGCTTACGGCCTGCTAGGCGGCCCTCACGCAGGTACTTCCGCACTGTGCCTTCAGCAATGCCGAGCTGCCGTGCTACATCCCGGACGGTATACAACGATATATCTTTGATTCGCAGAGGCATAGAACTCCACCCCCTGCCTCTTCTCCCATTAAGATTCGTTCGTATTTCCGCTGTTGCTTGCCGGAGAAGAGAAAGCTAACGGCGTATCCAATAAGCGGGTTCATCTGGCCTGTCCTGAACGGACAACCTTACGTAGACCTGCACTTGCGGCGTATCTTCTTCTACCAGCGATTTCAGTGTACCGGAGGAGGGGAGAGGCACGCAAGCTGCTTATACGCGGAATGGCGTGCTTAAGCCCCGTGCTCTTTGTGTTTGGCGAACCGCAGAGGCGATGTACAATCCAAGAGTTAGAGCGTAAACGAAGGACATCTCATGACGGAGCGCACCAACGAACAGTGGCTTGCTGACCTCAACTCAGATGGGGCTGTGCGTGCTGAGGCAGTCCGCGACCTGGTTGCCCGGCTGGAACGCGGTCTATTTTTCTATCTTAGCCAAGACCGAAGCGATCTTGCTGCCCGTTCGACTGAAGAACTTCAGCAAATGGCGCAGGATTTTGCCCAGGAGGCTCTGATCAAGGTGCTGGACAACCTGGGATCGTTCCGGGGTGAGAGCCAGTTCCTGACCTGGGCAGCCAAGATTGCCTCCCGAGTGGCGATCAGTGACTTGCGACGGGCACGCTGGCGCGACTACTCTCTTGATCACCTGACCGCTAACGGCGAGATCATGCCAAGCATTACGTCGCTCGCCATCGTGCCAGATGGCGCGCCTCAACCAGAGCGCATGACCGAGCGCGAAGATGTGCTGCGTCAGATTGACAAGGCACTCAGCGAGGCACTCACCGAACGGCAGCGCCTCGCGCTGACTGCTATTGCTATCGACGGCGTGCCGATTGAGGAAGTAGCGATCCGCATGAACACCAATCGCAACGCGCTGTACAAGCTGCTGCATGATGCTCGCCTCAAGTTGAAGACGTACATGGAAGATCAGGGATTGACGTTGGGTTACATTCTGGAGTTGTTCAAGTCGGACTGACCGCTGGAAGTAAGAGTGCCATCCGCCATCACGTCCTTGAGGCAGCACGATGAAGGGGGTTCGGTGAGCGAGCCACACAATACGAATCAGCAACGCTTTGCGCGCATCATGGAGATCATCTTCCGCACCGATCTGCAGGAAATCACCTGCGACGAGTGCTTTGAGGTGATCGACCGGTACGTAGATATGCTCCGCGCAGGGCGTGATCCTCAGGAAGTGTTGCCGCAGGTTAAGGCTCACCTGGGCCGCTGCGCACCATGTGATGAGGAATTCCGGGCGCTGATTGCCATTCTCGAGGCGCAGATCGACCAGCCTGAAACCCTGGACTGAGGCGCGCATCCAAATAACCGGAGGCGAAACACCATAACTTCCATCGCTTGCTACCTTTGGTTGGTTAAGAACAAAATCCACTCCAGTGAGAGGTAAGGATCGGATGCAGAAGGAAAAGGTTGTTATCATCGGATCAGGCCCTGCCGGGCTGGCCGCCGCGCTGTACACAGCACGCGCCGATCTGGCACCGCTGGTGATCACGGGCCAGCAACTTGGCGGCCAGATATCCATCACCAGCGAGGTGGAGAACTATCCTGGCTTCCCCGAAAGCCTGACTGGCCCGGAGCTGGTGGATTTGATGCACAAGCAGGCAGAGAAGTTCGGAGCGCGGATCAAGATCGACACGGTGACGGAGGTCGACTTCACGCACGGGTCGCCTTTCACTATCACCACGTCCGGCGGAGAGGTATATCAGTCACAGACGGTGATCATCGCTGCCGGGGCATCGGCCCGCCGCTTGGGCGTGCCAGGCGAAAACGAGTTGATCGGGCGAGGCGTGAGCTATTGCGGCACATGCGATGGCTTCTTCTTCCGGGGCAAGGACGTGGTGGTAGTGGGCGGGGGCGATAGCGCGCTGGAGGAGAGCATCTTCCTAACCAAGTTCGCAACCCAGGTGCGTATCATCCACCGGCGCGATGAGTTCCGCGCAGGTGCTATTCTGGTCAATCGCGCCCGGCGCAATCCGAAAATCTCATTTGTCTGGAATACGGTGGTCGAGGAAATCATCGGCTCGGATAGAGTGGAAGGTGTCCGGGTTCGGAATGTCAGAACCGGGGCGACCGAACTCCTCAATACTGACGGCGTGTTTATTTTCATTGGCCACCATCCGAACAGCCAGCTCTTTGAGGGCCAGCTTGAGATGGATGAGCACGGATACCTGATCACAGATGAGCATATGCAGACGAGTGTGCCGGGTGTATTCGCGGCTGGGGAGATCCAGGACCCGATTTGGCGACAGATTGCCACATCGGTGGGCCAGGGCGCAGCCGCAGGTATGGCTGCGATCCGCTGGCTGGAAGCGGTGGAAGACGAAGTCGCTAAGGTCGAAGTGGCAGGTTGAAACCCCGTTGATTTTGAAGCATGGCGAGGGTCGGTCTGCAACCGGCCCTCGTTGCGTTTCCGCACCGAGAGAGGTCAGCTATAATCGACCTGCGTTCTGTCTGCCAAGAGGGTATCCATGCCCCACGCGACTGTTCACGGACAGGTTCTTTTCTACTTCGAGCGACCGGCTCCTGCTAGCACCATCCCGCCGTTATTGCTGATCCATGGCGCAGGTGGTACATCGCTAGACTGGCCGCCGCACCTTCGCCGCCTGCCAGGGGTGACAGTCTATGCCCTCGATCTTCCGGGACATGGTCAGAGCGGATTGCAGGGGAGAGACACCATCACCGCCTACACCGCTGACGTGCGGGGCCTGCTGGACGTGCTGAAGCTGGACAAAACGATCTTGATAGGGCACTCGATGGGAGCGGCGATTGCGCTCCAATGCACGCTTGATGCGCCAGAGCGGGTGGCCGGGCTGGTCGTGGTTAGCGGCGGCGCGCGGATGCGTGTCAATCCGGCCCTGCTCGATGCTGCGCTGAATGACACCTCCCAGGTTGTGGAGTTCGTGATGGCCTATGGCTATGGTCCCCACACAGATCGGACGCTGAAGCAGTTCGGCGAAAAGGGGCTACGGGCAACCGCGCCGGAGGTGCTACACGGCGACTATGTCGCTTGCAATGGCTTTGATGTGCGGGGGCGTCTGGGCGAGATCGCCACTCCTGTCCTGATCGTTGGTGGTGGGGCGGATCAGATGATGCCTGTCAAGCTGTCTGCAGAGCTGGCAGCCGGACTGCTTGACGCTGATCTGCGGCGTATTGAGGAAGCCGGCCATATGCTTCCGGTCGAGTTCCCGGAGCGGCTGGCAGAGATAGTCAGCGGATGGCTGCAAGAACGTTGGAGACCGTGAATCAGGATCGCTACCTCATCCACCCGGCGGGCGAAGGCCCTATCGCAGTTCAGATCAAGCGCGACCGGCGGCTGAAGAAGATGGTGCGATGGATGAAGCTGCCAGATGGGGATATCTTGCTGCGTGTCCCGTATGGCATCAAACAGGCAACCATCGCCCGGATACTGGGCGGAATTGAACAGGAGTTGGGCCATCAGCGCCGCCGATCTGCCCGGCGCACGGACGCTGACCTGCAGGCCCGCGCCGAACATCTCAACCGGACTCACTTCCGAGGTGCGATACGCTGGGCAGCGATCCGATGGGTAAGCAACATGAAAAAGCGGTTGGGAAGCTGCTCCAGTGGCGGTGTGATGGACGGGCATATCCGCATCAGCACGCGCATCAGGCAGTGGCCACAGTGGGTGATCGATTACGTGATCGCGCATGAACTGGCACACCGCGTCTACCCGGATCACAGCCGTGAGTTCTGGGAATACCTTCGGGCGGCCTATCCGCTCACTGAGCGAGCACGTGGGTTCATACAAGGGGTGGGATTCGCGCGGAACGAGACCTGGGAGGAGGATGAGCCATAAGTTGCATCGCACAACGCTCGCCTTCTCACAGGCGGGCGCTTGGTTCAGCCTGCCTGTTCAGCGATTAGCTCCCGCAGGATGGGTAGGATGGCCTGGAATGCCCGTGCTCGGTGGCTGATGGCATTCTTGATCTCCGGTTCTAACTCGGCCATCGTTACGCCACGTTCCGGCATGTAGAATACGGGGTCATAGCCGAAGCCATGAGACCCGCGAGGGGTGTCGGCGATCACTCCCTCAACGGTCCCGTGCGCAACATATACGTTGCCCTGCGGCGAGGCGAGGGCGATCACACAGTGGAAGCGAGCACTCCGGCGATCCGCTGGGACTCCTTCTAGTTTCCTGAGCAGTAGCCGGTAGCGATCAGCATCAGACGCCCCCAGCCCCGCGTAACGCGCGGACTGCACCCCCGGTGCGCCGCCTAATGCATCCACTTCCAGCCCGGAGTCATCAGCCAGCGTCAGCAGGCCGCTCTGCCGGGCGTAGGCTAGTGCCTTGATGCGGGCGTTTTCCTCAAAGGTAGCTCCTAGCTCTTCTACCTCGCCTGTGATTCCCGCCTCATCCAGCGTAATAGCTTCGACCGCCAGGCCGGTCATCATTCTGGTGTACTCCGTGGCTTTACCACGGTTGTGGGTGGCAACGAGCAACCTGATCATGCCATCTCCCTGATAACGCTGTGATAACGCTGTAAGAGAGGGAACCACGCACAGACTCTTCCCCCTGCTCTTTGTGCGACCGGCGCGTCTACTATACCCGGTAAGATCGCCGCCATGAAATCCATCCAGACTGCATAATAGAAGGGCCAGAGCAGGCCGGCACGAGTGGGTCACAGGAGGAATAAGATGAATCATTTCCCCCCAACCCGATTCGCCTGGGCAGCGCTGGGATTACTTACAACCCTTGTGGCGGTTGGCTGTTCCGGCAATCTGCCAACGGAACCAGCAGCAGAAGCGCCTGTTCAACCCGGTGAGGCGCCAACCTCACGAACGATCGCTCCGAGTCCGGCCACCGAATCCCCGACCGTTCCCCCAACAGGTTTATCAGAAGAGGTGTCGGTGCCTGTAAGTCCTGTCGAATGCATGACCCCCGACCTCAGCGTGATTGGCTACGTGCCAGATGTGCCTCCACCGGACATCCTGACGGCTGACAATCGCCCCGACGGGCTGCGATTTATAACCGCTGGCTGGGGCACGGACTGGACTCGTCACACCATTCCCTACGACGAGATTCTATCCGGCGGGCCGCCGCGCGATGGAATACCATCCATTGATCACCCGCAGTTCATCACACCCGAGCAGGCTGCTGACTGGCTGGCAGATACGGAGCCGGTGATTGCGCTGATCATCGGCACTGATGCAAGGGCATACCCGCTCCAGATTCTCACCTGGCACGAGATCGTAAACGACACGGTGTGTGGTGTGCCGGTTGCGGTGACGTTCTGCCCGTTGTGTAACTCGGCGCTGGCTTTTCACCGGGAGGTTGAGGGGCAGATTGTGCAGTTCGGCACATCCGGGCTGCTGCGTTACTCCGACCTGATCATGTACGACCGAGCGAGCGAAACTCTGTGGCAGCAGTTTACTGGGGCGGGGATCGTAGGGCAGTACGCCGGATACCAATTGACCTTCATCCCAGCCAGCATCATCAGCTTCGCAGATTTCCACACCGCCTACCCGAACGGGATCGTGCTCTCCCGTCAGACGGGGTACAGCCGTGCCTACGGAGCCAATCCATATGCGAATTATGACTCGTCCACGCACCCCTTTTTGTTCACCGGGGCGCTGGATGAACGGCTCCCGGCGATGATGCGGATCGTCGGTGTGTGGATCGACGGAGAAGCAGTTGCCTATCCGTACACAGTGTTATCCGACCGACGAGTTGTGAACGACACGGTCAATGGGCAAGATATAGCGGTCTTCTATACTTTCGGCACGAACAGCGCGCTGGGCGCGGAGCGCATCGCCGCCGCTGAAGATGTGGGTGCAGCAGGCGTGTTTGACCCGAACTTGGACGGTCGGCAACTGACGTTCTCCTGGGACGGCGAGCGGATTGTGGACGATCAGACGGGCAGCGTATGGAGTATCACTGGGCAGGCGATATCAGGTAGCCTGGAAGGAGCGCAATTAGTGCCGCTGGTGCACTCGGATCACTTCTGGTTCGCCTGGGCAGCCTTCTACCCAGAGACTCGCATCTACGAAGGGGAGTAGCAGGCAGGAGACAGACGGCTGCCCGCCTAGGACATTCCCGATCAGTTCCGGTTTGTCCACTCGTCCGTAGCATATCTGGCGGCTCGCAGTTCCTCTGCGCGGGCCTGCTCAGCAGTGGTGAGCGAGGACTCTTCCAACGTCAGGTTGAGCGCCTCGCAGAAGCCTGCCATCAGTGCCTCCCCTGCCCGCGCTAGGCTGATGCGATGACCAAGCGCCTCTTCAAGCGTCAGCGCACGTGCCCGGACGCGCTCACGGGCAGCCTTGCGTTGCGTTTCGTCGGGGAACGCCAGCACATCGCAGATGCGGGTGATGTCGCCGTAGAGCGGCAGCGCCCCGTGCTGAAGTACTGCCCCCGTGCGCCGAGTCTGGGCGCTGCCGAGCAGCTTCCGCCCCTCCACTGTGATCTCGTAATCCGAGGGCATCTCGAAGCAGACCGCCCCCTTAAAGCCACGTGCCTCCTCCACAGCGCGGTCGGCCTGGACAGCAGCCCCTAACTGCCCCAGGCCCGCCAGCAGCCCTGCGCTGAGCCGCCGATAGCTTTCCACCACGCCGCCTGCGACACGCGGCTCATCTATCGGCACGGCAATGGAGTATGTTAGCTCGTCCACATGTAGGATCGCTCGTCCCCCAGTCAGGCGGCGCACAGCGTCCCAGCCTCGTTCTCGCAGCCGATCTCTATCCACATCAGCAGCAGGCTGTGCATAGCCCAGTGAGAGGCAAGCCGGCTCCCAGGCATAGAAGCGCAGGGTCGGTGGAACGCACCTCGCGCCGACCGCCTCAGCAATGGCTTCGTCGGCTGCCATATTAGATGGGCCATCCATGGGTGGGTGGATGATCACACGCCAGGTCGCTGGAGCGTAGAGACGGGGTCGGGTGCTGGGATTGGTCATGGCTGATGAGGGGATCGCACGCCAGGTGACTCTAATCTAAGATCGCGCTGAAGAGGGAGTGGATAAGGTGATGGGTATTCAGGGCAGTTGTGAGCCACTCCTTGCATAGATATCCTCGTGGTTATCCACTCCCGCTGAAGAATCTGGATTGTACCAATTGAAAGGAGCAGGTACAATCGGGCAATTATCCCGGGGGCGGTGAGAGTTTGTTCCGGCTGCCGGGCGTTTTCTGGAAGGTCCATGAGTTATCCACGCACATCACCACGGGCAGCCGCACCGCGCCATCCTAGGCGTAGACGCAGCCTCCTCCCCTCCTCGTTGAGTCGCATCCTGAATCGCATTCCGTTCCCCCGTCTGGGCCGCGCAGGGGTGATCTTTGGTGTGTCGGGGATATTCTGCGGCACCCTGTCGATTGCGCTGCTAC
>Ga0209101_1001056_pt1 | contig 21439 bp, 12 predicted proteins | sample ConPoolayeCmetaG_FD_185481 | JGI IMG/M metagenome (GOLD analysis project Ga0209101, IMG submission 185481) | Hot spring microbial mat communities from California, USA to study Microbial Dark Matter (Phase II) - Cone Pool mat layer C metaG... ...
TCGCGCAGCCAGTCGGGGAGTTCGGCTGTTTCCAACGCCTCGGGTTCGGCGGCGGCGACCGGTGGCTCGGCGAGCGGTGCTCCGGCGACCGGCGGCCCGGCGAGCGGCGGCCCGGCTTCCGGCTGGAGGTCGCGCAGCCAGTCGGGGTGTTCGACCGTTTCCAACGCCTCGGGTTCGGCGGCGACCGGTGGCCCGGCGAGCGGTGCTCCGGCGACCGGCGGCCCGGCTTCCGGCTGGAGGTCGCGCAGCCAGTCGGGGAGTTCGACTGTTTCCAACGCCTCGGGTTTGGCGGCGGCGAGCGGTGCTCCGGCGACCGGCGGCCCGGCGACCGGCGGCTCGGCGACCGGCGGCTCGGCTTCCGGCCGGAGTTCGCGCAGCCAGTCGGGGAGTTCGGCTGTTTCCAACGCCTCGGGTTCGGCGGCGGCGAGCGGTGCTCCGGCGACCGGCGGCTCGGCGACCGGCGGCCCGGCGACCGGCGGCCCGGCTTCCGGCTGGAGTTCGCGCAGCCAGTCGGGGAGTTCGACCGTTTCCAACGCCTCGGGTTCGGCGGCGGCGAGCGGCGCTTCGGCAGTCGGTTGGAGTTCGCGCAGCCAGTCGGGGAGTTCGACCGTTTCCAACGCCTCGGGTTCGGCGGCGGCGAGCGATGGCTCGGCGAGCGGTGCTCCGGCGACCGGCGGCCCGGCGAGCGGTGCTCCGGCGACCGGCGGCTCGGCTTCCGGCTGGAGTTCGCGCAGCCAGTCGGGGAGTTCGGCTGCTTCCAAGGCCTCGGGTTCGGCGGCGGCGAGCGGCGCTTCGGCGAGCGGTGCTTCGGCGAGCGGTGGCCCGGCGACCGGCGGCTTGACGGCGATCTCGGTTGCTGTCGCTTCGGCGGCCGGTCGTATGGCACTTGTGCCGGCGATTTCGGCTTCGAGTTTGACCAGCCAATCGGGCATGCCTTCGACCGGTTCGGGGAGTTCAACAGCAGGGGGTGGTGCGGTCTGCGTCCGGGCTGTGGTCGGCATTTCAGGCTCACCCGGCTTGATTTTATGTGCCGGGACTGCCTTTCTGGCGATTTCGGCTTCGAGTTTGACCATCCAATCGGGCATGCCTTCGACCGGTTCGGGGAGTTCAACAGCAGGGGATGGTGCGGTCTGCGGCCGGGCTGTGGTCGGCATTTCAGGCTCGCTCGGCTTGATTTTATGTGCCTGGACTGCCTTTCTGGCGATTTCGGCTTCGAGTTTGACCAGCCAATCGGGCATGCCTTCGACCGGTTCGGGGAGTTGAACCTGGGCAAGACCTGGTTGGACGCTTTCAATCACCGTTTCTTGTTCGGCTTCTTCCGGTTCGCGCAGCCAGGCCGGAACCTCGTGCCCGGTTTCTGTCAACCAGGTCGGCATCTCGAGTTCCGGCTCCTGGCTGACAACTGGTCTGGGTTCGGCGACTTGGGCTTGTGGCCCTGATGCAGCAGGCCGCTCGAGAAATTCGGCTGTTTCCTCTAACGCTTCGGGTTTGCCGGCGGCGACCGGTGGCTCGGCTTCCGGCTGGAGTTCGCGCAGCCAGTCGGGGAGTTCGACCGTTTCCAACATCTCGGGTTCGCCGGCGGCGACCGGTGGCCCGGCGACCGGTGGCTCGGCGAGCGGCGGCTCGAGCGGTGCTTCGGCAGTCGGTTGGAGTTCGCGCAGCCAGTCGGGGAGTTCGACCGTTTCCAACACCTCGGGTTCACCGGCGGCGACCGGCGGCCCGGCGACCGGTGGCCCGGCGAGCGGCGGCTCGAGCGGTGCTTCGGCAGTCGGTTGGAGTTCGCGCAGCCAGTCGGGAAGTTCTGCTTCTGTCTTTTCTTCCGGCACGATTTCGGTCTCTTCTGGAATGGCCAATTCGGCCAGCCAATCGGGAAGTTCTGTTTCGGCTACGTTGCCCGTTTCTATCTCGGCCGCCGACCCAACCTCGGCCGCCGGTTCTGTTTCGGCCAATTCATTCAACCAATCGGGTATTGTTTCTTGCTCGGTTTCGGCTTCGGCACGTTCGCCAACCGTTTCGGCTTGAACCGGCTTTTCACTCAGTTCGGTCAGCCATTCAGCAGGGGGGGGCGGCGTTTCTACGCTGGCTTGCTGGATGTCGCGCAACCATTCGGGAATTGCCGGTTCTTTTTCGCGGGTTTGTAATTCGCGCAGCCACGCCGGGGTTGCCGGTTCTTCCGGTTCTGGTTGGCGGGGTTTACGTTTGCCGCTGTCGACTGCTTGCCCACTTGTTGACGGCCAGGTTTCCAGCCATTCTGGGACGGTCGGTGACGTTTCTTCTTCGATCGGTTGCAGCCCCGGTGCTTTTTGGGCAATTTCGCCGATTTGTTCAAGCCAGCTTAGGTCTTCCTGGGCTTCGGGTTCGGGACGGGCGATAAAGGCGGCCTGCGCTTTGCGTTCAAGGTAAGGGATTTCGATGTCGGTAACGGGAATCGGTGAGCGTTCACCGAACATCTGGTAGGCGATGTATCCTTCGGGGTCCAGCGCCAGGGCGGTTTTGAGAAATTGTTGTGCTTCTTGTCGTTTTCCTGCTGCCCAGCGGATTTGTCCGGCGATCAGATTGGCCTTGAGGCAGTTGGGCAGTTTGGTCAACAACCGCTGGGCGATGTTGTCGGCCATAGCAAGCATATTCTCGGTGTGCCAGAGCGCTTCGGCCAGGGCAACTTCCAGGTAGGCGATATACAATGTGGAAAGGCCGGGGGTAGCCAGGATTTTGTTTATTTCGTCAACGGCGCGTTGATAAAAGCCGCCTTTGGCATATAACCGTGCCAGGGCACCGGGGGTGAGTTTGAGACGAGGGCGGTCGACGCCGTCGCGTCGCCGGTACAGCTGGCTCAACAAACCGCGAATTTCAGCATTGCCGGGGTTGACCTCGAATGCGCGTTCCATCAGCCAGGTGGCCTGCTCAAGTTCACCCAGGTCTTCGGTGAGGATAGACAGGCGACTCCAGGCATTGGCGTCTTCGGGATCGGCGCTGAGCACACTTTGGTAAAAGTGTGTGGCATACGAATAATCCCCTTTTTCCATACAGGCATTACCAAGCAAACGGTAGGCAGGCAGGTACATTGGGTAGTAAGACAAGATGTGGCGGCAATGGGCGATGGCCTGGTCGATGTCGCCTTTTTGAATGGTCTGCCTGATTTCTTCACCGTATTTTTTCAAACCGATCCGGGGCATTATAAACTCCTTCTGCGCGCACGATTGTCAGGTCGAGACGGGGATTGTCGCTTGCTTGCGTGTGGCGCTATCGGGTTTTGGGCGATCTGCACGCTGAATATTGAAAATAGTTGTATATTTTCAATAATTTATAAATATTGAAAAACATTCCACATCCTTGCACATTCATTTTAACACGGCGCGTGGACTATGTCAAGCTAATTTTTATGTGGATCGAGGGCATCACGCAGGCCGTCGCCGATCAAATTGATGGCAATGACGGTGATCAAGATGATCAAACCGGGAAAGATAGCCGTCCAGGGTGCGCGGATCATTTGGGTCTGGGCGTTTTTGAGCATGTTGCCCCAGGTGGGGGTGGGAGGTTGGACGCCGAATCCCAGGTAGCTGAGGCTGGATTCGGTGATGATGGCGGCGGCGACGCGAAAGGTGGCGGCGACGATGATCGGGCCGGCGGCGTTGGGGAGGATGTGGCGGAACATAAGGCGCAGGTTGTCGACACCGACGGAGCGCGCGGCGAGGATGAATTCTTGTTCTTTGATCGACAAAAAGGAGGCCCGTACCAGCCGCGCGACCGGCATCCAGGCGAGCAGGGCGATGACCAGGGTGATCGAGAGGATGCTGACCGAGGGGGTGCCGCGCAGTGCTTCGATCGGCAGGTTGCGCATGGCAAGAGAGAGGATGATCAGGACGAATAATGAAGGAAAAGCAAGCATCATATCGGTCAAGCGCATGAGCAGGTTGTCGATTCGGCCGCCGTAAAAGCCGGCCAGTCCGCCGATCAGCGTGCCCAGGGTGACGGATATGATCATGGCCAGAACACCGATGGCCAAGGACACGCGCCCGCCGTACAACAGACGGGTCAACAGATCACGGCCCAGTTCGTCGGTGCCCAACCAATGGTGTGGGGAAGGCGGGATGAGGATCGCGTCCAGGTCGGTTTTTTCCGGCCGATATGGGCTGAAGAGGGGCCCCCAGATTATCACCATGATCAGGGTCAGGATGATGGCTATGCCGAACATGGCCAACTTGTGGCGACGAAAGGCGCGCCAGCGGAGGCTGTGTGGGTGGTGTATGCTTTTCGAGGTGCGGAGGTTGGTTGAGGTTTGGTCGTTTCCGGTCATTTTGGGTCAGTTGTAAACGATGCGGGGGTCGAGAAGCGCATAGATCACGTCGGCGAGCAGGTTAAAGGCGATGATCAGGACGGCGTTGATCATCACGATGCCCATCAACACGGCATAGTCGGCGCGCTGCGCGGCTTGAAAAAAGAGCCGTCCCATTCCCGGCCAGCCAAAGATCGTCTCGGTCAACAGCGCGCCGCCGAACAGGGTTGGCATGTCCAGTGCCAGCAGGGTGACCAGCGGAATGGCGGCGTTTTTGAGGGCGTGGACGTACAGCACCGTTCGTTCGGGGAGGCCTTTGGCCCGTGCGGTGCGCACGTAATCCTGGCGGATCACTTCGAGCATGCCGGCGCGCATATGGCGTGTGTATTGGGCTGCGCCGTACACGCTGAGCATGGTCGCCGGCAAGATGAGGTGGTGGACATAGTCCCACCATGGGGTATAGCCCAGTTCGCGGCGGAGGCGAAGGTCGAACATTCCGCCGCCGGGAAAGAGGGGTTGACCGGCCAGGCCTTCGCCGGCCCAGGCCGGCCAGGTGAGGGTGGCGTGAAACAGGATGATCAGCAACAGGCCGAACCAAAAGATCGGGATTGAGCGGCCTACGTAGGCAAGTACCGTGACGAGGTGGTCGAGCAGAGAGTATTGCCGAATTGCGGCCACAATGCCGACCGGAATGGCGATCAACATTTGTCCGATCATGGCCACGCTCATCAGGTAAAAGGTTGCCGGCAGCCGTTCGCCGATCATCTCTAGGACGGGGCGATGTTCGACGCTGGAACGGCCCCAATCGCCGTGCAAAACGGCCCAGAGCCATTTGAAATAGCGGCTGTCAAAGGGGTTGACGTGGATGGTCAGGCGGTCGCGCGGGGTCCAACCGGTGATCCGTCGTTCGAGATCGAGCACCTGAACCCAGCGCACCTGCCCTTGCCGTGCGCCGTTGATGATGGCGACCTCGGCCCCGGCCGGCAGTGTGCCGATTGGGGGCGGCGTGTGGCCCTGCCAGGTGGCGTAGAGGTCGGCGCTTGGGGGATTGACCGTGCCGTTGCTGCCGCGCAGGTTGAGAAACAAGGGCTGACGCAGCCCAAGCCGGTATTCCAGCAGGGCTGCGTCTTCGGGAGTCAGGTTAGGGTTCCCTTCGTAGAGGGCCAATGGATCGACGGGACTGATCGCGATCAGGCCGTAAACGGCCACGCTGATGAGCAAGAGGAGCGGGATCGCCTGGATCACTCGACGGATCAGGTAACGCAACATAGTTCACTTCCGGGCCAGCCACCACTCCTCGGCGTTCCAGGCAATCGTCTCCCAGATGTTGTTCTGCCATCCTTTCAGGGCTTCGACGTGAGCGTTGATGTCCATGCGGTCGTAAAGAAAGATTTGTGGGCGGCCGATGGCGATGCGTTCGGAAATCTTTTGATAGGCTTCGGCACGCACCTTTTCGTCGGGGGTGCTGCCGGCAACTTGAAGCCAGCGGTCAACCTCTGGGTCGATCCATCGTGAATAGTTGTAACCACGGCCGGCGTTGGCGTCGCATGGGATGCTATAAGTGGCATAGTAGCCTTCCATATGGCCGTGCGGATCGATGCCATACGTTGTGGTATACATCAAGATGTCAAATTTTCCGTGCTTACGGACTGCGCCGCTGGCATAGCTGCCAAAGAGTTCGGCGCTGGGCAGATTTTCGATGTACAACTGGATGCCGATTTCGGCCAGCATTTCCATGATCACCTGTTGGGTTTGCTCGCGCAGGGCGTTGCCGGCGGTGGTTTGGAATTTGAGTTTGAGCGGCCGGCCTGGTTCGGCGGTGGCACAGCCGTGACATTCACGGATGCCGTCGCCGTCGGTGTCGATCCAGCCGGCTTCCTGGAGCAACGTTTTGGCCTTTTCTGGATCATAAGGTGAGAGGGGAATGTTGGCTCGGGCCCAGCCCAGGTTCAATTCGGTAGTGCCCGGCGTGGCCAGGCCGTAGAGCAGTTTGTCGACGATTTTTTGCTTGTCGATGCCCAGTTCGATTGCTTCGCGCACTCGCGCATCGCCCAAGGCCCAGTGCGGGGAGGGATTGGCTTGCAGGTATTCCAGGCAGGGGGCATCGAGTTCGGGGTTGACCAGGTTGAGCAACAGCCGCTCGGTGCCCGTTTCAGGCAGTGCGTCAAGGACAACTCCTGGCCATTTTTGTGCTTCGGGGATGTCGGCTTCGACCAGGTCCCACAAAAAGTCGATTTCGCCGGTCTGGATCAATTGCTTGCCGACCTCGCGGCTTTCGATCCAGCGCAGGATGATGCTGTCGAGGTAAGGCTTGCCTTCGCTGGCCCAGCGTTCGTATTTCTCGTTGCGGACGAGGGTCATGTGGTCGCCGGAGACCCATTCTTCAAGCATAAAAGGGCCGAGGACAGGTTCGGGTTTGCGGTTGTAAGGCCATTCTTTCATTTTGGCCGGGTCGAGGCCGGTATGGCCGGGCAGGATGGCCGGAAAACGGGTCAGATAGGGGGCATAAAAGGTTTTGTATTTGACGACTACGGTGTGTGCGTCGGGGCAACTCACCGATTCCATGTCTTTGTACCCGCTGGTGCTGGACGCGCCACTTTCGGGGTGCATGATGGCCTGCCAGGTGAAAACCACGTCTTGACAGTCAAAGGGGTCGCCATCCGACCACAAGATTCCGGTTTTGAGGGTATAGGTGATGGTCAGACCATCGGGGGAAACGCCGCCATTTTGCAGTGTCGGCACCTCGGTGGCCAGATCGGGCACGCGCCGGCTGTCGGGCAGCGTCATGATCAGGCCGCGTTCCATAAAATCGCCGGCAATGCCGGCCACGGTTTGGGTGCGGATGTACGGGTTGAGCACGTCGGGCTCCTGGTAGAAGCCCATCACCAGGGTGCCGCCTCGTTTGTCGGCGCCGGGTTGCGGGGTGTCCGTCGGCAACGCTGTGGCGGTCGGCGACGGGGCGATGGGTGCCGTGCCGGCGGCGGGGACGCTCGTCCGCGCGCAGGCAGAAAGGACCAGCGTCAAGATGAGCGAGATTAAAAGGGCATAGCGTTTGCAATTCATTTTGACCTCCAACAAAATGGGTTCTTTTTGCCGCCTTGTCAGCCGGGAAGGCGTTGTGCAGACGGCTTTTGTCCTAAAACAAGCCGGTGGGGTTTTGGTTGCGGAGGCAACAAAACCGACCGGTAGGGGACCGAAATGAAAAGCGGGTGGCTCGTTTGACGGGCCACCCGCTCGTTGTGGCGTATTGGTTAACGGTTTTGTGGATATTCGGTGATGCGGACGACCTGGCCGTCGAGCAATTCATAAACCAGTGAGGCGTATTCTTCGATCAGCGGATCGTGGGTGACCATTACAACGGTCACGTTTTCTTCAATGGCAATCTGCCGAAAGAGGGACATAATCTGTCGGCCGGTTGCACTGTCCAGTTCGCCGGTCGGCTCGTCGGCCATGATCACTTCGGGGGTGGTCACCAGGGCACGGGCGACGGCGACGCGCTGTTGCTGTCCGCCGGACATTTCATAGGGGCGGTGTTTGGCCCATTTGACCAGTCCCACGACCGTCAAGGCGCGCATGGTTCGTTCGCGGCGCTCACGTCGGCCCATGCCCTTGATCCGCAACGGCAGTTCGACATTCTCAAAGGCCGAAAAGGTGGGCAACAGGGCGAAGGATTGGAATACAAAGCTGAACTCGCGGCGGCGCAGCAAGGTCATTTTGTGGTCGGAAAGTTTGGACATGGGCTGCTCGTGCAAATAGACCTCACCGGAAGTGGGCCTATCCAGGCCGCTGATGCAGTTGATCAGCGTGGTTTTGCCCGAGCCGGAACGTCCACGAAAGGCGACAAAGGTGCCTTGCGGGATGACGATGTTGAGATTGCGGAGGGCGTGTACCTCCACCCCACGCGAGCGATAGATACGATTCAGGTTTTCGGTGTAAATGATGGCATTTGATTTCAATGCCGCCAGATCGACGTTGCTTTCCACTGCTGTTTTGACCTCCTGCGACCGTTAAGCCGTTTGGATGTTATCCCTGTCTGTTTCCCTTGAGTCGACTGCGTAGCCAGCTCAGTGTGCCTTTGCTTTTACGTTCAGGTGGTGGCGCATCCTGTCGGCTGTAGAGGCCGCTGACCTGGGCTTCCCAGGTGTCGTGATCGGCAACCTTGACCACGGTTTGGCGTCCTTCGACCGGTTGGATGAGAATTCCCTCATCGGTCACTTCGACCCGTGCGCGGTCGCCGATGCCGTATTCTTCCAGGTAATCGCGCGGAATTTGCAAGCGGCCTGCACCGTCGACGACTACCAGTTCTTCGTACAAGACGTGGTGTTGGGGCACGACGTTTTCTTCGCCTTGGAATTCGCCTGGTTCTACTGGTGTAATGACCTGGCGGGTGGTTTCTGTGCTGGTACGTCCGTCGCGGATGGCGATCACCCGGTCTACTTCGCTGGCGATGCGCGGGTCATGGGTGACGATGATCACCGTCACGCCGAGTTCGTGGTTAAGGCGACGGATTGTGCTCAAGATTTCCTGGGCCATTTGCGAGTCCACTTCGCCGGTCGGCTCGTCGGCGAGGAGCAGGCGGGGATAGTTGGCCAGAGCTACGGCAATCGACACGCGCTGTTGCTCACCGCCGGAAAGCTGTAATACGCGATGCTTTTTTCGGTGACCCAGCCCGACCATTTCCAACAGTTCATTGGCCCGGCGATGTCTTTCGCGTGGCCCGACGCCGGTGATGATCATCGGCAAGGTGACATTTTCGATCGCCGTCATATAGGGGATCAGGTTGCGTCCGGGTTGCTGCCAGACAAAGCCGACTTCTTCACGCCGATATTTGTTGAGCTGGGCATCGGTCAGTTTGAGCAGGTCTCGTCCGCCGACGATGACCCGCCCTGCCGAGGGACGGTCCAGGCCACCCAGGGTGTTCATCAGCGTGCTTTTGCCCGATCCCGAAGGTCCGACCAGGGCCATCATTTCGCCTTCCTGGACGGTGAGGTCCAGGCCTTGCAAGGCGACCACTTCCAGGTCGGCCACTTTGTAGATTTTAACCAGGTTGTCACAGATGATGAATGGTTCTTGGCTCACGCGACGAATCCTATCCCGAATGAATCGGCACTGAATATGAATTTAGAGGCCTTCGATGACCTGACCTTCCTCAAGCCCGCTCAGGATTTCGACGGCATCTTCGCCCTGGATGCCCAGTTTGATATCGACCTTGCGCAGGCGGCCGTCATCACCACGCACCATCACAAAGGTGCGTCCTTCAAAGGTACGAATTGCCGCCGGCGGCAGCCAGAGGGTGTCGACACTTTGTTCGACCAGTACGGTCACTTTGACCATGTCACCGACGCGGAGATCGGACGGTGCTTCGGCCGGGTTGGCAAAAACGATGTGGGTACGTTTGTCACGGTCTTCAATCTGAACCGAACCGCCGCCGGTGCCGTAGGGATAGGGCAGGGTCTGAATGGTGCCGGTGAAAACCTGGCCGGGGAAGCGGGTGATGGTGATCTGACACTCCATGCCTTCTTCCAGCAGGTCCATCTGGGTGGTGGGCAGGTCGACGGTGATGTCCCAGGTGTTGGGGTCGGCGATCACGGCCACCGTTTTGCGCGCTTCGACGGCTTTGCCGGGGATGGCGCTGATGGCGGTGATCTCGCCGTCAAAGGGGGCGATCAGTTGGGCGTTTTCAACCTGGCGCTGGATGCGTTCAACTTTGATCTGGGCGCCTTCGACGGCCTGCCAGAGAGAAGGATTGACGCCGCCTTCCAGCCATTTCAGTTCTTGCTCGGCACGCTGGACATCTTTTTCCAGCATTTGCAAGTCGATCTGGTATGTGGCTGCGGCCTGGTTTTCTTTGAGCAGGGCGTACTGGTAGTTGGTCTGGGCTATTTCATAGTTGCGTTGGGCTCTGGTGATGTTTTTGAGCAACGAGTCGCGCACTCTTTGGGGCTCCCATGGACGGTCCAACGCTTCTTTGTAGGCAATTTGGGCTTCTTCCAGGGCTTCTTTGGCTTCCTGAACCGAGTATTTCATCGAGAGCAGGTTGCTGCTGGGGGGGGTGAGTTTGGCCTTTTCCAGACGCAGTTTGGCCATATCCAGGTTCATTTGGGCGTTGAACACCTGTCGCTCGTGTGACTCGACCGCGCTATTGTAGGCGTTCAGGGCATTTTGGTAATCCAGTTCAACCAGGGCCAGCTGGTTGCGCAAATCTTCGATTTCGAGTTCGGCGAGGACGGTGCCGGCCTGGACCCAATCGCCTTTTTGAACATAGACGATGCTCACATAGCCGCCCGATTTGAAAAAGAGGTCTTGTTCGTTCAGCGGAGACACACGGGCGGTGAATTGGACCTTTTTCTCTACCGTTCCTCGTTGTACGACGTAGGTGGGTTTTTCGGGAACCACCGAGGTCGGAAGTGGCGTGGGGGTCGCTTCGGTCTGTGCTTTGGGCGTGCAGCCGACCGATACGATGACGATGAGGAGGGTGGCAATCAACAAGCGATTTTTCATCGATTTTCTTCTCCTTGTTTTGAAATCAGGAGGTCAAAACAACCGTTTTGTTGTGTGTCCTGCATGACCGTTCACTGGTCGGCACACAAAACGTTATTTTACCTCAAGTCGATTCTTCTGGCAAACCGATTCGGCCCGCTCTGCGGAAAGGTGAAATGCTCGGCTCTACCACCGATTTGCTTCGAATATCCGCTGCTGTGATCTAGATTTACTTCCTCTTGCAGGTGGCTGGGACAAGGTGGATTTGCGTTTTAGCGTTATTGTTTTCTAAATATCCTGGATATTTTTTCCATATCGAACTTGGTCGTTCGGTCATAGTTGTAAATGCCGTTTTGCTCTTGTTCGACATCGGTCAGTTGGGTGTAACAGAACCCGCAGATGTGTGGATGGCTCAAGATGGCGTCGACCAGCCCTTCCAGGCGGGCGTAAAATTCGTCGAGCGTTTTTGGACCTTCGCCATAGCCCCACGAGTTGGGAGCAAATTGTTGCCCGGCAATCCATTTGATCCCGCCGAATTCGTCGACGATGTACGGCTGGCCTTCGTAGGCCACTTCAAGGTCGGGATAGTTGCGCCATACACCGTTTGGGTGGATGGCCAGTTGCTCGCGCAACAGGTTGGGGTCTTGGTTGTAGGTATGAACCGTCCACAGGTCGGTCTTGACATGCACATAGCCGCTGGCGTCGTTGACCGGGCGGGTGGGATCGAGGGCACGGGTCAGGTTGTAGGCGTCGGTATGCAGGCGGGCGTGCTGGCGTCGGTCGCCGACGTGGTGGGTCTCGTTAAAGGGTGTCCAGGCGATGATCGAAGGATGGTTGCGGTCGCGGGTGATGATTTCGGCCCATTCGCCGATAAAGTTACGCGCGCTGACCGGATCGGTGACGTCCATTCCCCAGCTTGAAGATTCGCCCCAGGTGAGATAGCCCAGACGGTCGGCCCAGTAGTGGAAGCGTTCTTCAAAGACTTTTTGGTGCAGCCGTGCGCCGTTGAATCCGGCGGCCATGGCCAGTTCGATGTCCTGTTGCAGGGCGGCGTCCGAGGGGGCGGTCCAGATGCCGTCGGGGTAAAAGCCCTGGTCGAGCACCAGGCGCAGGTAGAAAGGTTCATTGTTCAGCAGCAGGCGGTTGCCTTCGAGGTGTATTTTGCGCAGCCCGGCGTAGCTTTGGACGCTGTCCAGTACGGTGTCGTCGGTGTCAAGCACTTGAAAGCGCAAGTTGTAAAGGAAGGGATCGGCGGGCGACCAGGGACGGGGGTTTTCGACCGGCAACGAACAGGCCAGGGCGTTGCCGGCCGGGGTCTCAACCTGACCGATTACGGTGTCACCGTCGAACAGGGTGGCGCGAAAGCGCAGTCCACGCCGGAGGGCGTAAAAGCGGGGAATCAAGATAAAGCGGGCGCCGTCGAGGTCGGGCACGATGTGTACGTCTTCCAGGCCCAGTTGGGGCACGGCTTCCAGCCATACCGTCTGCCAGATGCCGGTGGTGCGGGTATAGTGGCAGCCACGTGAAGCGTAATCGGGGCATTGTTTGCCGGCCGGCTGTACGCCGGAGCGTGTTTCGTCGCGCACATAGACTACCAAATCGTGCACCTGGCCCGGCGTCACCCGTGTGGTGATGTCGTACCCAAATGATGAGGTGCCGCCCCAGTGCCGTCCAACCGAGACGCCGTCGATAAAGGCTTCGCTTTCATAGTCGACTGCGCCAAAGCGGAGCCAGATGCGCCGGCCGGCCCAGTCGGTGGGAATTTCGATGCGGCGATGGTACCACATCATTTCGATAAAGTCGGTGTATCCTACGCCGGAGAGTTGGCTTTCCGGACAAAAGGGCACCATGATGGTGTTGGCAAAGCCTTTGCTTTGGGCCAGGCCGCGCTGATGGCCCGATTTGCCCGGATCAAAGGTGTAGGTCCACACGCCGTTGAGGTTGAGCCAGGCATCACGCACAAACTGTGGGCGTGGGTATTCGGGACGGGGAATGGAAGTGGACATCGTTTGCTCCTTTATGGATGCGCATCTACCTGCAAGTTGTCAAATTGAAATTCGATCGTGTATTTGCCCAGATCATCTTTCGAATGCATGGCATAGAATCCGACGTGGAGTTTGGGCGGCAGGGTGTTGTCGGTGTGGGAGAGGACGAGCTTCCAGTCGCTTTTGTACTCACGGGTGATGTAAAAATCAAGTCGGTTTCCGGTGCGTACGATTTTGAGTTTGTTCCAAAATTTGGGTAGATCGGTGATGTATTCGGCTTCTGGGTTTTCGACCAGGATGGTGCGCCGATCGCGGTTCAGGGTGTTCCACCTGGCGACGGCGTAAAACGAGTCATAGCTGGGATCGATCCGCAGTTTGATGTGAAAGGTGTAGGCGTTAGAGCCGGAAGGATTGGCCGGATCGATGGGGGTGGGGCTGAGCAAGATGCCGTATTCGTCGTACCAGTACAGCGGCATTTCTTCAGTTCGTCGTATCCAGGCCACATATTCAAAATTGCCCAGAGCATAGGCCTTGTGGCTGGGGCCGGTGATAAAGGCCGTTTCGTATTGGTCGTCGAGACGGACGTGATAGACCCGTGAGCCGTCTCCATCTTGTTTGTACCCATAGACAAAAGGGCTTGTGCCCCAGGCCCAACCGCTGCCCCAGTTACTGAAATCGTCCTGGTACGTGTAGGGATCAAAATAGTTTTTGTTGACAATCGGCAAATAGATTGTCGCGGTCATTTCTTGTGCCGAACGAATGGTCACCGGAGTGGGGAGCAGGTTAATTGCCGGGTCGTTGGGGTCGACGAGTGCGACCAAGGCCGGCGCGCCGACGGGGTATTCAGGTGACCACGCCTGCGCATAGGCGGCCAACCCGCCGACAAGCAATATGGATGCGCCAGATATCATCCATATTGTCCAAAAGGTAATCCGTTTTTCCACCTTGGCCTCCTTCAAGAGACAATGCGCTGATTACAACATACCTGTCTGAGCCAGACAATTCGATTGTACCGACGTATAGGGATGCGTCGGTCTACGTTTTCGACGTTTTCGACCGACGCATAGGGATGCGTCGGTCTACGTTTTCGACGGTTTCGACGTTTTCGACCGACGCATAGGGATGCGTCGGTACTACGTTTTCGACGGTTTCGACGTTTTCGACCGACGCATAGGGATGCGTCGGTCTACGTTTTCGACGTTTTCGACGTTTTCGACGGTTTTCGACCGACGCGTAGGGATGCGTCGGCTATGGTTTTCGGATGGGCTTCTTATTCGCGGATCCACACCAACATTTCGCCCGGCGCGCGGTTGCCCCATGCATAGTAGGGGATGGCGCGGATCGGCACGTGTTCGATTTGCGGCGGTGCGGGACGATAAAGTTGCCCTGGCCACCCTTCGGTTGATAGCCGTGTGCCTTCGCCGTCGATGACAACGATGCCGCCCAGCAGGGACGGCTCGTCGTGAGCGGTCAGCGAGGCCTGGCGTGGCAAGGCCAGAGTCGGCAAATTCGGCCCGTTGTCCACTTGTTCCAGACAATAAACCAACGGCCCGCGTTGCAAGGCTACCCGGCCCACGTCGTCACGCACGGCCGGATGGGCATATATGCGCTCGACCGGCATGGCCATGTCGAGGGTCACCACATCGCCGGGCTGCCACAAACGGGAGAGGCTCAGATAGCCCTGTTGGCACAGCGTGTCCGTTTCCAACGGTTCTCCGTTGATCCTCAGCGTGGCCTTGCGACACCAGCCGGGCAAACGTAAGGCCAGGGTGAATGTCGCCGCATGTGACGGTTGCACCGTCACCTGGACATGTCCTTCCCACGGGTAGCGGGTTTTTTGGACGAGGGTTACCTTTTGCCCGCCGACCGTCAATGTGCCTTCGCCCTGGATGTACAGGTGAACATAGGCTTTGTTATCGCTCTGTGAATATACGTATTGTCCCAGTGAGGCGAGGGTGCGCAGCACATTTGGGGGGCAGCATGCGCAGCCAAACCATGCCTGTCGGCGGGGCGAGAGCGCGGGTTGGTGGAGCAAATCGGGACGGCAGGCGAATTTTTCCGGGTTGACTTCCAGGGGGTTGCCGTAGAAAAAACGTGTTCCGTCGAGGGAAACGCCACTTAATACGCCGTTGTACAGGGCGCGTTCCAGCACGTCGGCGTAACGGGCATCGGCTTCGAGCTGCACCATTCGATGTGCCCACAGCACCAGGCCGATGGCGGCGCAGGTTTCGGCATAGGCGATCTCGTTGGGCAGATCATAGTCGCAGGTAAAACGTTCGCCGTGTGCCGATGAGCCGATCCCGCCGGTGATGTACATGCGCTTGTGTGTTACATTCTCCCACAAGGTGCGGCATGCTTGCAGCAGTGAGCGATCGCCGGTTTCGGCGGCCACGTCGGCCATGCCGCTGAACAGGTACATGGCTCGCACGGCGTGTCCTTCGGCGGTCGTTTGTTCGCGCACCGGCCGATGGCTTTGGTTGTAGCTGTGGTCGGGATACCAGCGTTTGGCAGGATCCTCGCCACGTGCCTGGGCTTCCAGGTCAAAATAGTGCGGTTGCCGGCCGCGCTCGTCGATGAAAAAGCGGGCCAGGTCGAGGTAGCGACGTTCGCCGGTGACACGGTATAGTTTGACCAGGGCCAGTTCGATTTCTTCGTGGCCGGGATAGCCGCGCTTTTGTCCTTCGCCGGGGCCAAAGGTGCGGGCGATGTGATCGGCGTAGCGGCAGAGCACGTCGAGCAGTTTGCGCTTGCCTGTGCCGTTGTAATAGGCCACCGCCGCCTCGATCAGATGCCCGGCGCAGTACAACTCGTGCCAATCACGCAGGTTGGTCCAGCGTTTGTCCGGCTCGACGACGGTAAAGTGGATATTGAGGTAGCCGTCGGGCTGTTGCGCGGCGGCGATGTCGTCAATGATTGCATCGGCCAGGGCTTCCAACGCCGGATCGGGGTGGGTGGCCAGGCTGTAGCCGACCGCTTCCAGCCACTTGGCAACGTCGGAATCCCAAAAGATGTGCGGCGGATTGGGGTCGCCGGGCTTCCACGTGAGTTTCCAGGCGTCGATGCGGCCGGTTTCTTTGCTTTGCCGGTAGGCGACAGGGATGGTCACCTCGCGGTTGATCGTTTGCCGTGGCGCCCAAAACGAGTCGGTGAAAGCGACGTGGGTAAAGGGAACCGGCTCCATTTTCTTGATCCCGGTCATGATATCCTCCGCAATGGTGGTGTTCTGCTGTGTGATCGCAGTCCACATCGGGCAGGCTCTGATTATAATCCGAACGACGTGAGGGTGCAAATCTCGGTAGGCCGCTATGGATCGCCTGGAGTGACGCTTTCAGGCGCGGCGATTTCACAATTCGATTAAAGTCTGCCGGATCTCGCGGAGAGAGTGGTGTCGGCCTGACGCTGAGGTGACCTTTTGAATAGTTGACAAAATTTATAAATTATTGTACCATGTTGCCACACGGAGTGCAGAATGATGCGTATCTCAACACGCGGACGCTACGCGCTGCGGGCGATGATCGACCTGGCGCTGCACGTAGACCAGGGGCCGGTCCTGCGCCAGGAGATCGCGCGGCGGCAGGAGATCTCGGCCGATTACGTGGCCCAATTGTTCCGCTTGCTTCACGAAGCGGGGCTGGTCAAGGGGGTGAAAGGGCCGGGAGGCGGCTACACGCTCGCGCGCGACCCCGCGACGATCACGGCGTTGGACATCATCCAGGCGGTTGAAGGCCCGGCCGCTGTCGTTCATTGTGTGCTTTCCGAGGATGAGCCCACCTGCAACCGTGTGGAACGCTGTGTTGCCCATTTGCTCTGGAAAAGGGTGTCGGCGGCGATCGGTGAGGTGCTGGGCGCGGTGACGTTGCAAGATTTGTGCGACGAAGTGCGGCGAATGCAGGGGGGAGGGAGTAGGAAGTAGGGAGTAGGAAGTAGGGAGTAGGAAGTAGGGAGTAGGAAGTAGGGAGTAGGGAGTAGGGAGTAGGGAGTAGGGAGTAGGGAGTAGGAGGACTCATGGCCAAGATTTACAATGACATCACTCAAACCATCGGCAATACGCCGTTGGTGAGGTTGAATCGGGTGACGAGGGGGCTGGGGGCCACGGTGGTGGCGAAACTTGAATCTTTTAATCCGCTGAGCAGTGTCAAGGACCGCATCGGTGTGAATTTGATCGATGCAGCCGAGCGGGCGGGGCTGATCCATGAGGATACGATCATCCTGGAGCCGACAAGTGGCAACACGGGCATCGCGCTGGCTTTTGTCTGTGCGGCGCGCGGCTACCGGCTGGTGCTGACGATGCCCGATACGATGAGCCTGGAGCGCCGCCGCCTGTTGCAGGCTCTCGGCGCGGAGTTGATCCTGACGCCGGGGGCGGAGGGGATGCCCGGCGCGGTGCGCAAGGCTGAGGAACTGGCTGCCCAGGACCCGCGTTACCTGATTCCACAGCAGTTCAAGAACCCGGCCAATCCGGAGATCCATCGTCGCACCACGGCGGAGGAAATTTGGCGCGACACCGACGGCGCGGTGGACATTCTGGTGGCCGGAGTGGGCACCGGTGGCACCATCACCGGCGTTGCCGAGGTGATCAAAGGGCGCAAGCCCACCTTCCGCGCGGTTGCCGTCGAACCGGCAGGCTCGCCGGTGCTTTCCGGCGGTCAGCGCGGCCCGCACAAGATTCAGGGCATCGGTGCGGGCTTTATACCCGACGTGCTGCGGCTCGACCTGGTGGACGAGATCGTACAGGTGACCAACGAGGACGCCGCCGCGACGGCCCGCCGGCTGGCGCGGGAAGAGGGCATTTTGGTCGGCATCTCGTCGGGGGCAGCGGCCTGGGCTGCGCTGCAGGTGGCCGCGCGGCCGGAGAATGCCGGTAAACTCATCGTCGTCGTCCTGCCGGACACGGGCGAGCGCTACCTGAGCACGGGGTTGTTCGACGGTGAGCCGCCCGTGTCGCCGTAAACGGGCGGCCTGAAGCCGAGGATGGGCGCAGGTAGGCGAGGGCATTGCCTTCGCCTACCCTTTTAATATCTGTCGGTGAGCGGGGACATTGTGCAGGAATGCGCGGCGGAGTGCCGGGTCGGCGATGCGATCGGCTTGCTGTTGCAGTCGCTTTTGGGCGGTGGTCAGCAAGGCTGGGGCCCGGCCGTCGCCGTTGGCCTGGAGAATTTCGTAGCAGTTCCAGTAGACCTGATAGGGGTCTTCGGCGCCGTCGAGCGCCGGTTCATCTTGGATGGCGGCCAGCACCGGCTCGATTTCGGCCAGTGCCTGGCGCGGATGGCCACGCTGTTGGGTGAGCCGCGCGATTTCGGCGGTGATCTCTAATTGACGACCGGGGTGGGGGAGTTCCTGGCGCAGCCTTTGCGCCTGGCGATACCACCCTTCCGCCTCGTCCCATTGGTCCAGCGCCGTATAGATTTTGCCCAGATAGGTGTATGCGTTGGCCAGGTTCCCCAGATCATGGCTTTCCTCGGCGGCGTGCACTGCTTTCTGTGCCAGCGCCAGCGCCGGGTGGGTGTTACCCAGGCGCAGTTCCAGCAGGCTGAGGTTGGCGAGCGTCTCGCCTTCGGCCTGGCGATTGCCGCTTTCGACAAAAATCGCGAGCGCCTGCCGGTATGCCTGGCGCGCCTCGGCGTAGCATCCCAGTTCCCAATACAGCGCGCCGAGGTTGTTCAACACGGCGCTTTGGGCGCGGGTGTTGCCCATGTTGCGATGGATTTCCAACGCCTGTTGATAGCATTGCCGGGCAACGCCATAGTCTCGCTGATCGGCGGCGATATTGGCAAGGTTGTTGAACGCTTTGGCCTCGCCTGGCAGGTTGCCCAATTCCCGGTACAGGCGCAAGGCGTGCGAGAGCTGCTCGCGCGCGGCGGTGTAAGCGCCCTTGTCCCAGTAAAGGCTGCCGAGATTGTTCCGCACTGTGCTCTCGCCCCTGCTATCGGCCAGGCTTTGGTAAAGGGTCAGGGCGCGCTCGTAACAAGTTTGTGCTTCGGTCGGTTTGCCGCAGCGGAGCAGTGCGTTACCTATCTCGGAGAGAATTTGGGCTTCCAGACTTTTTCCTTCCGCCCCGGTGACGTGGTGTACCAAAGACAATGCCTTTTCGAGGGCAACCTGGGCGGCCTCGTTTTTCCCCTGTTGTTGAAGTGTTTGTCCTTCCAGAAAATAACCGGTGGTTTGAATCTGGGGCGCGTGCTGTTCCAGAGCCAGGAGTGCCACCGTGCCGGCCAACGCTTCCTCGTAACGGGCGAGGAGGTTGAGCAACCGGATTTGTTCCACGCGCAACTGCGCCAGCAGCGAGGGGGGCGCGCAAGTCGCCAGCCTTTCCAGGGCCATTTCGACCATTTCTAACCCCTTTTGTGCCGGGCCACGTCGCCGGTACAGTTCGCCGAGTCCTTGTACCATCTGCGCTGTTGCGTCTGTGTCCTCTTGGGTGACGGCCCAATGCCACGCTTTTTGCAGGTTGGCCCGGTCGCTTTCTAACCTGGCGAACGCCTCTGCCGATTTCGCACTGTGTAACAGTGGGGTGATCTGCGCCACGCGCGCTGCAAACAGGGCGCTGTGTTGCGTGTGTAACGCTGCGGCGTGGGCGGCATCTTGGGCGAGCCGCTCCGCCGCATATTGGTGGGTGACCGCATGCCAGAAATAGCGTGTGCCGTCAGATGTGAGCCACGATTTGGCCGTGAGCGTACCGAGTTCGGCCGTGGAGACCCCGGCTATCTCGCGGGCGGCTTCGCCATCCAGGCTCTCGGCGAACACGGAGAGTGCGGCAATGTGCTGTCGTTGTGTGGGGGTGAGCAAATTCCACGAGTGCTCAAAGGCCGCGCGCAGGCTGCGCTGACGCACGGGCACGTTGTGGAGCGACGTGCCCAAGGCATCAAAGGTGCGCTCGAGCGCAGCGGCAATTTCTGCGCACGGTTGCTCGGCTGTGGTGGCGGCGGCCAGCTCGATGCCCAGCGGCAAACCTTGCACCAGGCGGCAAATGGCGATCACGTGAGGCAGCACGTCTGGGGTCAGTTCGAACTGCCGCCGGGCCTGGATCGCCCGCTGTCGGAACAGGAGGAGTGCGCTGTAGTTGCTGGGGTCGGCGCAGGGTGCGTCGGGGTAACTCAGACCCTCCAGCGGGTAAACCCATTCCTCTTGCAGGCCCAGCTTTTCGCGCGATGTAATGAGTATGGTGAGGCCGCGCGCGTGGTTGAGCAGGTGGTTCAGGTCTTCCCAGCAGTCTGCGAGATGTTCCAGGTTATCCAGCACGAGCAGAAATTCTTTGGCGTGCAGGTAGGCCTGTAGCTGCTCAAGGTTGTGGGCGGCCGCCGGGGGCAGCAGGGCGGTGGCGATGGCGTGCAGCAGCGCGTCGCTGCCGACGGATGCCAACGAGACAAAAGCCACGCCATCGGCAAAGACGCCACGGTGTTCTTGGGCCACTTGCATGGCCAGGCGTGTTTTGCCGATGCCGCCTGGTCCGATCAGGGTGATCAGGCGACAGTCGGGGTCGGCAAGCCGTTCGGCCAGTTCGTTCAATTCATCATGTCGTCCAACAAAGACGGTGGCCGGGCGGGACAGATTGTTGCAGGGAGCCTGGGTCTGGAGTGTGTCGGCGTGGATTTGTTCGTACAAGGCTGTTGTCTCGTCGGTCGGTTCGACGGCCAATTCGCGAGCGAGCATTTTCCGACAGGTGCGGTATTGGGCCAATGCGGCGCTGCGTTGTCCGTCGAGGGCCAGCAGGCGCATCAATGCGCGGTGGGCTTCTTCGTGCCAGGGTTCCAGTTCGACCTGACGTTGGGCGTAACGGCGGGCCTGGGCATAATTTCCGCGTCGTTCCTCGTACTGCGTCAACACGATGAGGGCTTCGACCATCCGGCGGCGAAACCATTCGCGCCGGGGCAAAGCCCATTCTTCGTACAGGTCGCTGTCATCGACTTGCAGGTTGGATAGAAAATCGCCGCGATAGAGGGCGACCAGTTGCATCAGCCGCCGTATGCAGGGCAGGCAGGCATCCGGCCGCCGATGCCGGTGCTGTCGGCAGGCCTCGTCCAGGGCGACAAATTGTGCGATGTCAACGGTGACGCGGTGTTGTGCGTCAAATTGCACCGACTCACGCTCAGCTTCCAATAGTGTGTCCGCAAGCTCTTTGCCAAGCGTTTGGCGCAGGTAGAGCAAGGTCTGGCGCAGGTTTTGCCGGGCCTTGTCTTCCGGCTGATCGGGCCAGAGCAGGCCGGCCAGCGCACTGCGGCTATGCGCGCGATCGCGTTCGGCGGCCAGGTAAGCCAGCAGCGCGCGCGTTTTTTCGGTGGCAAAGCCGCTCAACGGCCTGCCGTCGAGTAAAACCTGGAGCGGGCCGAGCAATAAAATGGACAGGTAAGACATGATCGATCTCGAAAAAATGGATACTCACTGTTCGGCCCACCTGCTGCCGTGCTGTTTGGAGGTTTGTACGGCAAATGTTGGTTACACAGAGGCACTTGCCGTTTGGTCTGCCGGGCTGTGGTATGGCAGGCACAGGTCGAATTGGTGTGCCCATTATATCTTTTCTGGTGGCTAAGGGCAAGTGAGGCATTTTTTATTTTTTATGACGCTTGTATGACGGTTGCTTGATATACTCATCATAGTTTTATTTAACTATTCAAGCGCTGACTCAAGTCAGCCTTTCTGGGCCTGCGGCCAACGGTCGGCCTGTGCCGACCGGATCACGTCGGTGCAGGCCGACGTTTGGCGC
>Ga0209101_1001057_pt1 | contig 21407 bp, 17 predicted proteins | sample ConPoolayeCmetaG_FD_185481 | JGI IMG/M metagenome (GOLD analysis project Ga0209101, IMG submission 185481) | Hot spring microbial mat communities from California, USA to study Microbial Dark Matter (Phase II) - Cone Pool mat layer C metaG... ...
GGCTCCGGGGGGGGCGGCCTCCTAATGCCCAACGGGTCTATGAGGATAAACATCGCCAGCACAAAGATCACGATCGCGGCCACACCCATCCCAATCGCCGCGATGAGGACGATGCGCTCGGTACGGTTTTCTTCTTCGTAGTACATGCGCCCCTCCCTTAGTGAATCTACGAATGTACGAATCTACGAATCTACGAATGATAAGCCACTCACTATCTGTCCATTCGTCCACTCGTCCGTTCGTCCATATAGTCCATTCGCCCATTCGCCCATTCGCCCATTCGTCCACTCGTCCATTCGTGTCAGCGCACGATCTGGAAGGTGATGTTCCACTCCACGTGGCCGGTAAAACCGGGATCGTCAAAGGCGACCCAGGCGTTTTGTGAAGTCTTGCCCTCGATGTCCACGATGATGGACCAGCCACCACGGGCCACACAGAACTCAAAGTAGCCGTCGTCCCGGGCCTCGCCCGGCCGGGGGCCGGTGATGTCGGTAACGGTGACGCCGGTGGGAGTGAAAGCCCGAACCAGGATGCCGTTCAGGGGTTTGCCATCCTTGCCCAGCACGTGCCCGTGGGGCTTGTTACAACTATTTGCGCCGGCCGAATACCCAATTGGCCCCTCTTGCTTCACCAGGATGATGTCCTGGCTGGGCGTGGGGGTATTGGTGGGCCGGGGTTTGGTCGGCGTGGTCTGGGGTTTGGCCGTGGGCGTGCGCGTCGGCGTGCGGCTGGGCGTGGGCGATGGCGTGGCGGTGGGAGCCGCCGTGGGCGAGGCCATGGCGGTGGGGGTGGCCACCGGCGTCGGCGTGGCCACTGGTGTGGGGGTGGCTTCCGGCGTGGGCGTGGCCTCCGGCGTGGGCGTCGCGGCTGGCGTCTCGCCGGGGGTGGCCGTGGGCACGAACGGCGTCACCTGGGGCGGCTCCATGGTGGGAGGCGGGGCCAGGGTGGCCGTGGGCTGGCTGGCGATAAGTGTGGCCCGGGCCAGGCTGGTGGCGTGGGCCGCCCGGGCCGGCTCTTCCCCGCGCCCATATAGCCCGGCTGAGGTCAATGTATATTCGTATGGTTGTCGGGGTGTGAGAACCTCCACGTAGAGCGTATGCTCACCGCGCAAGGTCACCAATTCGCTGGTGGCGGCCCGCAGGTCGGAGATCCAGGCCTGCTCCACGAACCCGGGGTGCAGCCCCAGGCGGCCCCACAGGATCTCGCCGCGCAAGAGGTCCACTTTGCCCTGGGTCATTTCGGCCTGGGTGGGGGCCGCCACGATGAGGTCACTGGCGAGCAGGGAGAAATCCTCCAGGTTGCTGCCCACGATCTCGGCGATAGCTTGCTCGCGGTTCTCCCAATCTGCCACCAGGCTCATGCCAAAGCCGCGCCGGGCGATGCGCCATTTGAGGGTGAGCCATTCCAGCCTGGCCCGGCTCACCAGCAGCCTGGTGCCCACGCTGTTCGCTGTCGAGGCCAGTTGCTCATCGTAGAACTCCAGGCGGGCAGTGTCTTCCGCGATGAGCGCTTCCTCCAGGCTTTTCTGCCGGTCGGCCACGGCCCGGTCTTCCCGCAGGGCCGCGATGAGGGCGCTGGCGGCCTCCTGGCGTTTCCGGGCGGCGGCGTCCACCCTGTCGCTCTGCGGCATGGGGCCCAGGGCTGTACCCACGAACTGCTCCTTCGCCGGCGGCACCTCGGTGAACGATGGGGCATGGCTCTCCCAGGTGAGCTGGCCTGCCCGACGGCTATCGCCCAGGGCGGTGTACTCCTGGGCCAATGCGCCCAGGATGGAGCTGCGGTGCTCTGGTCGCAGGTTGGGGCTGAAGACGACCACGACGTAAGCCTGCTCGTAATATGCTCTGGCCCGGCCCGCATGTCCCAGGACACGCAGGCCCTGCCCGATCTGCACGGTGGCATTGGCGCGCACGTAATCGTGGAGATAGGGGCTGAGGATGGCGATGTCGCCGGCGCGCTCATAACAGAGGGCGGCCTTGTCGGCCTGGCCGGCCGTGGCATACGCCTGGGCCACCTGCAAGAACAGTCCCAATCGTTGCAAGTCCGGTAGTTGGGTGGTATAAGCCAGGGTAGCGAACGCCGTCTCCAGTTCGCCGGCTGCCAGGGCCTCCTGGATGACCCGCTCGTCGCCATCGCTGGCCAGCACGCGCAAGGCCGTGGCCGGCTTGACTGATTTGGTCTCGATCTTGTCCAATGGGTTCACCCATGGGGGCGGCGCGGCGCGGCCGCCTGGCGATTGGGTGACGAAAAAGATGACGGCGATCACGATGAGGGCCGCCAGCAGCAGCGTGGCCAGGCCCCCACCGCCGATGATCAGCCAGTTCTTGGGTATACGATTCATTCGCTTTCGGTTGCCTCCTCCGAAAATAGACCCCGTTCGCAGCGGGTGTGCCACCCGCCGCCGGCGCGGGGTCGCAGACCCCGCGCGAGCACACCGGCGTATTTTCGTGCCACGGGGTGCGCCCCGCGCGTGCGGGTCTCCTCTGCGGTTAGCCAACTGCACGTCACTCGTTCATGATACTTCATTGCTCATCCTCCCGCAGGTTTACACATCTGGTGCAACCAACCTGTGGGAGGGTAGGCTGCTTTCGGTAAGTTTGTAGCGCCTCGCCCAATGATCAGCGTCGGCCCTGGCGCGCCAGGGCCACGCTGCCCCACAGCCCCAGCCCCAGGATAGTGCCCAGGCTCAGAGCTGCGCCCCAGCGCACGCTGTCTGGCTCGAACCAGAGTTTCACGGTGTGGTCGCCCGGCGGCACGCGCACGGCGCGAAAGGCGGTGTTTGCCAGGATCACCTCGGCCGGCGCACCGTCCACCGTCGCCCGCCAACCGGGGTAGTAGACCTCGCTCAGCACCAGGTAGCCATCGGCGGCGGCATATACGTCTACCACCATCTCGTTGGGCCGGTGGGCTGTCACGCGGGCGGCGCTTGCACCCTCCCGCAGGTTTGGAACCTGCGGGAGGCTCTCGCCCCACTTGAGCACCACCGTCTGCGTTGGATCAAAGTCCGGCTGGTGGATGCGCGCCTCGGCCGCGGCCGGGTCGCCTTCCACAATGGCTTGGTGCACCACCAGCGCGCGGGGCAGGACCCGGCGATTGCGATAGATGTTCACCTCCGGGTCGCCAGCGAACGCCAGCTCGAACTTGTCCCAATCCAGGGGCACGTCCTTGCGCCCAATGACGTATTTGGCGTTCAAAAAGTCATAGAGCGGCGTCGAGCGGCTGCCCAGGGTGGCCCAGTAGCGGTCGTAGTGAGCCAGCATGAGGGGGTTGTAGACCCCCATCACGTCATGGATGTCATAGAGCAGGCCGAGGTCCGGCTGCCAGACGTCCCAGCACTCCGTCACGCTGTCTATGCGATAGAGGTCTGTGTCGGCTTTGAGAAAAGCGATGGCCGCCGGATGCTGGAAGTGCCGGGTGGGGTCTTGCCTTCCCACATCCACGTTAGCGCCCAGGGCGGTCAGGTCCAGGAAGATCAAAGCCAAAGCCGCCAGGCCCCAAGTCCCAAGTTGCCAGTCCCAAGTCTCAGGTCGCCAGTCCCAAGTCCCGGATCTCAGGTCCCAGGTGCGCCAACGGGTGTAGAGCAGGAGCGCGCTCGCGCCCAGGAGCAAGGCGAACAGGTTCAGCCCGTTGACGGCCGTGGCGATGCGCCGGAAGATGGCCGGGTCCTTATCCTGGCCGGTGAGCAGGGCGAAATAGGCCAGTGGCAGGGCCACCAGGACCGCGCCGGCCAGGGTCAGCGTCATGGTCCGCACCACCAGGCCCAGCTTTTGCCGGGCGGCATCTTCCGTAGCGGGATAGAGCAGGTCGCCCAGGCCCCGGGCCGCCAGCAAAGCCACACCGAAATCCAGGAGCATGATGGCCCGGGCCGGGGCGCGCACCTTGTCAAAGCCAGGGACCCACTGGAAGAGCCAGCCATGGAGCACAGCGTTGCCGCCCAGGGCCAGGAGCAGCCCCACGCCGGCCAGGATCGCCAGCAGGACCGTCATTCGGTCCCGCTGACGTAAAAGGGCATACAGGGCCAGGGCCAGCGGCAGGACGCCGATGTAGCCGGTCTCCACCCGGTCCCACGGCCCCCAGTAGGCCATGGGGTCGCGGCCCAGCAGACCGGGCACAAACAACCCCACCAGTTGACCCGGCATCAACGAGTATTGCGCCGCCGTGGTGTACGTCACCTCCGCCCGGTGGGTCCAGGCCGTCAGCTCCACGCTGGGCAGAAGCTGTACGGCAGCGATGCCAGAGGCCACGATGCCGGTCACAGTCAGGGCCAGCAACCCCCTGGCCCAGGGGGTCCACCAATGGCCGGGACCGGGGGGCGCGGACCCCCGTGGAACGAACGAGTAGACCAGCCCGGCCAGGCCCAGGGCCACGACGGTGTAGAGGATGGGCTGGAGGTGGCCGGCCAGGAAGGCCAGGCCCAAGGCCAGGCCGGCCCCGGCGGCCAGGCCCAACCGCCGGTCGCGCAGTGCGCGCATGAAGAGCAGGAAGACCAGCGGCAGCCAGGCCGTCGCCGCGATCAGGTTCAGGTTGCCGAAATGGACGATGAACAGATCGCTGAATATGAAGGCCACGGCCCCGGCCAGGGCCGCCAGGCGATGCAGGCTCGCGTCCAGCCCCCGGATGCAGACGTAAGTGAACGCGCCGGCCAGGAAGACGTGGAGCACGGCCAGCCCCTCCATCACGTCGTAGGTGACAGAGGGGGCCAGGACGAAGGCGAGCAGGTTCACCGGGTAGAACACGCCGGTCTGCACGTCGGCCACAAAGGGTGCGCCGCCGTAGAGGTAAGGATTCCAGAGGGGAATTGTGCCGCTTTTTAAGGTGCGCGCCGTCCAGTTGTATAGCGGATACAGGAATGACGCCAGGTCCCCGCCCCCGGCAGGCATCCAGGCGTCTGGTGTCCAAAGGATACGCCAGAAGAAGCCGGCTGTCAAGACCCCCAACGCGCCCAGGGCCAGCACGTCACGATACAGGTCTACTTGCCACCGGCGCCAGGCGATGTAGGCGATCAGACAGGCGACGGCCCAGACAAGGGCTGCTAGATGTATCAAGACCCCCTCGCACGCCTCATCAGCCGATAGATCTCTCTGCGGTGTCCTATCATATGGATCACAATGGTCTGTTCGTCTTGCAGGATCTCGTATAGAACGCGATAGTCCCCTACACGGAGCTTGTAGAAACCGGCCAGATCACCGGTCGGTGACTCTGGTCTGATATCGTCCAAGCTGGCTGCTAACCAATTGATGCGTTTGACAATGCGGCGTCCAACGGATTTGTCTAGTCGGGCCAGGGCGAGCAGCCGCATCTAGAATGCGGATGTAATACATCACGATCACTCCAGCCCCAGTTGTCGCACCACATCTGAGAAGGGCTGTCCTTGTTCTCCCGCCCTCAACGCCTCCCTTTGGCGCAAGAGCCTATCGCGCACTGCTTCTTTGAGGCCCTCGTCAGGATCACCGAGGATTTCTAATAACTTGTGCTCAACGGTTTCCTCGATCATACCTCTAAGTTCTTCCTTGGTCATCTGGGCAACTGTACTTGTCATGTTCTCTCCTGTGCCACAGCACTGGCCACTTCTTCCTGAGTATCAGTACATGGAAAAAGTTGCTCCGCGAAGTGGCGGGTCTTTAGGGTCATATGGCCCCTGGGAGACTGCCCGGCGCGCAAACCACTGCACTCACATCGTCAAAAAGCGCCGGCCCTCAGCCACCATCTTGTTCAAGAGGCTCACGATGTTTGCGGCATTGTCGTTGATACGCTCGACCTGGCATCCCGCTTCGCGCAGCATCATCTCCAGGGCGGCGTCCTCGGCCGGGGACACGCTGCCCAGGATCGTCACATGATGGGCGTGTTGGGCCTCGGCCGGGTCAAAGCCGATGGCCGGCGCGAAGCGGGCCATGTAGCGGCCCAGGCTCAGCAGGATGGCCTTGCCGGGCAGATAACGGGCCAGGAGCAGGTAATGGTCCAGGGTCTTGGCCGGTCCCGACGGGGACGGCAAAGAGGACGAGGACAGGTGCAGGTCGGCCTGGCGAAACTCGACGATGGCCGACCCTGCGCCATCTACGAACACCTGAACCGAGGTGCCCAACCCCGCCGGCGTTAGCGTGTATTCGCCGGGCCGTAACGGGGCGAACTCGCAGGAATCCGGGTCTTTGGTGCCGGTGGGTACGGTGAGGCTCCAGGTGCCCAGGCTGATGGTCACCGGCACGGCAGGCCGACCAATGACCCGGCAGAGAATGGCAGAACTCATCCCTCCCACCGGCGTCGGGCCGGAGGTATTCTGGACGATGATCCCCTGCCAGGTGGGGGCCGGCGCGACGGGCAGGGTCAGGGTCACGGTGACGATATTGGCGCCGTCGCAGTGCAGGTGGTCTTGCTGCACCTCGGTGCCCACCACCTCCAGCCGGTAGGCGCCGGCCACCAGGTTGGCGAAGCGGAACCGCTCGTCGCTGCCCACGGTCTGCTCCGCTGTCCCGCCAGGACCGATGAGGCGGACCCGCCGACCCGCGCCGTTCTGCACGGTGCCCTGGATCACGCCCTGGCGCGGAAGCGACGCCCCGCCCACGCCTGGCAGCGCCTTCACCGCATCCACAGTGGGCAGATGGCCGGGACAGTGCCAGTCACTATACCAGGCCTGGGATTCCCAGTTGATCTCCCGCAGGCCCATTTGATAGTTGGCGATGAGCCAGGGGCACAGGGCAAAGTAATAATCCGGGGCCTGGTTCATCATAAAGTCGAACATGGCCACGGTGTATTCCCGGTGCCGGTCCAGGGTCATGCGCGGATAGCGACCGTCCTGCTTGTCGCCCACCACCACGCCGCCCTCGGTGGTGATGATGGGCACGTGATAGCCCAGGATGTCGTATACCGTCTGGGCGGCCAGTTCATACTCGCGGAAACAGTTGGCGTCGTCGGCCAGGGTACAATTGGGGCGCTTGTGCTGCTCGCGCATCTGGTTCACGGCCTCGCGGGTGTTTTTGATATAGCCATCCATCCAGGCCCAGTGGGGATTGGCAATAGCGGCGTAGGAGGCCGGCTCCAGCACGTTTTTCAGGGCGGCCAGGATCCCCGTGTCGGTGGTGTATGGCCCCAGGGCGTCATATTCTTCCGCGGTGAGGGGCTGGCCGTGGAGGTTCACCTCGTCGTAGGGATAGTCCAGGGGATGGTTCAGGCAGTAGTTGTGGATGGCGACCCACGCGCCTTTCTCGAAGAGGTCAAGCCGGCCCTGGCGCTGGATCTCGCGGATGATGGTGGCCCCGCCGCCGAAGCTCATGGCCGGCGTGCCCGGCAACGCGCCAACGCTGATGAGGAAATCGGCATCCTGGATCCAGTCCCGGGTCACGATCTCCAGCCAATTCTGGGGCAGGTTGTTATTTTGCCATTCCGTGGGCAGATTGGGCTCGTTGTTGGTCTCAAAGTAACTTACCCCCAGCTCCACCAACTCCCGAACCAACTCCTGCTGCCCCTGGTTCAGCGTGCCGGGGTTCTGCTGCGGGCGATAGAGCCGCACGATGGGAAAGATGCTGCACGCCAGGAGTCGCTGGCACAACTCCACGGTGGAGCGGTCGCTCAGGTCCCGGTCGCCCTTCGCCATGAGCTTGACCCACTTGATGTTCATGGCGGCCAATTCATCCAGCCAGGGGGTGAGCTGATCGCCCATCAGGTGATAGGGGCTGGCGCTCCAGTGAATGCCGCGCCGATTATCGTTGGGGGGGCGGGGGAAATCAGCCAGACGCATGGTATCATCTCCTTTGACTACCCCTTGGCAACTACGATTATATCACACTTGCCGGTTCGCCGCAAATCAAAGTATTTCTTGAGTGTATGCACGATTTGTCAGCCAGTTTTGGGAGTAGCGGTTCGGGATGGGATGGATAGACCTGCTGTTTCACAACTGGAACTTTCTGGGGTCGAGCCTTCAGGCGGTCCATATCTTTACGACCGGCTAAAGCCTCTACTCCGTGATTTGTCAGCCGTTCTAACCTGCGGGAGGGTTCAGGGCCAAAAACCATAAAGGACACCAGGGACACAAAGGTAAATCTTGTGGTCCTTCGTGTCCTTCGTGTCCTTTGGTAATTGCTCACCCTCCCGCAGGTTCGTGCGTTTTCGCGGACACGCCCGTCGCAGATGGGGAACACGGTTCCCAGCAACCTGCAGGAGGGTAGGCTGAGAAAGTTGCGGCCGCGCTACGGAGGGGGAAAGTCATGGGCCATTGCCAGGAACACGTCTCCGCCGGGGAGACCGTCCGGCAGGCCAACGCCTGTTACACGAACAACAAAAACCGTATGCGTTTCCGGGATATAGTGCCAGTCTCAGTAGTCATCATGAACTGCGTTCGCCACAACGCATGAAAATGTGATAGGCAGCAGGCAATAGCCGTGCCTTCCTGAAGTCCATTTTCAAGTCAGATGGAAATTTGTGCTCCTCGGCGGTCTGAGACCGCCGAGAGACGCGGGTCACAGACCCGCTTTGAGCAACTTTTTTCCGTCTACTGAGTCTTGCCAATCGGCCACCATACCGTCAAGTCATTGGAACCCGACGCAGGGGGCAGGGATGATCTGGCATGTGGATATCAGGCTTCGCACAGCTTCAGCAGCTTGTCCCAGCGCCGGTCCACCTCGGCCTGCAATTCATCAATGAGATGGCGGTTGGCTGGAGTGAACAGGTGGCTGAACCGGCCCTGGCGTTTGAGCCATTCCGCCACTGGTTTCTTCTCCTTGGGCCGGGCCGTGATGCGCCACTCGCCGTTTTCGACCTCAAAGAGGGGCCAGAAACAGGTCTCCCAGGCCAGGCGAGACATCTCTATCGTCTCGTCCGTGTCGTGCCGCCAGCCGCGCGGGCAGGGGGCCAACACATTGATGAACGAGGGGCCGTCGGCGTCCAGGGCCTTTTGCACCTTGGTCATGTAATCGCGCCAGTTGTGCGGGGCAGCCTGGGCCACGTAAGGGATGTCATGGGCAGCGATGATCTCGGTCAATGGCTTACGATACTGGGTCTTGCCAGGGATCACGTTGCCCACCGGCGAGGTGGTGGTCCAGGCCCCCAGGGGCGTGGCGCCGGACCGCTGGATGCCGGTGTTCATGTAGGCCTCGTTGTCCAGGCAGATGTAGAGCATCTTATGGCCGCGTTCCAGGGCTCCGCTCAGGGCCTGCAAGCCGATGTCATAGGTGCCACCATCACCGGCAAAAGCGATGAACTTGACCTGCTGGTCCTTGATTTTGCCCTGCCGGACCAGGCTGCGGTATGCAGCCTCGACCCCGGCGGCCGTAGCGGCAGCATTCTCAAAGGCACTGTGGATCCACGGTACACGCCAGGCGGTAAAGGGATAGATGGTGGTAGCCACTTCCAGGCAACCAGTAGCATTGGCGACAACCACCGGGTCTGTGGTGGCGTGCAAAGTCTGACGCACGATGATCGGTTCAGCGCAACCAGCGCACATACGATGGCCGGGAGCCAGTCGTTCCGGTTGCTGGGCCAGTTCTTTTAATTTCAAGGCCGTTGCCATTTAATCCTCCCCATTGCAATCTGCAATCTGCAATCTGCAATTTGCAATTTGCTATCTGCTATTTGTTCTATCGCACGCCCAGGTAGGTAACCAGCTCACCGATCTGGCCGGTCTCGCCGATCTGGACCAGGTCCCGGAAGGCGGCTTCGATCTGATCTGGGGTGGTATCACGTCCACCCAGGCCATAGACAAAGTTCTTCACCAGGGCCGGGTGCCGTTGGGTATAAAAGGCGGCACAGGTCTCGATGAAGACCGGCCCTCCCATGGCCCCAAAGCTATCGGAGCGGTCCATCACCCCCACCACCCGGACATGGCGCAAGGCCTCGGCCAACTCTTGCACCGGGAAGGGGCGGAACACGCGCAGTTTGAGCACGCCGGCTTTGATCCCCTCCTTGCGCAGCCGATCAACCACGACGCGGGCGGTGCCGGCTGTGGAGTTGAGGACCACTACCGCCACCTCGGCATCATCCAGCCGGTACGGCTCAAAGTAACCATACTGCCGGCCACTGAGCCGGGCGAACTCCTCGGCCACTGCCAGGATGACCGGCCCGGCATGGCGCATGGCCTCCACCTGCTGGCGTTTATGCTCAAAGTAGTAATCGTAAAAGTCCAGCGGCCCATAGGTCACCGGATGTTCGAGATCTAATAGTGGCATGTGGGGTTGGAGCGTGCCCACGAATTGACGCACCTGGTCATCCTCCAGGGCGTCAATGCGTTCCAGGCCGTGGCTGGTGATGAACCCGTCCTGGCAGACCATCACTGGCAACAGGACGTCCGGGTGTTCAGCGATACGGGGAGCCTGGATAGCGTTGTCATAGGCCTCCTGGGCCGTCTCGCTGAACAACTGGATCCAGCCCGCGTCGCGGGCCCCCATGCTGTCCGAGTGATCACAGTGGATGTTGATGGGCGCACTCAAGGCCCGGTTCACCACCGGCATGACGATCGGCAGGCGGTTGGAGGCCGCCACATAGAGGATCTCCCACATGAGGGCCAGTCCGGCTGACGAGGTGGCCGTCATCACGCGGGCCCCGGCCGCCGCCGCCCCCACACAGGCACTCATGGCGCTGTGCTCGCTTTCCACGGTGATGAACTCGGTATCCACCAGGCCATCGGCCACAAAAGTGGAAAACTTTTGCACTATCTCGGTTTGAGGAGTGATGGGGTATGCCGCCACCACATCCGGATTGATCTGGCGCATCGCTTCTGCGACCGCCTGCGCCCCATCCAGGGCAAGATGTCTGCTCATTGTACTCTCCTTGATCTTACCGGCCTTTGGGCGATCAGGAGGGCGGGTCTTGAGGCGGGCTGAACAGGCAAAGCCCCCCTGGCAGTATGTGCTTGCGCCCAAAGTCCACTTGTTAAACCCCTAGCGGCACAACTCGGAGCCTTCCTCGACGAGCTGGATGACCTTGCCAGGTTGTTTGGTGAGGGCGTGGACCTCCACCTGCTTGGGGCAGACGGAGGCGCAGACGCCACAACCCTTGCAGTGCTCCAGGTCAAACCCCACCACCCGGCCCCCCTCAACCAGGATACTGGAATCAGGGCAATAGAGCCAGCACATCAGGCATTGCGTGCATTGCTCTGTATCCCGCAGGGGGCGAAAGGCACGCCACCCGCCGGTCTTGTAGCGAACGGAATTGCCGGCCTCGACGATCAGGCCACCAATGGGAATATCACGCCAACCTGTTCCGGTACTCATTTTGATCTCCTCATGTTGCAATTAACCCTGGATGGCCTCATCGTGGGCACGCTTCAGGGCCTGGACATTGGCTTCGATGGCGTCGGTCTTGAGCTTGCCGGCGAATCTGGCCCGCACCTGGGCGATGACGCCGTCCATAGACACCACATCCACCGCGCGGAGCAAGGCCCCGATCATGGGGGTGTTGGTGATGGCCCGGCCAAACAGGTCCAGAGCGATACGGGTGGCATCCACCGTATAAACCTTGCCCTTGTCCCAGCCGGTGATAGCCCGCACCTGAGCCGGCGTCTCCGCCGTGTTCACCACCAGGACCCCGTCATCTTTCAGCCCTTCGACGACGTCTACCACTCCCAGCAGGGTTGGGTCCAACACCACTACCACATCCGGGGTCACGATCTGGCAGTGCAGGTCAATCGGCCTATCGCTGAACCGGGTAAAGGCCCGGATAGGCGCGCCCATGCGCTCGGGGCCATAGTCTGGGAAAGCCTGGAAGTACTTGCCTTCTTCCAGGGCGGCCTCAGCCAGCAACTCGCCGGCGGTGACCACCCCCTGCCCGCCCCGCCCGTGCCAGCGGATCTCAGTTAGTTCGGCCATGTTTCCTCCTCATCACATAATGAACGATGCGCAGCGAACATAAAGCAACGCCAGCAGGAGCCGGCGTGCAGTTTTATTATAGCATTGGCCGGCCGATTTGTCCAGTGACCCGGCCTGACATCCGTGCATAACTCCTGTTAGGGATGGGACAGGGGGAGAGAAAGCCTTGCTGGGGTTTTTGCGGCGGCGAAGCCGCCGCAAAAACCCCTACCAGGCATTCTTTCCCCTCCCCGAAGGGCCGCGAAATGGGGAGCGGGGCAGTGCCCTAATACGTTTGATTACTCACGGATGTCAGACCCGGCGAATCCACGCGCAGTTGACCTTTATGCCAAAGTAGCGTATAATCGCCACTGTTCCCCCCACAGAGGAAAGTTGACCGTGACTGACGAAGCGCAGGTACGTGAGATCGTGCGGCAGGTGGTGGCACGGACCCGGCGGGAAGCCGGGGCCGTTGCTTCACGCCGCGCCCCCCGCTTTATCACCGCCGACGAGGTGAACGCCCTCCCGCGCGGGGGTCAATTGGTGGTGCCGGCCGGGGTGCGGCTCACCCCGCTGGCCCGGGATGCCGCCCGCGAGCGTGGGGTGCAGATCATAGATGGCGGTCAATCGTCAGCCGTCGGCAGTCAGCCGGGGACGATTGCCACACCCCCGCGCCCGGACCCGCAGCGCACGGTAGCCATCGGCGCGGACCACGGCGGCTATGCCATGAAAGAGGACCTCAAGAAGCTGCTGGCGGAGCTGGGCTACACCGTGGACGACGTGGGCACGCATAGCACGGAGGCGGTGGATTACCCGGACCCGGCGCAGGCCGTGGCGGAGCGAGTGGCTCAGGGCCGGGCCGGGCGGGGCATCGTGGTGGACGGGGCCGGGATCGGCTCGTGCATGGCCGCCAACAAGGTGCCCGGCGTGCGCGCCGCTTTATGCTACGACCTCTCCACCGCCCGTAACGCCCGCGAGCACAACGACGCCAACGTGCTCACCCTGGGCGGGCAGCTCATCGGCCCGGCGTTGGCCCGCGAGATCGTCCGCGTGTTCTTGACGACTGACTGCACTGAGGAGCGTCACCGACGGCGCGTGGCGAAGATCATGGCGATTGAACAGCGGTATCTGCGCCGCTAAACGGGGAGCGAATGACCATTTCAGATACCGAACACCTCATCGAAGCCATTACCCGCGAGGTGTTGACCATCCTGCGGCAGCAGGGCGGCCTGTCCGCGAGCACCTGCGCCACCGGCGGCCCCTGTACCTCGTGCGGGCTGTGCATCATCAAGGTACCGGACGGCGTGCAGCAGGTGATAGACGCCGGGGCGGAACGCGTCGGGGCCGGCCTGGGTGTGGCGACCGCCGGGGGTGCCGCGCGGCAGATCGCCCGGTACATTGACCATACCCTCCTCAGGCCGGAGGCTACAGAGTCCCAGATCCGCCAGTTGTGCGCCGAAGCCGCCCAGTATGGCTTTGCCGCCGTCTGCGTGAATCCCACCTGGGTGCGCCTCTGCGCCGACTTGCTTCGTCATACCCCGGTCAAGGTCTGCACCGTGGTGGGATTCCCCCTGGGGGCCACGCTGGCGGAGGTGAAAGCCTACGAGACCCGCCGCGCCATCCGGCTGGGGGCCGCCGAGATCGACATGGTGATCAATATCGGCGCGCTCAAGAGCGGCGACTATGCCCTGGTGGAGCGGGACATCGCTGGCGTGGTGGAAGCCTGCCGCGAGGAAGGCGCGCACAGCAAGGTCATCATCGAGGCGGCCTTGCTCACCGACGAGGAGAAGGTTCAGGCGTGTACCCTGGCCAAGTCGGCCGGGGCCGATTTTGTGAAAACTTCCACCGGCTTTGGCCCCGGCGGAGCCACGGTGGCCGATGTGGCCCTGATGCGGCGAGTGGTGGGGCCGGCCCTGGGGGTCAAGGCGGCCGGGGGCATTCGTTCCTTCCAGGAGGCCGAGGCGATGGTGCGGGCCGGGGCCACGCGCATCGGGGCCAGCGCCAGCGTGCGGATCATGCAGGAGGCAGGAGGCGGGAGGCAGGGGGTATGATGCAGGAGGCAGGAGGCAGGATAGTTTGTCTGCTCGTGTTTCTATCACTGACGTTACTCGTGGCGATCCCGGCTGCGGCGGATAGCCCCATCGTCGTGACAGACTCCAGGGCCACCAGCGAATTTCCGCAGGCGTTGATCTTCCAGCTCTCCGCCACGGACAGCGCGGCCGACATCACCAAGATCGAGCTGCATTTCCGGCTGCGCGGCGAGACGTCCACCGAGGTCGGCCGGCCGGAGTTCACGCCCGGCCGCCAGGTCCAGGCCACCTACCGCTGGCGGACGGACAAGATGCAGGTGCCGCCCGGCGCGCCGGTGGTGTTCTATTGGGTCATCGCCGACAGGGCCGGCAATACCTTGACCACGGACGAACAGACGGCCATCTATGAGGACCTGCGCTTCCCCTGGCAGCACTACCAGAACGACGAGATCGCCTTCTACTGGTATGAGGGCAGCGATGATTTTGGCCGTTATGTCTTTGTGGTGGCGGCCCGATCCCTGGCCCGCATCTCCACTGACATCGGCGTGAAGGTCAAGTATCCCATCCGCATCTATGCCTATGCCAATCAGGATGATTTTCGCTCGACGTTTCCATCGTTGGGCAATACCTACCAGTGGATCGCCGGCCAGGCCTTCCCGGAACAGGCCATCACGGTGCAGATCCTCCCGGATGAGGGCGAGGACACCACCTGGATCCACGATGTCATCCCCCATGAGATCAGCCACCTGGTCTTCCACCAGGCCACCGATCACCCGCTGGCCGATCCACCGGCCTGGCTGAATGAAGGGCTGGCTATGCATAACCAGGAAGGTGATCTCTCTTATTGGGAGTATGTGGTGCAGGAGGTGGTCAGAAAGGGCGGGCGACTCTTCTCGTTGAAGGAATTGAGCGGGTGGTACTTCAATGATGAGGATAAGGCCCGCCTGGCCTACGCCGAGAGCTATAGCGCGGTGGAGTACATCTTCAAGACGTATGGGCGCGAGGGGATGGCCCGGCTCATCGCCGCGTTTGGGGCCGGCAAGATGCGAGAGGCGGCCTTCCAGGAAGCCTTTGGCATCTCGCTGGATGAACTGGACCGCAACTGGCAGCTCAGTGTGGGGGCCACGCCGGCCACGGCCACGCCAGTGCTCCCACCGACGGCCACGCCGGAGCGGCCGTGGCTGAACCCCACGATCCCACCCTGGGCCAAAGTGACGCCCACGGTGGTCGAGACCGTCAGTACGCCGGCCACGCCGGTTGCCCAGGCGCAGACATCTACCGTGGCCGGGGCCACCCCAACGCCGGCCACGCCGGTTGCCCACGTGCAGCCGCCCACGCCGCCCCCAACTCCGCCAGCCAGGTCTGTACCGGGCTATGCGCCGGTGTGGTTGGCCGTTTTCGGGGGCGCCTGTAGTTGCGCCGGCCTGAGCTTGGTGATAATCCTGCTGGGAGGACTGGTGTGGTGGGGAAGGCGGCGGTGACGGGTTGAAGCACGGGCTGGCCGGATGCGTATCAGGACTGGATGATGCGCGACCGTGCTCGGGCCGGGTATGCCACCCCGCCGCCAGCGACAAATCGTGGCGCGCGTAGGGGCAGGGCTTGCCCCTGCCCTGGGCTTGCACCTGCCCAGGGCGACCGCCAGGGTCGCCCCTACCGGCCCCCGGCCCGGCGTGGCGCGCGTAGGGGCAGGGCTTGCCCTGCCCAGGGCGACCGCCAGGGTCGCCCCTACCGGCCCCCGGCCCGGCGTGGCGCGCGTAGGGGCAGGGCTTGCCCCTGCCCTGGGCTTGCCCCTGCCCAGGGCGACCGCCAGGGTCGCCCCTACCGGCCCCCGGCCCGGCGTGGCGCGCGTAGGGGCAGGGCTTGCCCCTGCCCTGGGCGTGTCCGCGTTGGCGGCGGGTCGTGTGCTCGCGCGGGGTGTGCCACCCCGCGCTGGCTGCGCGTAGGGAAACGCGCCCTACGACCACCCTTTTATTTTCGAGGTAGATGATCATGTGCCGCATTCGTAGTCGCTGCCTGGGTCTGGCGACCCTGCTGGGCCTGCTGGGTTTTAGCCTGGTGCTGGCCGGCTGTGACGCTGGCTCGACTTCTGCTCCCCCGCTTTCGCCCACCCCGGTGACCCGGACCGTGCGGATCATGCCCACGTTCACACCGCTGCCCCGGTTCACCGCCACGCCGGTGCCATCCCCGACGGATACGCCCGCACCGTCGCCGACGGCGACTCTGACGCCGGCGGCCACGGCCACCTCCCGGCCAGTTGCTACCGCGACTCCTACTCGCAAACCCCAGCCCCAACCGACCCGGCGGCCGCCCACGCCCACCACGTCCCCGTTTCTCTACCTGCCAGACGGCCCGGTGCGCTACGAATCCAATCCCTCGTTCACCCAGATCCAGGGTACTGTCCGCGCGGCCGATGGCACACCGTTGGATGGGGTGATCGTGGTCCTGAACACCGGGAGCCTGGAGATCCAGTTGCCCACCGGCCAGCGGCCCGGCTACTATGCCTGGGTCTGGTGCGATTGGTCACGCGACGGGACGTTTGAGCTATATGTATTGGGGCCAGATGGACAACCGGCCTCGCCCCGGGTCGTCGTGCAGACTTTTAGCGAGGGGCATCGGTCTGTCGCCATCCTGGACTGGCGACGGACCCGCTAGCGGAGTACACCATGTCCGTTGTATCCACTCGTCGTAAACGCATCTATCTGCGCCGGCGGCGCCGTCAGCCCTCGAACGCGGTCGGTATCATCCTGTCACTTACCGGTGGCTCGGTGGCGACTGTGCTGCTCTCGGTCGTACTGGCCGTGGCCTCAGGCGTGGCCGGCATCATCGGCGTCTATGCCTACTTTGCCCAGGACCTGCCGGACCCGGAGCGCATGGTTACCGAGACCCGGGCCTCTTTCAAGACCAGCAAGATCTATGACCGCAACGGCGTCTTGCTCTACGAGATCGTGGACCCGCAAGGGGGCGACCGCATCCCGGTGAAACTGGAGCAGGTGCCCAAATACCTCATCTATGCCACCATCGCCAGCGAGGACGCCAGCTTTTACGAGAACCCCGGCTTTGACCCCCGGGGTATCCTGCGGGCCGCCATCAATAACCTGCTGGGGGGCAGCCGGCAGGGGGCCAGTTCCATCACCCAGCAGTTGGTGCGCAATGTGCTGATGGAGCCGGACGAACGCTACGAGGTCTCTTACGCCCGCAAGATTCGTGAGGCGATCCTGGCGATGGAGCTGTCGCGGCGCTACTCCAAGGACCAGATCCTGGAATGGTACCTGAACACCAACAACTATGGCAACCGGGCCTACGGCGTGGAGGCCGCCGCCCAGAACTACTATGGCCGGCATGTGTGGGAACTGGACCTGGCCCAGTGTGCCATGCTGGCGGCCATCCCCCAGTTCCCCACGGCCAATTCGCCGGTGGAAAACCCTGACCGGGCCAAAAAAGTGCGCTCCGCCGTGCTCATGTCCATGGTCCGCGAGGGCTATATCACCCCGGCTCAGGCAGAGGCCGCCGAACGCGAGCCGCTCAACGTACTCACCAAAGAATATGACATCAAGGCCCCCCACTTTGTATTCTATGTGCGCCAGTTGTTGGAGGAGAAATACGGCCTGCCGATGGTCTATCGCGGCGGGCTGAAGGTCTATACCACCCTGGACCTGGGGCTGCAAGACAAGATCCAACAACTGGCCCGGGAGCATATCGCCACGTTCAAGCCGGAACAAAACGTCCACAACGCGGCTGTGGTGGTGCTCAAGACCGAGACTGGCGAGATCCTCACCATGCTGGGCAGCCTGGACTACTATGACAAGAGCATTGACGGCCAGGTGAACGTGGCCCTGGCCGAACGGCAGCCCGGCTCGTCGTTCAAACCCTTCACCTATGTGACCGCTTTCTCTAAAGACCTGACCCCGGCCTCAATGGTACTGGACGTGCGCACCTCGTTCCCGGACCCGCCGCACCCGCCGTATATCCCGGAGAATGTAGACGGCAAGTTCCTGGGGCCGATGACTTTGCGCTATGCCCTGGCCAACAGCCGCAACATCCCCGCCCTCAAGGTGATGGATCAGGTGGGGATTCAAGATGTACTGAACATGGCTCACCGGCTGGGGATCAATACCCTGAACCGCGAGGGGGTCTATGGCCTGAGCCTGACTTTGGGCGGGGGTGAGGTAACCCTGCTGGATGAGACCTTTGCCTATGCCGTCTTTGCCAACGCCGGCCAGGCTCACGGCGAGGCGATCCCGCCGGAACGCCAACGCCAGGGTTATCGCCAGGTGAACCCGGTGGCGATCCTGAAAGTCGTGGACGCTGAGGGCCGCACCCTGTACGAGTATCGAGAACCGACCCGGGTCCCGGTTATTGACCCCCGCCTGGCCTGGCTCATCACCGACATTCTTTCTGACAACCGGGCCCGGGTGGAGACCTTTGGCTGGGAGACCCCCCTGAAGTTGAGCCGGCCGGCCGCCGTCAAGACTGGTTCCACCAACAACTGGCGCGATTCGTGGACCATTGGTTATACGCCGGACTATTGCACTGGGGTCTGGGTGGGCAACGCGGACAATTCGGCCATGGACCGGGTGCCCGGTTCCCAGGGGGCCGGCCCGATCTGGCACAACGTCATGGAATACCTCCACCAGGGGCTGCCGGTTCGTGACTTTGAACGCCCCACCGAGGGCCTGGTCCAGGTCAGCGTCTGCCGGGAGAGCGGGCTACGCGCCACTCAGAACTGCCCCCACGTCTACCGGGAATGGTTCCTGGCCGGCACCGAGCCAAAAGAGGAGTGCAATCTGCACCAGAAACTGCGTCTTTGCACCGTTTCGGGCAAACTCGCCACGCCCAATTGCCCCCTGGAAGTGATAGAAGAGAAGGTTTTCATGGTGTTGCCGCCAGAGGCCACCGACTGGGCCAGGGAGAACAAGGTCCCCCAACCCCCCACCCAGTATTGTGACTTGCACGGCCCCAGCACCGCTCATGCCGATGTGGCGATCATCCAGCCGCAGACCTACGCCTATGTGGGAGGGCTTGTCACCATCATCGGCAATGCCCGGGGAGGCAATTTCCAGTTCTATAAACTGGAGTATGGAGCGGGCTTTACCCCCAAGGAGTGGATTCAGATCGGCGGCCTCCACAATGATCAGGTGAGCAATGGCCTGCTAGAATACTGGGATACCACCTCATTGAAGGAAGGACCATACACCCTGCAACTGAGCGTGGTGGGTTGGGATGGCAGCTATCGGCAAACCAGCATCCAGGTGACGGTGGATAATACCCCGCCGGAGGTGGCCCTCACCTATCCCCTCACCGGCGAGGTCTTTATCATGGAGCTGGACAAGGTGGTCAAGCTCCACGCCGATGCCACAGACAATGTCTCGCTGGACCGGGTGGAGTTCTACATTGACGCCATCACGCAGCCATTGGGGGTGGCCACGATGGCCCCGTTCAACCAGGAATGGCGGATCGTGATGACCACTACCCTCACCGAGACCCATTCGGTCTATGCCATCGGTTATGATAGCGCAGGCAACAGCACCCAGACCGAGCCGGTTCAGTTCTATGTGATTCGCAAGCCCAAGCCCACTCCCACTCCTACCGGCGGCCTGGGCAACGGCGGGCTGTGGCTTATGGCAGCGCTCCCAGGCGGGACTGGCTGGAAGGTTGAGCCGGGCAAATATCAAAGGGGTTTTGCGGCCCGGCTCCCGCAAAACCCCTTTCCTTCGTAGCTCTCTGATCCCCCCACCGGTTCTAAAACCGGCGGGGGCGCTCCCCGCAGTTTTAGTGTGACAACCCCAGGCGGGTCACGGTGGCCCGCAGGTCCTCCACCGTCGGTTCCAGGGGGATGGGGGCCGTGGCTGTAGCCTGCATCGCGCTGTCCACGTCCTTGAGGCCGTTGCCGGTAACCAATACCACGATGCGCTCGTCTGGTCGGAGGCGACCCTGGTGGGCCAGCTTGACCAGGCCGGCATAAGCCGTAGCCCCGGCCGGTTCCGCGAACACCCCCATACCCCGGGCCAGCGCCCGCATCGCCGCCAGTATCTCTTCGTCGCTCACGGTCAAGAACTCGCCCCCGGTCTGCCGCACGGCCCGCAACGCCTTGATCCGATCCCGGGGAATGCCCACGGAGATGCTGTCGGCCAGAGTGGTGGGCACGATGGGGGTGATCTCCTCGCTGCCCGCCAGCCAGGCGTTATAGAGCACTGCCGATCCCTCTGCCTGCACGCCCATCAACCGGGGCATTTGCTCGATGAAGCCCAGGGCCAGCAGGTCGCGCAACCCCTTCCACAGTCCACCGATGATGCACCCGTCGCCCACGGAGGTAAAGATGCGGTCCGGGGCCTGCCAGCCCAGTTGCTCGCAGATCTCCAACGCTGCTGTCTTTTTGCCCTCGGACAGGTAGGGGTTGTAAGCCGTGTTGCGGCTGTACCAGCCATACTCCCGCGACGCGGCCAGGCACAGGTCGAAGGCCTGGTCATAAGTGCCCTGGACGGCCAACACCGTGGCCCCGAACAGGAGGAGTTGGGCCACCTTGGCCCGGGGGGCCGTGATCGGGACAAAGATGATGGGGCGCTGGCCGACGCTGGCGCACAGGCCGGCCAGGGAGGAGGCGGCGTTGCCGGTGGAGGCCGCCGTGATGACAGCGCGGCCCAACTCCTGGGCGCGCACGAGGCCCACGGCGCTGGCCCGGTCCTTGAACGAGGCCGTGGGCTGCCGGCCATCGTCTTTGATCCAGAACTGGTTCAGCCCCAGGGTGGCGGCCAGCGTATCAGCCCGATAGAGGGGTGTCCAGCCCACTGTAAGGGGTGGCACCGGGCTATCTGGCCGCACCGGTAGCAGGGGTTTGTAACGCCAGATGGTGTAATCACGGTTCCGGGCCAGCCCGGCCCGCGTGAAACGCCGGCCGATACGCCGGTAGTCATAGACCACATCCAGGATACCCTCATCGCCGCCAGGCCCCGGCTTCCCGCCCCCCGCCTGACTGGCAGGCGGGCCGACCTGGGCACCGGTATGGCGGGGGCAGACATAGTCCACCTCATCAAGGGCATATTCCGCGCCACAGAGGACACATTTGAGACCGAGCACATGATCCATGTGCGCCTCCTCCGGAAATCGGCGGCAGGGTGTACCTTTCACGCTCGCGGCGGGTGTGACACCCGCCGCCGGGGGGCGGGGGTCACAGACCCCCGACGAGCAAGAGACTGGCGTGTCACGCTCGCGGCGGGTGTGACACCCGCCGCCCAGGGGGTCGGGGGTCACAGACCCCCGACGAGCGTCACAGACCCCCGACGAGCGTCACAGACCCCCGACGAGCAAGTCACAGACCGCCGACGAGCAAGAGACTGACGTGTCACCGCTCGCGGCGGGTGTGTCACGCTCGCGGCGGGTGTGTCACGCTCGCGGCGGGTGTGTCACCCGCCGCCGTGGGTCGGGGGGCACAGACCCCCGACGAGCCAGGGTCCCCACCCGCCGCCAGGGGTCGGGGGTCACAGACCCCCGACGAGCGTCACAGACCCCCGACGAGCAAGTCACAGACCGCCGACGAGCAAGAGACTGGCGTGTCACCGCTCGCGGCGGGTGTGTCACGCTCGCGGCGGGTGTGACACCCGCCGCCCAGGGG